>Ga0210400_10001987_pt1 | contig 19547 bp, 13 predicted proteins | sample IncBWH26MmetaG_FD_155456 | JGI IMG/M metagenome (GOLD analysis project Ga0210400, IMG submission 155456) | Forest soil microbial communities from Barre Woods Harvard Forest LTER site, Petersham, Massachusetts, United States - Inc-BW-H-26-M | ecosystem: Environmental > Terrestrial > Soil >...
GCGATTGAAAGTCGCGATAGAGAAAATAGTCATGCGGCGCGGCAAGCAGAAGTTTGGTCAGGCGCGTAAAGTCGTTTTCCAGCGCCTGTTCGCTGAAAGAAATACCGGCAAGACGAAGAAAGTAATACTTGAAGTAGTTCAGGTCCCAGGCAATCGACTGGCGATCGAAGCTCGAACGCGGGTAACAGACCTTGTAATTAAGATCGCGGCCCGCTTCGATTTGAAAGCGAGGCAGGACCGCGACAACCTTGCGATAGGCTTCGATGGCGGCCGGCGCGACCGTATCGCCATTGCGGTGCGCGCTGAGAAATTCGAACAGGGTTGTGTCGCCCAGATCTTCTTCCAGGTAAGCATTCTGCCCCAGGGCCTCTGCGTAGATCGCGGGAACCGGCAGCCCGTGACGTCGGAAGTGGCGGGAGAATTCGAGGAAGGCGACATTCTCCTCCCGCACGGGATAGACAATGCCGATGGCTGATCCAGCCTGACTCGCGAGGCGCACGATGGTGCGGCCTGATCCTCCGAGTTGGCCCTGGAGTGGCGTAACGCGGTCGGCCGGCGAGTGGAAATGCTGCTCGAAGAGTTGCCTGAGAACGTCCATGCTTTTATTCCGTTCGAATCGCGGGTGCTTTCTAAAGATAACGCAGCGTGTCGCTTCACGAGAGTTGAAGCGCGCCGCGTCGGATAAGACTCTGATATAGAAGAGGCTCTGATTCCATTTCTGCGGACAACTGATTCGAGCAATGCAGGCTCCAACCTAGGAGTCTGACCGCGCGGTAGCTTCTGCGTGCCTTTGACGGAAATGCCGAACGGGCTGGAACTGCGCTGAACCGGTCGGACGAATCTGACGCCGGTATTCGTTCAAGCCGGTGCCCTCAAGGGCTCATGGAGCCGCTGATCGCTCGCGGTCAATCCTTGCTTGTCATAGAGAACGCATATTTATTCGAGACAAGCGGGGAACACAGGAGGATTTCCGATGCAGTTGTTTCGCGCTGTGCGCTGGTTTCTACCGGCGCTGATGCTGTTGCTTGTCCCCGCGGCATCGATTGCTGGTATATCGATAACCGTCAACGTTGCTCCGCCGGTATTGCCGGTTTACGAGCAACCGCTATGTCCGCAAGAAGGGTGGATGTGGGTTCCGGGATACTGGGCCTATGGCGACGACGGCTACTACTGGGTACCCGGTGAGTGGGTTCCCGCGCCTTATCAGGGTGCTCTCTGGACTCCGCCATGGTGGGGTTGGGACGGTGGGCATTACAGGTTTCACGATGGCTACTGGGGCGATCGTGTAGGGTACTACGGCGGAATTAATTACGGTTTTGGATACATGGGCGTGGGCTTTGTAGGCGGCGAGTGGCGCAACGGCGGCTTCGCATACAACACCGCTGTTATGCGCGTAAATACGACCGTCATCCACAATACGTATGTGAATCAAACGATCGTTCGAAGCAATACCATCGCGAACGACAGACGTGTGGCGTTCAACGGAGGGCCCAACGGAATTCACCATGAACCGACGCCTGTAGAAAGACAAGCGATCAGTGGCCGGCATACGCCCGCGACGGCAGCGCAGGCGCAGCATATGCAGGCGGCACGGGCAGATCGAACGTCGTATGCGAAGGCAAATGGCGGCCACCCGCACACATTGGCGGTAACTAGATCGGCCACTGAAAATCGCACTTCCAGCGCCGCTACCGCTGGCCGCGAGATATCAAAGCCTGCGACAGGGCGAACTGCTCCGGCAGAAAGAGCAGCGCCGCGTTCGGAATCCCAAAAAACAGTAACTCATACTCCTGCGGAGAACCACACGGCTGCGCCCACCCGGACGGAGGCGCGGACGGCTGCTCCTCATACGGAAACGCGAACTCCGGCGGAAAAAACCGCGCCGCGTGCGGAATCCGAAAGGGCAGTGACTCATAGTCCCGCGGAGAAGCATACGGCTGCGCCCACCCGGACGGAGTCGCGGCCGGCTACTCCTCATGAAACGCGGAATGCGAGCGCTCGGACCGAGTCTCGAAACGGTGCTGAAACGCGTACTGCTCCCGCTCGGCCAGAATCACGGACTTCCACGGCGAGAGAGGAGACGCGGACTGAGCCTCACACGCCTGCTGCGGAAAAGCCAAAAACTGAGACTCACGCAACAACTGTGCCTCGTACGGACTCGCCTCGCGCGCCGGAAACACATGCCGAAGCCAGGCCGGCGCCTGCGCCAAGGGCCGAGTCGCATCCGGCACCGGCGCCACGAACGGAATCACGCCCCGCTCCGCAGCATGAATCTCATCCAGCACCAGCGGCGCACCCCGCCCCCCAACACGAGGCTCATCCTGCACCAGCACCGAAGCAGGAGAAGCCGAAACCGGAATCCAGATAGCGCCAACAAGGCTCCTCAATTCCCAAGTCTCGTCCAACGCACGGGCGAGACTTGGGATTGCCGCCCTCTTCGATAGACTTGACGGTGCGCCTCTGCAGTGCGCGATGTCTTGCAGAATGCACGGAGACCAATGGGATTGAGGAAAAGCAAGGGGCATTCGCGGACGATCTGGTTCGCATTGTTGCTGTGTATTGCATCCATCAGCCGGGCGGATGACAAGGTTCACACCAATCCACTGAACCTCGACCCTCAAGTCCGCGAGGCATATCGCTACTTTTATTTACTAGACTTTCCAACTGCGGTTGCACGGTTCGAACGCATTCATGAGGCGCATCCTGGCGATCCCCAGGCGACGGCAATGCTGCTGAACGCTGTCGTGTTTCAGGAGCTTTACCGGGAGGACCTGCTGGATACGACCTTCTACGCGAATGACGGTTTTCTCACCGGCAAGCATGCTACAGATGAAGATCCCAGGAAACGTGACCAGATTCTTGCTTTGTCGGATGAGGCGGTGCAAGAAGCGGATGCGCGGATCAGCAAGAATCCCAACGACGTGGATGCGTTGTTCGCGCGGGGTTGGGTGCGCAGTTTGAAGTGCACGTATATCGCCATGGTCGAACGCGCTTTCGCGAGCGGTTTTCGTTTGGCAGGCAAGGCGAAGGACGACTGCGCGCATGCTTTGCAGATCGATCCCGACTATGTGGATGCGAAGCTGGTCGTGGGTGTATACGAGTACGTGGTAGGTGCGTTGCCGTTGCCTTTCAAATTTCTAATAGGCTTTATGGGGATTACCGGTTCGAAATCAAAGGGCATGGAAATGCTGTGGGACGATGCGCGGCGCGGGCCATCGACCAGCGTTGCAGCTCGCACCGTAATCGCGCTGTTTCTGCGTCGCGAAGGGAAGTACAAGGAAGCGATTGGGGTGGTGGGGAGCCTGAAGCAGGAGTATCCGCGGGATTATCTTTTCTGCCTGGAAGAGGCGAACCTGCTCAAGGACGCCGGGGAGGGAATGGGGGCGGTGCATGCTTACCAACAGGTTGTGACGGATGGCAGTCGGCCAGGATATTTTGCCGAAGCGCGGCTTGAACTGGCTTACTTCGGGCTGGGCGATGCATTGCGGGGCCAACGGCACTATGCCGAAGCGGCGCATGCGTACGAGCAGGCGGCGGGATCAAAGGGGACAGGCACGGAGTTGAAGGTCCGGACTCTGCTGGCGGCCGGTGAATGCCACGATCTTCTGGGTGAGCGGCAAGCCGCCGTAAAGGATTATCAGGCTGCGATTGCAGCGGGTCCGAATACTTCGCGGGCCGACACGGCTCGCAAAAGGATCAACTCGCCGTATCACGGCAACTAGTCGAGAGTTAGCCGCGCCGGCTGGGACCGAACCGGAACCGGAGCGGCCGCCTTTGCGTAGTGATATTGTGGAATCGAAAGCGCGATTCCCCGGAGGTTTTGGTCATGCCCTTCTATTGTCAACGCTGTGGAACCGGATTGCCGCCGAGCGCGCGGTTTTGCTCGAATTGCGGGACTGTGGTGACTGCGGCGCCTCCGCCGCCGGGCAGACCCCTGGTGCGGCCAATCGTGGGACGGCAGATTGCGGGGGTGTGCATCGGGGTGGCCCAGGCCAACGGATGGGACGTCACGCTTGTCCGCATCCTGACGGTGGTGGGATGCCTGTTTACGAGCGGTCTGGTCGGTGTGGCCTATCTTGCGGGCTGGATCGGGATTCCAGAGGAGCCGATTGCGATGACCGGAACACCGGGAACATATCCGCCAGCTGGAGGAAGCTATCCACCGGGCGCGCCGGGCAATTATCCTCCCAGCGTATGAGCAAGACATATGTTTCGCACGGGGCGAACCTGAGCTATCGCGAGATTGGCTCTGGTCTGCCCATTATCTTTTTGCACCCCACACCGCTGAATCATTTCTACTGGCTCCCGATGATTGCGGAGTTGGGCGACGTGCACGCGATTGCGCCCGATCTGCGTGGACACGGCGCTTCAGAACTGGGACGCGATTTGCCGGTGGGCGGGTTTACGCGCGTACCGGATGCGGCGGTGTTGAGCATGGGGCAGCTGGCTACGGATGTGCTCGCGCTGATGGATCACCTGGCGATTCCGGAGGCGGTGTTTGCGGGCTGCTCGATTGGCGGCTATGTGATGCTCGAAGTCTGGCGCAGGGCGCCGCTGCGGATGCGGGGTCTGGCGATTATCTGCTCGAAGCCGCAGGCGGATGCTGAGGCAAATCTGGCTAAACGCGTGGAGACCATCGCGAAGTTGCGAAGCGAGGGAACGGCCGGTGTGTTTGATGGCAATGCTCAGACACTGATTGGGGCGAGCGCGCGGAAGCTGCATCCGGGGATGATGACAGAGTTGCGTGTGCAGATGACACTCACAGCGGATGCGGTGGTTGCTACGCAGGCAGGACTTGCGACGCGGCCTGATTCGGTGCCGGATATTCCAGAGATCGATGCTCCGATCCTGGCGATTTGCGGCGGCGAAGACCCCGGAATTACGGAAGCGGAGATGCGGGCATTTGAGGCAGCGGAAGGTGGATGCGAATTTCACCTGCTGCCGGATGCGGGGCATTTTGCTGCATATGAGCAGCCGTCCAAAGTGGCGGCACTCGTTGCGCCATGGCTGCGGCAGTTTGAGTTTTGACCACGCTGCGCTGAATCGGAAGTTCCGCACTGGTTCGAATTGCGAGAGCGCGCTGGGACAGATGCGATAGGCTCAAAGCATCTCGTTCCATCATCGGAAGCCATTTTGAATCCTGATTTGCGAACTTCATTTCGTCCTTTTCAATATGACAGTGCGCACCGAGCGCTGAGTTGCGATGGTGTTTCGCTGGAGACGCTGGCGAGGAAATACGGCACTCCGCTATATGTTTATTCCGCTTACCAAATTGTTGAGCGTTTGCTCATGTTCCAGAAGGCCTTTGCCGAGCGGGAGCACCTGGTTTGCTATGCGGTGAAGGCGAATTCTTCGCTCGCTCTTCTGAAGCTCCTTGCCGATCGGGAAGCAGGATTCGATATTGTTTCCGGCGGTGAGTTAGAGCGTGTGATTGCGGCTGCACCGGATGCTGTTGGACGCGTAGTTTTTTCGGGAGTCGGAAAGACGGCGCCAGAGATCGATCGTGCGCTGGCTGCGGGCATTCTCCAGTTCAATGTGGAGAGCGAGACAGAGCTGGAATTGCTCGCTGCACGTGCGCGAAAACTGAAGAGTATTGCGCGATTTGCTTTGCGCGTAAATCCCGACGTGTTTGCGGAGACGCATCCGTATATTTCGACGGGGTTGCGGGAGCACAAGTTCGGGATCGACATTCGCAAGGCGGCGGAGATTTATCTCGCGGCAGCGCGGAACAAGTGGCTCGAGCCGCACGGGATCAGCGTGCACATCGGGTCGCAGATTCGCTCGGCAGAGCCGTTTGGTGCGGCCATCGAGCGTGTGAGCAAGCTGGCAATGCAGTTGAAGCGCGCGGGAATTGCGCTGAAGGTTGTGGATGCGGGCGGCGGCCTGGGGATTGATTATCACTCCACCCCGGCGACGAAAGCCCGTCGCAGGGGACCCCGGGATCACGGCGGCGCTGATGGTACTGATCCGGCAGCCAAGGTGCAGGAATATGCGGCGGCGATTGAGAAAGCGCTGGCGGGATTCGATGGCAAACTGTTGATTGAGCCGGGACGATTCATCGTGGCGCAGGCGGGCGCACTGGTGACGCGCGTGTTGAGCGTGAAGAAGAACGGCAAGAAGACATTCGTGATTACCGATGCCGCGATGAACGATCTGATCAGGCCGGCACTTTACCAGGCTTATCACGAGATTGTGCCGCTGCAGCCGCGCGCAGGTAGAGCACGCGCGGTGGATGTGGTTGGGCCAGTGTGCGAGACCGGCGATTTCTTCGCGCGTGATCGAATGCTGAAGCCGGTCGAAGCGGGTGACCTGGTTGCCCTGCTCGACGCGGGGGCGTATGGCATGGCGCAGAGTTCCAATTACAATTCGCGCTTTCGGCCTGCTGAGGTGCTGGTGGAAGGGAAGAAGCATCGGCTCGTTCGCAGACGTGAGGAGATGAAGGATCTGCTGGCGACGGAGATTCTGTAGAGCTTCTGTTCTGGCTGCCTGCGTTTGTCCACGCACGTCTGAAACTCGCGGGTGAGACGGCCCGTCCTGATAAGGTATCTCGCGGAGGAATTTGCAATGTTTTTTCGTACGCAGAGGTTGTTGTGTGCCTTGGCGGCAGCGGGGCTGTTGATGGGAATGTCGACAAGTTTGAGTGCGGATTCGTTGAAGGTGAAGACAGAGCAGGGCAAGGTTGCCGGGAAGACGATCAACGGCGACAAGGTGCGGGCGTTCATGGGGTTGCCCTATGCGGCGCCGCCGGTGGGCGATCTGCGCTGGAAGGCTCCGCAGCCGCCGGCAAAGTGGAAGGGCGAACGCGATGCGACGAAGTATGGAGCGCATTGCGCGCAGGGACGCGTGTTCGACGATATGGTGTTTCAGGACGCGGGTCCAAGCGAAGACTGCCTCTTCCTGAATGTCTACACGCCGGCCGATGCGAAGAAGGACGCCAAACTACCGGTGATGTTCTGGATTCATGGCGGCGGATATTCGGGCGGCGCGAGTTCGGAGCCTCGGCATAACGGAGACTTTCTGCCTTTGAAGGGCGTGGTGCTGGTCACCATCAACTATCGTCTTGGTGTGTTCGGTTTCCTGGTGACGGATGAGTTGGCGAAGGAGAACAACGGCGTCGCCGGCAACTACGGACTGATGGACATGGTTGCTGCGTTGCAATGGGTGAAGGCAAACATTGCGGCGTTCGGCGGCGATCCCAATAATGTGACGATCTTCGGTGAGAGTGCGGGATCGTTTGCGGTGAGCACGCTGATGGCTTCTCCGATGGCACAGGGACTGTTCGCGAAGGCGATCGGAGAGAGCGGCGCGGCGTTTCCAAGCGCGCTGAATCTTGGCGGGCAGAGCGTTGCGGAACGGGCCGCGATTGACGGCAAGTGGGTGGCGACGCTGGGAGTGAAGGATCTGGCCGAATTGCGCGCGCTGCCGACGGACAAGATCCTGGAGGCCGCGAAAACAAAGGGTCAGACGGGCTTTGCACCGGATGTGGATGGGAAGTTTTTGACGGAGCCTGTTCCTGATACCTATGCGGCGGGCAAGCAGGCGCATGTGCCGCTGCTTGCTGGATGGAATGCGGATGAGGGCAGCTTTATGGCCATGCGCGGCATGACATCGGCGCAGTGGCAGGCAATGGCGACCAAACTGTTTCCGGACCGCGCGGCCGAGTTTTTGAAGCTGTATCCAGGCGATACGGATGCGCAGGCACTCCGGTCTGCAGTGGATTTCGGCAGCGACCAGTTCATCGCGTTTGGAACCTGGAAGTGGCTGGAGGCGCATCGCAAGACAGGAGACGCGCCCGTGTACCGGTATCACTTCGAGCTGGCGGCGCTGCCGAGCAAGTATCATCCGGGAACTTTCGCTTTCCACTCTGATGACATCGAGTACGTGTTCGGGACGCTGGCAACACGTCCAGGTGAAACAGTGCGGCCGGAGGATACGCAACTGAGTGAGGCGATGATGACCTACTGGACGAACTTCGCGAAGACGGGCGATCCCAATGGAGCAGGGGTGCCGAACTGGCCGAAGTACGACACGACAGACAACTCGTTGATTCACCTAAACAGTCCGATCACGGCGGGCCCGGACGCGACCCGAGATCGGTATCTTTTCCTCTTGCAGGGCATTCCGTCGATGCGTTTCTAGCGGACCTTTCCCATCCTTGCGGAAGACTTGTCCGTTTGGATTGAGGCGTTTAGCGAACAGGGCGGGCTGATTTGACTTGACGGGACGGGGTTTGGGCGGGGTGGCGGCGGGATGGGGCGGAGTTCAGATATTTCGGCAGCGGACGGTGCCGCTACCTAAATATGGGTCCAGGTCAATTGATGGTGATAGCGAGGGCGCTCGAGGCGGTTGCTCCGGGGTTCGTTGCTACGAGCGATCCCGTTCCCGCGTTTGCGAGGTCACTTGCGGGAATAGCCACGGTGACATGGGTGGTATCGACGATGGTCGTTGTTCGATAGCTTCCATTCCAGGTAACTGCCACTCCGGGTTGGAAGTTCGAGCCTGTGAGGGTGAGCATGGTATTTCCCGCACCGTGCGTGAATGTCGACGTTGAACTCGACGTCAGGGTCGCCGCGGTGTTTGTCGATAACAACTGTGGCGTCACAAAGGGGCCGCGCAAGAGCATGACGACGGTGACCGCTTGATTGGTTGAATAGTTTTGCGCTGAAGAGAGCATCGCCATTCCATCCTGGCCCCAGCGCATCATCGTCCATCCGGCCTCGACGCTCGATGCCGGCGCGGGCATGTCGATTAGCGCTTCGGGCACAAAGGTCTTGAGATCGTACCGGATGAGGCCATAGGCCCACGTCCCCGCGGTGTTTTCCAGCATGAGGAAGTCTTTCTGCAAAGACGGATCTGGTGTAGCCGTAACCCCGTATCCGCTGGTGCCTGATTCATAAAAGTCGGGCATGGGCAGAGTTCCGATCTGAGAAGGAGGCGTTGTGGATGGATTGGCGATGCCTCCGTCAGCTCCGTAAATGAGGCCGTTTGCATATTGGATTGAACCGCTGTATCCGCCCATGCCATTGAGAGTAGTGCCATCAAGCAGGGTGAGGCCGTTGGCATTTACGGTGTAGCGGTAGAATTCCGCTCCTGATGTCTGACTGTCATACGCATAGACATGAGTTGCATCTCCGAAGATGGGATCCACTCCGGAATAGATGCCGGAGAAGTTCGGCCGGAAAGAACCTGTATTTCCGGATACGTCGAATATGCCGAAGTTGCCCCATGTGTTTGTGATGTTCATCGCCAACGTGGAATCGCTTCCCGGCATCGTGGCCAACCAGGTAGCGATGACAGGCGTTGAGGTACCAGATTGCGTCACGGCAAGCGGAATGGTGTTCGTCACGCTCTGGTGCAGCAGATCAAACTGAGCGAGGCTGTTGGCGCCGGTCAACGAGATGTAAAGGTTGTTGCCGTCGGAGGTCTCGGCCATCACGGTTGGTTCGCTTCCGACGGGGACGGGCGTTCCCACTGTCCCGGTAACTGGATCAATGGCGACGACGGAGTTGCCCGTGAGGTTGGTTGCGGTGCCGGGAACCGTGGCAAAGAGCTTCTGCGAATAGGGATCGAAAAGCAGTCCGCTCGCAGGCACGTTGACCATCGCGTAGATGGTGAGCGGCAGGACTTGCGAGACGCCACCGCCGGGAGAGGGGTTGGAAACGGTGACGGCTGCCCAACCGTAGTTTGCGATCTCCGAAGCAGGGACGGCGGCGGTGAGCTGGGTGGAGCTTACGAAGGTTGTGGCGAGCGCGGTCGCGCCGAGGTTGGCGGTCGACGACTCATTGAAGCCGGCGCCGGAAACGGTGAGCGTGAAGTCCGATGTCCCGGCCTGGACGAAGTTCGGCGAAATCGCGGAGATCAATGGGGCCGCACCGTAGAGGCTTCCGGATACGACGGTGCTGGTGGTCGCCTGATTGTTGGTTGTCGTGGGATCGGTGCTGATCGACGATATGGTCGCCGTTCCTGCTAGCGTACCGGACGAGGTGGGAGTCGCACTGACGGTGACGGTGGCGCTTGCGGCGTTGGAAAGACTTCCCAGGTCGCAGGTGAACTCCGTGCCGGTTCCGCAGGATCCCTGGCTCGCCGTTACGCTGTTAATGATGAGCGAGGAGTCGAGAGCGAAGCTCAGGGTTGTGCCGGTTGCCTGATCGGGGCCGTTGTTGGTGACGGTTGCGACCCACGAAATGGTTGTGCCGGTGTTGGCAGTGGCCGGCGCGGTAAGGGTTACAGCAAGATCTGCCGGGGACGCCGAGAGATCCTGCACCAGAGAGGATTGGAAGATATAGATCTGGTTGAGCGACGTGAATGCGCTGGCGGCGGCACTGAGAGCAAGGCCGTTCTGACCCCAGCGGACGATCTTCTGGAAGTTTGTTGGATAGCCTTGCGTGCCGATAGCACTGACGGGAATATTGCCGAGGGTGTTGAAGGTGGTTTCATCGAACGTGAGCACCTGTCCGCTCGAACTGAAATTTGTCACGCCAACAAAGGCGCGTCCCAACGTGGAATCGGAAACGACGGGGCCGGAGGCGGGAGAACTCGCAGAACTGTAGAAGGTCCCGAGAATCGCTCCCGTGGTGGCGTTGAAGACCTGGCCGCTGGAGAGATAGAGCCGTCCGTTGTCGTATTGGATGTAGCTCGGGTACGCGTTGGTAGCGCTGCCGAGGGCGGTGGCCGCCGAAATACCGGTAGAGTCCACCGTCAACTGTTCGATGGTTCCCCCGTTCATCATGTAGAGAATCGATGAGGACGAACCAAAGGCGATTGCACCATATCCAATTCCCGTTGAAGCTTTGGCGCGGGGAACGCCGGAATCGTAGATGGTGACGCCGGATCCAGTGCCGGAAAAGCTGCCCGCGGCGGATACTGCTACGGAGTTGGGAGATCCGGGAACGGCAGCGAGCCAGGCGGCGGTGAAAGGCGCGTTGTAAACGCCCGTTCCGCCACCAAGGGAGAACTGATTGACCACGGCGCCTTTGGTGAGGTCAACCTGAGCCACGGCCGCAGCGCCATCGATGCCGACAAAGAGTTGTGTGCCATCGGTGGAAAGCGCGAGCTTATTGGGATTGCTGCCGACCCAAATCTGGCGTTTCACATTGCCGGTGACTGGATCGATGCCATCCACTGTATTGCCGCCGGTTCCAATCCCTGAGACGGGTACCGACGCGTAGAGAAGTCCGTCGGTGGCGTTGTAGACGATGTCGTTGTTCGTGATCTGGATGAACGTGGTGAAGGGAAGAGACGCAGAGGTTCCTCCACCGGGTGCAGGAGTGGTCACGGTGATGTTGGCATTCCCCGGCAATGACAGGCTGGCGGCTGGAATGGTGCACGTGATCTCGGTTGAACTCACGAAAGCGGAAGGTATGGTCTGACCATTCACAGCGACGGCCGTGAGGTGGTAAATCCGGTACCGGTGAGCGTAACGGCGGCTGCTGTGTTGATGGGGCCGCCGCTGGGATACATCGAGGTTAGGGTAGGCGCCGGCGGGTTGGTGATGCTGACGGTGATCGCATTGGATAACGATGGACTCGCGGTCGGAGTGTTGACGGTGACGCTCGCGGTTCCTGACGTCGTCAGGTCCGCGGCCGGAACGGTCGCTTCGAGTGTGGAGAGGCCGTAATAGTAGAGGCTGGTGGCAAGAGGAGTGCCGTTCCATTGCACAACGGAGTTTGCCGTGAAGCCGGTTCCCGCGACGGTGATCACGGTATCCGTTGACCCCGCAACGATGGAGTTCGGAGTAATCGAAGTGATTACGGGAGTTTGGGTTTGCGATGAGATGGTGAGATTGGCGATCGGGGAAGTTCCGCCGCCAGGCGCAGGATTGGTTACGGTGACGGCGAGTGTGCCCTGGGTTGCCTGATCCGCGACGGTGGCACTAAATGTAAGCGTGGTGGCGTTGACGAAGGTGGTGGCTCGGGCGAGTCCGTTAACCTGAACCACCGATGCCGGAATGAAGGTATTGCCCGTGACGGTGACGGTTGCCGCGACGGTGCCTCCGACAGTCAGCGCGGAGGGATTCAGTTGAATGACGCCGACAGCGGGATTGTTTATCGCCAGCGAGATCGCCGAGGAGGTTCCACCTCCCGGCGCAGGGTTCACGGCTGCCAGAAAGAGAGTTCCGGGGGCAGAGACATCGGCAGCGGTGAGGGCAACACTGACCTGTGTGCCACTTGTGAACGTCGTGGTACGTGCGCTGCCATTGACACTGATCACAGTGGAACCAAGAAACCCTGTTCCAGTCACGGTGACTACGGGAGAAGAGGCTCCGACGATGACGGTGGCCGGATTCAGCGAGGAGATTGTCGGCACCGGGTTCGGCGTCACGACAGGGACGGTGGCGGCCGAGGATGTTCCTCCAGCGGGCTTGGCGTTTACCGCGGTAAGCGAAAGCGTGCCGACGGATGCGACATCTGCCGCGGTGAGCGTGACAATCGCCTGGGTTGCGCTTGAATACGAGGTGGAACGCGGCGTCCCGTTTACGTTGATGACGGTGGTGGGGACAAACCCCGTGCCTGTGACGGTGAGGGCGAGCGATGCGGTTCCCGTCACTTCCGTGGCCGGGGAGACGGACGCGATGGTCGGCGCAGGATTGTCGATCTCGAGGGTCGTGGCGGCGCTGTCCGCCGATGCGTTGGCCACGATGACTGCCAGGTCTGCGCCGCTGGCCATCTGAGTTGCGGGCACAACCGCGGTGATCTGGCTGGCGCTGACATAAGTGGTGGCTTCAGAGACCCCACCGACTTCAACGACGCTGGAGCTGACGAATCCTGAGCCAGAGATCGTGAGAGTAAGCGCGCTGGACCCGGCTGGAGCGCTGGCGGGACTGATGGAAGAGATTGCCAGCGCTGGAGGCGTGGTTCCACCGGTTCCGCTTCCAGTTCCAGTTCCGTTTCCAGAGCCGCCGCTGGAATTACTGCCTCCGCAACCGGTGATCAACAGCGTGAAAGTGCTTGTTAAAACCAAGGAGAGAAAACAAACAAACAAAGGCCGCAACCGGCCAAGTAGCCCGATGCTCACAGCGGGACCCTTCTTTCCGTTGAACCGCGTCAGAATTTTCGGAAGAAATGCTCCAATCAAGATACACAAAGAGGCTCTTTAGCAGGGTGGCTAAAATGTGCAATTGAAGAATTCTTTGTAAATCGGCGGGGGGAACGGAAGTAATTTCGGGAGTCTGGTGATCGGGCTCACAAGAGGTGCATTTGGATCCAGCGGTCGGATCAAAAACTGCGAAAGGCCGCTGGAGGAGCGGCCTTTGTGCTTTTGGGCTTGCAGCCCTTACATTCCACGTATCTCAACTAGCGGTTGACGCCGGAGGCTGCGGCGAATCCAGAGGCCTGGGGAGCCGGGATGTCGGCGGCGGGTTTGGGTTCGGCGAAGGAAGATCCGCTGGCGTTGATGGCGTTGGAGTAGTCGGGACCGAGGCCCAGCTTTTTGAGGGCGCGGGAGTCAGGCATGAGCTTGGTTTGCCATCCCTGGTCGGACTGGTACTTCTGCATGGCAGCCATGGTGGTCGAGTCCCACTCGCCGTTAGCCTCGCCGGTCATGTAGTGCTCGCGGATGAGGGCCTTCTGGATTTCGGTGGCCCGGGCGGTGTCGATGCCTTGCTGGCCATGAAGCTTCTGGTGGCGCGAGGACTTTGCGGTCTTGTGGGTCTTTGCGGTTGATTTGATGGGATGGGCCGAGTGGGCGGTTGAATTCTTCTTATGGGTGGTTGTAGTCGTGGTCGTAGTCGCGAACGCCGGGACCGCGATGACGGCGGCCGATAGCAGAAACGCCAGACTTGCTCGGGATAAAAGCATGCTGGTTACCTCAAAAGTAAAGTTCCCGGACGTTGTAGCGGATTTTACTGAACGTCCAACGAGTGTGCCAACAAAAATGAACTGGCACCAGAAGAATGCGGGCAGTTATCGAAACGAAAGTTCGAAGTTTAAACGAAAGTCCAATCCTCACGGTTGTACTTTCGGAGCCGACGCCCGGTCTGTGATCGGCGTCCGCTTAGTTGGATGCCGGGGAGGAGCCTGGCGTGGGCTCGCATCCCCGGCTGCTAAGTCTATTGCAATGTGCCGGCCGGATAATTAATCCCGTTCTCGGGATGGCGGGGGTCCATAACTTCGAAGACCACGTCATCGCCGGACTTGAGATTCTTGACCACGGCATCGAACTGGTCCTTGGTGCCGGTTGGGTGCTTATTGATGCGGATGATGACAAGGCCGGGCTCGAGACCGGTGAGATCGGCAAAGGAACCGGGGCGAACAGACTGGATGACAACGCCGGAGGTGTGCAGCCTGGCTGCGGTCTGGTCGGTGACCTGGCGAACCATGATGCCGAGTTTTTCGCCGGCCTCGCTGGAGTTGTCAGGAGCGGTTTGCGGCTGCTGGCCGGCCATTTCGGCAAAGACCTTGTCGCGATCGCCTACGGTGACGGTGGCGTCGGCCGGTTTGCCGTCGCGCAGGTAGCCAAGGCGAATGCTGGAGCCGGGACGGCGGCTGGCAATGTCGTTGACGAGGTCGTCGCCATCCTTGATGGAGCGGCCGTCGATGGTGGTGATGATGTCGCCGGGCTTGATGCCGCCCTTGTCGGCGGGTCCGCCGGGCTGAACCTGCTGGACGAGAACACCGTTCTTGAAGCCGTAGACGCGGTTGACGGCGCCGGAGAGGCCGGAGCGGAATGAGATGCCAATGGACCCGCGCGTGACCTTGTGGCTGGGGCTGATGAGGTCGTTGTAGACAGCGACGACGGTGTTGGATGGCATGGCGAATCCGATGCCCTGGTAGCCTGCCGATTGCGTGTAGATGGCGGTGTTAACGCCGATGACTTCGCCGTTCATGTCGAGCAGCGGGCCGCCGGAGTTGCCGGGGTTGATGGCGGCGTCCGTTTGAATGAAGTGCTGAAACTGGCCGGCGACGCCGGGCTCGATAGTGCGGTTTTTTGCGGAGACGATGCCGGCAGTGACAGTTTGCGCAAGCGCGAACGGGCTGCCGATGGCTTCGACCCAGTCGCCGACCTGTGCCTGATCGGAGTTGCCCATTTTTACGGTGGGCAAAGCCGAGTTGGTGTCGATTTTGATGACGGCAAGATCGGTGGCCTTGTCGGTGCCGATAACGCGGGCGGGACGGCCGAGATCCTGCGAGTCAGGATCAGTGGAGAGCTTGACGTAGATCTTGTCGGCCTTTTCGATGACATGGTTGTTGGTGATGATGTAGCCCTTGGGATCGACGATGAAGCCGGAGCCGAGGGATTCGCGGACTTGGCCATCGTCACCGCCGTCGCCTTGATCGGGGGCCTGGCCGCCGAAGAAACGATTAAAGAAATCCTGGAAGTTGTTGTCACCCTGACCTTGACCCTGGCCTTGTCCCTGATCCGGATTGTCCTCGTCGTCGCCGGGGTTTTGCGGGTTGGGCTGGACGCGGGTATGCGGATTCGGGCGGCGTCCCCTGTTCTCGGCGGCCTTGGGGAGGGTCTGGGTGTTGATGTTGACCACGGCAGGCCCAACGGCCTTGGCGATTTTCACGAACGCGTTGGGCTCGGTGGGAGAGTTGACGACTTTGAGAGGTGTGGCATCGCTGCTGTCGCTGGTTCTTTCCTGGCCGCGCACTCCGTGAGCCGCGAAGGAGCCACCGATGATGGCGGCGGAGACGGTGGCGAGCAAAATAAACGTCGAAGCGAGGCGGTGCGAGTGCAGTCGTGCCAGAAGCGATTTCATCAGTTCGAAGACCTCTTTACGGGTTCAGCCAACTTCGGCTCTAGAAAATTCAAAGCGCCAATCCTAAGTATAGCTGTCAGGAAGGTTCCTATAACGCACAGTGTGACGGACCGCTAGGCCGAAGCCTGTTGCATCGGATGCGCGAATGGATGGGCAGGGCAACTGCCCGGGGGAGTATCCGAAAACGATCACCGATATATAGACGGTTTCAAGGGCCAAGAGTGTTGCATTGGCCGTGCTAACATCCGGCATGGCTTCCCCTTTAAAGTGGTGCAGATTCATAACGATTGCGGCTGCAGTGGCGATGGCCGGAATACAGGTGTGCGCGGGGCAAACGCGCGCGGTGCAGAGCCCTCAAGGTCCGGATCAGCCGGGATCGCAACCCTCTATGCTGGACCGGCTCAACCAGATGCTGGCGGGCGGCAAGAGTGCGTGGAACGACCAGCAACTCCACACCATGGAGCGGTTGCGCGAAGCGGCGATGAAGAGCGACTACGCCTATAACGAGCTCCAGCATTTGTCTGACAACATTGGGCCGCGGCTGAGCGGGTCGCCGCAGGCGCAAAGGGCCGTGGATTACGTTGCGGGCGAGATGCGCGCGCTGGGCGCGGAGGTGACGCTGGAGAAGGCGTCGGTGCCGCACTGGGTGCGCGGTGCAGAGACAGCCGAGTTGACGATCTGGCCGGGACAGGCAACGGGAACGACGCAAAAGATCGTGCTAACGGCACTTGGCGGGAGCGTCGCGACTGCGCCGGAAGGGCTGACGGCAGAAGTGGTAGTTGTGGATAACTGGCAGCAGTTGCATGCGCTGCCTGCGGGGGCGGTGAAGGGAAAGATTCTACTGTTCAATCATCCGTTCGATAAGGAGCTTGCGGCGACGGGGCACGGGCTTGAAGCATATGGAAACAGCGTGGTGTATCGCGCGGCCGGACCGATAGCGGGTGCTGCGGTTGGCGCGGTAGCGGTGCTGGTGAGGAGCGTGGGGGGAGCGGATTTTCGATTGCCGCACACAGGGCTGACGGAGTATGCGCCCGGTACGCCCAGGATTCCGGCTGCGGCGGTAACGGCGGAAGACGCGGAGTTGCTGAAAGTGCTCACGAGCCAGGGACCGGTGACGATGCACTTGACGCTGACTCCGCAGACGCTGCCGGATGCACAGAGCTACAACGTGATCGCGGACTGGAAGGGAACTGAGCATCCGGAGCAGGTGGTGGTGGTTTCAGGGCACCTGGACTCCTGGGATTTGGGGACAGGGGCGATTGACGACGGCGCCGGAGTTGCTGTGTCGATGCAGGCGATCCAGTTGATGAAGGAACTGGGAATTCATCCGCGGCGGACCGTGCGCGTGATTGCGTGGATGAGCGAAGAAGAAGGTTCAGAGGGTGCTGCGGCTTATATGGCGGAACACGCGGCGGAGATGGGCAATCATGTAGGCGCGATCGAGAGCGATCTCGGCGCCGATCATCCGACGGGAATTTATTTCGCGGGTAAGCCGGAGTTGGGGCAGTGGCTACGGCCGGTGGCGATGGTGCTGGATGCGAACGGGGCGGGTTCACTGGAGAGTGCGCCGGAGACGGGCGAGGATATCGCGGGAATGACGGAAAAGGGTGTGCCGAGTTTTGCGCCCGTGCAAGACAGCCGATTCTATTTCAACTATCACCATACGGCAGCGGACACATTCGACAAGGTCGATAAGAAACACCTGAACGAGAATGCGGCGATCATGGCGGTGCTGGCGTATGCGCTGGCGGACTCGCCGGAGGCGGCGGCGCGATAGGGCAGGGATTAGGGACTAGGGACTAGGGAATAGGGAATAGGGAATAGCAATCACCTGGTTAAAAGCTGGCGGGCGATTTTGACCATGGCATCGGCGCTGCGTCGAACATCCTCATCAGTCGTCGCCCAGCTTGAGACGCTGATGCGCATGGCGGTGTTGCCTTGCCACTGGGTTCCGCCACACCAGCAGGTGCCGTCGCTTTGAATGGCCGCGATGATCGCGCGAGTCTGATCGGCAGTTCCAAAGGACACAAGGACCTGGTTGAGGACAACATCATTGAGGATGGAAAATCCGGCGTCTGCGAGGAGTTGTGCGAAGAGGCGCGCCTGACGGCAATTGCGCTCGATGAGTTCACGGAGTCCGGCGCGACCGAGGGAGCGCATTGCTGCCCATAGTTCGATCGCCCGCGCGCGGCGGGATGATTCCGGTACATAGTGCCAGGGTTCACGCATATTACTGGACGTAAGGTATGCAGCGCTGATCGACATTGCAGCTTGCAGATGTTTGGGCTCGCGCACCACGGCAAGACCCGAGTCGTAGGGGACGTTCAGCCACTTGTGGCAGTCGATGGCCCATGAGTCGGCAGCATTGAAGCCGGCGAGCAACGGTGCGTATTGCGGAGATAACGCACCCCACAGACCGAATGCTCCGTCGACGTGGACCCAGGCATTGGCATCGCGGGCGCGAGCGCAAATCTGTGCGGCGGGATCGAATGCTCCCGTGTTGACGTTGCCCGCCTGGATGCAGAGCAGGGTGCGGTCGTTGAGTGGCGGAAGCGCGTCGAAGCGCATGCGGCCCTGGTTGTCGACCGGAATGCGCGTGACGCGTGACCTGCCGAAGCCGAGAAGCGAGAGCGCTTTGAGAAGCGAGACATGGACTTCGTCACCGACTACGACATCGATGGGCGGCGCGCCGAAGAGGCCATCTTCTTCGACATTCCAACCCGCGCGCTTGAGCAGCGCAGTGCGAGCGGCGGCGAGTGAAGTGAAATTGGCCATGGTGGTTCCGGTGACGAACCCGGCACCAGAGCCCGCGGGAAGATCAAGAAGATCGATGGTCCACTGAAGCACGATTTCTTCGAGCCGGGCAGCAACGGGAGAACTGATCTGCATGGCGCCGTTCTGATCCCATGCGCCGGCGAGCCAGTTTGCAGCGAGCGCGGCAGGGAGCGTGCCGCCGATGACAAAACCGAAGTAGCGCGGGCCGGCTGTGGCGACGGTTGCGGGCGAGCCGATGTCATCGAGCAAAGCGAGCACCTGCGCTGGATCCGCGGGCGATTCGGGCAACGGGCCGCCAAGCTTTTCGAGCGCGGCGACGGAAACAGGAGAGGGAACGACGGAACGCTCGGGAAGGGAGGCGAGGTAGCGTGTCGCACGACTTGCGGTTTCGGCAAGCAGCTTTTCCATGGGGCAATTCTAGATGGGGATTCAGGGACTAGGACTAAGGGACCAGGGACTCGTCGGTCATTCTTCGCGCATGAGGGTGGATGGATCAATGGCGAGAGCGCGGCGAGCGGGGACGGCGGAGGCGGCGATTCCCAGCAGGAACATGGTGACTACGGCACCGGCGAGAACGAATGGATCGCGCGGATTTGCCTGATACACGATGTGTCCAAGCAGACGGCTCAAGAAGATCCCTGCGAGTAGACCTGCTGCCGATCCGGTGCAGAGCAGGACGATGGGACGGCCGATGGCGGCGCTTATCACGTGCGTTTTGCGCGCTCCCAACGCTACGCGGATGCCTAGCTCTTTCATGCGGCGGCTGACGCTGTAAGCAGCCATTCCGAAGATGCCGGTGACGGCCAGCATTGCCGCCAGCAGGCCCATGATCCCGAGCGCAACGGTTGCAGCCCGGGCCGGGAAAAGCTCTCCCTGCAGCGTATCCGACCAGGTTTGGACCGTGATGGGGACATTGGGCGCGATGCTGCCAAGGGTGCTATGGAGCGCGGCGGTCATTTCGTTTGGTGCTCGATTTGAACGCACCACGAAGATGGATTCACCCTGATCGCTCTGCGTCATGGGCAGGTATGCGACAGGTTGCGGCGACTCCTGCATGTCGTGATACTTTCCG
>Ga0210400_10001988_pt1 | contig 19539 bp, 11 predicted proteins | sample IncBWH26MmetaG_FD_155456 | JGI IMG/M metagenome (GOLD analysis project Ga0210400, IMG submission 155456) | Forest soil microbial communities from Barre Woods Harvard Forest LTER site, Petersham, Massachusetts, United States - Inc-BW-H-26-M | ecosystem: Environmental > Terrestrial > Soil >...
CTGGGCGTCCACGAGCTTGGGCGTCACCTTCCCGGTGTCGGTGTCCACGGCCATGACGCCGTCGGTGCGGCTGACATAGAGCCGCCGGTGGACGGGATCGAAGGTGGCGTAGTCCCAGCCGCCGTCGGGCCCGGCGATCTTCCCGGTGACGGCGAGCGCCGGTTGGGCGGTGGCCCCCGGGGCAGCGGCGGCCAGACCGATAGCGAAGACGGCGCACGACAGGGCGAAGCGGTTCAGCATGCAAACTCTCCAGACTGGAAGCGTTTCTCATAGGAAGCGCATGCGACAGATTTCCGACAGTCGATCGCCGGAGCCGCTCGGGCGGGATAGGAACTACGCCAGGCGGAAGCGGGTCCGGGTGGGGAAGGAGGTCTTCAGCTCCGCCCAGCCGGGGTGGCCGACGTTGGAGCCCATGGGCGACTTGTCCGCCGCGATCGCCTTCTCCAGCCGCTTGATGCGGTCCTTGGTGCCGGGGTGCGTGGCGTAGAGCGACGTCGTGGCCTTGGTGCCCGGCGGCATCAGCCGCAGCATGGTGTTGTAGAAGATCGTGGCGCGGGCGGTGTCGTAGCCGATGGTGTGGAAGACCCCCACGATGTGCCCGTCGGCGGCGTATTCCAGGTCCTGCGAATAGCCGCCGGTGATCATGTCGAAGATCGGGCCTTCCAGGGCGGTCAGGAACTCGTTGGTGACCAGGGCGCCGACCGCGCCGGTCTTGCCGGCGGCGACGTGGTCGACGATGCGCTGCTTGGCGATGTTCGACATGCCCTGGGTGAAGCGCTTGTTCTTGATCTGGGCGGCGCCGTGGCTGAGCTCGGCGTGGCCCACCTCGTGGCTGATCACCGCGGCCAGTTCCTCCGGCGTCGCGACGTAGCGGAGCAGGCCCTTGTAGACGGCGATCTTGCCGCCCGGCAGCGCCCAGGCGTTGACGGTGTCGTTGTCGATCAGGACGATCCGCCACGGCAGGCCCGCGCGGCGGGTCGTGGCGATCACCGGCTGGGCGAACCGCTGCAGCGCCTCCTGGTCGACGCGGGAATTGTAGAGGCCGCCGGACTGGTCGATGAAGCGCTCGTAGTAGCCTTCGCCCATGGCGATCTCGTCGGCCTCGGTGAAGGTCATGCCGGCCAGGACGCCGGAGACCTGGCCCACCAGGTTGCCGATATCGCCCCCGCCGATGCTCCCGAAGCTCGGGAACTGGGCCAGGGCGGGCGTCGCGCCCAGCGCCGCGCCGGCGGCGGCTCCGGCCAGCAGGCCCCGACGGCCGATCGGTGTGTCGCGCATGATGTCCCCCATCATTTCGTCTTCAGTGCGAACTCGCCCTGCCAGTCGGCCGGGGGCGGCGTCACGAGATAGGCTTCACACCGCTCAGCATACACCCGCGACGGCGGATCGACCGAAGCCAGCTTGCGGAAGATCTCCAGGGCCGCGGCGAAGTCCCTGGCGTCGTGCAGGCCGAGCGCGCGCTCGAAGTCCGCGACGCGCGCCAGAACCTCTTCGCTCACGCCGTCGCGGCGGCCCAGCGCCTCGAAGACGACGATGGGCTCGGTCTTGCCCTTGACGATCAGCCGGTCCAGGCGGCGCAGCACATAGCCTTCGCCCAGCGCCTTGGCGGTGAGCTCGCTGATCATGATCGAGGCGCCGTACTCCTTGTTGGCCCCTTCCAGCCGGGCCGCGAGGTTCACCATGTCGCCGGTCACGGTGTAGTTGAGCCGCTCGGCCGAGCCCATGTTGCCGGCGATCGCCACGCCGGTGGCCAGGCCGATCCGTGTGCCCATCCGCCCGGACGGCAGGAAGTCGATCACGACCTCGCGGTTGAACGCGTCCAGCGCGACCTGGCATTCGAGCGCCGCGTCGACCGCCTTGCGCTCCGCATTCTCGACGTTGAGCGGCGCGCCCCACACCGCCATCACCGCGTCGCCGATGAACTTGTCCACATAGCCGTCGTGGCGGGCGATGACGCCGGATATCACCGTCAGGTAGCGGTTCATCAGGTCGACCAGCCGGTCAGGCGTCTCCTTCAGGCCTTCGCTGATCGTCGTGAAGCCGGCGATGTCGGTGAACATCACCGTCACCCAGCGTTCCTCGCCCCCGAGCTTCAGGGCGTCGGGATTCTCCTGCAACTGGTCGACCAGGGCCGGGGCGAGGTAGTGGCGGAAGGCGTGCTGGATCCAGCGCTTCTCGCGGTCCTCGATGACGAAGCGGTAGGCGTAGACCAGGGTGTAGGAGAGCACCGCCGCCGCCAGCAGGCTGGGCGCCGGCGCCACGATATCGGCCTTCAGCGCCGCCACCGACGCCAGGAGCTCGGCGGCCAGGGCGGCCAGTCCCACGGCCGCCCCGGTCACCGGCGGCAGGAACAGAAACGCCCCGGCGAGGAAGGCCGTGGCCGCCGCCACCACGGCGAAGGTGGCCCCGGGTCCGGCCTGCCGCAGGGCCATGTGCTTGGTCAGGGTGTTGATGGCCGCGGCGTGAATCATCACCCCCGGCATCGAGCGGCGGTTCACCGCGGCCGCGAACCGGGCGGGGTCGGCGGCGATCTTGCAGCGGGCCGGCGCGGCGCGCGCGTCCGACGCCTCGTCCCAGGTCAGCCGCTTGGCGCTGCGGAAGCGGTCCTCCACGTCGACCGCCTCGCCGAACAGCACCACCTTGCCGGCGAAGGCCTTGCGGAAATAGTCGGCATGGCCCTCGGCGGCGCAGGCGTACAGGTCGGCCAGGCTGTAGACCGGCACGTCGCCGGGCCCGGTGTTGAAGTTGATGATGAAGTCGTCCCGGGGCGCCCGCGCCCCGGCGCGCCGGGCCAGCTCCACGCCGAACGAAGGGGTCTCGCCGCCCTCCTGGTTGGCGAAGGCCCGCCAGTAGCGCCGCACCACGTCGTCGTCGGCGAGCTTCAGGTCGAGCATGCGCAGATTGTCCTGCCCGCGCGCCGCCAGCACCTGGCCGGGGTAGGGCGCGAGGGTCTCGCCGGACAGGCGGGCCTCGCCCAGCACCAGGCGGTTCTGGTCGGCGGCCCGGCGCAGCGACAGGAGGAACGGACGGTCGTAGCCGCGCAGCAGTTCGGGCCGGTCCAGCGACGTCGGATAGATCACGTCCAGGCCGATGGCCTTGGGATCGGCCGCGTCGACCGCGTCGATGACGTAGCCGAGATAGGGGGTCCAGGCGACCTTGGGCGTGTTGGAGAACGGATCGGTGCGATAGGTCTGCTCATCCACCGCTACGATCACCACGTCCGAGCGCGACGGCGGGAACAACGGGCCATAGGCCAGGTGGCGGAGCGGCAGGAGGAAGTCGAGCCCGCGCAGGTCGAACGCCCGCGACTGAGGCAGGGTCGCCAGGGCGCCGGCGACCAGCCCCAGCCCCACCGCCGCGGCGAGCCGGTGGCGGTAACGCCGAAGCCAGGGGCCGATGCGGGCCCGCAGGTCCCTAAGGCGCGGAAAGCGGGACGACACGACTGGCCAGGCTGTCCGCGACGTCGAGGGCCGGGTCGATCGAGAACAGGGCTGCGGCGACCACCTTGTCGCCGGCCAGGGCCTCGGCCTTGTAGGGCATCCCGGGCGAGAGCTTGGCGGCCGTGGGCGGATAGGCGATCCAGTCCTTGGCGATGGCGGCCTGCCAGAGGACCGGCTCGCCCGCCGCGTCCATGTCCTTCACGCGCAGGGAGTCGACGGCCACGGCCTTGTCCCACTTGAACACCGGCTGGGAGGACCTCAGCGCGCGTTCGCTCCAGTTGACCCCGCTGAACGGCGTGACCCGGTTGACCGTCGCGCCGGCCTCGGAGGCGGACGCCAGGATCTTGGGCGTGGCCGCCCTGCAGCCGGGGGTCGTCTTTTCCGTGAGCTTGCCGCCGGCGACCTTGCTGCCGGTGAGGGCCACGGTGACCACGCCGCCCTGGATCGCCTCCGTCCGGCAGCCGGTCAGATAGCTCATCGTGAGCTTGCCGGAGGGGCCGAGATTGATCGTTTGCTTGGCGAAGACATAGTCCATGGACTGGACCGGCGCGCCGGGCGAGGCCGTCTCGACCACCGCCACGGCGTCGGTGCCGAGCCCGTGCAGCGGCGCGACGGCCGTCGCCTCGCGCATGCCCATCGGCGCCGGCGCGCCCGCAGGCGCCGGCCCCGCCTGAGCCGCCGGGTCGGTCTTCGGCCGGGCGCCCGGCAGGCTGGGGATCATGCTCTTCAGCGCGCCGAACGGGTCGGCGGCGGCGGGGGCCGCGGCGCCCAGGCTTAGAAGCGCCGCGGCGAGCAGCGCATGACGCCGGAGTCGCCCGCCCGCGCCCTCGACCCCCAACGCTCTGGGTTGTCCCGTCCCGCCCATGATCGCCCCACGCCTGATCTGCATCAGAGCCAGATGCGCCTACCCGCGGGCACTCTACCTCAAGCGTTGGCGTTTTCGAGCGTTAAGCGAACGGCGTGATGCGGCCGCCGGGCGTCTGAGGCCGCCGCCCCAAGGGAGCTGCGGCGACGGCCTCCACGACGACGGACCTCGGTCAGCACTCGACCGAATCGCATCACCGGCGCGCCCTCATTGGAGGCCGCCGGATCCCGCAGGCCAGCCCTACGGCGCAGCTTTGCGCATCCTGGGGGCGAAATGCCCACGGCCCGGGCGTCCCGCCCGAGTTCTGGGCGCCTTTCGCTCGGGCGGGCGATGCGCAGGGCCGCGCCCGGCCTTCATTGCCCCGCCGCCCGCTGCGCCTGTAGTTTGGCCGGGTGGACCTGGGCCGGGACGTCAATGACGCGAAGCATGACCTGTTCGCCGCCGATCTCGCCGAGCCGGGGGGCCCGGTGGCGAGCCTGACCGAGGCGGCGCCTGCGCGGTTCCGGCGCCGGCGGCTGATGCTCGCCTGCGGCGTCGCCGCGCCCCTGCTGGCGCTCGCCTCGACGCTCGCGGCCATGGCGGCCTATCCGCACTTCAATCCCGCGCGGCAGTACCTGAGCGAGCTGGGCGGCGCCTCGGCCAGCCGGCCGCTGATCTTCAACGCCGGGGTTTTCGTCGCCGGCGTGATGGCCGCCCTGGCCGGCGGCGGGTTCGGCCTGGCCATCGTCGCCCTGACCCGCGCCCGGCTGATCGGCGCCTTGACCGTGATCGTCTTCGCCCTGGCAGGCTACGGCCTCACCCAGGCGGCGATCTACCCCTGGCCGGACAAGCGGCACCTGGCGATCAATCTGGCGCTCGGCATCCAACTGGCCCCGCTGCTGCTGCTCTGGGGGCTGTGGCCGCGGCGCGACCTGGCCGGACTGAAGGGGTTCCTGGGCCTGGCCTTCGCCGCCATGGCCGTGCTGACGGTCCTGACCAAGCACCTGGTGTTCCCGAGCCTGGTCAACGACGACAACGTCGGGTGGTGGGAGCGCGGCTACGCGGTGATCCTCGTGGGCTGGGTGGGCGTCGCGGCCTACCTGCTCGAACGCCGCCTGCGCCATGAGTCATCGGTGCGCAAAACCGCCTAGGCGGCGCCCAGCGATCAAGCTCTTTGAAGAATTCACAAGTTCGTGATTGATTGTGCGCGAATCCCTAGAATGCTGCGTCGCAACACCGCTGACGGGCGCCTCTCGCGGGAGGCCGGGGGACGTGAGGCCTATGACCACCACTCTGGTGAGCCGTCTGGAGGACCTGAGCTACGGCCCCGACGCCGTCGTCCCGCCCGCGCCGTGGCTGCCCCCTGAGGCGCCGCTGGCGATGCCGCGCCAAGCGATCGGCGAGGCGGACGCGCCGGACCTGGCTGAGGCGATACCGGCCACCTCGCCCCCTGGAGTCGCCCGGCGGCGGCTCGCCGTCTTCGGCGGCGCCTTGTTTTTGACCATCCTGATCGCGATCGGCCCCTACGCCCTCTATGCCAGGGCCGGCTTCAACGACCTGGAGGCGCTGGGCCTCGCGGTCTTCATCATCCTGGCGGGAGCCATCGCCACCTGGTTCTGCACCGCCGCGGCCGGCCATTTCGTGCTGGCCGGCGGGCGCGAGCAGGACGACCTGGACTTCTCGCCGCATCCGGCCCTGCCGACCCAGCGCACGGCCCTGCTCATGCCGCTCTACAACGAGGACGCCGCCGCGGCCTTCGCGCGCCTGGCCGCCCTCGACGCCTCGCTGGCGCGCCTGGGGGCGTCGGACGCCTTCGACATCTTCGTGCTCAGCGACTCCACCCGCCAGGACTGCGCCGCCGCCGAGGCCGCCGCCTACCGGTCGCACAGGCTGACCTCGCACAGCCGCCTCTACATGCGCCGCCGGGCGCAGAACACCGAGCGCAAAGCCGGCAACATCGCCGAGTGGGTCCGCCGGTTCGGGGGCGCCTATGCGTTCATGGTGGTGCTCGACGCCGACAGCACCATGGCGGGCGAGACCCTGCTGCGCCTGGTCGACGCCATGGAGCGGCGCCCGGGCGTGGGCCTGATCCAGACCGCGCCCACCATCACCGGGGCCACGACCCTGTTCGCGCGGATGTCGCAGTTCGGCGTGCGCATGTACGGCCGCGTCGCCGCCGCGGGCCTCGCCTGGTGGGCGGGTTCCGAGGCCAGCTACTGGGGCCACAACGCCATCGTCCGCACCCGGGCCTTCGCGGCCAGTTCCGGCCTGCCGATCCTCGAAGGCGTCAAGCCGTTCGGCGGCCACGTGCTGAGCCACGATGTGGTCGAGGCCGCACTGCTGCGCCGCGCCGGCTGGGCCGTGCACGTCACCGCCGCCCTCGACGGAAGCTGCGAGGAGACGCCGCCGACCCTGCTGGACTTCATCCAGCGCGACCACCGCTGGTGCCAGGGCAACCTGCAGCACCTGGGCCTGATCGGCGCCAAGGGCCTGCACCCCTTGAGCCGCGCCCAGATGGGCATGGGCTGCATGGCCTATCTCGCCTCGCCGCTGTGGTTCGCCGGCCTGGCCATCGGCCTAGCCCTGCAGCTCCGGTATCCGGTCGACTGGTCTTCCTTCTGGTACTTCCTGAACCCGCGCTTCACGCCCTTCATGCTGACCTCCCTGCTGTCGGGCGTCCTGCTGATCGGGCCGAAGATCCTGGGGTGCGTCCTGGTGCTGAGCCGCCCGGGCGAACGCCGGGCGTTCGGCGGCGCCGCGGCGGTGCTGAAGGGCATGGGGACCGAGATCCTGCTCTCCGCGGCGCTCGCGCCCGTCCTGATGGTGGCCAACACCCGGTCGGTGCTGATGACCCTGCGCGGCCGCGACATCGGCTGGCGGCCGCAACAGCGCGACGCGGTCGGCGTGGCCTGGGGCGACGCCTTCCGGGCCATGGCCTGGCAGATGGCCGCCGGCCTCGGCTTCGTGGCCGCCCTGTGCGTCCGGCCGGACCTTTCGATCTGCTTCGCGCCGATCGTCCTGCCGCTGCTGCTGGCCGCGCCGCTGGCGGTCTTCACCTCGAGGCCTTGCGCCATGGCCGACCTGCTGCGCACGCCCGACGACCTCGGCGTCAGCGCCACGCCGGTCGTGTTCCGGGCCCACCCGCGCCCGGCGCCCGCGGGCGCCGGCCAGGATGCGATCTCGATCCTGAGCTAACCATGCCACGCCAACGCCGCCTGGGCGCCGCGCGCGACGCGGCGTAGTCTGAGGGGGTCGGAGAGGGGCGTTCATGCGGCATGCTGCGGCCGAAGCGGGTCAGGCGGACCAGTGAACGCGCGCGCGCCGTTCATCGTCGCGGAACAGGCCGAACGCCGGGTTCCCGACTCCGGGCGCGCCCTCTTCTGGCGGCTGATGTGGATCTACCACCTCGCCTCGTTCGTGGCCGTGCTGGTGACCCTGCTCCTCGCCCTGCTGGGCCTGGAGTTCACGGGCCTGCAGTGGATGATGTTCTGGATCGCGGTGGCCCCGACCGTGGCGTTCTACACATCGCTCGACGTGATGGTCATCCGTCGCCAGCTCGCCCCCCTGGCGCCCGTGCTGAGCGCGCTCGACCGCGGCGAGCAGCCGGACCTTGAAGCGAAGGGCGCGGCCCTGGTCCGCGCGCTCAACCTGCCGCAGTTCTCCGCCATGCGGGTGATCTGCCTGCATGGCCCGGCGGCGACCGCAGCGCTGGTGTTCGTGATCTTCGTGGTCAACACCATCTTCCACGCGGGCGTCGCGACCTGGCAGCTCGTGTCGTTCGCCGCCCTGGTTCTGTTCTTCGCGACGCCCACGCACGCGATCTTCGAATATTTCGCGGTGAGCCGCGCCATGGAGCCGATCGCGGCGCGCCTGTCGCGGACGCTCGAAGGCCCGCTTTCCGCCGACCAGCAGGGCCGCCTGATCTCGGTGCCGCTCCGCAACAAGCTGCTTTTCCTGACGATCTTCGTCTGCGCCCTGCCCCTGGTCTTCTTCGCCGCGTCGTTCCTGTTCAAGTTCAGCCGGCTGATGTCCAAGCACGGCTTCGTCGCGCCGCCGGGCGACATCGTCTCGCTCTATGTCTGGACCCTGGGCGTGGTGGCGACCTGCGCCCTGGGCGCCATCCTGATGGCGATCCTCACCTCCCAGGAGGTCTCGCGCTCGGCGGCGCGGCTGATCGAGGCCATGCGGCAGGTGGAGAGCGGCCATCTCGACGGCGTCGAACTCGACGTGCTGAGCACCGACGAATACGCCGATATCAACCGCGGCTTCGGCCTGATGCTGGATTCCCTGCGCCAGGAGCAGCAGATCCTGGAGGTCACCCAGGACCTGGCCGGGGAACTGCTGCTCGAAGTGCTGATCGCCCGGATCATGACGGCGACGACCCAGCTGCTGAACGCCGAGCGCGCGACGCTCTTCCTCTACGACGAGAAGACCGACGAGCTGTTCACCCTCTACGCCGACGGCATGGAGCGGCGCCAGATCCGGGTGCCCACCGCCAGCGGCATCGCCGGGGCGGTGTTCACCTCCGGCCGGATGGAGAACATCACCGACCCCTACGCCGACCCGCGGTTCAACAGCGACATCGACCTGCGCACCGGCTTCCGCACCCGCAGCATCCTGTGCGTGCCGGTGACCAACAAGGCCGGCGCGCGGATCGGGGTCGCCCAGGCGCTAAACAAGCGCGACGGCGCCTTCGTGGCCCGCGACGAGGCGCGGCTGAAGGCCTTCGCCGCCCAGGTCGCCGTGAGCCTGGAGAACGCCAAGCTGTTCGACGACGTGCTCAGCATGAAGAACTACAACGAGAGCATCCTGAAGAGCACCTCGAACGGCATCGTCACCCTCGACGCCGACGGCCGGATCGTCACCGCCAACGACGCGGCCCAGACCCTGATCGGCCGGCCCCGGGAGGCGATGATCGAGCGCCGCGCTCAAGAACTGTTCCACGGCTCCAACGCCTGGATCGCCGACAGCCTGGCCAAGACCCAGGCGACCGGCGAGACGGCGCTGGCCATCGACGCGGAGCTGGCGCGGCCCGAGGGCGGCGCGGCCTCGGTCAACATGACCGCTATGCCGCTGATCGACGCCACCGAGGCCCAGATCGGCTCGATGCTGGTCCTGGAGGACATCACCGAGGAGAAGCGCGTCCGCTCCACCATGTCGCGCTACATGTCCAAGGAGGTGGCCGATCAGCTCCTCTCGGCCGGCGAGCTGGAGCTGGGCGGCATGGAGCAGAAGGTCACGGTGATGTTCTCCGACGTGCGGAGCTTCACCTCCATCGCCGAGGCGCTGGGGCCGCGCCAGACGGTGTCCCTGCTGAACGAGTACTTCACCGAGATGGTCGACGTGATCTTCCAGCACGGCGGCATCCTCGACAAATACATGGGGGACGGGATCATGGCGCTCTACGGCGCCCCGCTGGTGGGCGCCAACGACGCCGACAACGCCCTGGCCGCCGCCGACGAGATGATGCGCCGGCTGGCCCAGTTGAACGTCCGCCGCGTCGCCGCCGGCCAGGCGGCTCTGGACATCGGCATCGGCTTTTCCACCGGCCCCACGGTGGTCGGCAACATCGGCTCGGTGCGCCGGCTCGACTACACGGTGATCGGCGACACGGTGAACCTGGCCTCGCGGCTGGAGGGCGCCACCAAGCAGTACAGCGCCCGGATCCTGCTGTCGGAGATGACCGTGCGCGACCTCAAGAAGCCCGCGACCCTGCGCGAGATCGACCTGATCCGGGTGAAGGGCAAGGACCGGCCGGTCGCGGTCTACGAGTCGCTCGGCTATCGGGCGGCCGAGCCTGGCGTGGAGGGCCTGCTGGAGCTGCACGCCGCGGGTGTCGCCGCCTACCGGGCGCGCGACTGGCGCAAGGCGCGGCGCGCCTTCGATTCCGCCCTCGAGCTCTACCCGGCCGACGGTCCCGCCACGGTCTATCGGCAGCGCTGCGACCTGCTCGCCACGACGCCCCCCGACGAGGCCTGGGACGGCGTCTGGAACCTGACCGAGAAATAGGCGCCGCCCGCCGGCGAACCGCGTGACGTCGATTCTAGGGTCGCGCCTGTTTACGCCGCGGCGGCGCTCGGCCTATCGTCCCGGCTCGTTCTCGGGGATAGGGCATTTTCCATGAGTTTGTGGAAGTTGACGGTCGCGTTGATCGCGGCTGCGGCGGTGAGCGGTTGCGCGACGACAGCGCCGCCGGCCAAGAGCGCCGAGGCCGGCGCGGCCCCGGCCTCGGCGCCGGCCAGGCCGAAGCCCCTGCCGCCGGGCCTCGACCCGCTGGCCAGGGCCGACGCCTTCCCCTCGACCTACCGGCCCATGCCCAGCCATGCCACCGCGGTGGTGGGCGCGAGCGTCTTCACCGGCACGGGAACGCTGATCGAGAACGGCACGGTGCTGGTCAAGGACGGCAAGGTCGAGGCGGTCGGCGCCGGCCTGGCGGTCCCCGCCGGCTACGACACCGTCGACGCCCACGGCAAGTGGGTGACGCCCGGCCTGATCGACGCCCACTCGCACCTGGGCGTCTACGCCTCGCCCGCCGTGCAGGCCAATTCCGACGGCAACGAACTGACCAATCCGGTGACCGCCGAGGTCTGGGCCGAGCACTCGGTCTGGCCGCAGGACCCCGGCTTCAACACCGCCCGGGTCGGCGGGGTGACGACGATCCTTGTGCTGCCCGGCTCCGGCAACCTGATCGGCGGCCGCGGCGTCGTGCTGCGCAACATTCCCGCCCGCACGGTGCAGAACATGAAGTTCCCCGACGCGCCCTACGTCCTGAAGATGGCCTGCGGCGAGAATCCCAAGCGGGTTTACGGCTCCAAGGGCCGCGCCCCCTCGACGCGGATGGGCAACGTCGCCGGCTACCGCGCCGCCTGGATCAACGCCGCGGACTACCAGCGGCGCTGGGACGACTACCGGGCCAAGGTCGCCAAGGGCGAGAAGGCCGATCCGCCGAAGCGCGACCTGGGCCTCGACACCCTGGCCGGCGTGCTGCGCGGCGAGATCCTGGTGGAGAACCACTGCTATCGGGCCGACGAGATGGCCCAGATGATCGATATCTCCAAGGAGTTCGGCTACCACGTCGCGGCCTTCCACCACGCGGTGGAGGCCTACAAGATCGCCGACCTGCTGGCCGAGAACCACATCTGCGTCGCCACCTGGGCCAACTGGTGGGGCGGCAAGATGGAGATGCTGGACGGCATCGAGGCCAACGCGGCCCTGGTCAACGCGGCCAAGGGCGGTTGCGCGGTCATCAAGTCCGACGACCCCGACCTGATCCAGCGGCTGAACCAGGAGGCCGCCGAGGCCCTGGCCGCCGGCCGCGCGGCGGGCCTGGCGATCACCGAGGCCGAGGCCATCAAGTGGATCACCTCCAACCCCGCCAAGGCGATCGGGGTCGAGCGGCAGACCGGCAGCCTGGAGCCCGGCAAGCGGGCCGACCTGGTGATCTGGGACCACGACCCGTTCTCGATCTACGCCCGCACCGAGCGGGTCTACCTGGACGGCGCCGTCGCCTATGACCGCCGCGATCCGCGTTACCAGCCGCGTTCGGACTTCGACCTCGGCCAGCCCGGCGAAGGAGTCCGCTGATGCGCAAGGTTCTGTTCGGCGCCTGCGCCCTCGCGGCCCTGGCGATCGGCGTCTCCGCCCAGGCCGAGACCGTCGCCGTCACCAACGCCCGCATCCTGACCGCCGGACCGGCCGGCGAGATCGCCTCCGGCGCAGTGGTGTTCAAGGACGGCAAGATCACCGCGGTGGGCGCCAATGTCGCCGCCCCCGCCGGCGCCCGCGTGATCGACGCCCACGGCGGCGTGGTCGCCCCCGGCTTCTTCGCCACCGGCTCCCTGCTGGGCGCGGTGGAGGTAGGCTCGCTCGGCAACGACCTGTCGGTCAACAACCCGGCGATCGGCGCGTCCTTCGACATCCAGTATGGGCTGAACCCGGAATCCGGACTGTTGCCCGTGGCCCGCCTGGGCGGCCTGACCAGCGCCGTGGTCCTGCCCCTGCCGGTCGGCGGTCGCGGCGGCGAGGACTATGACCAGGAAGACGACGACGCGTCGAAATACACCGCCGGCCCCGGCGGCGAGGGCTCCAAGTCCCACGCCCTGTTCGCGGGGACCGGCGCGGTCATCGACCTGTCCGGCCACGAGACCATCCTGACCAAGGCCAAGGTGGCCATGGTCGTGCCCTTCGGCCGGGCCGGCGCGGGCGTCGCCGGCGGGGCGCGTGGCGCGGAGATCGTGGCCCTGAAGGAGGCCCTCGCCGACGTCCGCGCCTATATGAAGAACAAGGCCGCCTACGAGCGCGCCGGCTACCGCGACCTGGCGCTTTCCAGGGGCGACCTGGAGGCCCTGGTCCCGGTGGTCGAGGGCAGGATGCCGATCGTGGCCGTGGTCCGCCGCGCCTCCGATATCCGCCAGGTGCTGGCCTTCGCGCGCGAGGAGCATGTGAAGGTGATCCTGGAAGGCGCCGAGGAAGGCTGGATGGTCGCCGGCGAGATCGCCAAGGCCGGCGCGCCCGTTCTGCTCAATCCGCTGAACGACCGCCCGGAGAGCTATGAGGAGCTGGCTGCGACCATGGACAACGCCGGGCGCCTGGCCGCCGCGGGCGTGACCGTGGCGCTTGAGTCCACCGGCGGCTCGGCCCGGGTGCGCGAGACCCGCTATGGCGCCGGCAACGCCGTCTCGCACGGCATGTCCTACGCCGCCGCCTTGGCGTCGGTGACGATCAATCCGGCCCGGATCTTCGGCGTCGCCGATCGCACCGGGAGCCTCGAGCCCGGCAAGGACGCCGACCTGGTGATCTGGACCGGCGACCCCTTCGAGCCGCTCAGTCAGCCGACCGCGGTCTTCATCCACGGCGAAGCGCAGCCGATGACCTCGCGCCAGATCGAGCTGCGAGACCGCTACAGGGACCTCGGCCGGCCCCTGCCGCCGGGCTACACCCACCCCTAGAGCCCATCCCCCTCGGGTTGGATCAACCTGAGGGGAAGAGATGGCTTCAGACATCGCCGACGCCCCTGTCCGCTGACATGATTCAAGTCAGCCGGAGCCGCGGCGGTGCGGCCATGCGACCCGAGAAGCGGACCGCCGGACCGGCGAGCAACGCGCCGGCCGCGCATTCCAAAATACCCGCGTTAGGCGAATCCGCTTGCGGTCAAGCTTCAAGGCGTAAAGAGATTAATGCCGTGTTGAAACATTAGGGGCTTGCATACGATGAAGTTGCATTTTGTCGCCGCCGCGGCGGCTGTGGCGCTCGCGGCCCTTGCCGCCCCCGCCTTCGCTGATTCCATCGATTTCGCGCAGTTCGGTCCTGTCGGGACCAATGTCGCGAATGGTGCGACCGGGCTGACGTTCGACGGCGTCACCTTCACGATCAACGGGCCGAACAGCGGCTTTACGGAGTACAAGGAGGGGACCAACTGGAACGGGGAATTCGCCCATGGCGAAACCATCCTGTTCGACGGGTTCGGATCGGGGGGCGTGACCATCGACTTCGGCACGGCGGTCACCAGCATCCTTCACCTGGAAGCTCAGGCCAACCTGTCGGGCGCCTATACCGCGACGATGACCGCCTTCGACGGCCTGACCAACCTGGGTTCGGTGTCCTACAACGCGAACAACGACCTGGTGAGCGAGGGCACGATTCCGTACCTGGACTTCTCCGCCCCGTCGATCACCAGGGTCGTCGTCACCACGACCAATGACGGTGAGGGCTTCGCGCTCGGCGGAACCGGCGGCGTCGGCAACGCGCCTCCCGGCGTGCCGGAGCCGGCGACCTGGGCGATGATGCTCGTGGGCTTCGGCGGTCTCGGCGCGGTGCTCCGTACACGTCGCCGCCATGCGCTCGCGGCCGCCTAGACCGGCGACGAGCTCAATCTGCTGCATGACTTGGCGCGCCGCCGGTCGAAGGACCGGCGGCCGTCCTGCGTCTGGCCTCAGCTCCAGACGCCGCCGAGCGCGCGGGTGAGGTTCACGCTGGCCTGCAGGCGGCGCGTGTTGAGCTGGATCGCCGACTGCTCGGCGGTCAGCGCCGCGGTCTGTGCGGTCACCACGTCGAGGTAGGTCGCCACGCCCTGGAGATAGCGGATGTTGGCCAGGTCGACGCTGCGCCGCGCGGCGGTGACCGCGTCGGTCTGGTCCTTGGCCTCCGCCGCCAGGCGGTTGGCCAGCGCCATCTGGTCCTCCACGTCGCGGAAGGCGTTCAGCACCACCCCGCGGTAGTTGGCGCTCGCCTCGTCGAAGGCCGCGCGCGAGGCCTGCACGCCGGCCCGGCGCCGGCCGCCGTCGAAGATCGGCCCCAGAAGCTGCGGGCCGAACATCCAGAAGGTGTTGGGGGCCGCCAGCAGGCTTCCGGCGCCGGCGTTCTGCCAGCCGGCCGAGCCGTCCAGCACCAGCGACGGAAACTGGGCCGCGCGGGCCACGCCCACGTCGGCGTTGGCCGCCGCGGCGCGCCGTTCGGCGGCGGCGATGTCCGGCCGGCGCTGCAGCAGGACCGAGGGCGCGCTGACCGCCACCACCGGTTGCGGCAGGGCCCTGTCGACGGCCGGAAGGCTGAAGTTCGAGGCGCTCTCGCCCACCAGGGCGGCGATGGCGTGCTCCATCAGCGCGCGCTGGGCGACCACGTCGGAAATCTGGGCCTTGGCGGTGGAAAGCTGAGTCTCGGCGCGCGCCACGTCCAGGCCGGTGGCGTTGCCGCCGTTGTGCAGGATCACGGTCAGGTCCAGGGCGCGCTGATAGGCGGCCGCCGTGGTCCGCAGCAGGCGAAGCTGAGAATCCAGGCCCCGGAGCGTCAGGTAGTCGTCGGCCAGGTCGGCCTGCAGCGACAGCCGCATGGAGCGAAGGTCCGCCGCGCTCGCCTGGGCGCGGTCGCCGGCGCCGGCCGCCAGGTTCCGCAGGCGGCCCCAGAGGTCGACCTCATAGGCCGCGAAGACGCCGGCCTGGTTGTTCGAATAGGAATTCGGCCCGCCGACCCGCAGCGGCGCGTTGTCGGAGCGCCGGTTGCGCTGCGCCGCGGCGCTGCCGTCGATCTCGGGGGTCAGGCCGGCGCGGGCCTGGGCGGCGAACGCACGGGCCTGGTCATAGGCCGCGACCGCGGCGGCGAGGCCGGGGTTGGCCTTCTCGGCGCGGGCTTCCAGGTCGTCCAGCACCGAATCGGAGAACATCGCCCACCACTGGCCGCGCGGCTGGGCGTCGGCCGGCTGGGCGGGCGTCCAGGGGCCCTGCTCCTTGAAGGCGGCGGCCACCGGCGTGGCCGGCGGCGCATAGGCCGGCGCCAGCGAACAACCGGCCAGCGCCAGCGCCGCCGCGCCCGTCAGCAACAGCCTTGCGATGGGCATGGGCCTTAAGCTCCCGCCTTCTGGGCCGAAGCGCCGGCGATACGCACCAGGTCGCCGTCCGCCAGCGACTCCGGCGGATTGTCGACCACGCGCTCGCTGGCCCCGAGGCCGGAGCCGATCTCGACCGTGGAGCCAAGGTCGCGCGAGACGACGACGGAGCGGATCTTCACGTGGTTGTCCGGCCCCACCACCGCCACCACCGGGCCGTTGTGGCGGTACTGGATGGCGGTCACCGGGATGCGCGTCGTGGTGATCGGGGACGCCAGGCGGAAGGTCACCTGGGCGTAGTCGCCCGACTTGATGCGCCCCTCGGGGTTGTCCATCTGCAGCTCGACGAGCTCGGCGCCGCTCTGCGCGCCGACCGACTGGGCGCTGTTGGCCACCACCGCGGTGAAGGCCTGGCCGACGAATTCCGGCACCCGCAGGTCGGCGGTCTGGCCCTTGTGGACCAGGGACGAGTAGTTCTGCGGCACACGGACATAGATCCGCAGCCTGCGCTGGTCGGCGACGGTGAAGAGCGCCGGATCGGTCGGGCCGCCGGTAGCGCTGATCAGGGCGCCGATGTCGGTGGAGCGGGTGGTGACCACGCCGGCGAAGGGCGCGGTGATCTTCTTGAACGACTCCAGCGCCAGCAGGCGGTTGAGGTTGGCGCGCGAGGAATTGACCAGGGCGTTCTTGGCGGCCAGGTCGCCGAACTTCTCCTCGGCCTCCTGCTTGGAGACGGCGTCGGCGGCCACCAGGCCTTGCCAGCGCTGGGCGGTGGTGGCGGCCAGGCCCTGGTTGGCCTGGGCCGTCGCCAGGTCGGCGCGGGCCTGCAGCACCTGCTGGTCGAGGTCCGGCGTGTCGATGTCGGCCAGCACCTGGCCGGCCTTCACGGGCGCGCCGATGTCGACGTACCAGCGCTTCAGATAGCCCGAGACCCGGGCGTGGATGGGCGCCGTGTAGAAGGCCTGGACGTCGCCCGGCAGGGCCAGGTCGCGCGTGCCGCCGCCGTCGACCTTGGCCAGGCCGATGGTCGGGATCGCCTGCTGCTCGGTCCAGGACTTCTGGCGCTGGTCGGCGCTGACGCGGCTGACCAGGCCGCCGACCACGACCACCGCGGCGACCCCGCCGGCGACCAGGGCGGCGAGCTTCAGGCGGCCGCTGGAGACATGGGCGACCACGGGGGTGACGGCGGCGTGGGACGTCGCCTCGGGGGAGGGTGAATCAGGCATAGGATTCTCCGGAGACCGGCGCAGGGGCGACCGCGTGGGCCCGGCGTCCATGCACCAGGCTGAACACCACGGGGACGAACATCAGGGTGGCGATGGTGGCGAAGATCAGCCCGCCGATGACGGCGCGGCCCAGGGGCGCGTTCTGCTCGCCGCCTTCGCCGAGGCCCAGCGCCATCGGCCCCATGCCGATGATCATGGCCAGCGCCGTCATGACCACGGGGCGGAAGCGGGTGAAGCCGGCCTCGGTGGCGGCGCGCACGGCGTCGCCGGTGGCCTCCAGCCGTTCGCGGGCGAAGCTGACCACCAGGATGGAGTTGGCGGTCGCCACCCCCATGCACATGATCGCGCCGGTCAGCGCCGGCACGGACAGCGTCGTGCCGGTGGCGAACAGCATCCAGACGATCCCGGCGAGCGCCGCCGGCAGGGCCGTGATGATCACGAACGGGTCGAGCCACGACTGGAAGTTCACGACGATCAGCAGGTAGATCAGCACGATCGCCGCGATCAGGCCGAAGAACAGGCCCGAGAAGGCGTCGTTCATGGTCACCATCTGCCCGCGCAGGGTAACGGTGGCGCCCTTCGGCCGATCCTTGGCGGCGTCCTTCAGGATCTTGTTGATGTCGGCGGTCACCGAGCCCAGGTCGCGGTCCTGGGTGGTGGCGAAGATGTCGATCACCGGCTGGGCGTTGTAGTGGCTGGCCACCGCCGGGGCGCTGTCGCGGGTGATGACGCCCAGGCCGCCCAGCATCAGGGCCGGATTGGCGCCGGGGTTCGAGCCGTTGATCGGCACGCTTTCCAGGCCCGCCAGGGACGACAGCCGGTATTCCGGCGTCTGCGCCACGATCGGGTAGGAGACGCCCGTCTGCGGGTTCACCCAGTAGGTGGGCGCGCCCTGGGAGCTGCCCGCCAGCGTGGTCACCAGGCTGTTGGTCACGTCCCGCTCGGAAAGGCCCAGTTGGGCGATCCGCGAGCGGTCGACGTCGACCCGCAGCTCCGGGCCGCCTTCGGGCTGCTGCATGCGCACGTCAGCCAGGCCGCGCACCTGGGTGATCTTGCGCAGCAGCATGTTGGCGTAGGCCCGGTTGGCCGCCGCGTTCGGGCCGGAGACCTGCAGGTCGATCGGCGCCGGAGAGCCGAAGTTCAGGATCTGGCTGACGATGTCGGCCGGCAGGAAGGCGAAGACGGTGCCGGGATAGTCGCGCGGCAGGACCTCGCGCAGCGTCTTCACATAGGCCGCGGTCGAATGGTGGCGCGGCTTCAGGCTGACGTAGATGTCGCCGTCCTGCGGACCGATCACCCCGGAGTTCGAATAGACCATGTTGATGGAGCTGTTCGGGATGCCGATGTTGTCGACCAGCGAACCGAGCTCATCGGCCGGGATGGTCCGGCGGATCGTGCCCTCGATGCGGCGGAACTCCAGCGAGGTGTCCTCGAGCCGCGTGCCCACCGGGGCGCGGACGTGGATGGTCATCTGGCCGGCGTCCACCGAGGGGAAGAAGTTGCTGCCCAGGAAGGGCGCCAGCGCGAAGGAGGCGAGCACGATGGCCATGAAGCCCACCAGGAACGGCCGGCGCGCGCCCATGGCCCGCTCCAGCAGGCCGGAATAGACCGACCGCACGCGGGCGAAGCCGGTCTCGAAGCGCCGCTGGAAGCGGGTGAACGGATTGCGCGTCCCGTCGCCGTGGTCGGCCGGCTCATGCGGCCTCAGCAGGTACATCGCCAGGGTCGGAACCAGCGTCCGCGACAGGATGAAGGAGGCGATCATGGCATAGACCACCGACATCGCCATCGGCACGAACAGGAAGCCGGCCACGCCCTTCAGCAGGAACATCGGCACGAAGACGATGCAGATGCAGAGCAGGGAAACGAAGGCCGGGGTGACGATCTGCTGGGCGCCGTCGAGGATGGCGGTGCGGACGTCCTTGCCCTGCTCCAGGTGCCAGTTGATGTTCTCGATGGTGACGGTGGCGTCGTCCACCAGGATGCCGACGGCCAGCGCCAGGCCGCCCAGGGTCATGATGTTCAGCGTCTGACCGCTGACCGAGAGCGCGGCGATGGCCGCCAGGACGGCCAGCGGGATCGAGACCGCGATGATCACCGTCGAGCGCCAGGAGCCCAGGAACAGCAGGATCATCAGGCTGGTCAGCGCCGCGGCGATGGCGCCTTCCTTGACCACGCTGGAGATGGCGCCCTTCACGAACAGCGACTGGTCGTTGAGCGCGGTGATCTTGAAGGTGGACGGCAACTGCTCGGCCAGGCCCGGCAGCTTGTCCTTCACGCCCTGGACCACCGCGAGCGTCGAGGCCGAGCCGGTCTTCAGCACGGTCGACAGCACCGCGCGTCCGCCGTCGACGTGGACGATGTTGGTCTGCGGCGGCGCCCCGTCGCGCACCTGGCCGACATCGCGGATGAAGATCGTCGAGCCGCCCACCGTCTTGATCGGCAGGTTGTTGAGGTCGTTGATCGTGTCGGCGGCGTCGTTGAGGCGGACGTTGTACTGGTAGGAGCCGATCTTCACGAAGCCGACCGGCAGGATCTGGTTCTGGGCCGCCAGCGCATTGGTCACGTCGTTGGCCGAGATGCCCTTCGATTGCAGAAGCTGCGGGTCGAGGTCGATCTGGATCTGGCGTAGCTGCCCGCCATAGGGATAGGGCGTGGCCGCCCCCGGCACCGTGGTGAGGACCGGCCGGATCACTACCTGGCTCAGGT
>Ga0210400_10001989_pt1 | contig 19535 bp, 18 predicted proteins | sample IncBWH26MmetaG_FD_155456 | JGI IMG/M metagenome (GOLD analysis project Ga0210400, IMG submission 155456) | Forest soil microbial communities from Barre Woods Harvard Forest LTER site, Petersham, Massachusetts, United States - Inc-BW-H-26-M | ecosystem: Environmental > Terrestrial > Soil >...
ATGGCCGGCATTATAGTGCAGCGCCAGGTTGGCGCGTGGAAATCCGCGCCGCATCCAGCTTTCCACGCGACCGTGTTCCGCCCTCAATGCCTGCCCCACGACAGTCTGCGCTGTTTCACGGTCGGTCCAGGTGGAAGCCGCCGATATATTCCGTTCACGCGCGAGCCTTTCCCGCAAATCCTCGTCCGTCCGCGCCACGTGCCGCGCCAGCGTATGCCCGCCGCGCTGCTCATCGCGCCCCAGATCGTATCCCGCAGACGAAGCACGAAACTCAGTCGCCGCCCTGGGCTCGTCCTCCCGATGCCCGCTCTCCGGGGCGGGGCCCGATCCACAGCCCGGAATGGCAAGCAGTCCGGCCAGGAGGCAAATTTCAAAATATTTTCGAGCTTTCATCCGAGTTTCTTTCACCGTTTCTTCGCAATTCCGGCCGAACAGAGAAAATCTCCCGCCGGCAGCTTCGCAAGTATACGAAAACCGCCCTCTTACCGCACACCCCGCCGTCGGTTGTGAGCCCGCCGAACCCGATGCTATTCTCGTCTTCATGGCGAGGCTGCCAGACACAACTCCCGAAGTCGCCCCTTCTTCGCCCCTCGCGCAACCCGTGCGGCAATTTGAGGCCCTGCTCGAAGTCAGCGAAACGATCGCCCAGCAGCGCGACCTTAAGCTCCTCTTCCACGAACTTTCGAATCTGCTCCGCAGCGTCTTGCAATTCGATTTTCTCGGCCTGATCCTTCACGATCCTGCCCGTGGCATGATGCGTCTCCATATTCTGGAAACGCGCGAGCCGCTTCCGAAGGAAGGCCCGGAGGAAATGCCCGCCGCCAACTCTCCCTCCGGCTGGGTGTTCGAAAACCAGGAGCTCTTCCTCACCCAGGACACTTTTAACGACGCGCGCTATCCCCACTTCATGAAAAAGCTGCAGGCCGTCGGCGTGCATTCCACAGCCATTCTTCCGCTGACCACCGCTCATCACCGCCTGGGCACCATGGTTTTCGGGCGCTACGTTCCACAGGGGATCAGCGAAGCCGAAATTCAGTTCATGCGGCGTGTCGCCGCACAGGTGGCGGTAGCCGTTGATAACGCGCTGAATTTCGAAGCCGCCGAAGCCTACCAGAAGCAGTTGGCGCGCGAACGCGACCGGTTGCAGGTTCTCCTCGAAATCAACAACCTCCTCGTCAGCACGCGCGATCCTGCCACCGTTTTCAAAGGCATCGTCTCCTCCATCAAACCCGTTCTGCAGCACGACTACACCAGCCTGGCGCTGCTCGACACCGCTTCGGGCCTTCTGAAAATTCACTATCTGGATCTGCCGGGGAATTCCTCGATCACCAGACCCGAGATCACCGTCCCGCTCGAAGGCTCGCCCGCCGGGCAATGCTTTTCCAGCGGCCAGGTGCTCATCACACGCGGCAAGGAACTGGATAAATTTCAGCGCGATGTTTTGCGTTTCCTGCGCGAACAATCGGTGCAGAGCATCTGTTGCGTGCCATTGACGACGCACGGGCGCACTTTCGGCACCATCAATCTCGCCAGCCGCAATCCCGATGCATTCACGCCGGCTGACGTGGAACTCATGCAACAAGTCGGCGTGCAAGTCGCCATTGCCCTCGAAAACGCCCTGGCCTTCAAGGAAATCGACGCCCTCAAAGACAAGCTCGCCGTCGAAAAACTCTATCTTGAAGAGGAAATTCGCTCCGAGTTCAACTTTGAGGAAATCATCGGAGATAGTCCCGTATTGCGCCGCACCCTCGCGCAAGTGGAACTCGCGGCCCCCGCAGGAACCACGGTCCTGATTCAGGGTGAAACCGGCACCGGCAAGGAGATCATCGCCCGCGCGATTCACAATCTAAGCCCGCGCCGCGAACGCACCTTCGTCAAGGTAAATTGCGCCGCGATCCCCGCCGGCCTGCTCGAATCCGAACTCTTCGGCCACGAACGCGGCGCCTTCACCGGCGCGCTAGCCCAGAAAATCGGCCGCTTCGAATTCGCCGACCGCGGCACACTCTTCCTCGACGAAATCGCCGACCTACCTCTGGAACTACAGCCCAAGCTCCTGCGCGTTCTGCAGGAGCAGGAATTCGAACGCCTCGGCGGCAATCGCACTTTGCGCGTCGACGTGCGCGTCGTCGCCGCAACCAACGGGGAGCTCGCCCAGCTCGTCGCCGAGCGCAAATTCCGCAGCGACCTTTATTACCGCCTCAACGTTTTCCCGATTTTTGTTCCGCCCCTCCGTGAGCGCCGCGAGGATGTTCCCCTGCTGGTGCGCTATTTCGTCCAGACCTTCAGCCGCCGCCAGAACAAAACCGTTGAATACATCCCCGCCGACGTCATGGACGCACTGGTCAACTATTCCTGGCCGGGAAACATTCGCGAACTCGAAAATCTGATAGAGAGAGCTGTCTTGCTCTCGACAGGCAAAGAATTGCGCGTTCCCATCGCTGAATTGAAAGCGGCCTCCGCCTCTTTCTCTGGCCCCACCGGCAACCCGGAACAGTCGGGCTCCTCCATGGCCATAGCCACCCCTCCCGGCAATGCAACGGCTCCAATCACGACTCTGGAAGACGCTGACCGGCACCACATTCTTCGTGCGCTGCGTCAAACCAATTGGCGTATCGCCGGCCCCCGGGGAGCCGCAACCTTGTTGGGCATGAAGCGCACCACCCTGCAGGCGCGCATCCGCAAACTGGGAATCAAGCGCCCCGTCTGACACGAATCGCCCGCTTGGATTAACTTGGGGACTGTGGTTTCCTGAAAGGGTAGATGATAAAACCGCTTCCAATTCATAAACGCCGGCTGTCACGCACATTCGCGTGCCTCTTCGCGACGCTCCTCTTGTTTCCGTTCGCCGGCTCCGTCTTTGCTCAACTCCCTGTTATCCGTTTTGTTCGTGACCCGGACCCGGCTCCCGATTTCAAGCTTAAGGAATTCGCCGGCAAACAACTCACGCTCGAAGCCTCCCGCGGCAAAGTAGTCCTTCTAAATTTCTGGGCCACCTGGTGCGGCCCATGCCGCGCGGAAATTCCGGAATTAATCGCATTGCAGAACCGCTATAAGGACCACCTGCAGATTATTGGCTTGGTGGTGGATGACGACGATGAACAGGCGATCCGCAGCGTTATCGCATCCGAAGGCATCAATTACCCGGTAGCGCTGGCCGATTCCGAAACCCGCTTTGCCTATGGCGGCATCGCGGCCCTGCCAACCGTGTTTGTGATCAACACCGAAGGCCGCGTCGTCCAGAAACATGTGGGTCTCTTCGATCCCGCTCTCTATGAGACGGAAGTGCGCGCTTTGATCGGCCTGCCCATTGCCGCCAAGGTGGAAACTTTCCAGGATGAGGGCGATGTTTTTCTGAAGCATGCCGACCGCGCCAAAATTCTCCCCGGCGTGGACATGTCCAAGCTTTCCCCCGAGCAGCGCGACGCTGCCCTTCACAAATTCAATGCGGAATCTTGCACCTGCGGTTGCAAATTCACTCTGGCCCAGTGCCGCATTTACGATGCCGCCTGCCAAACAAGCCAAAAGCGCACCACGGAAATCGTCAAGGCACTCTCAAAACAGGAAAGTCCGCAACCGGCGAAGGATGCCGGGAAAATTTCCGAACCTACTGCCACGCCCGCTTCCGGCGAATCTCCAAAACCCTGACCGTTTGCCTTGAATTTTCTTCTCAGCGTCCTCTGCGCGCTTCCTCTGCGAACTCTGCGTTAAGTCCGCTTTTTTCGGACTTTTTCGTGAATTACTTGTGGAGCAAGTCCGTAGCCACGCCGGTCATCGCCTTCACTCCCGTGCGAATCGCCGGCTCCGGCAAAGGAGCAAACTCGCTCGAATGCGGCCCGGGCAGCCGCGTCCCCTTTTCCTGCGCCTCTTTCCACTTGGCGGGATCCGTAGCCCCCAGCCAAAACATCGTAATCGGCGGCTTCGGGTCTTGCAGCGCAAACAAACTGAAATCTTCGCTGGCCATGATTGGCTGGCCGGGCCATACATTTTCCTTCCCCAGCGATTTCTCCAGTGCAGCAGCCACCCGCTGCGTCAGCGCCGGATCGTTGATCGTTGCCGGCACATTGTCCTTCGCTATCTCGATGATCGGCGCCCGCTCCGCCGGGATCCCCGCTGCTTCAGCAATCCCGTTCGTAATCCGCTTGATTGCCCCCAGCACCTTCTCCCGCTGTGCCGGCGTCATCGTGCGCACGGTCAATTGCAGATGAGCTTCGTCCGGAATAATGTTGTGCTTCGTGCCTGCGTGAAACGATCCCACCGTCACAACCGTTGGCACCAGCGGATCCGATTCCCGGCTGACAATCGTCTGCAAGGCAACCACCAGTTCCGATGCGATCACGATCGGATCCTTCGTCACATACGGTGCAGCTCCATGCCCACCATACCCACGGATAGTAATGTCAACGGAGTCTGCTCCCGCCAGCATGGTTCCGGCGTGCCAGGCCACCGTTCCGGCCGGCAGAGCGGAGGTATCGTGCAGGGCAATCACATAATCCGGCTTCGGAAACTCTGTATACAAGCCTGCGTGCAGCATCGCGGCCGCGCCGCCAACGGTTTCTTCCGCGGGCTGCCCAATCAGCACCAGCGTTCCGCTCCATTTATCCTTCGTTTCCCCCATCATCTTTGCCGTGCCAAGGAAGACGGTCATGTGCAAATCATGCCCACACGCATGCATCACGCCCACTTCCCCGTTCGGCCGCTTCTCCCGCACTTTGCTTGCATACGCTAATCCTGTGTTTTCCGTCACTGGCAGCGCGTCCATATCCGTGCGCACATAAACCGTTGGGCCTGCCCCATTTCGCAGCACCGCAATAATTCCATACGCACCCATCCCCGAATCGTATTTTCCGAAGTGGTCGGTCACCTCGTAACCCAACTTTTTTAATTGCGCGGCGACCAGCCCGGAAGTCTCTTTCTCTTCCGTCGACAGCTCCGGGTGCTCGTGCAAATGCTTATAGGTTCCCACCCAATCGTTGATGTTCCTGTCGATCCGTTGATCCATGTCGTCCTGGGCAACCGCCTGCATTCCGCTCGCCAGCAGAAGCGATGCAATTCCAATCCAGACTGTAAGTCGAGTTTTCATGATGTCCCTCAATGTGCGGGCATTCTATCAAATGTCATCCCACTGCTCGTGCAGAATCCGTCGCGCTATTTTTCTTGCCCTTGCCTGGTCCCCGAATTACACTCACCGCCGCGTGAACAACTTTGTATGAGGAGTCATCAATGAACCGTCGTATATGGATTCTAGTTGTTGCTCTGGGCCTCTCGACTATCTTCACTGTTCGCGGCGCTTTTTCTCAGGCTGAAGCGCAATCCAAAAGACGCGCGATCAATCCGCCGGGTCCGGTCTCTCAATTGCCTTTCAGCAAAGCCATTCTTGCTGGAGACACGCTTTACCTTTCTGGAGGCATCGGCCTCGATGCCAAGACCGGCAAGGCTCCCGAGAAAATTGAAGACGAACTCAAAAATCTTTTCGATGACTACAAAAACACCCTTTCGGCCGCTGGCATGAACATGGACGACCTCGTCTACGTGCAGGTTTTCTGCACCGATCTCTCGCTCTACGACAAGTTCAACGCCGCGTACCGCGCGCAGTTCTCCAAGGATTTTCCGGCTCGCGCTTTCATCGGCGCTGGCTCCCTCCTCCGCGGAGGCCATTTCGAAATGCAAGCCATTGCCGTTCGCCGCTAGCCTAAGTAGGAAGCATCCGCCGCGCCGGCTTATGAAATAGGTACCCTTTACTTATCTCAACGACCAGTTGCTTCTACAATATGCCCATATATGGTCCAATATATATTGGCAATATATGGGCATGTGCCTAAATGTAGCCTATTTGTAGTACCGTTCAAGAAGGTACATTCTTTCTATGTTGCAGTAAAATAAGAGCTTAGATGTGAACAGAATTAAACACCGTCTGGCCCTCTCCTTGCACCATACCGAGCACTGAGACCAACACTACATGTTAAGAATTACCACCGAAAATAAGCGGGGAAAACTCTTCCTCAGCGTTGAAGGTTCACTCTCCGGCCCTCGCGTGGCCACCCTGGAGCAGTGCTGGCGTGAACTTTACGCCGCCAATCCGCGGCCGAAGTTTTGCATCAACCTCTGCGGCGTCAGCTTCATTGATAACGCCGGCAAAGCCCTCCTGAAGGAGATGTACCGCCTGGGCGCGGAACTTCTCGCCGAAGGATGCCTCAATCAAGCCGTCGTTTCGGAAATCGTAGGGCCCGGCCGCAAAGCGGAATCTCGCGGTCCGAAAGATCCTAAGGATAACGACCCATCCAAAGGCTCGCCCTTCATTTTCTACGCCATCTTATTCACCCTGCTTTTGATCCCCGCATTCGCTGGCGCGCAGACGAAAAGCTCTGCGCTTCCGGCCAATGCGCCTACCGACACACTCAAGCTGACCCTTGAGCAATCCGTGGCACTGGCCATCAAGCAGAATCCGACGCAGCAAATCGCTGCGCTCAACGCCGCAGAAAGCATTCAGGACAAAAACATCAGCCGATCTGATCTTTTGCCGCAAGCAAACCTGCAAGTAGCGGATTCAGCGAACCGCGTGAATCTTCACGCGCAGTTCGGCGGAAAACTCCCGCCGGGATTCCCGTTTCCAGAGCACATCGGCCCATATCAGGTATTCTCGGCCGGGCCGACCTTCGGCACCTCCATCTTCGATTTTTCCCTTTGGAAGCGCTTCCAGGCGGCTCGCAGCAATGTTGACGCCAGCAGGGCCAACAGCCTCTCCACCCGCGAACAGGTGATTCTCCTCGTCGTTTCGCAATACATCGGCACGCTGCGCGCCGTTGCGAACGTCGAAGCCTCCAGATCCCGCGTCGACCTGGCTCAAGCGCTCTACGATCAGGCGGCCGACCTGCAAAAAGAGGGTGTAGGCACCGGCATCGACACCTTGCGCGCAAACGTCGAACTGCAAAACGAAAAGCAGCGGCTCATCGAAGCGGAAAACGACCGTGAGACATCTCTCTTCGGGCTCAGCAAGCTGTTGAATCTCGACCCACGCCAGAGAATCGAGCTAGCCGATTCGCTCAGCTTCTTCGACACGCCACAACCCGATGTGGAAGCGAGCATCGAAGATGCCCTCTCCTCGCGCCAGGAATGGAAAGCCATCGACGCCCAGGAAAAGTCCGCAAAATTTGAAAAGCAGGCCTCGCAATATCAGCGCCTGCCCTCTCTGCGTTTCGACGGCAATTGGGCGTACCTCGGCACCTCGGTCAACACCGGGATTCCTACGTATCAATACCAGGGCTCCGTCAATATGCCGCTCTTCACCGGCGGACGCATCCGCGCGGAAGTCGCGAAAGCCGATCTGGAATTGCAGAAAATCGACCAGCAGAAGGCCGACTTGCGCAACCAGATCGCGCTCGACGTAAAGACCGCGTTGCTGAATCTGCAATCCGCCCGCAACGAGGTGCAGGTCGCAAACCTCGGCGTGCAACTCGCCAAGGAAGAAGTTGGCCAGGCCCGCGACCGCTTCAAAGCCGGCGTCGCCAACAACATTGAAGTCATCTCCGCCCAGGATTCGCTTTCCCGCGCCAACGATAACCAGATCGCGGCGCTCTACCGTTTCAACCAGGCCCGTGCCGACTTCGCGCGTGCCGTTGGGCAGATGGAAAAAACCTACGCGAAGTGAGGACCGATGAGTGTTGAGATCGATGTAGGACTGGAAAATGCGGCAAATGTAAGGGTTCCCCATGGAGAAACCCAGAAGCTCGATCTCGGGCCCGACTCCTTGGTCAGTTCCAAGCTCCGTCTGCGCTTGATCGTTGGCGGTGCCATTCTGCTGGCCGCGCTGCTCGGCTTGTACCTTTACTTCCACAACCGTGAAAGCACCGACGACGCCCAGGTTGATGGCCACATCACGCCGATCGCCGCGAAAATTTACGGGCGCGTCGCCAAAGTGATGGTGAAAGACAATCAACCGGTGAAGGCCGGACAAGTTCTCGTGCAGTTGGACCCCGCGGACTATCAAGCCGCCCTCGATCAGGCCAAAGCCGCCCTTGCGCTTGCCGAAGGCGAAGCGCGTTCCGCCGGCGTGGATGTTCCGCGCACCAGTGAAGATACCGCCAGCGGCACCTCCAGCGCACAGGCCCAACTCGCCGGCTCGCAAGCCGATCTGATGCGCGCGCAAGCCACCTACGAGCAGTCGCAAACCGCGGATCTCGCTTACGCTCAAGCCAACATCGAAAAGAGCCGCGCCAACGCGCAACTCGCGCAAGCCGATCTCGCCCGGTATCTCCCGTTGATGGAAAAGGGCGAAATCTCCAAACAGCAGTATGACGCCGCCAAAGCCAACGCCGACGCCACCGCCAGCGCGCTGAACGCCGACCAGCAAAAGCTCGTGCAGGCCCAGCGCAACGTGGAAATCAGCCACGCACAGCTCGAAGCCGCAAAAGCCCGCGTCCTTCAAGCCCAGGCCGGAGTAGCCAGCGCGCACGCCGACATCAAGCGCGTGGCCATGCGCTCCGCCGACGCCCAGGCCAAGCTCGCAAAAGTCGAACAAGCCCGCGCGCAAGTCGAAGCCGCGCGGTTGAACTTCACTTACTGCAACGTTGTCGCGCCCATCGATGGCGTCGTTACGCACAAACAAGCGGAAGACGGCCAAATCGTCCAGCAAGGCCAGGGCTTGATGGTGATCGTCCCTCTCCAGGACGTTTGGGTCACCGCCAACTTCAAGGAAACGCAACTGCGCAAGATGCGCCCGGGTCAGAAGGCCTACGTCGAAGTCGACACCTACGGCAAGACTTTTTCCGGCCACGTGGATTCCCTCGCCGGAGCCACGGGAGCCGTTGTCAGCCTGCTGCCGCCCGAAAATGCCACCGGCAATTTCGTCAAGGTAGTGCAGCGAATCCCGGTAAAGATTGTTCTCGATCCCATTTCTCCCGACGTGGCGGTGCTGCGCCCCGGCATGAATGTGGATGCGACGGTGGTCACGAAGTAGCCCGAGTTTTTTGAGCGAAGAACGTTATGGAAAAATTCATCTCCAGGCTGCGCATGCCGGATGGCTCGATCAACCCCTGGGTGATCGCCGTGACGGTGACGCTTGCGACGTTCATGGAAGTGCTCGACACCTCCATCGCCAACGTCGCCCTGCCGCACATCGCGGGAAATCTCTCCGCCAGCGCCGATGAATCCACCTGGGTTCTCACTTCGTATCTCGTTTCGAACGCAGTGATCCTGCCGCTCTCCGGCTGGCTTTCGTCGTTGCTCGGCCGCAAGCGCTTCTACATGGGCTGCGTCGCCATCTTCACGCTCAGCTCTTTCCTGTGCGGCTTTGCCGCCAGCCTCGGCATGCTGGTCTTTTTCCGGATTCTGCAGGGAGTCGGCGGCGGCGGCCTGCAGCCCAGCGAACAGGCTATCTTGAACGACACATTCCCGCTCTCGAAGCGCGGGATGGCTTTCGCCGTTTACGGCATCGCCGTCGTCGTTGCGCCAACGCTTGGCCCGTGGCTCGGCGGCTGGATCACCGACAATTTCTCCTGGCGCTGGATTTTCTACATTAACGTTCCCGTCGGAATTCTTTCGCTGGGACTGACCTATCTTCTGGTTTCCGATCCGCCCTATATGAAGCGCATCAAGATCAGCGATGGCTTCCGCATTGATTACATCGGCCTGGGCCTCATCAGCCTCGGCCTCGGCAGCCTGCAAATCATCCTGGACAAGGGCCAGCGCGATGATTGGTTCGACTCCGGTTTCATCCGCCTGTTCGCGGTGCTGATGCTGGTCGGCCTGATAGGCGGTGTCATTCGGGAATTCAAGGCCAAGGAACCAATCGTGGATTTCCGAATGTTGCGGGACCGCAACTTCGCCATCTCCACGCTGGCCATGTTCTTCCTCGGCTTCGTGCTTTATTCCAGCACGGTGCTCATCCCCCAAATGCTGCAGGAGCTTTTGGGGTATTCCGCGACCCTTGCCGGCCTGGCGCTTTCCCCCGGCGGCGCCACCATCATGTTGTGCATGCCGCTCGTTGGCTTTCTCGTCTCCCGCATGGACACGCGCTACCTGATTACCTTTGGCTGCACGATTTCCGCTTCCGCGCTGCTGGTCATGGCAGGCTGGAATCTTTCGCTCGATTTCAAGCATGCCGTTCTCGGGCGCGTGCTGCAGTCCTTCGGCCTGGCGTTCCTTTTTATTCCCATCAATGTCACCGCCTTCGCGTATATTCCCCGCGAAAAAACCAACATGGGCACGGGGATCATTAATCTCGCCCGCAACATCGGCGCCAGCGTGGGCATAGCCACGGTCACAACCTTGCTCGAGCGGCGAACCCAATTGCATCAGGTGCGTCTAATGGACCACGTGAATGAGATGAACCCCGCGCTCAAAAGCACATTGGCCGGATTTGCAGCTACCTCTGTATCAGGGGGATCGTCAGGCCCCGCCGCGGCCGCGCGAGCTCACGGCATGCTGTTCAACATGATCGAGCGCCAGGCAACGATGCTCGCCTTCCTCGACAACTTCAAGCTATTGGGCGTAATTTTTTTCGCCATCATTCCTATCTTCTTTCTTTTGAAGCGTCCAAAGATGGGTGGAGGGAATGTCCCGGTTCATTAGATGTAATTTTGTAACCTTTTCTCGCGTATTGACTCATATGTAGCTACTTGGGGGAAGAAATGGCAACGCAAGTGATCAATGCAACGCAACTTACGGAACAGAAGTTGATTCGTGCTGGTCAGCGCGGCGACGCTCAAGCGATTGAAGCGTTGTTTGGCCGTTATCACCGCCAGTTGTTTCAGACTGCACTCCGCGTCCTCGGCAATGCGGAAGACGCCGAAGACGCCCTGCAGGATGGATTGCTTTCCGCCTATCGCAACCTGAAGCGCTTTGAGGGCCGCTCGCAGTTTTCTACTTGGCTCACGCGCATCGTCATCAACGCCGCGCTCATGAAGCGGCGCAGCGCCAAAGCTCGGCCCGCGGTTTCCCTTGACGAAACGCATCACGAGGATGAACTGCCGGCCGCCGAGCGCTTCGCCGACGACGGCCCGACGCCGGAACAGGTCTACGCCGGAACGGAAATTCGCGAGATCATCAACGAGAATCTCGACGAACTTTCTCCGCTCCTGCGGACCGCGTTCGTCCTGCGCGAAGTCGAAGGCTATTCCACGGGAGAAGCCGCGAAAAAACTCGGCGTCACGGAAAACACGCTGAAGGCCCGCCTGTGGCGCGCTCGCCATCAACTCGCCGAGCGCCTCGGCCGCCGCCTCCGCCGCATGAAGGACGGCATGTCCGGCACCACCGTCGGCGACGAAGCCTGCAGCTACTGCTGACTCAATTGTTCAATGTGAGTCCTTATTGGATTGTGCAAACTGATTAGTTAAATCTCGTCGCGGCGGGCAATCACTGGCGTGAGCAAACTGAGGGAAATTGTCATCCTGAGGGGCGCGCAGTTTGCGCCCCGAAGGACCTCAACTTAAAGTCCGTGCAAGTTGTCCTGGTTCAATTAAATTGCACTCCCCTGCGGTCCCCCGTCTACCGGCGCGCCGCCGCATATTTTCCCAACACCCGCAATTCGCTCGTTGCTTCCGAGACCACTTTCAGTGCCTGCTCCAAATGCTCAGGCTCATCGGCTTCCACGTCCAGATAAAACTGGTACTCCCACGGCCGTCCGTGAATCGGCCGGCTCTCAATCTTCAGCAAGTTCACCCCGTGATTCGCAAACGGTTCCAGCGAAGCCAGCAACGCACCCGGCTTATGCGCCAGCCTCATCGCTAGAGAGATCTTTCTGGCGTCGGCTCCCCGGTAAAGCTTTGCCTGTTCCGGCGGCAGCAACAAAACAAACCGCGTGAAATTCTCCGCGTTGTCCTGAATGTTTTCCTGCAAAATCACGGCCCCGTAATGTCCCGCTGCCCGGCGGCCTGCTATGGCCCCGAACTGCTTATCGCCCCGCTCCATCATCTCGCGCACGCTGCCCGCGGTATCTTCCGCCGGCGTGCGCTTCAGTTGCGGATTCCCCGCAAAAAATCGTTCGCATTGCGCCAGCGCCATCGGATGCGAAGCCACTGCCTTCAGATCCTCCCGCTTCGCTCCTGGCATGCCCATCAACTGGTGCTCGATCGGCAGAATCGTCTCTCCGCACATCTCCAGCGTGCTTCCCAGCAGCAGGTCGTATACGCGCACCACGGAACCCGCCAGCGTATTTTCAACCGGCACCAACAGAGCATCCGCCGCGCCCTCGGGGATCGCCTGAAATGCCGCATCAAACGTTGCTCGCGGCACCGTCCGGATCCCATCTCCCAGAAGTTGCACCGCCGCGGCTTCACTGAATGCCCCCGGCTCGCCCTGAAACGCCACCCGCATTTGCCTGAAATTAAGTTCCGCCATCCGTGTCCCTGCTGCTGAATTCCTCCGCGCGGCTGTGTTCGCGTTACAATATTTTATTCGTTCTTCGCTGGAGGTATCCGCATGATGACACAAAAGCGCCCGCAGTCGAACGACTACGCTCCCTACTACGAAAAATACGTGATGCTCGTCCCGGATGGGGATTTTCTGGAGATTCTCGAAACACAACTTCGGGAGATGAAGCAGTTACTGGAGCCGCTGACTGACGCGCAAGCCGATTTCAGCTACGCCCCAGGCAAATGGTCCATCAAGGAAGTTCTCGGCCACATAAACGACGCCGAGCGCATCTTCGCCGTCAGAATTCTTCGCATCGCCCGCGGCGATCAGAAGCCGCTCCCCGGCTTCGAGCAGGACGACTATGTAAAGGTCTCAAACGCCGCTTCCCGCAAGCTTTCCGATTTGCTGGAGGAATTCTCCGCCATCCGCCGCGCAACCATAGTCCTCATTCGCTCCCTCGATGACGCATCCTGGCTGCGCCGCGGCACCGCCAGTGGCAAGGAAGTCTCCGTCCTCGCGATTGCCTTCATCATCGCCGGGCATACTCTCCACCACCACGCCATCCTTGAAGAGAAATACCTGCCGGTGCTGCCGCGCGCTTGAGCGTCGCTACATCGGCCGGAGCAACTCTTCTTTCTTCTCCGTGACCCAGTTGCTCTGCCGCCGAGCCGAAACCGGCTCGCCATATCCCTTCAAAGGGACCTCCAGAATCTCTTCCACGTTATTCTTCTCCTGGTGCGAGATGGATCTCCTCTTCCCCGGCCACGCCAGGTAGAAAAGAAGCACGGTCGCCAGCCCTAGAAACATTCCGCCTCCCACCACGGAAAATGTCCCTGCATCCAGCGGTTGCAGGATCGCGTCGGCCAGCAGATAACTTCCGCAAAACAAAAGCAAGGCTTCCAGAAACACGCCCAGGCTCAGAAAAACGCGTGGGAAACTCGCTCTCACGATCAACGGTGTTTTGCTTCTGCCTGGTGCCTCGACAATTTTCATTTCTCGCATGGCGCCTCTTCTTTCTCTTTCGATTCATCATTCCCGGTGCCGGCATCTGCCCGCAGGAAATCCAGATAAGAAAAGACCGTTGCGTGCCCCTCTTTCTTCATCAAGCTCCCGCAATCGCACGCAAGCGTTTCCTGTCCGCGCTCTGCTCCATCACAGGCCACTGCCTTTCCGCATTCCCGGTTGGTGCAATGCCAATACATCTCGCCTGCCCTCAGCATCGAAGCCTCCGCTGTTAATCTGTTAGTTACGGCAATTGGTGGTATTCAGGCGGCTCGAGCGGTTCGCTTATATAGCAGTGCGATATCTTACGCAATAGTAAAAATACAAGTTTACAAAATGTTTGCGGCGTACTGTTCCGATGGACAGAGTTGTGCAAATGTTTTCACTTCGCCTTCCCGAATCGGGAAGAAGCCAATGCGTGCCTTCCCCTCTTCGCGAACCCACTGCAACGCCATTCACACTGTTTCTGTGTCCGCTTGCAACGCTAAGGTTTAGGAATTTCAGCAATGTGGCATAGTCACAAGTGGCAGATACCGATTCGGGGGAATCTTCCCTCTGTCTTCCCCGGATTCCCGTTCTGGCACTCGCCCCTCCATTCTTCCCCGCTTCGGCGCTGCCCTTGGGTTGCTCCATCCTCGAACCCGCTGCTACAATTGTTTTTTCGCGGGACCCGCTTGCGTTCCACTGGGCAATTCCGTTTGCATCTTCCATCTTTGCCCGACCGTTTTTGCGCTTGCGGTGGAGTTTGGCCCGACCGAAGGGAGACTACGCGTGGCGAAATATGATGTGGCAATCATTGGCAGCGGGCCCGGAGGTTACGTCGCGGCCATTCGCGCCGGTGAACTCGGACTGAAAACCATCGTCATCGAAAAGGATCCGTTCCTCGGCGGCACCTGCTTGCACGTCGGCTGCATTCCCACCAAGGTTCTCCTGCACCACGCCGATGTGTACGACCATTTCAAGAACGCCGCCGAACTCGGCTTCGAAATTCCAGGCGTGAAAATCAATTGGACCAACATCCTCGCCCGCAAAACCAAAATCGTCACCAAGCACGCCAAGGGCATCGAGTTTCTCTTCAAGAAAAATAAGGTGGAATGGAAGCAGGGCTGGGGGAAATACGAAGGCCCCGGCAAAATCAGCGTCGAAAAAGACGGCAAAAAAGAAACCATCGAAGCCGGCGCCATTCTCATGGTCAGCGGTTCGGAAGCCAAGTCGCTCCCCGGCATCGAGCCCGATCACAAGACCATCGTCACCAACCGCTCCATCCTCGAACTTCCCGAAATTCCGAAAACGCTGATCGTTATCGGCGCGGGCGCCGTTGGCGTCGAATTTGCCTCCATCTACAACACTTTCGGTACCCAGGTCACCATCCTCGAAGCCTTGCCGCGCGTCGTGCCCGTCGAGGACGAGGAAATCTCCGCCGAACTCGAAAAGAGCTTCAAGAAAAAGGGCATCACGATCCAAACCGGCTGCATGGTAGATGGCGTGAAGAAAGACCCCAAGGGCGTCACCGTCTCGTTCAAGGACAAGGACGGTAAGCCGCAAACCCTGCAAGCCGAAAAGCTCCTTCTCGCCGTCGGCCGCAAAGCCATGACCGAAAATTGCGGCCTCGAAAAATCCAAAGCCAAAGTTGAGCGCGGCTTCGTCCACGTCAATCAATTCATGGAAACCGCCGAGCCCGGCCTCTACGCCATCGGCGATATCGTCGCCGGGCTGCCGCAGCTCGCGCACGCCGCCATGATGGAGGGCATCGTCGCCGTCACCCACATCGCCGGCAAGCCCACGCACACCATCAACAAACTCCGCATTCCGAATGCCACATATTGTGAGCCGCAGATCGGCTCCATCGGCATGACCGAAAAGCAGGCCCGTGACGCAGGCTACACCGTGAAAACCGGCAAATTCCCCTTTGTCGGCAACAGCAAGGCCACTATCCTCGGCAATCATGGCGGCTTCATCAAGGTAGTCACCAACGAACAATACGGCGAAGTCCTCGGCATCCACATCATCGGTCCGCTGGCCACCGAAATTTTGGCCGAAGCCGCCGCCGTCCTGAATCTCGAAGGCACCATCGACGACATGATGAACATGATCCACGCGCATCCCACGGTTTGGGAAGCCATGGGCGACGCTTTCGCCTCCGTCCGCGGCCTGCAAATCAACGTTTAGACTCGGAGTTGGATAGCAGCGATCAGATAACAGCTATCAGGATGCAAGAGTTCCGACATCATGGATCAACCTGAGTAGTTGATGCACCTGCGGCTCCTGAGGCATAAACCTGGCATGCAACGTTTCCGAATGGTTCCTGATCGCTGATCTCTGTTATCTGTTATCCATTATCCATCCACCCCATGCCGCCCCTCCTCATCACCGACCTCGGCCTCCTCTCCTGGTCCGAGGCCTACGCTCTCCAGCAGCGCATCGTCGCCGCCCGCAAAGCCGGCGCCATCGACGATGTCCTCCTCTTCTGCCAGCATCCCCACGTTCTCACGCTCGGCCGCAACGCCAGCCAGAAAAATCTTCTCGCCTCCGAAAATGTGCTCCGCCAGAAAAATGTCGAACTCCGCGAAACCAACCGCGGCGGCGACATCACCTATCACGGGCCCGGCCAGATCGTCGGCTATCCCATCCTCAATCTCGACCTCATCCGCCGCGACGTTCATTGGTACGTCCGCACCCTCGAAGAAGCCATGATCCGCGCCTCCGCCGACTTCGGGATCACCGCCTATCGCATCCCCGGCAAAACCGGCATCTGGGTGCAGCCACCCGGCAGTATCCCCGAAGAAAAACTCGCCGCCATCGGCGTTCACATCAGCCGCTGGGTCACCTCCCACGGCTTCGCCTTCAACGTCTCCACCGACCTCCGCTTCTTCGACCTCATCATTCCCTGCGGCATCGCCGACCGCAAAGCCACCTCCCTCGAAAAACTCCTCCACCGCAACGTCGCTCTCGACGAAGCAAAGCCGCGTCTTACGCATCACCTTGCGGATCTCTTCTCACGCACTCCTCGCGAGCTTCCCTCCCAACAATTGCTCGCAGCGCTGGACGCTGTAGGGCCCGCCTTCTGAGGCGGACCGCTCCTACTTTTGAGTGCGGGAGCGAAGCTCCCGCTTTTACGCGTGCAGCTCAACCTCCCAACCCAATAAAAAAGACCCCGCGCGGAATTTCCTCACGGGGTCGTTTGCTGATTTCTAGACGCGAAGTGAACTGACTTCCTACTTCATCCCGCCCACGCGGAACATGATCGACCGGCCCACCTCACTCCGCGAAGCGTCCGGATCAATCGTCTTCAGGAACTCCGCCGTAATCGCGTCCTGCTCTTCCTGGCTCCTCTTGTCCCGGTCCGCCATGAACGTCGCGCGCACCTTATCGAAGGATGCCAGGTCCTTCGTCGCATACCAGACGTAATGCGTGAAGTCGCCGTCCGTCCGCACTTCTTCCACGGACAAGCCATACGCCAGCACTGTGCCGTCCGCCACCAGTTTGTCCAGCACGGGCTTGTTGTACTTTTCCCAGACCTTGCGGTAATCGCCGCCCTTGCCGGGCTTCGCTTTCACAAAGTTATAGCGCGTCCACGGCAGCACACCCGCCGGCGGCGCTCCGGTGCCCGTCACAAACACCAGGTCGCGCGTAATGTAGTCGCGAGTCTTGCTGACATCCGCCGCTTCCATCATCCGCGCCGTTACCGTCGCTCCGCCCGACGTTCCCTTCTTCGCCGTGCCGGACTTCGTCGCTTCCTCATCCAGCTTGGCGATCTGCGCCCGCATCGCACTGTCCACCTTCTCGACTCCAGACCAGTCCGCAACCGAATACCAGATCGTGTGCGTGCTGTTCCCCGGCGCGCGGAGCAATCCCACATGAACGCCCCAGGCCAGAATCACGCCGTCCGCCAGCAATTTGTCGCGCACCGGCGCGCCCACCGTCTTCACCAGCTCCATAAACTGCGCGTCTTTTCCCGGATTCACCGTGTACTCATACCAGAACGTCAGCGGCTGCATCTTCGCGTCCTGCGCCGCCGCCGTGAGGCACGACATCAACACCACCGCTAAACAAAGCAATATTCTCTTCTTCATTTTCAACGATCTCCTTGAACGTACGAGTTTCGCCTGCGCGGGAAAGCTTTCTGATTTGCTGGTAGAGATGAAGAGCAAACGTCGGGCAAGCATGCAACGTTTGTACTTCGGAAGGGGCCGACCTGCGTCAGAATGGCCTTGTTTGTAGCACCGAATTCCGCGGGGCGTCAAGCCCACGGAAATTCCGGTAATGCGCAAAGTGTTGGTTGATCAAAACCTGAGCTGTTTGACATGCACTGTCGACTTGGATATGGTCATGTGCCAGTGATGAGCGAGCGAATCATTCAACTTCTTCATCGGAACCTGCAGGAAGTCTTCGGCGAGGGTGATCCCGGCCGCCGCCGTGCAGCCATTGAACAGTTCTATACCGACGATTGCGTACTCTATGTTCCGCCAGGCGTGTTCGTCGGGCGCGACGCTCTGGACAAGTTCGCTGGTGACCTTCGCGCGACCCACCCGCATTTTGTATACACGCCTCATGGAGAGGCCCAAGCTCTTCAGAACGCGGGAATTCTTGCCTGGGGTTCGGGCCCGAGAGGCGAAGCTCCCGAATATACGGGGCTGGACGTCATCATTGTCCGCGACGAAAAGATTGCTGCGCTATACGTTTTCCTCAATCCAAAACTCTCGTAGTTTTGCACCACACGAAACCATAGGTTGCGAAAGAGCAGTCGAGGGGGGATTACAACGCCTTTAACCAACCTTTATCCGACCATCGAAATTTCTCTTGACAGGCCGTCCCTTTGGTTCAATACTAAACCATATGGTTAAGTATTCTGCGTCCCTCGATTCCACCTTCGGCGCCCTCGCCGACCCCACCCGCCGCGCCATTCTCGCTTCCCTCATGCTCGGCGAAGCATCCCTGTCCGATCTCGCCGGCCCGCACCGCATGTCGCTTCCCGCGGTGATGAAACACGTCCGCGTCCTCCAAAACGCCGGCCTCGTCTCCCAAAAGAAAGTTGGGCGCACGCGGTTCTGTCAGCTTGCACCCGCTCCGTTAAAAGTCGCCGAAGATTGGATCGCCCAGTACCGCCGCTTCTGGGAAGGCGCTTTCGATTCCCTCGAACGTTTCCTCAGCCAGGATCCCGCTTCCGAAAAAGTAGAAGACCAGCAAAAGGAGAATCAATCATGGCCACACCGCAATCGCAGCCGGAAACCTCGCTCCAGCTAACACGCACCTTCGCGGCTCCCCGCGACCGCGTCTTCCGCGCCTGGACCGATGCTCGCGAGTTCGCCCAGTGGTTCCATCCCACGGCGGACTACAAAACCGTCATCACCAGCCTCGATCTCCGCGTCGGCGGAAAATACTCCCTCGAAATGCATCACAAAGATGGCAATGTCCACAACCTCAGCGGCACCTACGAAGAGGTGAAACCGCCCGAAAAACTCGCCTTCACCTGGCGCTGGCAGCAGGACGAAACAAAAACGGAATCCCTCGTCACCGTAACCTTCAAAGATCTCGGCGGCTCAACCGAAGTCAGCCTGACCCACAAAAACCTCCTCACCGCCGAATCCCGCGAAAAGCACAATCAAGGCTGGATCGGCTGCTTCACCCAACTCGATTCCTATCTGTCGTAACCTGCGCGTGTAGTGGCCGGTCTTCAGACCGGCCACTCTGACTCTCTTCTTTCCCCAATGTAGCGCTGGCTTTTACTCGTCCCGACGGAGGAGGGAAGCCAGTTCTTTGGTGACCAATCTCGGCTAAATTTCAGATTCCGCCACAATCCCCAACAGCCGGATCAACGTCGAACGTTCTTCCGCACTCAGAACGCGGCGGAGCCCTTCCTCCGCCGCACGCCGTTCCTTGATGAGGAACTCCCGGTACTTTTCTCCCTTAGGCGTCAACCGGATCACAAACGCCCTCCCCGATCCCGCCTTTTTTTTCGAAACCAATCCTTCCTTTAGCATCGTTCCAATGGAGCGATGTACGACCGTCCGATCAAACCCGAGCAGTGTGGCAATCTGGTTCTGATTCCGCTCCGCCGCACCGCGCAGCGTGGAGAGAATAAACCCGCGTGTCTGCGAACAGCCGGTCCGCCGCTCCAGTTGTTTGCTCACCGAAAAATATGCGGCCGCAACATGAACCAGCACCGAATCTTTCAGGATTTCGTC
>Ga0210400_10001990_pt1 | contig 19535 bp, 15 predicted proteins | sample IncBWH26MmetaG_FD_155456 | JGI IMG/M metagenome (GOLD analysis project Ga0210400, IMG submission 155456) | Forest soil microbial communities from Barre Woods Harvard Forest LTER site, Petersham, Massachusetts, United States - Inc-BW-H-26-M | ecosystem: Environmental > Terrestrial > Soil >...
CTCAAGGCCGCGCGGGACGTCGGCGCCAGCCGCGGCATCGTGCACCAGGCGCGCGGCACCGGTGCGCGCGAACTGCTTGGCCTGCTCGGCATCGCGGTTGAGGCGGAGCGGGAGGTAGTCAATATCCTCGTCCCAACGGACTACCAGGAACTGGTGACCAACGCGATCTTCCACGCGGGCGGGCTGGGCAAGCCCGGCGGAGGCTATCTCTACCTCACCGCGCTGGAAAAAGTGGCGACCTACATCCCTGAGGCTTCCATGGCCCGCCTGCAGGCGGGCGACTGAGCGGCTGAAATGACAGTGAATTCTTCCGAAACCGCCGCGTTCGAGCCGGCGCGGCGCATCCGGGCCATCCTGCCCGACGACGGCAGCGACCGCCGCCTGCTCGAAGGCCTGTGGCGCGACAAGGGCGTAACGCGGGCGGACACGGTGCCGGTGCGCGCTGTCGCGGCGCTGCTGGAGGCGCACACCCGGCGCGGCCGCCTGCCCGAGCCGGTCCTGGCCCGACTGGTGACCGTCATCGTGTCCCTGGCCGAAGCCGACGAAGTGTTCGACTACATCTACGCCACCGCGCGGGTCGGACGCCCCGGCGGTGGCACGGTGCTCATGGACCGGCCGTCCAGCGCGACCGTTTACAAATTGCCGCCGGGACTCCCCGTACAGTAAACCCGCGCGACGCCAAAGAGCCCTAAATGAAGGTCAGGTAACCGCCTCTTAGCGGGCAGAACCGTTCTCGGACCTCATGGTCAACGCGGAGAGAGCAGAGGGTAGCGTCTATGTTTCGATTCGATTGGCTCGGATTTCCTTAATAAGGCAAAGGGTCGGCTATGTGGGTTCTCGTGGTCCTTGCAGTAAATTCACACATGGCATTTTCGATCCCCGGCTACTCGACCGAGCAGACGTGTTTTGCCAAGGGGAAGGAAATAATAGCGCTCATTCCCCGCAAGAGGGGCGGAAATTGGGTCTATCATTGCGTCAAGCCGGAGTGAGGCTGTTAATTCAAACTGAGGCACTATCGCGCTCAACCCCCAATGCGTCCGAGGGCTGTGTAGGTGCAGCCGGTCGCCGGGGTTTTGGCTTATCCGCCGTCGCCGGGAAGCGCCACGCGTCAGAATTGGTGCATGCCGTTCGCCACGGATTGGCGAAGGTCGGCAATCCACCCAGCTGAGACAATCTCGGCTGACGATGCGGACGGCAGCTTCGGGGCATCACGGTCCAGCTTAGCGGGTTCCGCGAAGGACTGCTGGGGGTCGCCAGCCGACTTTAATTTGCCGTCATAAGTTCATGACCTTAATGAAACCGCGGCATGACCTCCTGGCAGAGCAGCTGCAACGCCCGCACGACGAAGTCATGCGGGATGCGCCCGCCGGTATTCAATTCCGCCAGGATGCCGTCGAGGCCGAGCGTCTCCTGCAAGCCGCCGAGTTGTTCGGCGACCATGTCGGGCGTGCCGATGATGATCTTGCCGCGCAGCGCGTCGTCATAGGTCAAGGTGTCGAGCATCGCGGCGCGCTCGGCCCGGCCCTCGCTGGCTGAGGTGCCGGCGCGGTTGGCCGAGGCGCGCAGCCGGGCGGCCTGCTCGCGGAAGAAATGCATGATGCTCGGCTCGGGTTCGGAACGGGCGCGCTCATAGGTTTCCGCGACGTAAAGCGGCACCCGCATATAGACCTGGCCGCGTCCGGGATGACCGTCGGCGCAGTAGGCTGCACGATAACTCTCGATCGGCGGCGCCATGTCGGCGAACGTGCCGCGCGGCATCACGAAGATCGGGTAGCCGAGCCGGCCAATCGCCGCGAAGGTGTCGGGGCTGCTTGCCGCGACCCGGATCGGCGGCAGCGGCTTCTGCCGGGGCTGGGGCGAGATCGCGACATCGTCGAAGCGGTGATACTTGCCCTCGAACGAGAAGCGAGGCTGCGACCACGCGCGCTCGATGATCTCTAGGGTTTCAGCAAAGCGGTCACGGCTTTCGGCATAGGGTATGCCATAGGCCTCGTAGGTGCGGGGCAATCCGCTGCGGCCGACCCCGAAAATCAGCCGGCCGCCGCTGATCTGGTCAACCGTCGCGGCTTCCTCGGCGATGCGCAGCGGATGGCACAAGGGCAGCACCTGCACCGCGATGCCGATCTTGATACGGCTGGTGCGCGCCGCGATCGCGCTCGCGATCGTCATCGGCGAGGCGAGCACGGAGCGGGCAGGATCGACATGCAGCTCGGCCAGCCACATCGCGTCGAGCCCGTAGCGTTCGGCGGTATCGATCTGGTCGAAGGCCTGCCCGAAGGCATCCGTCTCGCTTTGTCCGGGCACCACCGGAAACTGGTGGAACATGCCGAATTCCATTGCCCCTCCTCTCTTTACGCGCCTAGCGCCGTCGTGATCTGCGGCTATTTCTTCGCGTCGCCGTAGGGGTAGACGGCCTTGCCGGTGGCGTATTTGGCCGGCCAGACGATCGTCTGCCGCTCGTCGGTCTTCCATTGGTCGAGGTCGCTGCCCTTGACGTCGTGGAACTGCACCTGCAGCACGCGCGCCTCCTTCCACTCGCCGTTCGGACCGTATTCGATGTCGCCGACCACGGTCTTCATCGTGTGGCTGCGCAGGTAATCGGCAATCTTGTCCTGGTCGAGGCTCTTGGCGCCCTCGACCGCCTGCTCCAGCACCTGCAAATTGGCGTAGGCGAACGGCGGCAGGTAATAGCCGAGCGGATCGACCCCCTCGCTCGCCGCGCGCGCCTGGTACTTCTTCAGGAATTCCTCGACGCCCGGGAAGTTCAAACTCTTTGCCGGCTCCCAGAAATCGTAGTTGATGATGCCGTTGAGCTGCGAGCCGAGCTGCTGTTTGATCGTCGCGTATTGCAGCCCGACGAGACCGCCGCCGAACATCTTGGCCTTGATGCCGATTTCGCTGGCCGCGCGCACCATGCCGACCGCGTCGGGCGGATAGGACAGGCTGAGCACGACATCGGCGTTGGCCGCGTCGATCGCCCGCACGATCGGCGTATAGTCGGTCGTGGTCGGCGGGTAGGTCTTGTCGTAGAGGATTTTGAGCCCGGCCTCCTTGGCGTTCTTGCGCGCCCCTTCGGCGGCATTGCGCGGAAATTCGGCATCGCCGGCGATGATCGCGAGGGTCTGCGGCTTCGGATTCTGCGCCGCGGCGATCTCGAAAAATCCCTTTGAGAAGCTGACCGGCGGGTCGAGGCCGCCGGCCGGCTGCATCGAGAAGTAGCGCGGGTACTGGAACTCGCGGTTCACATCGAGCCCGAACAGCGCGAAGAAGGTCATGTTGTGCTGGATCACGACCGGCATCGCCGGCGCCAGCAGGTTGGTGCCGTAATCGCCGGTGACCAGATTGACCTTGTCGACCTCGAGCAGCTTGGTGAAGATCCCCGGCACCGTCGCCGGGTTGCTCTGGTCGTCGTAATAGATCAGCTGCACCGGCCGGCCCAGCAGCCCGCCCTTGGCGTTGGTCTCCTCTTCCCAGATCTTCATCGCCAGCAAGGCGGCCTTGCCGCTGGCGGCAAGCCCGCCGGTCAGCCCCATGCCGAAGCCGATCCTGATCGGCTCGGCGGCACGCGCCGGCAACAAGCTCACGGCGGCGCCGAACACCAGCCCGGCGGCAAGCGATGGCAACACTCTCCTCAACCCGCGTGATCCAGGCATCGCTCGCTCCTCCCGAGTATTGTCACATCGTTGCAACCCAGTCTAACCCCTGCGGGCGTTGCGGCGGCGCGCAAAATTGGGCCGCGGGCCTCTGGCCCGCATGCGGCCGAGACGGAAGCGGTCCTCCGCTTGGCTACCGAAACCGCGGCATGACCTCCTGGCAGAGGAGGCGGAGCGCGTTCAGCACGCGGTCGTGCGGGATCAGCCCACCGCAATTCAGCTCGGCGAGGATGCCGTCGAAGCCGATCTCGTCGCGCAGCTGGCGCAGCCGTGCGCTCACGGTATCGGGCGTCCCGACGATAACGTTACCGCCCAGGGCATCGGCATAGGTCAGGGTCCGCAGGCGTTCGGCCCGGTCGATAAACGACTGCCGGCCGGAGCGCCGCGCCGACTCGGCGATCAGCTCGTATTGCAGCCGGTAGAAATGCGTCACGCTTTCTTCCGCCTCGGCGCGCGCCTGCTCCTCGGTCTCGGCGATATAGATCGGGGCGGAGACGAACACCTGGCCCTTCCCGGGATGGCCGGCGGCCTCGTAGGCCTCGTAATAGGCCTTGATGTGCGGCGCGAGCTCGGCCCATGTCGGATGCCGCGTGCTGGCGAACACCGGATAGCCGAGCGCGCCGATCGCCGGGAAGGTGTCGGGGGTGCTGGCGGCGATGCGGATCGGCGGCAACTTCCCGTTATAGGGCCGCGGCACGGAGGCGACGTTGTCGAAATTGTAGAACCGCCCGGCGTAGGAAAAGCTCGGTTCGGACCACGCCCGTTTGACGATGTCGAGAATCTCGGCGAAGCGCTCGCGGCTTTCGTCATAGGGCACCTGATAGGCGTCGTAGGTGCTGACGACGCCGCTGCGGCCGACACCGAAAATCAGCCGGCCCTGGCTGATCTGGTCGACCGTCGCCGCCTCCTCGGCAAGGCGCAGCGGATGACACAAGGGCAGCACCTGCACGGCGATGCCGATCTTCATCCGGCGGGTGCGCGCCGCGATCGCGCCAGCGATCGCCAAGGGCGCCGACAGGTAGGTGCGCTCGGGCGCGAAATGGATCTCGGCCAGCCACATCGCATCGAGGCCCCAGCGCTCGGCGGCGTCGACCTGAGCCATCGCCTCGTCGAAGGCCTCGCTCTCGCTGCGGCCCGGCAGCGAGGGAAACTCGTGAAACATGCCGAATTCCATCAGGCACCTCCAACGACCGGCCGCTAGCCTGTCATTGCGCGCGCAGCGACGCAATCGCCTGCGGATCAGACCAAGTCCGATCAGATCGGCGGGCGGCGCTTTCGGCAGGCCGCTCGGGGCAGTCCCGCGAGCTATGCCCGGCGGCGATGCTTGGATGCAGCAACCCGGTGCGGCCGATGCAACGGACCGAGGCGTTCCGCCCTGCTCTTCGCGTTTACCCCGACCGCCCGGCGGGACGACTGCGCCGGCGCGGATTCCGGGTTCGGCGTCGCTGCCGGCGGCGTGGTCGAACCCTGCCGCGCCGGATCTTCCGAGGAATCGATGATCACCAGCGCACTGCCGGCGAGGGCCGTCGGCGTCCGGTCGGGGAGCAGCAACGCAGCGAAACGGGTGTTGCGCCGCGCGGTTTGTTCATAATCGCTGTCGAGCACGCCATGGACATCGAGAAAGCGGTCCATCGCCGTCGGAAGACGCACACAGCCATCCGACGCGGCACTCCCGATCCGGCGTTCCAGCGTCGCCGGGTCCGTGGCGTGCAACAGCAGCCGCATCTTGCCTACGCCGCCCGGCGGTCCCCAGCCTTTGACCGCACGCTGCCAGCCGAAATCCCAGATCCGCATGCCTGCCATCCCGAGACCGCGGACATGGTTCTCGTTGAACGTGCCCTCGGCCCGCCAATCCAGGATCCGGTCAGTGTGCGGGAAGACGCCGGTCGGCGTCAGAAAGTGCTCGAAACCGCGCGGCCGACCGGTCGAGACCTTGCTGCCGCCGAGGCTCTGCCAAGGCGCGTCGGGGCGCGCCAGCACGATCCGTATCTGCTGCACGCGCGGGTTGCGATCGACGACGACGAGCAGCTGCGGGCGATCGATTTTATAGCCGCCGCGGGCGACTGCCGCCTGCGCGTACTCGATCCAGGCTCGCGCGCTGTCGGGCGTATCGACGATCAAGTGCGGGACTTCCTGGGACAACGCCTGACCCAGCCGCGTTGCCTCCTCGTCAATGGCGGGCGACGGCGCCGCGATTTCGCCGGCCACCGGCGCGGCGGGGGCGGCGCGCGCCGGTGGCGCGGATGACAGGCACAGCGCCGCCGTCAGCAGCAGGCCGATCACGGTTCGGGGTGGTGCAACGCGCGGCACGAGCATCGTTTCGGCGCCGATCATCGAGCCTCCAAATCGCGGTCATCTGCGGTTTGAAACGGCCGCGACGGCTTCGCTCGCCCATTTTTCGACCGCAACGTTCGGGAAGCGGCCGATCACCGCCTCGCAATAACCTCAGATCATCAGGCGTTCGAGGTGGCCCGCCGGATAGCGGGCGCCGGCGGCGGCGCCGGGTGCGAAAATGTGCTCGAGGGCATCCGCGGTGTCAGCCGATAGGCTGAGGCCGGCCGCGGCGGCGTTTTCCGCGAGGCGATGGACATGGCTGGTTCCGGGGATCGGCACGATGAACGGCCGGCGCGACAAGACCCAGGCGATCGCCAGCTGCGCCGGGGTGCAGCGCTCGGCGGCTGCATGCGCCTTCAATTCCTCGACCAGCTCCAGGTTGCGCGCGAGGTTCTCTTCCTGGAAACGCGGCATGCGGCGGCGGGCGTCGCCGTCACGCAGGCCGTCGAGGCCGGTCACGTTACCGGTCAGAAAGCCGCGCCCCAACGGGCTATAGGCGACAAAGCCGATGCCGAGCTCGTCGCAGAGCGGCAGGATCTCGGCTTCGACATCGCGGGTCCACAGCGAATATTCGATCTGCACCGCGCTCATCGGATGGGTCGCATGAGCGCGCCGGATTGTCGCCGCGCCGGCCTCGGAAATCCCGAGATGGCGCACCTTGCCGTGTTGCACGAGATCGGCCATCGCACCGACCGTGTCCTCGACCGGCACGGCCGGATCGATCCGGTGGATGTAATAAAGGTCGATCACATCGCTCTGAAGGCGTTTGAGGCTGCGCTCGCAGGCCTCGCGGACATATTCGGGGCGCCCGTCGGAAAAGCGCGGGCCGCCGCTTTGGCTCAGATTGCCGAATTTGCTGGCGATTACGTAGTCGCCGCGATGACCCTCGACGGCGCGGGCGATCAGCTCCTCGTTGCGGCCGGCGCCGTAGGCATCGGATGTATCGAGAAAGTCGATGCCGAGTTCGCGGGCCCGGTGGATCGTCGCAATTGCCGAGGCGGGATCGGGCGCGTCGTAGAACGGCGTCATCGTCGCGCAGCCAAGCCCGACCGCCGATACTTCCAGCTCCCCCAGCCTGCGCCGCTCCATTCGCCCTGTCTCCCTTCCAGTACGCGCTCCCGCCCCACCGTCCATCCCCGGGCTTGGCCCGGGGATCCATGAGCGATGTCTCGTGGATGGCCGGACCACGTCCGGCCATGACCGGGTAAAGGGGGCTTGGTCGCTTCAGGCTGAACAGTATGATCGAGCGCCAATCATTCCAACCCGGGAGAGGCCGACATGCCGCGATACGAGCAACTGGACGAGAGCCGCCTCGACGACGCGCAGCGCCGCATTTGGGATTCCTGCAAGGCGGGACCGCGCGGCTCGGTACCGCCGCCGGTGCATGTCTGGCTGAAGAGCCCCGGCCTCGCCGACCACGCCCATCAGCTCGGCGCGCATGTCCGCTTCGGCACCCCGTTCTCGCAGAAGCTGACCGAGATCGCGATCCTGATGACGGCGCGCTACTGGACGGCGCAGTTCGAATGGGCGGCGCATGTCCGGCTGGCGCAGAATGCCGGGATATCGCAGGCGGTGATCGACGCGATCGGCGAGCGCAAGACGCCCAAATTCGACGATCCCGACGAGCAGCTCGTCTACGATTTCTGCCGCGACTATTACGAGGATCACCGGGTCGACGATTCGACCTATGAGCGGGTCGTCAAGCGGTGGGGCGAGACGGGCATCGTCGATCTCGCCGGCCTGATCGGGTACTACTCGTTCGTTTCGGTGACGCTCAACGTGTTCGAGGTTCCGATCCCGCCCGGCGCGAAATTGCTGGAGAAGTGAACGCCCCTAAGCCCCTCTCCCGTATTGCGGGAGAGCGTGGACGCAGGCGTCAGCCTGCGGCCGGGTGAGGGTCTTTCCCATGGCTGACCACCCTCACCCTCTCCCGCGGTGCGGGAGAGGGGTTTTTAGGGCGGCGGCGTTTCGGCGGTGAATTCGTCGGCGCAGAAGGTGCCGCCCTGGTAGCGCTCGGCGATCGGGTCCTTCTGCTGGTTGGCCTCGGCGGCGAGAATTTCAGTCGCGTAGGGCTCGCTATCGTCCTGCGGCTTGTAGCCGAGGCGATAGGCGTTCGAATTGTCGTACCAGGAGCGCTGGTTGCCGGACACGCCGTAGACGATCTCGAAATGGATGTCCGGGTGTTCGAGGCCGATACGGACGAGCTGGGTGTAGTCGCGCGGGCTGATCCAGATCGACAGCCGGCGGCTGTCGATCGGCTTGGTCCCGAAATTGCCGATCCGGGTGCACAGAAAGCCGATACCGTGCTTGTCGGCGTACAGGCTGGCGAGCGCTTCCGAGAATGCCTTCGAGACGCCATAGCGGCTGTCGGGGCGCGGCACGACCCGGTGGTCGATCGTCTGGCCGCGCGGGTAGAAGCCGACGGCGTGGTTCGAGGTCGCCATGACGATGCGCTTGACCCCGGCGCGGCGCGCCGCCTCGAAGGTGTTGTAGAGGCCGACGATGTTGCCTTCGAGGATCTTCTCCCAGCTGTTCTCCCCCGAGATGCCGCCGAGATGGATGATGCCGTCCACCCCGGCGACCATCTTCTCGACCGCCGCCATATCGGCAATGTCGGTCTGATCGACCTCTTCGCGCCCCTCGTTTCCTGGCCGCGCCGGCGCGAGCGACACCCGGTCGGACACACGCAACACCGGGTAGATGCCGCGCAATGTCTCGCGCAACGAGCGGCCGATGCCGCCGCCCGCCCCGGTGATCAACACCCGATGCATCATAATTCCTCCTGAGGCGGGTCGGTCGCTACGGGCGCAAACCCTCGCCGAAAGACGTCCGCCCGACAATGACTTTGCTGCACGCCAAAAGAAGAATGCCCGGGCGAGCCCGGGCATTTCAGTTTTGGAGGAGGATCGGTGACGCGAATTACAGCCGGCGGTTGCGGCGCCGCGCGACTTGGACGATCCGGTCGAGATTGTTCCATACCCCATCGAGCGCCTCGGCCATCATCTTGGCGTCGCGCATCGTCTCGGGCAGCAGCTCGGGGCGCTCCTTCAGAACCAGATGGGTGACGTTCAACGACTCGTCGGCATGACGCTCTTCGACGTGGTGGGAAAAGCAATCCTCGAAATAGGGCTCGTGGATGAACTGCGGGAAGTGGACCGCGAACGCCTCGCCAAGCGCCTTCATCCAATCGACCGACAAGACCTCGACGGCGCACCACGGACCAAGCGAGCGGGAATAGAGCTTCTGGGCAAGACGCACGAAATGGCCGGTCTCCGGATCGAGATGACGGCACAGATTCTCAGGGCTGCCGAAATCCTCGTCATCGAGCTGAATATCCGCGCCGATGCTCCGGAAGGCCCGGGTCAGCTGGTAGTGATGCGTGTCGCCGCCCCCGAGGCCGTCGTCGTCAACGAAGATCTGCAGCTTGCGCTTGCGCAATGCCGGGCTGTCGAGATGCGGCAGGTAATAAACCGCAGCCCGGGTGGCATGCATCGCCGATTGATACACCAGGTGGACCTGGCCGAGAAACTCGGGGTCGCTGGCGATCGCGAACGGCAGGGCGGCGACCCGGCGAAAGAACGGCATCCGCGACGGGCGATGCTGCTCAACCAGCGCAGTCATCCTGGCCGGGAAATCGTCGACGGCTCGGGAGTCTACATCCACGTGATCCCACTCCCTGTAAGCAACCGCGCCATCGGGTGCCATTCCATAGCCCTCCAATTGTGTTTCAGAATATGCGATGGCGCCGCCGGGGGGACGGGAGCGCGATCGGCGAAACGATGATCGGGCAAAATCCGTAAAAATTTGCTTAATGCCGATGGATCTCCTGTGACCATGCGCAACCGGCGGCTGCCTGCCAGCGCGGCGTCGAGGGCCGCTCGCGTCAAGCATCGGTTAAGCAAGAGGTAGGGAATTCGCCCTCCACACATCGTTGCTGTTGCCTGACCGCAAGCTGCGACGGAAGGACGCAAGCACATCGCGACACCGGCGCTCGCTCCCTGCAGCGCTGTCGGACCACGCGGGTTCGAGCAGCCGCCTCGGCTATTTCCCCGGGCGCGGCGAGGCGGCCGGCGCCTCGGTCAGCAGACCGATCGTCAGCATCGCCGCCATTGCCGCGCACGCGGCGCCCAGGAGGTAGATCGCCGAATAGCCGAGCGGCGCGACCATCAGCCCGGCCACGGGTCCGGCCGAGGCGAGCGAAAAATCGAGGCAGACCACATAGGCCCCGATCGCGGAACCGCGGCTCTGCGGCGGAACCCGGCGCACCGCCTCGAGGCACAGCGCCGGGAAAGCGAGCGAATAGCCGAACCCGGTCAGCGCGGCGCCGAGCAGAGCCACCGCAGGCAGCGGCGCAAACCACAGCAGCAGCTGTCCCACGACTTCGATCGCCAAACAGGCCAGCGCAACGCGGGCGCCGCCGAAGCGATCGGGATAGCCGCCGAAGAACAGGCGCGCGACGATAAAGGCGACCCCGAAGGCGGTCAGGCCATAGGCCGCGCCATTCCAGCCATGCGACTGGTAGTACAGGGTGATGAAGGCGGCGATCACGGCAAATCCCACCCCTGACAGCGCCACACCGGCACCGGGGCGCCAAATCAGGCCGAACACCTCGCGCAGCGGAATGCGCACGCCGGCAACGATCGGCTGCGCCGGCAGCCGCTGGGCGATCAGGCAGGCCACCAGCGGTGTCGCGGCGACGATCAGCGCCAGCACGGCAAAGCCGCCGCTGTTGAACATCGCAATCCCCAACGGCGCGCCGATCGCCATGGCCGCGTAAAGGGCGATCCCGACCGACATCAGGCCTTTACCGGCGTTCTTCGGGCCGCCGAGCTGAACGCCCCAGGCCATCGCGCCGGTCAGGAACAGGCTGTCGCCGAGCCCCAGCGCCAAGCGGCCGGCGATGATCGCCGTCAGGCTTGCCGCGGAACTGGACTCCAGGAATGTCGCAATAAAATAGAACACCCCGGCCAGGGACGAAATCAGCGCGCCAACGATGACCGCTGCCCGGGTGCCGCGCCGATCCGAAAGGCCGCCGGCCAGCGGTCGCGCCAGCAATGTCGCCGCCGCCTGGGCGCCAATGACGATGCCGACGATCAGCGGATCAAAACCGAGCCGGTCATGGACGAAGAGCGGGATCACCGGCAACGGCGCGCCGATCGTCAGGTAGACCAGGAAGACGGCGATATCGAGCGGCAGCAACCTGGCGATCAACGCCAGGTTGTCTTTGGCTTCCACCTGCTCAGAAAGCGGAGGCGAGAGGACGCGGTCCGACATTTTTTCTCCTCGCTATCGATGGCTAGCGCTGGCGTGGTGGTTATGCCTCGTCGGAAGAGCGATAGCGGATTGTGGGCCACAATTCGAGAACACCTGATGACAAGCGCGCGTATGCCATGGTCACAACCTTCGTCGATCCCGCGGCGGGACGAGAACATCCGCCGCCACGACAAGCCTAGTGCCGAATGGCTTAATTAATTTTTAATGCTGTGGATTTGGACGAACGGCTGGCCGCCATCCGAACGCGACCGACCAATAACTCGCCGCCCCCCCGATTCCAGCCGGTGACCGCAACGCTAATCGGCGACTGCGGCAATCCGCCTCTGTTCGGCCTGCATACGGATGGCCGGGAAATCGAGCGACGCGCAGGTTCCTTGCTGCGGCGCACTGTCGATCGTCAGATGTCCGCCATGCCGCTCGATCAGCCCGTTGACGATGCTGAGCCCCAGCCCGGTGCCACCAAACTTGCGCGCCAGGCGGCCATCGACCTGACGGAACGGGCGGACCGCCATGGCGGCAGTTTCGGCCGTGATGCCGGTTCCCTGATCGGTAACGCTCAACCGGGTGAACCCTTCGCCACCAACGGCGATCGTTACGCGGATCGCCGTTTCCGGGGCGCTGAATTTGGCGGCATTCGACAACAGCTTCAACAGCATCTGCTGGACCGCCCGCGAGTCGGCGTTGACCGGACTGGGGGTTCCGCTCACCGTCAACGTAACTTCGCGGTGCGCTCCTGTCTCGCTCTGCCGGAACTCATCCAGGATCGTCTCCGCCGTCTCGACCAGGTCGACGCTTTCGAGCTCCAACTCGAACCGGCCGGCCTCCAGCTGCGCGATCGTCAACACATCGACAACAAACCCGAGCATCTGCTGCCCGGCCTTGCCGGTATTGCGGGCGTAATCGATGTAGCGCCCCTGGCCGATCGGCCCGAAGGCCTGCTCGGCGATCATCTCGCTAAAGCCGATGATGGCATTGAGCGGCGTCCGCAGCTCATGGCTCATCGCGGCGAGAAATGCGGTCTTGGCGGCATCGGCGCTGCGCGCCTCATCACGCGCGGCGGCGAGTTCGATTTCGGTCTGCTTGCGCTCGGTAATGTCCTGGCAGGACCCCTGAAGATACGCCGTCTCGTCCTCGACCGCCGAGATTTCGGCCCGCAAATACAGGGTTCGCACCGCCCCCGCGGATGTCACCACCCGATGATCGAGGTCGATCTTGGCGCCCGCCAGGCCGCGTCGCAGGGCGCCGATAACGGCTCTCCGGTCGGCGGCAGGGATGCGCCGCAGCAGGGATCGCACCGGAACCGAACGCGGACGTTCGCCGAGCCCGAACATCCGGCACAGCTCGGCGGAGCATTCGACCAGCCCGGTTTCCGGCAGCCAGCGAAAATTGCCGACGCCCGCGATCCTCTGCGCCTCGGCGAGACGCTCCTGGCTGACGATCAGGTTTCGCAGCGTCTCGTGGGCGCGCAGCATATAGCGCACCCGATGCGGCAGGACGGGCCAGTTGATCGGCTTGCCGATGAAGTCGGTCGCGCCGACCCGATAGGCGCGATCGATCGAGTCGACATCGTCGAGCGCGGTCGCCATCAAGACCGGCGTGTTGCGTCCCCCCGGCAGGGTGCGGATCGCCTGGCACACCTCGAAGCCGCTCATCTCGGGCATCATCACATCGAGGATGACGAGGTCGGGCTTGCCTTCGTTGAAGGCCTGCAGCGCCGCCTGGCCGTTTTTCGCCTCGATGATCTCGAAGCCCTCGGGCTCCAGCACCTGTCGCTGCAGAAACCGTTCGGTCTCGTCGTCATCCGCGATCAAGATCAACGGGCCCGCCCGTTGAGACGAGTCGGCCATCAGGCAACTCGCGGCAGGCGGGCCGTTAGAGCAGCTTGCGCTTGCTGGTAATCCTTAGCGATCGTTTCGACCCGGGCCGCGGCATCAGACACCGAGCCCGACCGGGCAATCGCTTCGAGCTCTCTGCAATGTGCCGACAGCAACGCGGCGCCGACATTGGCACTGGCCGATTTCAGCGTATGGCTGGCACGGTGCAAGACCGCGGTATCGCCCTTGGCAGCGCCTTCCTGCAGATCCCTCAGAAGTGCCGGCGCGCTTTCGAGGAACAGCGTGATGACCCGGTTTACGATATCGGGACGGCCCTCGCGCTGCAGCTGCGCCAAATTGTTGAGCACGGCCTCGTCGATCGGTTCGGTCGGCAAGGGCAGAGGCGCCGGCGCCGGGACTGGCGCGCGGGCCGAGGCCACCAGGGTCAAATGGTCGCGCTTCGCGGCGCCGCGGGTCGCCGAGCTGAGCCAGGTCACCAGCGCCGACCGCATCTGGTCGGTGGTGAACGGCTTCGGCACGTAATCGTCCATCCCCGAGGCGAGGCACTGCTCGCGATCACCTTCGATCGCGCTCGCGGTCAGCGCGACGATCGGGGTGCGGCGGTCCGACTTCGCTTCCTGCTTGCGGATCTCAGTGGTCGCCTCGAACCCATCCATCTCGGGCATCTGGCAATCCATGAAGATCAGCCCGTAGTCGCCGTTGGCGTAACGGTCGAGCGCCTCCAAGCCATTGGTCGCGGTCTCGACCTTGCAGCCAAAGCTCTCGAGAATGCCGACCGCGACTTCGAGGTTGACCGGATTGTCCTCGACCAGCAGCACGCGTGCGCCGGCGACCCCTTCGGGGGGTGGCGGCGGTGGCAGCTCCGACGGCGGAGCCGCCGGCTCGATGTCCCCGTCGATCATCACGAGGCACCGGCGCAAGGCCGACTGACGCACCGGCTTGGTCAAACTGCCGGCGACGTAGGCGCGCATGTCGCCGATTTCGGTGACCTCGTGGTCGCGCGAGGTGAGCATGACCAGCCGCAGCTCGGCATTGGCCGGATCGGCCTTGATGCTGCGCACCAGGTCGATGCCATTCACATCGGGCAGATCGACATCGACGATCGCCAGCTCGAACCGCTCATTGCGAGCGGTGGCGGTACGCAGCTCGGCAAGCGCCGCTGCGCCGTTCTCGGCCTCACCGACCCGAATGCCCCAGCTCGACAGCTGATCTTTCAGGTTGCGGCGGCGCACGGCGTTGTCTTCAACGACGAGGACCGACATGCCCTGGAAGAGCAGGAGACCGGTGTCGACCGGCAGCGTCCCTTCGCTCTGCCGGCCGAAGCGCGCGGTGAAGCGGAAGGTCGAGCCGCGTCCCGGCTCACTCGTCAGGTCGATCGAGCCGCCCATCATTTCGCACAGCTGCTTGGCGATGCTGAGCCCGAGCCCGGTACCGCCGTAACGGCGGGTCGTCGAGCTGTCGGCCTGCGCGAACGCATCGAAAATGTGCCGTTGCTTGTCGGACGGGATGCCGATGCCGGTGTCGGTCACGTCGAAGGCGATGAACGCCGAGGCGACATCTGCTTCGACCGCCTCGACACGAAGGCCCACCTCGCCTTTTTCGGTGAACTTGATCGCATTGCCGACCAGGTTGGTCATGATCTGCCGCAGCCGTCCGACATCGCCGACGAGTGCCGTCGGCAGACTCGCCGGGATCGTGCAGGTCAGCTCCAGGCCCTTGCCATAAGCGACATCGGCGAAGGTTTCGGTCACCTCCTCGACGAGATCGCGCAGGTCGAACGGCGCCTGCTCAAGCTCGATCTTGCCGGCCTCGATCTTCGAGATATCGAGGATGCCGTTGATGATCCCAAGCAACGTCTCGGCCGAGCGGCGGGCGGTATCGAGATAACGCTGCTGCCGCGTGTCGAGCTTGGTTTGCTTCACCAGCTCCAGCATGCCGAGAACACCGTTCACCGGCGTGCGGATCTCATGGCTCATCTTGGCGAGGAACTGCGACTTCGCCCGGTTGGCTTCCTCCAATTCGAGGGTTCGCCGGCCGATCCGCGATTCCAGCGTCGCGTTCAGGTGACGCAGCTCCTCCTCGGCCCGTTGCTGCGCCGCATGGCGCGCCGCGAGCGCATCGGCCATGTCGTTGAAGGCGATCCCAAGGCGGCCGATCTCGGAAGACCGGTCATCGATCTTGACGCGGGCGTCGTAATGGCCTTTGCCCCATTCGGCGGTGCCTTCCAGCAAGTTGGCGATCGGCCGCTTGATGAACCGCCGGCCGCCGATCCAGGCCAGATACATCGCCGCCAAAAGGCCGAGCAGAATGAGCAGGATGCCGCGTTTGGTCGCGGCCTCGATCGGCTCCATTGCTTCGGCTTTGGACTGCCCCGCGCTGAGGAAGAAATCCTTCGGCGGCAGCTGGGCCGGATTAAAGCCGAAAATCCGGGTGACACCGTCGACACCGGCCGCCTCCTCCCAGCCGTCCTTGTACCCGTCCATGATCTCTTCATGCGATTTGCGCATGTTCTTGCCGACCAGCGCCTCGCCATTCGGCAACCGGGCGACGATATTGCCGAGCCGATCGGCGATCAGGATCGACTGCGACGAAGTCAGGCCGCGTTCTTTCAGGTGCTCGGCCAGCCACTTCAGATCGAGCCCGGCGAACACGATACCCGCCACTTTGCCGTTCGGGTCATAGAACCGTTCGGCAAAATGGATCATCTTCTCGTTCGTCGCCGGGTCGACAAAGTAATTGCCGACCGCAAGCCCGTCATCGACCATCGCGCGCTTGAAAAACTCGGTATCCGCGACCGACGACTCCATTACCAGTCCACTCGAGCAGAAGACCTTGCCGGTCTCGTCTGCTGCGCCAATCCGTACGTAGGACTCAAACCGCGCCTTGAGCTTGGCGAAGGTCGCGCCGCACTCCTGCCTGTCGCGCTTCTGGACCTCGTCGAGTTCGCCGAGGGCAATGAGCAGCTGCGATGCGCCGGCGCGGATCGCCTGTATTTCCTCGCCGAACTGCTTGGTGATCTGGATGACGCGCTGCCGGATGTCGTCCTCGCGCGAGGTGCGCAGGGCGTATTCGTTGACCGCCTGAATGACCAGCGCCGGCAGCACGGCAATCACGACGAGCAGGAACATCCGGCCGGTTAGGCCGAGCTGCATCCAGCGCCGCATCAAAGAGCGGCCCCCCTCGTTTGCCTTTGCCGTCTCCGGTCCGCGTTCAGTCGGTCGACCGCGCATCGCCTTCTCCTAATGTGCGCACCCTGCCTCAGGCCGCGTAACCGCCAGTCCAAATGCGTATTAACTACCATGTATCATCGCGGTTTCGCAGCCGTTTGGCTGGGTTGGCCATCGCAACCCTGCACGTGAATGGTAAACAATATGTAAAAATCCACCAATCGTTACAAAGCAACTAAGCAGCACCCTGTTTACCCCTTCGCGCCATCCTCAATTTGTCGGCGCGCGGCGCGGGTCCTCCCTCTCCGCGGCGACACGCCGAGAGGACGAGTGCCAGCCAGGGCTTCGCGCTCCCTGACGAACAAGGCCTGCATCCAATCGATGACCGCTCGGACGCAGGCTGCCCGGCGCAGATCGCGATGAACGATGACCCAATAATCGGCGGCGATCTCCGGCGCCGGAGGTACAACACGTTCCAGCAACGGGTCGGCGTCGCCGACAAAGCAGGGCAAGATCCCCTGCCCGGCCCCGGCCCGGATCGCGGCCAGCTGCATCGCCATGTTCGAGGCGCGCAGCGCGATCGAGCCGCCCATCGTCCGCAGGCGCTGTTGCACCCATTGCGCGGTCGGGTAATGGGCCTGCTCTTCGGTATAGGTCACCCAGGCATCGCCGTCGGCTCCGGTGCGCCGATAGACGGCGGCAGCAAAGGTGCCGATTTTGGCGATGTAGAGATCGCCCCCTTCGGGCGGGTGGTGACGTACCGCGAGATCGGCCTCGCGCCGCGCCAGATTGGCGGTCTCGTGCGATTCGACCAGTTCGACCGTTATGCCCGACGGCAGCGGCGTCGCCGACGTGCGGTCGAGATTGCCGGCGAGGAACCGTGCCGCCCATTCGCCGACCGAGACGCGCACCGTGCCGCTTAACGCCGGCGACACGGCGGCGTGCCGGCGTTCCAGCGCCAGGGCCGCATCCTCCAGTTCCTCGGCGGCCGGGAGCAAGGCCTCGCCCGCTGCGTTGAGACGCAATCCCTCGGGCAGCCGGTCGAACAGGGCCGGCCCGCCGAAAACCGCCTCGAAGGCGGCAAGCCGCCGTCCTATCGTCGGCTGGCTCAGCCCCAAGGCGCGGCCGGCGGCGCGCAATGAGCCATGGCGGGCAACGGCGAGAAAAACGCGCGCGTTGTCCCAATCGATCGAGGCAGAGCCATTGGTGCTTTGCATGATACGGAAATGTATCGCTGGGTCCCGATTTTGTCGATAACTGAAATCATAATGTAGCGGTATGATCTCCTGACCGCCGGCAGTACCGTCTCGGCAAACCATCAGCGAACGGAGGGATCAGTGATCGCCGTCATAGATCTCAACAGCGAACTCGCAAAAATGCCGATGCTGAAGGGGCGCAGGCCGGAATCGACGGAAGTGGAGCGCCAGGAGAGCGGCGCCTTCCGCACGCTCGCACCCTATCGCGACGGCAACATTTACAGCGCCAAGTTCTCTGGCGACGCGGCTTGGGAGCGGCATCCCAACGGCGACGAGCTGGTACAGATCGTCGACGGCTCCTGCACCGTGCACCTGATGACTGAGGATGGCCTCGAAAGCCATGAGGTCAGCGCCGGAACGGTGATTGTCGTGCCGCAAAACACCTGGCACCGCTTTCACGCTCCGAACGGCGTCAGCATCGTCACCGCGACGCCGCGGCCGACCGAGCACTTGACGGTTAATGTCGAGGATCCGCGTACGCTCAGCGACGCCGAGCGCGCAGCCCATTCCGAAGAGAAAGTGCGCTGATGTATTTCGACTGGCGCTTATGGCAGCTGACGCGGGGATTGCGCGGCCGGATCCTGCTGGCGATCGCGATCGGCCTCGCCGCGTCGGCGTTCGGGATCGCTCGTTTCGCATTGCTCGGAATCCTGCTGGCACGGGTCTTCACCGGCGCCGGGTTCGCGGCGATCGCGCAGGCGGCGATCGGCGTGGCGCTCGCGGTCCTGCTGCGCGGCCTGCTCGACCATAGCCGCACGGTCATCGCCCACCGCACCGCCAGCCGGGTGCAGGAGGATCTGCGCGGCCGGCTGTACGACAAGATCGCCGAACTCGGCCCGGCCTGGTTCGCCGGCGAGCGTACCGGCGGGGTCATGCTGTCGCTGGTCGACGGGGTCGAGCAGCTGCAGAGCTTTTTCGGCCAGTACCTGCCTCAGGTCTGCGTCGCTGCACTGACGCCGATCGCGATCTTCGCCTTTATCGTGTGGTGGGACTTGCCGGTCGCGACAATCATGCTGATCGCGGCCTTGGTCACGCTCGTCGCGCCGATCGCGTGGAACAGAGTCGAGGGCGGCAGAGGCCGCGTCCGGCACGAGGCGATGAAGGGCTTCGGCTCGGAATTTCTCGACGCCGTGCAGGGTCTGCCGACGCTGAAAGCCTTCGGGCAGAGCACCGCTTATGGCGGGCGGCTCGCCGAGCGGGCGCGGCAATTGTCCGAAACGACGATGCGGGTCCTCTCGACCAGCGTCATGACCCGCGGCATCACCGATTGCGGTATCGCGATCGGCGCCGCCGCGGCGCTGGCGCTCGGGGTGTGGCGGGTCGCCAACGGGCTGATGACGATCGAGGCGCTGTTGATCGTGCTGATGGCCGGCACCGAGGTGTTCCGCCCGCTGCGCGATCTCCGGGCGGTGCTGCATCAGGGCATGGTCGGGCAATCGGCCGCCGCAGGCATCCAGGCATTGCTGGCCGCCGAGCCGCTGGTGCCGCCCTCCCCCGCTCACTCGCCGGCGCCGGCGCTGTCGCCGACCATCGCGTTCGAGGACGTGCATTTCGCCTATCCGGGTGGGCGACAGCCGGCGCATGACGGGCTGACCTTTACGGTCGCTGCCGGCGAGAAGATCGGCATCGTCGGCCCGAGCGGCTCCGGCAAATCCTCGATCGCGCGCCTCTTGTTGCGCCTGTTCGACCCGCAATCCGGCGGGGTGCGGATCGGCGGCCGGGACATCCGGACGCTCGACCCCGAAGCGGTGCGCGCTCAGATCGCGATCGTGCACCAGGACACCTACCTGTTTCACGGCACGGTCGAGGAGAATTTGCGGCTCGGCAAGCCGGGGGCGACGCAGGCGGAACTGGAAGAAGCGGCTCGCGACGCCAATGCCCACGAATTCATCCGGCAATTGCCGCGGGGCTATCAGACGGTTATCGGCGAGCGCGGTGTCAATTTGTCGGGCGGCCAGCGCCAGCGGCTGGCGATCGCCCGTGCCTTGCTGCGCGACGCGCCGATCCTGATCCTCG
>Ga0210400_10001992_pt1 | contig 19508 bp, 20 predicted proteins | sample IncBWH26MmetaG_FD_155456 | JGI IMG/M metagenome (GOLD analysis project Ga0210400, IMG submission 155456) | Forest soil microbial communities from Barre Woods Harvard Forest LTER site, Petersham, Massachusetts, United States - Inc-BW-H-26-M | ecosystem: Environmental > Terrestrial > Soil >...
GCGGCGAATTATCGAAGTGATCCTCGATGGAATTCTTGCCTTTGCCGGTGACGATGATGATGTGCTCGATGCCGGAGGCGACGCATTCCTCGACGACGTATTGGATCTGCGGCTTGTCCACAACCGTGAGCATTTCCTTGGGTTGCGCCTTGGTGGCGGGCAAAAAGCGCGTGCCGAGGCCCGCGGCGGGCAATACGGCCTTGCGAACTTTGGGGTGGGCGGCGGACTTTTGCGGGGACTGCGTCGAGTCAGTCGTCATATCAGGTGTATTTGTCCAATGTCAGGAGAAATTTGCAGCTTCGTAAGCACAGTAGCCGTGGGGCGGGAGTTTTGTCAATCAATCGAGCTGCCCAGGTGGCCTTTGGGAAAACGGTACTGGGACGATTTTCGTGACTCGCCAGATGACAGCCGGGAAGCGACGGAGCGCGGAAAAATGTCGGCGCGCCGACATTTAAAGTAACACTTGAAGGTAATTATTAACTAAATACCGGAACTAGCTGGTATTTATAAGTGCCGTGCATCCAACACTTACAGAGAAAACATTCGAACGGATTTCCACAGAAATTCAAGGGTCTTCCCGTTTTGGTTCAAAAGCGCAGTTTCGAAAGGTACGCGTAGCTCTCCGTGAGGTTTGCGATGGCGTCCTTGGGCGCGTCGTTTTCGACGAAGAAGTGCTTGACCCCCGCGTTTTGCGCGGCTGGCAGGATGACCTTCCAATCGATTACCCCTCCACCGATCGGAGTGAAGTTCGCCGCTATCTCGTCAATCATGTCCTGGGAACTCTTGGCGGGGTTGATGGGTGGAATCTTGCTGAGATCTTTTACGTGAACCATCGAAAATCGCCCGGGATACTTTTTGAAATAGGAGAGGGGATCTTTGCGCGCAACGCTGATCCAGCAGAGATCCAACTCCATGGTCAGATTCGCAGGAGCGGTGGATTCGAGCAGGAAATCGTAGGGCAGCTTGTCGCCAAGAGCCTTGTCGGGCAGAAATTCCCAGAAGTGATTGTGATAGCCGAACTGGATGCCCGCCTTGCGGCTGGCTTCGCCGGCTTTGTTGAAGAGATCGGCCGCGCGCTTATAACCGTCGAGAGATTGCCGCTGGGAGTCGTCAATCCAGGGGCAGACAATATATTTGTGGCCAAGAATTTTGCCGGCCTCGATGGTTTCCGGCCACTTGTTCTGTACGACGGCGTAGGAGACGTGGCAGGAAGGGGCCGCAAGGCCGTTCTTGTCGAGGAGCGCACGAAGGTCTTTCGGCGAGCGATCAAAGTAGCCGGCGAACTCGACTTCCTTGTAGCCGATGGCGGCAACTTTCGCGAGCGTTCCGGGGACATCGGTCTTCATGAGATCTCGGACGGTGTAGAGCTGCATGCCGATGGGATCCACCTGATGCGCGGCGGCAAGACCGCGGAAGGGAAGTGAAGTGACGGCGAAGGAGGCGAGAGACGATTCGATAAAGGTTCGGCGTTTCATGCCAAGATTCTACACAGATTCGGGCCGCCGCCAAGCGGAAAGAAAAGCGTTGGCAGATGGTTGCGGCGTTCGTGTAGCTCACCCCTTCAGAGGTGAAGGTTTTCGATGCTGGCATTCAACGCAATTCCTCCTGCGGATTGTGTACTCGGAGAAATCTTACTTGTGGTTATGGAAAGGCTCAGGCCTGAAGGACTGAGCTACAGGGATTTCCAAGGACAAACAATCACATGGTTTGGCGGATGGGGATGCGAACCTGGAAGCGGGTTTCGCCGGGTACGGATTCGAAGTTGATGGTGCCGCGCATTTTGCGAATGATGCGCTGAACGGAGTCGAGGCCGAGGCCCGTGCCGTCACCCACGCCCTTGGTGGTGAAAAAGGGTTCGAAGATGTGGGGCTGGACGTCCTCGGGAATGCCTGTGCCGTTGTCAGTGACTTCCACCAGGACGTAATCGCCTTCGTGGGTGACGCGGATGCGGAGTTTGCCATTTGACTTCATGGCGTCGGCGGCGTTGTCGATGAGGTTGGTCCAGATCTGATTCAGCTCGCCGCCATTGGCGGTGACCTTCGGAACGTCCGGCGCGAAATCACGGATAACCTGGATGCCCTTCTTCAGTTTGTGCTCCATGATCGCGATTGTGGTTTCGATGCCGCGAACGATATCCACCTCCTGCACTGGCGACTGATCCATGTAGGAGTATTCCTTGATGGCTTTCACGAGGGTGGAGATTCGCTTAGTGCTGTGGGAGATCTGGCCGATGATGCGCTCCATCTCCAGGAGAGTGGCGAAACGCGTGAGCGCGGTCGCCATGGCGGGGCCGGCGGCGGCGAGGTAGCGCTCAAGATGCTCGCGGGTGAGGTTGGTGTCCACGAGAAGCGGGCTGAGTTTCCAGGCTTCGGGAACATTGTGAGATTCGAGCCACGCGGCAAGGGATTCTTCGCGGTCGCTGCGTTCGAGCTGATCCTTGAACGCGGGGGGCTGCAGCTCCAGGCGGAGTTCGATTTCGACCGTGGCGATTGCCGCGCAGTTCGCTTCGGAGAGATATGGCAGGGCATCGAACTTGCGGAGCCGCGTGAGGCAATCGAGAAGAGCGTCAGCCGAGCGTGCTGCGGCGGCGGCGGGATTATTGAGTTCGTGAGCGAGGCCGGCGGAAAGCTGGCCCAGGGCGGCGAGTTTGTCTCGCTGCTGCTCGCTGCGGGTCATTTCGCGGACGCGATCGGTGAGAAGTCCGACGAGCCGCTTGCCAAGCGCGGGCATGCGGTGGAGCATTTCGTTGAACAACGTGGCGGGAAACAACAAAAGGTGGACGGGTTCTTCCGCGCGGCCGGTGATCGTGAGATGCGTCATTCGCGAAAAGGGAAGCAAGCCGGTGACATCGCCCTTACCGACAATGAAGACCGGGCTGTTCGCCCCTTCGGATTCGCGGCGGGCGTAAATGCTGCCCTCGAGAAAAATGGACATGTATTCGGCGGGAGTGCCTTCTTTGTAGACGGTCTCACCCGGAGCGAAGCGGGCTTCCAGGCAATTGGAGACGAGCCACTCCAACTGTTCCTGAGGGAGGTCGTGGAAGACGGTAATTTTTCGCACTTCGTCGACAAGCGCGGGCAAATTGCTTTTGGCGACGGGGGTAGCCCGGTCCAGGTAGCTCATGACACCTTCGCAAGATACTGGTGAACGAACTGAATGGCAACAGCGCCTTCGCCGACACCGGAAGCGACGCGCTTTACGGAACCGTGGCGTACGTCGCCGACCACGAAGATTCCGGGAACGCTGGATTCGAGCAGCGATGGATCGCGATCGATGGCCCAGCCCTGCGGGCGCTTGCCGTCGCGCAGAAGATCGGGCCCGGAGAGAATGAAGCCTCGGGCGTCGCGCTGCACCAGGTCGCCGAGCCAGTCCGTACGCGGCAGGGCGCCGATGTAAATGTAGACGCTCTTGGCGGGAACGCGGTCGGTCTTTTTCGTTGGGGAGCAGTAAACGGAAATTTCTTCCAGGTGCTGGTCGCCGTGGACTTCGGCGATCTGAGCTTGCGGCCAGACTTCGATGTTGGGTGTTTTCTTGATCTGGTCGATGAGGTATTGAGACATCGTGGCGTTGAGCGATTCGCGCCGGATAATCATCATGACTTTTTCGGCGTAGGCTGCGAAATTGATGGCGGCCTGTCCGGCGGAGTTTGCCCCACCGACAACGTAGACGGTTTCGCCTTTGCAGGAGATGGCTTCGGTTACGCCCCCGCCATAGTAGACGCCTGCGCCGCGGAGACGCTCTTCGCCGGGGACGCCAAGGCTTCGCCACTGGACGCCCATGGCGAGAAGCAGGGCGTGGCAGGAGACTTTGCTGCCGTCCGCCATTTCAATAATGCGGTAAGGACCTTCGATGCGGACGCTGGCGGCTTCCTGGGGAGAAAGAATTTCAACGCCGAAGCGGGTGGCTTGGACGACGGCGCGGCGAGCGAGGTCGCGGCCGCTGAGTCCGGCGGGAAAGCCGAGATAATTTTCGATGCGCGAGCTGAGGCCGGCCTGGCCGCCGGGAGCTTCGCGCTCGATCATGACCGTGCGCAGGCCTTCGGAAGCGCCGTATACGGCGGCGGCAAGCCCGGCGGGGCCTCCACCGACGATGGCGAGATCGTAAAATTCGACGTCAGTGCGGGTGCGGAGGCCAATTTTTTTGGCGATGTCGGCGGTAGTGGGTTCGGAAAATTTTGTGCCGTCGGGAAAAATCATCAGCGGAAGAGTTTCGGCTGTGCCGTCCGATTTATGAAGAGCGGCGGTGGAGTCCGTAGTGCTCGACTGCTCGACGTCCACCCATTGGTAGGGCAGGTGATTTTGCGCGAGGAACATGCGGAGTTCATAAGCTTTGGGCGACCAGCGGGTGCCGAAAAGCTGGATGCCTTCGTACGGCGGATGATAGGAATCCATGAACTCGTTGAGCATGTCATCGAGAGCGGGATAGAGATTCTGGTCGGGGGGATCCCAGGGTTTCAGAAGAAAATAATGGACGCGGGCGGAGTTGATGGCTTCGATGGCGGCGTTGGTGTCGGCGTAAGCGGTGAGGAGGGCGCGCTTGGCGTTGGGGAAGAGTTCGGTGGCCTGGGAGAGGAAACCGACGCCGTCGAGTTCCGGCATGCGCTGATCGGCGAGGAGCAGCGCGACCGCATCGTTGCGGGATTTCAGGCGGTGGAGCGTGTCGAGCGCTTCGTTGGCGGAGGCGGCGCGCAAAATACGATAGCGTTCGGAGTAGCGGCTGCGAAGATCGCGCTCGATGGCCTGGAGGACATCGGGGTCGTCGTCAACGGTGAGAAGCACTGGCTTGGCCATATTCAAGGTCCCTTTGGGGCTTTGGGCTTAACGAAAAATAAAAAATCGAACGTACAACGTAGCACAAGACACGCAATGCGTGCGGAGGCGAAGCATTAATCTATGGATGCTAGTGATCGCGCGGCGGTTACATACCGGCGTTGGATGCTACGGCGGCGGGGAATGATTCACGGTTTCTTGTAGACGGGGACGAGGAAGTAGGCCTGGTAATCGGCGCCGCGGGCTTCGCCTTTTGCTTCGATTTGCCAGTAGGTGGGTGGCGTGTCGGCAAGCGAAGTGGCGAGCTTGTCGGGAGGGAGACGGAACTCAACGGGAATTTCGGCGCCGATGAAATTGGCGAGGCGATCGTGGTCGAGCGTGACTACGTCCTTGTAGAGTTCGTAGCAGACGACCTGGGAGCGGCGATTATTCCCGGCGCCGGTGGTGATATAGCGTTCTTGAACGCAGCGCAGGGTGAAGGAGAGAGAGTTGACGGCGGCGAGATGGTGCGGAGCACGCAGGCGGGCGCGCAAGGTGCCGCCGAGAAAATAAGGGAATTCGTCGTAAGCGAGGAAGCTGTTGCCGTAGCGGAGCAGGTCGCCCAGCATCTGCGCCCAGCGTACCCAGAAAACGAGGCCGATCAGCGCGAAGAGGCTGGCGACGACGAAGAAGAGCCAGGCGCCACGTTGCGTGTAGCCGACCCAAAAGAACGGCACAAGAAACGTGTTCCAGACGAGGGCGCCGAGGAGACGGCCGAGCATGGCGTTGAAGGCGGAGAAATTGATGCCTTCCTGGCGCCAGTGAAAATCGAAGAGCCAGGGCTGGCCGGGAGTCTGCGCGGCTTTTCTTTTGTGGATCGCTTTGCGGATCATGCCGCGGATGCCGTGGGCGAAGAGGAAGAAGCCTGCGGAGAAGAACATTGCTCCGAGGATGGCGATGAGCCAGACGGGCGCGTGGTTGCGGGTCTGGATGACGTTGAAGGCGGCGAGGCCGATGAAGACGCCTGCGACCAAGAAGGGCAGGCCGAAGAGAACCGCAGAGCCGCCGTCGATTGTGGTGGCGCTTTGCGCGGGATAGTTTGCCAGCGCGGGAGGCATACCGGGGCCGCTGCCGAGCATTCGTTGCTGGAGGGTGCTGGAGTTTTCGGTGGTGGTAGTGATGGTGATGGTCATGGGTGGCGCCTTTTGGCCAGAGTGCCTATGGCATTGGGGGGCCGCAATAGGACTATGCGAAAGAGATACACTGTACTTGTTGGCTGGGATGGCTGGGCCGGCTGAAGCCGGCCGCTACATGGAGAGCGCCAGCTGGCGCGAAAGTGTTTGGAAGGATATGGAGAGTCGGATGGTAAGGAGCGGAGTGAAGATTCTGGGGATTGAGTCGTCGTGTGACGAGACGGCGGCGGCGGTGGTGGTGGACGGGCGGACGATTTTGTCGAGCGTGGTGGCTTCACAGATTGACATTCACCGGAAATATGGAGGCGTTGTGCCGGAGCTGGCTTCGCGTGAGCATCTGCGGCAGATTGTGCCGGTGGTGAGAGAGGCGATGGCTGAAGCGGGATTGAAGTTTCAGGAACTGGATGCGATTGGGGTGACACAGGGGCCGGGACTGGTGGGGTCGCTCCTGGTGGGAATCACTTACGGGAAAACTCTGGCGGCGGCGTTGGGAAAACCGCTGGTGCCGGTGAATCATCTGGAAGGGCATGTACGCGCGGTGTTTCTTGAGGCGTTCCAGAAGGGGCAGGAGCCGCGGCTGCCGGCGGTGTGCCTGATTGTTTCGGGCGGGCACACGGTTTTGTATGAAGTGAAAAGCACGGACGATTCGAACGGCGCCTTTGCGTATCGAAAATTGGGCGGGACGCGCGACGATGCGGCGGGCGAAGCGTATGACAAAGTGGCGAAGCTCCTGGGACTTGGCTATCCCGGCGGGCCGATTCTGGATCGGATGGCAGCCGCGGCGGGGAACGTGCCGGCGCCGGTGAAATTTGGACCGACGAAGACGCGCGGCAATGCGCTGGATTTCAGCTTCAGCGGATTGAAGACGGCTGTGCTCTATCATCTGCGTGAACATCCGGAATATAGCGAAGGGATTCGCAAGCGTGAGGCGGCTTTGCGGGATGGGCACCGAGCGTTTGCAGAGTTGCTGCCGCTTTGCGATGCGGCGACATTGGGGCTAGTGCGGGAATTTCAGAACGCGGTGGTGCGGGATCTGGTGGATCGGACGATGATGGGGGCGGAGGAGTGCGGCGTGGAGACGATATTGGTTTCGGGGGGTGTGGCGGCGAACAGCCAGTTGCGGGCCACGTTTGAGCAGCGGGCGCAGGCCAGGGGGCATCGCGTGTATTTTCCGGACCGGGTGTTGTCTACGGACAATGCGGCGATGATTGCGGCGGCGGCGTTTGCGGGGTTTAGAGAGGGGAAGTTTGGGGATGTGAGTTTGAATGCGAAGGCGAGTATGCCGCTGGGGTGAGGCGAGGAGGTAGAGGAAGTAAAGGAGGTAAATGAGGTAAAGGAAGTAAAGGATTTGGAGTTGAGGAGCGGTGGCTGCGCTACGGAAGATTTGGGTGGACGGGTTTAGGTGGTAAAAGCGGAAGCAGAGCTTCCGCACTCCAAAAAAAGAACGGGCAACCTGGGGTTGCCCGTTGGACCAAGATTTATTACAGGATCTTTACGATTCGAGAGTTTCCTGCATTTGCGGGAACTGCAACTTTGCTTTCGCCAGAGATTTCACGACAAGCCCCTCCGCGTTTTCGGAAGTGAGGTTGCGAGCGGTGGCCATTTCACTGACCAGGAGATACTTGGCCCGCTCGAGCATTTTCTTTTCGCGGAAGGAGAGAGGCTTGCTGCGGCTGAGGGAAACGAGGCTTTTGAGGACGACGGCGACTTCGAGGAGGGACCCGGTGCGCATGCGCTCGGAATTTTCCTTGAAGCGGTGTTTCCAGTCGTGATGGGAATTGAGCTTGCCTTTTTCGAGGAAGCCAAGGACTTTGCTTGTGTCGGTGGAGCGGATGACGGATCGAAGACCAACCGTCGCCGCATTGGATTGAGGGACCATGACTCGCAAACCGCTGACAACAACGCGGATCATGTAATACCTTTCAGTTCTGCCGTTCAACACCCCGTAATTGATCTGCTCGATAACTCCAACACCATGGTTCGGATAAACGACTTTGTCGCCAATCTTATAGTCCATAGCTTCGGAAGTCCCCCCTAGGAGATGAGAGGAGTTTAGGGTAGTGTGTTGCAAGAGTCAAGATATATCCTGTGGAATGAGGAAGATAGGGAAATGGTCGGACCATTTTGGCACTGAAATTGCTCTGGGGCGGGGCGCTTCGGACTGTTAACAGTATTGGCCAAATGGAAGATTGCCGAGATACACAACTTGGGGATTTTCGAAGGACTTGCAACCCCTTTTGTTTGATGGGTTAAGGCAAGGTCATAACGTTAGTCACGAGGTAAACTTGATGCGGAGAGAGCGTTGATTACTCTGGGGATTGATACTTGCGAAGCTCGGGGTAGTGTTGCCGTCAGGAAGGACGGCGCCCTCGTGTCCGTGGAAAAGCATGAAACTGGGGAGGATTATTCTTCGTGGTTGCTGCCGGCGGTTGAGCGGGGGTTGCGTTCTGCTGGAGCGACCATGCGCGAGATGAGCCTCCTGGCGGTGGCTTCGGGGCCAGGATCCTTCACAGGGGTTCGGGTGGGTTTGACGGCGGTGAAGGCTTGGGCGGAGTTGTTTGGAATCAATGTGGCGGGAGTTTCGAGACTGGAAGTGATGGCGCGGCAGGTGACGAAGGCTGCTGGGTTTGTGGCGGCGAGTTTTGATGCCCAGCGTGGGCAGGTTTTCGGGGGACTTTACAAACGCGTGGACATGGTTGGTTGGCACCGGATTGAGGAAGAGATGGTGATTGCGCCGGAAGGTTTCGTGGAATGGGTGAAGCGACACGTTTCTGGAGAGCGGGTTGAGTGGATTACCCTGGATCCGCAATTGTTTGGCGATTTGCCAGGATGGAAGGAACGGACCGCGTCTGGGGAGAGTATGAGACTTTCTTCGGACGGATTGGCGGCGGGTGTGGCGGAGTTGGGGGAAGCGCGGGCGCGAGAGGGGAAGTTCACGGATGTGTTGTTGCTCGACGCGAACTACGTGCGACGTTCGGATGCGGAGATCTACTGGAAGGACCCGGCAAGCCATGGAAAGTGAAGGGAGTGCGAGACCTGGGGTTGTGATTCGCCCGTTCGATGGCGCGACCGACGCCGGGAAAGTGGCGGAAATTCTGCGGGAGGCGAGAGAAGCGGCGAGTTGGTCGGAAGAGGCCATGCGTGAGACGGTCAAGCTGCCTGGAGTTGTTGCCTTAGTTAGCGAGCGAAACGGTGCCATTTCGGGAATCGTGGTGGGAAGGCAAGTTTTGGATGAGGCGGAGATTCTTAACCTGGCGGTGACGCAGGGAGCGCGACGGCAAGGAACTGGGCGAGCGCTGCTTGGCGGCATCCTCGAGCGATTCGAGGGACTTCACGTAAGTCGAGTGTTCTTAGAGGTTCGCGAGTCAAATGCTGGGGCCATTGCCTTCTACCGTGGTTTAGGGTTTCAAGCGATTGGCACGCGAAGGGACTACTACCATGACCCGAAGGAATCGGCGACGGTGATGGAGCTCTGGCTGCGAAAATCCACGAATTAGTACGAACTCTCTCTTGACTCCGCTGTTCCCGGTGCTACTCTGCGCTCATATGCAGTTCACACCCCAGTCACAAATCCACACAATCAGAAGAGGAGGAACGCATGGCCACAGCACAGCGGAGCCCTCGGGACGTAATTGGTGAAACAGACGCCGAGTATCAGCGTCTGGCAGAGCAGCACCGGCAGTACGATGCACAACTTCAGCAACTCTTCCGATCACCCTACCTGAATAGTGAAGACCTCATCGAAGAAATCAGACTGAAAAAGTTAAAGCTGCACGTGAAGGATGAAATGGAACGCATTGCATCCAGCGTTCACAGTGCGCGCGCTCGACATTCGCAGTAGCCCGTCCGGAAATACGCCCCAGGAAAATTTATCGTAGAATGGCCAGGGTGCTCCCGCGAGCAGCGATCGCGACGGGGTCGGGGAGACTATGGTCAAAGAAGGGTACTGGTTCGGGCTTCCGCTGCTGGTGATCGGAGGAGTCTCGCTGTCGTTTGGAAGCGCGCTGGGCATAACGATTGGAGCGGTGCTAGTTTTTCTGGCGCTGTTCGTTTTCTACTTTTTCCGCAATCCCGATCGAAAAATTCCCATGGAGCCGGGAGTAGTGGTGTCTCCGGCGGATGGCCGCGTTGTGGTTGTGAAGGACGAGGCGAACGCGGGGCGTCCGGGGAAACGGATCAGTATTTTTCTGGCGGTGTGGAATGTGCATGTAAACCGGTCGCCCGCGGCGGGAACGATTACCCGGTTGGAATACAAACCGGGAAAATTTCTGGCGGCTTGGGCGGAAAAGGCTTCGCTGGAAAACGAGCAGAATGTTTTTACGCTTTCGAGCGAGTATGGGGAAATTGTTTTCAAGCAGATTGCCGGGTGGGTGGCAAGGCGGGTTGTTTCCTGGAAGAAGGCGGGGGATACGGTGGGCCGCGGCGAGCTGGTTGGGCTGGTGCGCTTCGGCTCTCGCGTGGATCTCTGGCTGCCGGAGGGCGCGGAGATTGCGGTGAAGGTGGGCGATAACGTCAAGGGCGGGTCCAGCGTGATCGCGCGGATGGCTGCGGCACAGAAAAGCTGAGGAATCGAGAGACGGCGCGTAGTAGAGTGTTGCGGGATGAGATGGCAATGTACTTCGCGGAGATTTTTCTTAGAAGTCAAAGGCGCACAGGCTGAAGCCTGTGCTACATGGGCGGGACATGATTGAGCCAGAACAGCACGAGATGCCGTTTATAGAAAAGCCTTCGAGGCGCGCGAGGCTGCGGCGCGGCATTTTTTTGATTCCGAGTTTGTTCACCGTGGCGAACCTGCTTTGCGGTTACTACGCATCGATTGCCGCGCTGGTAGGCGGGAGAGAGGATTTCGATCACGCCGCGAAAGCGCTTGGAATCGCCATCTTGTTTGACTCGCTGGACGGGCGGATTGCCCGGATGACCGGCACGAACACGGAATTTGGCGTGCAGCTGGATTCACTGGCGGACGTGGTGAGCTTTGGAATTGCGCCGGCGATTCTGGCGTATGCGTGGGGCTTTCGCTACGCGTTCGGATCAAACGCGGAATTTCATCAATTGGGTGAGTTCGCCTGGATCTGCTGCCTGGCCTTCTTGATCTGCTCGGCGTGGCGCCTGGCACGGTTCAATGTGAAGGGCATGGAGCCCGGCGGGAACAAGAATTTTGTGGGCATGCCGACGCCCGCGGCTGCCGGCGTGGTTGCGGCGATAGTCCACTCCCGGCATTATTTCGATCCGATCAGCGACAGGAATTGGGCGATCGCGTGGTTCGCATTGCTGGTGGTTTTGGGGGGGCTGATGACCAGCACGGTGCGGTATTACAGCTTCAAGGACATCCCCTGGACGCGCAAACAGCCGTCCATCGCCATAATCTTGCTGTGTCTGCTTGTGGCGATTATCTGGAAGTATTCGGAAGCGGCTCTGGTGATTATTGCGGGAACGTATGCCGTGGTGGGATTGTGTCTCCACATCGTGCGATTTTTGCGGCATCGTCTTGTGACCAGGACGGCTTGATCCATGTCCGCGGATCGAAATTCCCAGAGAATTGTAATTGCCGGAGCGTCCTCGCTGCTTGGGGGCGAGCTGAGAACGCTGGTGGAGGAGAGCCGCTTTGCCGGTTGGGATTTGCGGCTTGTGGACGAGGAAAATGTTGCCGGCACGCTGACCGAGGCGGGCGGGGAAGCGGCAGTGATTCAGCGCGTGGAAGAGGATACGTTTCGCGGGGCGAAGTACGCGTTTCTGGCGGGATCGACGGCGTTTGGGAAAATCTGCCTGGGGCCGGCGCGAGAGGCGGGAGCCACGATTATTGACTTTACGCACGCGACTCTTTCGGATCCGGATGCAACGCCGTGGTTTCCGAGGATCGAAGCACTGACGGGGAAAAGCGTGGCGAAGAACGCGAGAACGTTCAGTGTGTTTTCCGCGGGAGGGACGGCGGCGGCTAGCCTGGCTCTGGTGCTGCAGAAGTTTGGATTGCAGAGGCTGGTGGCGGTGATGTTCCGGCCGGTGTCGGAGACGGGCCGGAAAGGGATCGAGGAGTTGGAAACGCAGACGTCGCAACTGCTGTCGTTTCAGAGTGTCGGCAGCCAGGTGTTTGGAACGCAGACGGCGTTTAATCTGCTTCCGCGGTTTGGGGCGGAGAGCAAAGAGGATTTGGCGCGTGACGGATTGGAAGTCCGGGCGGAAGTATCCGCGGCGGTTGGGGACATCACTGAGGATGCGAAAATTTCGCTGAACCTGATTCATGCGCCGGTGTTTTATGGGTTGACGTTCAACGCTTGCGCCGACCTGGGCGAAGGAGTTGATTCAGGGAAGTTGATCGCCGCGTGCAAGGAAGCGGGTTGGGCGGTGGCGGGCGAGGCGGAAGCAGTGCCGAGCAACGTGAGCGTGGCGGGTGAAAGCCAGTTGTTCATGAGCGAGCCGCGGGCGGATTTGTCGAGAGCGGGCGCATGGTGGTTCTGGGGCGCGGCGGATAACCTGCGGCTGCCGGCGGCGAGCGGGATCAAGCTTGCGGATTGGTTAGAAGGATGAGGCGCGGACGTTTTCTAAACTCGATGGCCGCCGCGATTGCGTTGGTGAGTGTCGGCGGGTGTGGCTATCACACTGCCGGGCATTTCAGCACGATGCCGAAGAATGTTCATGTGATTGCGGTGCCGGCGATGGAAAACAAGACGTCGACGTACCGCGTGGAACAGAAGCTGACGGCGGCGACGATCCACGAGCTGCTGGCGAAGACGAATTACCGGGTGGTATCCGATGCGAATGGCGGCGACGCGGTGCTGACGGGAAAGGTGTTGCGGATGGAGGTGGTGCCGCTGCTGTTCCAGACGACGACCACGGCGACAACCAGCACGGCGCAGGCGACGGCGATGCTGGTGACGATGACCTGCGAAGTGACGTTGACGGACCGCGCGACGGACAAAGTGCTCTATCACAATGTGAATTTTGTTTTCCGGAATGAATATGAGTTGTCCACCGACGTGCGGAATTTCTTTCAGGAAGGCGATCCCGCGCTGGACCGCCTGGCGCAGGATTTTGCGGCGCGGCTGGTGGCGGCGGTGACGGAGAATTTCTGATGGCGCGGCTGAGCACGGAAGAGTTCGCTGAGCGGTTGCAGAAGGGGAAGTTGATGCCGGCGGTGCTGCTGCTGGGCGATGAGCCGTATTTGCGCGATGAGTGCCGGAAGCAGTTGATTGAGAAATTTGTGCCGGAGGCGGCGCGGACGTGGGCGATTTCGCGGTTTTCGGCGGATAACGGGGAAACGCAGGCGGCGGTGGACCAGTCGCAGACGTTGCCGATGCTTTCGCCGCAACAGGTGGTGTTCCTGGAAGATGGGGAAGCGATCGAGAAATTGGGAGAGAAGGCGCGGGACGAAGCGGTGAAGACGCTTGAGGCGTACCTGGAGAATCCTGCGCCGTTCAGCGTGCTGGTGATTGAGGCTGCCGGTTTGGATCAGCGGATGCGGCTGGCGAAATTGTTGACGGAGAAGACGGCGGTGGTGGATGTCGGACTCGGCGAGAATATTGACACGCGGGTGGCGGCTGCAGCGGTGCTGGCGAAGTCGCTGGCGAAAGAGCAGGGGATCGAGTTTGAGAAGGGCGCGGCGGAGGATCTGGCGGAGTTTGTGAGCGGCGACCTGATGCGGCTGAAGACGGAAGTGGACAAGCTGGCCACGTTTGCGGCGGAGCGGAAAAGCGTGCGGCGGCAGGATGTGGCGGCGCTGGTGATTTCGGAGAAGAGCGCGACGATTTGGGAAGTGGCGGATTTTCTGGCCGCGCGGCAGCCACAGAAGGCGCTGGAGTTTTTCGAGCGATTGCTGCGCGAAGGCGAAGAGCCGGTGGCGATGCTGGGGGCGATGGCGTGGATGTACCGGAAATTGATCGAGGCGTCGGAAGTGCGCGGGGCGACGAACGGCTACCAAGCCGCTCGGGCGTTGGGGATGCGGCCGGAGCAGGCGGAACTGGCGATTCAGAATGCGCGAAAGATTTCGAAGGAGCGGCTGCTGGATGGGTTGGGCGCGCTGCGCGAGGCGGATGACCGGTTGAAGGGCGGGACGAAGGATCCGCATTCGGTGATGGAGTTTTTGGTGTGGCAGTTGAGCGGGGCGAAAGCGGCGGGGAAGTAGAACCCGCCTTTAGCGTCGCTCATCGCAATCCCCCATGCTGCGCAATGAGACCGGGATAATCTCTCTCGATCAGGTCGCCGAGTGCACTTTCCGCGGCTGCTTTCGAAGGACTTGAGAATGCGACTACGTCCTCAGTGCCCTCCGGCATCCCTTTCACGATTTCCCATTCATTGTTGTCTGGATTCAAGTTCCGAGAAAAATGCGTGAGGATAGGACCCACAGAGACTTGCGACCTGTATTGCGCTCCCGCGAACGGCCTAGTGAGCTTGTTGCCTTTCGTCATGGTGCGTTCCTCAATAGGACACGGAATAAAGTGTGTCTATGCGTTTCTTGCCCGCCGCCCAGCCTGCTTCAATTGCCTCCTCGCGGGACTCGAACTCGCCCGCGAATTGGAAATGTTGGCGCGTGTAGTTGCCTGATGTCTCGCCGCTCTGTACGTAGGGCCAAACGTAGAAATGTCCATTCTCCATAGGGTAGAGTTCCAGCACGACGGAGAGATTAGTCATATACGGCCTTTCGACTCTCTCGAATTCGGGAAATGGTTCCAGCGCCGTGAAGATCGAGTTTCCAAGGTTGTCGTCGCCGTCATACCGATAAGTTCTGCCTCCGATTCCAACTCTGATGCTTTCTCCGACGCTAAGCGGCTTGTCGTGGCAGGTGAGCACGTTGGCATCGAACACCTCACCGCTAACAGCGTCGCGGTCCTGGAGACCGATGCAGTAGTCGAAACGCATTCCGTTTTCTTGGCGCATAAGAACCTCTTAACTGACATTATACCTTGAGGCGAAACAAAAGCAAAGCCAAGCCACAGTGTTTTAGGAGTGCCGGTTGATGGGACTTTCGATTTGGGGTGGCGCACCTGGCGCAATGGATTTTCACCCTGTCATGTAGACTAAGACCGATGAACGAACGGCCAGCCGTTCCCAACGAATTGCGACGCCGCATCCTGGTGGAAGCTGGACATAGGTGCGCGATTCACACCTGCCAGCACCCCGATGTCGATATCCACCACATTGTCCCGTGGGAGCAGTGCCAAAAACACGAATATGACAACCTCATCGCGCTCTGCCCGAATTGCCACAGACGAGCCGATGCTGGAGATATCGATCGACTTTCTCTAAAGCTCTATAAGGCTCGGGTGGTTGCGGCATTTGGCATTTTTGACGAACCGGAAATTGGATCAAAAACAGCACCTGCTGGGAAGCCCGACGGCGCCTGGAAGACTTCCACAATTCGTGAGCAGCCTGACGACTCACTTTACGAGGTAGGGCTGGAATTTCCAGAATTCAGCGGTAAGGGCTTGGACATTGCTGATCTGAACGTAATGCTACGGGCAGACGCACTCCAGAGACTGGCTGATATTCGTTCGCTAAGGATCGCGGGAATTGACGATCCGTTCCTTTGGGAAAGCAAAATTCCCAACGCGCTGACTTCCTCCTACGAAGTGGCGTGTCACACGGAAAAGATTATCAGCGTTCGTCACACCTTTTTTCACTACGGAAGGGGAGCTGCTCACCCCAACCACTGGACTGCAGTTACGAATGTCCAACTCGGCCCATTGATTCCTCTCCAGTTTTCCGATCTGTTCCTTCCTAAAACTGGATTTCTGTCCGTCATCTCGGATTTTTGTGTCGCACAATTGACAGCAGGGCAGGCCCTCACTGAGCCATCCGACTGGATTCGTCGTGGCGCAGGAGCGGATCTGAAGAATTTCTCTAAATTCAACATTACACATGCGGGGCTGTTGATCACATTCGACGAGTACCAGGTGGATTGCCATGCTGCGGGATCGTCGCAGGTGCTCGTCCCGCGAAACTTGCTGGTAGGGCTCCTCAATCCTAGATGTTCGGTAAGCAATTTGTGGCTTTAAGCGTGTGCCGTGCTAGACGGTCGAGCAGCCGGCTGAGCTCGTTAGCCCGCCTGGCCAAGCTAAAGCTCGGCCACTACCAAGAGAAGGGCGCCCGCCTCGGAAGGCGGCCGCTACACGCAGAGGAGCCAGTTGTGGGTGTCGGGGGCTTGGCCGGTTTGGATGGCGGTTAGGGTGTGCTTGAGTTTGTGGGCTAGGCCGGTGGTGGAGCCGGTGGGGATTTCGTGGTCTTTGTTGTGGTGGCCGATGGCGGCGATTGGGGCGATTATGGCGGCGGTGCCTATGCCGAAGGCTTCGAGTAGGGTGGCGTTGGAGTGCGCGGCCAAGACTTCGTCTAGGGAGACGGGGCGCTCTTCGAGCGGGACTTTCATTTCGCGGAGAAGGGTCAGGACGGAGTCGCGGGTTACGCCGGGGAGAATGGTGCCGGAGAGCGCTGGAGTGATGGCGGTGCCGTTGATGTTGAACATGATGTTCATTACGCCGGACTCTTCGATGTAGCGGCGGTCTTTGCCGTCGAGCCACATTACGTTGTGATAGCCCTTGGCTTGCGCGAGTTTCGCAGCAAGTAAACCACCACCATAATTGCCGGCAGTTTTTGCGTCGCCGGTGCCGCCGGGGAAGGCTCGGACGTAGGTTTCTTCGGCGAGGAGGCGGATGGGCTGCGCGAAATAGGGGCCGCCGGGCGAAGTGATGATGACGAAGCGGTAGCGGCTTGCGGGGCGGACCATCAGGCTGTCGTCGGTGCCGAAATAGACGGGGCGGACGTAGAGTGAGCCGCCTTCGCGGTACGGAACCCAATCCTTATCCACGCGGATCAGTTCGAGTAAACCTTCGCGGAAAATTTCTTCGGGAATTTCGGGCATGGCCAGGCGCGCGGCGGTGCGATTGAGGCGGGCATGATTCGCCATGGGACGGAAGAGGGCTACGCGGCCGTCGGCGGTGCGGTGGGCTTTGAAGCCTTCGAAGAGGGACTGGCCGTAGTGCAGGGCGGTGGTGGCGGGGGAGAGTTCCATGGGGCCGAAGGGGACGATGCGCGGGTCTTGCCATTTGCCGTCGGCGTAGTCGGCGACGAACATGTGGTCGCTGTAGTTGGTGCCGAAGGGGGAGTTTTCGCGGAGATCTTCGGTGAGACGGGATTTTGGAGTGCGAGTGAAGGAGATGGTTTCTAGCATCGATGACCTCGGTTAAGAAAAGAATCGACGAAGGGGAAGGATGTCTTATTTGTGAGAGGTGGGGAAGAGCCAATGTGGTACGGACGGGGAGTGGTTCGGCGGTAGAGCTGGGTTGGGGTTACGGGGGATTTAACACAGAGGTCACAGAGGTCGGAGCGCAGAGAGCACAGAGGGAAGAAGGAGTCGGATACGCCGGCCGGCTGGAAGCCGGCGCTACGAGGGAGGAGAGAAAGAAAAAACCGCACCCTGAAAATCGCAGGGTGCGGCACCCAGTTTCAGATCCGACAACGCTGGAAACGCGTCGAAAGTTACTTGGCGGCTTTGGCTTTGACCTGGTTGAAGGCGAGAGATAGGCGCGATTTGTAGCGGTTGGCGGTGTTCTCGTGGAGCACGCCCTTGGTAATCGCCTGATCGATCGCGGAAAGCGTGGGATTCAAAAGATTGGTGGCCGCGGTGACGTCGCCGGCAGTAATGGCGGTGCGGAGACGCCGCATCGCGGTGCGCACGCGCGTGCGGTTGGCACGGTTGACTTCGGCCCGTTGGCGAGATTGTGCCGCGCGCTTCAAAACGGACTTTTTCTTCTTCTTTATTTTGGTAGCCTGACCTTGAGCCATCTATTGCTCCTTAAGCATTTTGACGCATGGAATTCAAACTAATAGTTTGAGGCGAGGCACACCGCTTTGTCAAACGAAGCCAAACCACCGCTGAGGCCTTTGCAGGCGCCGAGTGCCGTGATTTGCGTACCGGCTTTGAGCGCGAAGCGTGCGGAACTGGGTCTTTTGGTGAACTCGCGCAATCCGATCGTCACCGTCGAGACGAGTGAAGAAGCGCGGTTTTCGACATTAGTGGAGTGCGTGGCCGAGGAACTGGGGATTCCGCTGTATGTGTGGAGTGTGACGACTGGCTTGGGGAGATACGGCGGAGCGGCGTTGTACAACTCTGACCAACCGGAGCAGGCGCTGACGACGGTCGCGTCAATCCAGGGCGACGGCATATTTTTGCTGAAGGATTTTTGCCGGTATTGCGACAACGACCGGATCAGCCGGAGGTTGCGCGATCTGGCGGACGGATTTCGCACGGCGCGGCGTTCGATTGTGTTGCTGGGCGCGACGACGCAACTGCCGCCGGAGCTGGAGGCGGACGCGGTGGCGTTTCAACTGGGGCTGCCGTCGGTGGAGGAATTGGTTGGCGGGGTGAAGGCTACGCTGGCGGAGCTGAATCGGACGCAGGGGATTGCGACTTCGCTGGACGCGGCGGGCTTGGGACAGCTGGCGAAGAATCTGGCGGGGCTTTCGGAGGACGATGCGCTGCGGGTGTTGCGGCAGTCGGTGCTGGCGCGGCGGAAAGCGGATGCGGGACTGCTGGACGATGTGCTGGAAGCGAAGCGGCAGGCGATGCACACGGACGGGCTGCTGGAAACGATCAAGCGGGACACATCGTTCGCGGACGTGGCGGGTTTGCAGCGATTGCGGGAGTGGATTGGGAAACGGAAAAGCGCGCTGACGCCGGAGGGGCAGCGTTTTGGGCTGGTGCCGCCGAAGGGAGTGCTGATTACCGGCGTGCAGGGTTGCGGGAAGAGTCTGGCGGCGCGGGCCGTGGCGGGCGAGTGGGGCTACGAACTGGCGCGGTTGGATGCGGGGGCGCTGTACGACAAATTTGTGGGCGAGAGCGAGAAGCGGCTGAAGAAGGCGCTGGACGTGGCGCAGAAGATTTCGCCGGTGGTGCTGTGGATTGATGAGATTGAGAAGGCGTTCGCGTCGGCGGGGTCGAGCGGCGATGCGGATGCGGGGTTGTCGCAGAGGTTGCTGGCGACGCTGCTGACGTGGATGCAGGACCGGGAGAGCGGGGTGTTTCTGGCGGCGACGTCGAACAACATCACGATTCTGCCGCCGGAGATGCTGCGAAAGGGAAGGTTTGACGAGATATTTTTCGTGGATTTGCCGGGGGTGGCTTCGCGGACGGCGCTTTTTGCTTTGCACATCCGGAAACGCGGAAGGGACGCGGCGGGATTTGATTTGGCGAAACTTGCAGGGGCGAGCGACGGATTTTCCGGGGCGGAGATTGAGCAGGTGATTGTGGCGGGGTTGTATACGGCGTTCAGCCAGAAGCAACAGCTTTCGACGGAGATTTTGCTGGGGGAGATTGCGGCTACTCGGCCGTTGAGCGTTACGCGGGCGGAGGAGATTACGGCCATTCGGGGTTGGGCGAAAGGTCGGGCGGTGGCGGCGGATTAGTTTGGAAAATAGAAATTGGAAAATGGAAAATTGAAAATTGAGCGGAGAAGAGCAAGAGTTTTAACACAGAGGTTACAGAGGGCGAACCCCCTTCGGCTTCGCTCAGGGCAGTCAGAAGGCACAGAGAAGAGTCGGAGAAGAAAAACCCGCACCCTGAAAACCGCAGGGTGCGGCA
>Ga0210400_10001996_pt1 | contig 19497 bp, 16 predicted proteins | sample IncBWH26MmetaG_FD_155456 | JGI IMG/M metagenome (GOLD analysis project Ga0210400, IMG submission 155456) | Forest soil microbial communities from Barre Woods Harvard Forest LTER site, Petersham, Massachusetts, United States - Inc-BW-H-26-M | ecosystem: Environmental > Terrestrial > Soil >...
TCTTGGCGCCCGTGCCGTTGCACGATTCGCAATACTCCTGCCGTGGCACGCGAATCTTCGTGGTGATTCCAGTGGCGGCTTCTTCGAACGTCAGGGTCATGTCATAGCGCAAATCCGCGCCCCGCTGCACGCGCCGCCCGCCGCGACGGCGGCCGCCGCCCGCGCCAAAGAGATCCTCAAAGCCAAAAAATTCACCAAATATATCGTGGAAATCCTGAAACACCGTGCCGTTGAAATCGGGTTGCGAGCCGGCGCCTGCAAGGCCTTCATGGCCGTACGTGTCATAGATCTGGCGCTTCTGTGTGTCGCTCAGAACGCTGTACGCCTCGGTGCACTCGCGGAAGCGATGCTCGGCCTCTTCCTTGTTTTCCGGGCTGCGGTCCGGGTGCCACTTGAGCGCGGCCTTGCGGTAAGCCGACTTGATTTCCTCCACCGACGCCGTTTTGGTGACGCCGAGAACTTCGTAGAAATCCCGATGGTGAGACTTGGGCATATTCGCTGCTCTTCTTCCCTTCTCTCTATTTGAAGCTAACAGGGATCGCCTTCCAAAGCGCCGCGATCCCGAGTGCGTGTGGCCGATTAATTCACAGCTTTATTGGATGCGCCGCCGGGGTGGACCGCTACGCGCACCATTGCCGGCCGCAAAACGCGGCCGTTATAAATATAGGCGGGCTGAAATACTTCCAGGATTGTTCCGTCGTCGTGTTCCGCGGTTTCCGTGCGATCCATGGCTTGATGCGCGTGCGGATCGAACGGCTTGCCGAGCGGTTCCACGCGCTCCACGCCAAGCCGCGCCAGATTATCCAGCAACTGCTTGTAGATTAGCTCGAACCCTTTGCGGTAGCCTGCGTACTCATCATCCTTGTGCGCGGCAAGCGCATGTTCAAATCCATCTACGATAGGAATCAGGGATTCCACAACCCGCGCGGTGGCGCGCTTGGAATCCTCGGCGCGCTCTTTTTCGATTCGCTTGCGGTAATTGTCGAAATCGGCCTGGCGGCGCAGCAGCGTCTGCTGCAGGTCCGCGAGATCCGCCGAGAGTTTTTTCATCTGGGATTCCTCCCGCGCGGCGTCTACCGATTGCGGTTCTTCGGGCTGGCCGGAGCCTTCGTTATTGGGAACGTTGATTTTGATTTCCTGCTCGCTCATAAATCTATCCTCAATGAATGCGGTGTCCCACCCTTTTCCCCCGGTATGCGCCGGTGAGGGTGGGTTTTCTAGTCGATCTTCTGCAACGCCTCGCTGAAAAGCTGGGCCACATACGCAACCGCGGTCATGGCACGCTCGTAATCAATGCGCGTGGGACCCAGCACGCCCAGCGAACCCTGAACCTGGTCCTGCCCCGAGTAAGGCGCGCTGATCAGGGCCAGGTTCTGCCCGGCCTGGGAGATTTCCTTGATGCCAATCTGCACGAAGACGGGCTCCGGTGTTTCGATGCACGCGTTGAGCACCGAGACCAGGCGGTGTTTCTCCTCGATGGCCGCAAGCAGTTCCCGCAGACGGCCCTGATCGGCGAATTCCGGAGTTCCCACGAACTGCGCGGCGCCTTCGACGTGAATCCGCTGCGTGGAGCTATCGGAAAGGATAGCCGGGTCGCATAACGTCAAAGCGCTTTGCGCCAACGTTTCGTAGCGTTCGCGTTCCGTGGCAAGCTTTTGCAGCAGATCGCTGCGAATCGCATCCAGCGCCCAGCCGGAGTAGTTGCGATTCAGAAAATCGGCGGTGGCGTCAAGTTCCGGCTGGGTGAAAGCGCGGGCGGGGCGCAGAATCTTGTCGCGTGTGTTGCCGCCGGGAGAGATCAGCACAACCACGACGCGGCCGTCGGGGAGCAACCACATGCGCGCGTGCTCCAGCACCGCGCGGCGCAGCGGCGGAGAAACGATGATGCCCACGCCGCGGGAAACTTCGGCCAGGACGTGGCCGGCACGCTCGGTAATCTCCGCGGCGGAATTCGCGCCACTCATTTCGCGGTTGATCCAGTTGCGGTCTTCGACGGTAAGCGTCGCCTGAGAAGCTATCTCTTGCGCGAAAAAGCGATAGGCAGCCGCGGTGGGAACCCGGCCCGCCGAGGTGTGGGGCTGATAAAGATAGCCGCCGTCTTCCAGGTCCGCCATGATGTTCCGGATGGTAGCCGTGCTGAGGGACTCCTCAAACCGCTTGGAAATGGCGCGGGAAGAGACAGGTTCGCCGGTCTCGATGTAGGTGCGCACCAAGTCCGCCAAAATCTGACGGTTACGCCGTTCCTGTAGAGCTGGATTCCTCATAGCAGCACTCATTGAATAGTGCTACTTCCCATTTTAGGAGCCCTGTCAAGGGGCGTCAATCAACGCCATCCGTCAGTCGTTCAATTGTTATCAATCTGGGCGCGCTGCAGCTTGTCGGAGTAGTCGATGTAGACCGATTTCCACTCCGTGAAAAAGTCGATGGCGGCGACTGCGGCCTCGCGGTGGCCGTTGCCGGTTTGCTTGGTGCCGCCGAAGGGGAGATGCGTCTCCGCGCCGATCGTGGGCGCATTGACGTAGACGATGCCCGTGTAGAGATCCTGCATGGCCGCAAAAGCCCGATTGACGTTGCGCGTGTAAATCGAAGCGGAAAGGCCGTAGGGCACGCCGTTCGCGACTTCAATTCCCTGCTCGAGATTGTCGATGGGGATCAGGGAAACGACAGGGCCGAAGATTTCTTCTTGGGCCACGCGCATTTTAGGCTGGCAATCGCCGAACACAGTCGGCTCGTGGAACCAGCCCTTGGCGCGATCGCCGCTGGCCAGGCGATGGCCGCCGGTCAAAAGCTTCGCTCCTTCTTTCACTCCAATTTCGATGTAAGACATCACGGTTTGCAATTGCTGTTCGTTGATGCAGGGTCCCATCTCGACGGAGGGATCCAGGCCATTCCCCACTTTAAGTTTTGCCGCGCGTTCTACAAAGCGCGCAACGAATTCTTTGTACACGCTCTTGTGCACGCCGACGCGGCTCGCCGCCGTGCAGCGCTGGCCCGTGGTGCCGAAGCCGCCCCAGATCGCGCCGTCCACCGCCAGGTCAAGATTCGCGTCGTCCATCACCAGAATAATGTTCTTGCCGCCCATCTCCAGGCTGTAATGCTTGAACGTGGGCGCGCAGGTCTCCGCAATAATCCGGCCGGTGGAAGTCGAGCCAGTAAAACTGACCACAGGCACATCGGCGTGCTTCGTCAAAGCCGCGCCCGCTCCGGGACCATCGCCGCCGACCAGATTTACCACGCCAGGCGGCAACCCCGCTTCCCGCAGAATTTCAATCAAGTGATACGTGGAAAGCGGCGTGTCCTCCGCAGGCTTAATCACCAGCGTGTTGCCGCAGACGAGCGCGGGCATCATCTTCCACGCAGGAATCGCCATCGGAAAATTCCACGGCGTAATCAAGCCGCAAACGCCGATGGACTGCCGCATGCTCATCGCAAATTTATTCGGAAGCTCGGAGGGCGTGGTCTGGCCGAACAAGCGCCGGCCTTCCCCTGCCATGTAGTACGTCATGTCAATGGCTTCCTGCACATCGCCGCGTGTTTCGGCAAGCACCTTGCCCATTTCGCGCGTCATGTCGCGGGAAAACTCTTCCTTGCGTTTCACCAGCAGCTCCGCGGCGCGAAAAAGAATCTCAGCCCGCTTGGGAGCCGGAACAAGCCGCCAGGATTTGTACGCCTCTTTGGCCGCCGAAACCGCCGCGTCCACATCTTCCGGCGAGGAAAGGGGAAAGATGCCGACCAATTCATCCGTATTGGCGGGATTGCGGTTTTCGAGCGTCTTACCGCTTCGAGGCGCGACCCATTCCCCATTGATAAAATTCTTGAAAGCGTGCGAAGCGGATGCGGTAGCCATGCGGCCTCCTGGACAAATTCGAGTCTATCGGCGCACCTCCAACGGCGTCAAACGCTCCCACGCCGTCCATTCAAAATTCCTTCATTGTGCATTTCTTGGAGATTCATCTGAACGTAACATTCGTTGGTTAAAGTCCTTTCAACCGCGCTTAAGTACTCGCTACGGCGATGAGTTGTTTCGGAATTCTTAGCCCGGCTTCCACAGGTTAACCTGAGACTTATGCCTCGAATCCAAGTCCTGCCTGTGTTGCCCCAAGCACCAGTTAATTAAGGGCCTCAGCGTCTTGCTGAATTCCGTTGGATGGAACGCTGTCAGTGCGTTCCTCCACCCGCTAACCCCACACCCCGGGGGAACGCTCCATCGCTCATTGTGTGTACCGACAATTAACTTCCAAAGGGAGGAAATGTGATTTCAGCATTTTCGAAGTGGCAGTGCTCTGTGTACAAGTTTTGCCTAACTATTTGTCTTGGTTTATTTATTGTAGGCGGCCTTCGAGCCCAATCCACAACGGATGGGGCGATCGGCGGAGTCGTCACCGACCCTTCCGGCGCGATTGTGTCCGGCGCCCTAGCGACCTCCACGAATCTTGGGACGTCACTGACATCTTCTGCGACCACCGACGGGGCCGGGCACTACCTGATTGGCCATCTGCCACCGGGAAGGTATTCCGTGGAGATAATCGCAAAGGGATTCGGGGGTTTCAAAGCCACCAGCATCATTGTGGAAGTGGGGCGCGTCACTCCCATGGACGCGCACCTGGGCGTCGAGGTGCAACACGAAACCATCCTGGCCACCTCGGAAGCGCCGGTGTTGGTTACCGACCGCGCGGACTTCACCACCAACATTAATTCCACCAGCCTTGAAAACCTGCCCATGAACGGACGCCGCTGGTCCTTTTACGCTTTAAGCACGCCTGGCGCTGTAGGCGATGGCGGATTCGGCTTGGTCAGCTTCCGCGGGATATCCGGCTTGTTGAACAACAACACCGTGGATGGCGCGGACAACAACCAGGCATTTTTCAGTGAAGAACGCGGCCGCACGCGAATCAGCTATTCCACGAGTGAGGCCTCCATCCAGGAATTCCAGATTAATACTTCCAACTACTCCGCCGAATACGGCCGGGCGGCGGGAGGCGTCGTCAACGCCGTCACCAAGAGCGGAACCAACCAGTACCATGGTCAGGCCTTTTGGTATCTCCGCAGCAGCGACTGGGGCGCCATCAATCCGTTCTCGTTCAAGAAAGAAACCATCAACGGCACACTCACCAACGTTCCCTTTTTGCCGGAGGATAAGCGGCACCAGTTTGGCGGAGGAATCGGCGGCCCGATCCTCAAGGACAAGTTGTTTTTCTTCTTCAGCGCGGATCAGCAACTGAGGCCTTTCCCCGCGACTGCGAACTCCGGCACGCCGAACGCCGTCTTTGCGCCGCTCAGCGCGGCGGAAACCGCAACGCTAACCAGTCGAGGTATCCTTCCCGCCTTTTCGACGAACGTGGCAGACGCCCTCAACCTGCTCACCAACCTCACCGGCACCGTACCGCGGCGGGGCGACCAGTTGATTCTGCTTCCGAAAATCGACTGGAACATCAATTCCAAGAACCACGCTTCGTTTACCTACAACCGGCTGCGATGGAATTCACCCGAGGGCATCCAGAGCGCCGGTGTGGTGAATCGCGGGGTCGAAAGTTTCGGCAACGATTTCGTCAAGGACGACTGGGGAATCGCCCGGCTTACTTCCACGATTTCGAACAACATCACCAACGAACTGCGCTACCAGTACGGCAGAGACTTCGAGTTTGAAAATGGGCAACCCGGCATCGCGGGGGAACCCGTTTCCTCACTGGGCCTATCGGCTCAGATTTCCATCGGCGGCGTCGGCGGCTTTACGTTTGGCATGCCCAACTTCCTGAACCGTCCGGCTTTTCCAGACGAACGCCGCAACCAGGTTGCCGATACGGTTGCATGGAGCCACAATACGCACCTCTTCAAATTCGGCTTCGACTTCAATCACGTACACGACACCGACATAAACCTATTCGAACAATACGGCGCTTACTCCTATAACTCGCGCGTGGACTACATCAGCGATTTTGTTCAGCAGGCAACCGGAGCCGCCAGTCCGTTCTGTAGCACGACCGGCACGACCCCAAAACCGATTCCCTGCTATGCCAATTTTGCTCAGGGCTTCGGTACCCCTGGCTTCCAGTTCGCAACGAATGACCTGGCGTTTTTTGCGCAGGACGACTGGCGAATCCTCCCCCGTCTGACATTGAACCTCGGCCTTCGCTGGGAGAGTGAATTCCTGCCGTCAACGCAGATTCCCAATCCTCTTCTGCCCGGCACCAATTCACTTCCCTCAGACCGCTCGGACTTCGGCCCGCGCATCGGAGCCGCCTATCAGTTGACTCGCGATGGCAAGACCGTGCTCCGAGGCGGATATGGAATTTTCTACGGCCGGATCATCAATTCGACGATCTTCAACGCCATCAGCAACACCGGTGTGGCCGCCGGGCAAAGCACGGTGTCCCTCCTCCCCGGCCAGACGGGAGCGCCCACCTATCCCAACATCATTTCGGGTAGCGCGCCGCCGTCGCTAAACGTCATACAGTTCGCTCCGGACACGAAACTTCCGATGATCCACGAATTCGACCTGGAAGTGGAACGGGAGATTGCCACAAACACGGTGGTAACGCTCTCTTACATTGGAAGCATCGGCCACCGCTTGCCGCGATTCATTGATACCAACCTTGCGGCACCGACGCTTCAGACGACCTACACCATCACCCAAGGCACGGGCGCCGTAACCAGCCCGTTCCTCAACCAGGCCCTTGTCGGACAAACCGTCGCCGTACCCTATTTCGGCGTGCCCAGCACAAATACGGGAACCAAACGCCCGAATCCCGCTTTCGGAGCGATCACGGATATCTCTGACTCCGTGGATTCACACTACAACGCGATGGTCATTGGGGTGAATCGCCGCTTCTACCGAGGCTTCCAGATCCAATCGTCCTATACCTGGTCTCACGCTACGGACTTTGGACAGAGTTCGCAGACGTTTACGGCTACCAATAACGTGTCGAACCCATTTGCACTGGGCCTGGAATCGGGCCGTTCCAACTTTGACATCCGCCAGCGGTTTACGTTTGGCGGCGTGTGGACACCTGACTTCTATAAGGGACAGAGCATGATCGGGAAGCAGCTCTTGAATGGCTTTACGATCTCCCCGCTACTCACCATTTCTTCCGGCGTCCCCTTTACCCCAACGATTCAGGGCAATGCGCCAACGCAAACCGTCGGCGGGGTGAATTACGTGGGTGTTACCGGCGGCTCGGGCGTTCTGGCTGACGGCGGAACAAACCGTCCACCTTTCTTCGCCAACAACTCATTCCAGTTGCCACGCACCGCGATTGTGGACCTGCGCCTGGAGAAGGCTTTTACCCTCTGGGAGACCAGGAAGCTGACTTTCTTGGGAGACGCTTTCAATCTCTTCAATCACGTCAACTTCACTTCCGTGGACACCCAAATGTACAGCATCAGCGGCTCCAACCTTGTCTTTAACCCACATTTCGGCGTTCCCACACAGTCGAGCAATTCGCTGATCGGCCAGCGGCAGATGCAGGTTGGGATTCGCTTGGATTTCTAAACCAACCTCGGAGAAACCCAGAAAAAAAGGGCGCCCCGCTTGGGGCGCCCTTTTCATTTTTCCGTAACGCACAATTTGCTGCTTAAATCTGGCCCATGCCGCCGTCGACATTGAGTTCTACACCGGTGATGTAGGAGGCATCCGAGGAGGCCAGGAAGGCCACCGCCGACGCGACCTCTTCGGACTTCCCGAAGCGCTTCATCGGAACTTGGCTCAGCACGTAACTGGCAAATCCATCCATCTCTTCCTTCGAAAGGCCCGTGCGCCCGAAGATCGGAGTTTCGATCGGGCCGGGAGCGACCGCGTTGACGCGGATGTTGCGCTCCGCCAGCGCGCTGGCGAAGGAACGCGTCAGCGAGCGCATGGCTGCTTTGGTGGCGGCGTAGACAGATCCCATCGGGAGCCCCTGTTGGCCGGCCACGCTGGTATTCAGGATGATGGAGGCGCCATCGTTCAAATAAGGCAGCGCCTTTTGAATCGTGAAGTACGCGCCCTTGGTGTTGATGTCAAACTGCTCGTCGTAATGCGCTTCCGTCACGGCCGTCACTGGAAGAAACTTGGCGACGCCGGCATTCGCGAACAAAATGTCGATCTTGCCGAACTTCTTCGAAACCGCTTCATACACTTTTTCGATTTCGCCGGCCTTGGAGACGTCCGACTGGATCGCCAGGATGTCGCTGCCGAGCAGCTTCACCGCTTCGTCAAGCGTCTTCTGGCTCCTCCCAGTGATCGCCACTTTTGCACCCTCTTCCTTCAGGCGCTGGGCGCTGGCCAGGCCGATGCCGCTGTTCCCTCCCGTAACCACCGCTACTTTTCCTTGTAAACGCTTCATAATTCCTCCCGTTCAAAACAGGCCCGAAGCCCTGCTCCGGGCGAATTGGCCCCGGATAACTTCGAGAGTTAGATGAGCATCTAAATACGCGGTTACATGATAGGCGGCAAACCGTTTAAGGCGGTGCACCTGCGGTAAGCTGTTGTGGGCAGAAGGACTTGCCGAATGAACCTCACGCAGATTGAAAAGATCTCCAAGGCGCTGGCGGACCAGACCAGGTTAAAAATTTACGAGCACATCGCTTCCCACGAAGGTGTGAACTGCTGCGCACTGGTGGAGATGCGCGGAGTGACGCCCGCCACGGTCTCGCATCATCTCAAGATCCTTTCGGAAGCGGGGCTTATCGAATGCAAGCGCGAAGGTCAATTCGTGCTGAACCGGGTGAACCCGGAAATCCTCGAACAGTTCACCAAATCCGTGAACGCGCTCGCGAACAAGCGCAAGAAATAAATCGAACAATTTTATCGGGAAAGAAATTATCGGGGAGCGGTCTACTCAGGCTCGTTCTTCACTTCGTCGCGCTGCACCTTGGACGAGAGGAGGCGATTGGTCGAGTTGGGGGGCGGCGTGGGAACTCCCATGCCGGCGGTCTCTGAACCGAGGCCGAGCTTTTGCAGGGTCAACGCGTCCATTTTTCCGCTGGGATTCAAGCCGTGCGAGGCTTGAAATTTCTTCATGGCTTCAACAGTGGAGTCGTCCCACTTCCCCGTAGTCTCGCCAGTGTAAGCGCCATTTCTTGCGAGAGCGCCCTGGATATCGTTAATGCGATCGGAGGTCGGCGCCGCCTGCCCCTTCACGCGCTTGGTCTTGCTGCTCGATCTTTTCCCGGATTTGCCCGACTTTTTTGCCGTGCCACTGGCAGTCTTCGTAGAAGTTCCGCTGGTCGCGGACTTGTGAACGGTCTTGTGCGCGCTGCTGGTCTGGGCAGCAGCGGCCGCGGGCAGCGTCAAGCTGCCCACGGCCATTGCCGCAAGAATCAGACGAGTCAATCGACGGTTTTGCTGCAGTGTGCGCATGGCTGGGCGAATGTGCCGGTCTATTATTTCGAGTCCGCTGGAACCACGCCCGGAAGGAACATGGTCATGACCCGTTCGCCGTTGCGGCGCAGGACCTTAAACACAACGTTCTCTCCCGGCTTCAGCTTGGAGATTACTTTGCGGTAATCGTCGACCGAAGTCACCGCCGTGCCGTTCACTTCCGACACAACGTCGCCGGGCTGGAAGCCAGTGTCGTCGGCGAAGCTGGCGGGTTCGATCTCGCTGACTACCACGCCCTTCTGCCCTTCGATTCCGACCTTCTGCGCGCGCACCGGAGTCAGGTTTTCAACGTGCAGACCGAATTCGGCCGGCGCGTTCTCGTCCGGAGTGCTGCTCACGCGGCCCTGGGTGTTCGGGAAAACGCGGGTGCGGTCTTCAACCGTGGCGGACGTCTCCTTCACCTGCTTGTCGCGGTAGTAGCTGATTTTCACCTTGCTGCCGATGGGAGCCGATGCAATCGGGTTCACCAGGTCGTTGCCGGTCTTCACCGGAGTGCCGTTGACCGAGGTGATCACGTCGCCGCCCTTCAAGCCGGCTTTCTCCGCCGGGCTGCCGGGTTCGACGCCCTCAATCACCACGCCGTACGGGGCGCCGAGCGATTTCAAAGTAATCTGGTTGGTACCCAGTTCTTCCTGGAAACTGACGCCGATCGAGCCGCGCGTCACGCGCCCGCTCTTGATGATCTGGTCGTAGACATTCAGCGCGGTGGAAGACGGCATCGCGAAGCCGACGCCTTCGTAGCCGCGGCTACCCGTGATAATCGCGGTGTTGATTCCGATCACCTGGCCGGCCATGTCCACCAGCGGCCCGCCGGAATTGCCCGGGTTAATCGCCGCATCGGTCTGCAGGAAGCGCTGGAACTGTTGCCCGATGCCTGCGCGATCCTTGGCGCTGATGATGCCCGCGGTTACCGTCGCGTTCAAGCCAAACGGGCTGCCAATGGCCAGCACCCAATCGCCTACCTGCACGCCATCGGAATTGCCGAGCTTCGCGGACGGAAGTTCTTTGCCGGCATTAATCTTGATCACGGCCAGGTCGGTGGCTTCGTCCACACCGACTACCTTGGCGGTGTACTTGGTGGTGTCTCCGTTGAGCTGCACCTGAATCTTCGTGGCCTGCTCGACGACGTGGTTGTTCGTCAGGATGTAGCCGCTCTTGTCCACAATCACGCCGGAGCCCAGGCTGCGCTCCGCACGAGGCCCGTTATCCGGACGCCCGTCAAAAAAATGAAAGAAGAAATCTTCGCTGGGGTCGTCCTGGTCGCCGGAGCGATGCCGCTGGGATTTGCGATCCATCACCTGGGTGGTGGCGATGTTAACGACGGCGGGCTCGACGCGATTCACAATGGCCGAAAAACTATTCGACGAAGGAATCGGGTCTGGCAGCGCAAGCGGCGCCGCCGAAGTGCCCGCAAACGAAAACGATCGCATGGCGGAAACCTTGCCGGAAACCACCGTGCCAATCAGAATGCCCACTGAAAGGGTTGCTGCGATCAGGCCGGCCGCCACATACGTGCGCCGGTTGGTCCAATTGACCTTGGTATTTGTTGACTGCTCCATACAATCTGGCTCCTATCTATATCCGTGGCCCAGTCCACCTGCCGAAAGTATAACACCGGGGAATGCGCGGAGTTTCTACTTACATTAGATGCGCGTCGGCGTTAACTGGCCATCTGGACGGGTCTCACCGGAACTGTGGTACATGTTTGAATTGGACGTGCAATGGTTAGCTTTGGGCTTTTCGCAAATGCGGGGCTAAGTTTCGGCTTGACAAAGAGTTCGAGTTCTAGCATAAATGGGTTAGCCGCATTTGCGGTGTCACGTGGCGATTTAGGGCGACTTGCTCCACGTAAAAAACTGCTAAAGAGTTGGAAGAGTTCACAGAGTTTCTGAGACCCTCCTGCACTTTGGCACGGAGGGTTTTTTCATTTTACCCCCCGCGCTGCCCGCGATCATCCCACGTCATTTCAACCGGTGGCTCCTGGCCTGTCGCCAGAGAGTCCCGACGAGGTGACTTATGAAGGAAATTTATTTCTTACGATGCAGGGAATGCGGAAAGAAATATCCGAACCAGCCGCAATCCTACTGCGAAGAGTGTTTCTCTCCCCTGGAAGTGAGCTACGACTACGAAGCCCTGCGGCAGAACGCCAGCCGCGAAGCCGTGTCGCGGCGCGCTTTCAATATGTGGCGCTACTCGGAGTTCCTGCCCCTGCCGCAGGGATTCACGCCAAGCCAGCCCATCGGGGGAACGCCGCTGGTGAAGTCCCGCAACCTGGGCTCCCGCCTTGGCGTAAAGAATTTGTATTTCAAGAATGATGCGGTGTGCTTCCCTTCTCTTTCGTTCAAGGATCGCGTGGTGGCCACGGCGCTGGCCGCGGCGCGGCGATTCGGGTTTGAAACGATTGGCTGCTCGTCCACGGGCAACCTGGCGAACGCCGTCGCCGCGCAGGGTGCTCAGCAGGGCTTCGACACCTGCGTGTTCATCCCGGCCGATCTTGAGCCGGCGAAAATCCTGAATACCGCCGTCTATGGCGCGCGAATCGTGCGTATCAACGGCAACTACGATCACGTCAACCGGCTCTGCACCCAGATTGCCGACAAGTTCCGCTGGGGACTGGTGAATGTAAACCTGCGCCCGTACTACGCGGAAGGATCGAAGACCCACGGCTACGAAATCGCCGAGCAGCTTGGTTGGGAATTGCCCGACAACGTGGTGGTGCCGATGGCCGGCGGCTCGTTGATCGGCAAAATTGCCAAGGCGTTTGCCGAATTGGCGCATCTTGGCTGGGTTGAGCCAAAGCGGGTGAAATTTTTCGGCGCCCAGGCAACGGGATGCTCTCCGATTGCCGATGCCGTGAAACGCGAGTTGCCGCGCTTTACTCCGCAGAAGCCGAATACGATTGCGCGTTCTCTCGCCATCGGGAATCCCGCGGACGGGCCCTTTGCGTTGCGCCTGATTCGCGAATCCGGCGGCTGGTCGGAAGATATCTCCGATCCCGAAATCATCGACTCGATCAAGCTGCTTGCCGAAACCGAGGGAATTTTCGCGGAAACCGCCGGCGGCGTTACCGCGGGCGTTGCCGCCAAGCTGATTCAGCAAGGCCGCATCGCCGCCGACGAGACGACGGTCGTCTGCATCACCGGCAACGGCCTGAAAACCACCGATGCCATCGCCGCCGACTATCCCGCAACGGAAGTGATCGAGCCAAAACTCGACGCCTTCGAAGCGCTGTTACAGGAGCAATTGAAGGACACGATAAACACCGAGGCCAGGTAGCACAGGCTTTAGCCTGTGCACCGCGGCGCATGTAGTGGCCGACCTTTAGGTCGGCCAGCACATAGAAGCAAAACAAGTTTGGTTTACCGGCCGGCCAACCGGCCGCATCGAAAGGATTGGAGCACTCCATGGCAATCACAATAGAAATCCCCACAGCCTTCCGCCGCTTCACCGAAGGCTCGCCCAAAGTAGACAGCGGAGCAACCACCGTCGCCGAAGCGCTGAACGACCTGACCGCGAAATTCCCCGCGCTCTCTCGCCACGTCCGCGATGAGCAGGGCCAGATCCGCCAGTTCCTCAACGTCTATCTCAACGAAGAGGACATCCGCTTTCTCAACGGCGAATCTTCCCCGCTGAAAGACGGCGACCGCGTCCTGCTGGTCCCCTCCATCGCCGGCGGCTAGCCAACTCGTGTAGCGTCCACCTTTAGGTGGACCAGAACACATTTTGCCACCCAACTCGCGGCCACCTGAAGGTGTCCGCTACATCGCTCCACACTCTTCGCAACGTGGTACGCTGTTTTTCTGCACGGCCCGCTCCGGGCAGGGAGGCAATCATGGGCTACTACGCGCTCTTCTATCAGGTGGTGGATGGATTCGTGGAGCGCCGTGTGGAGTTTCGAGAAGCGCACCTCGCCCACGCGCGCCACGCCGCTGACCGGGGCGAACTCGTGCTGGGCGGCGCCCTTGCGGAGCCCGCCGACACTGCGCTGATCGTCTTTCGCGGTGATTCGCCCGAAGCGGCGCGGGCATTCGCCGAAACGGATCCCTACGTGCGCAACGGCCTGGTCCAGCGTTGGGAAGTGCGCCCCTGGAATGTGGTCGTTGGCGCGAACGCCGACATCCCCGATGCCACCGCCAGCCGAAGGGTAAGCTGAAATGGTCGTCCGATTTTGGTCCGCCCGCACAACCGAACTCCGCCTCCCCGAATATCTGCGCCACTTCAATAACCACGTGCTCCCTCATCTTCGCTCAAAAGAAGGGTTTGTCGAGGCGCGGGTGCTCACCCAATCCGACGGCGTCGTGGTGGAGATGATCGTGGAAACTTTGTGGGCCTCGCTCGAAGCCATCGAACGCTTCGCCGGCGCCGACCGCGAATCTGCCGTGGTGGGGGAGGAGGCGGTGCATCTGCTGACGTCCTACGATCGTCGCGTCCGCCACTACGAAGTCGTCGTCCGCGAAGAGCACCGCGCGCTGACTTCTTCCTCCAAACCATCCAGCTCCGACCGCTAACTCAAAAGCAGGTTGTCATCCTGAGCCCATCCGACAAGGATGGGCGAAGGACCTCAACGTCAAGTCCTTGCACAACTCATTCAGTTGAGATCCTTCGAGCCGCAAAGGACGCGGCCCTCATGATGACAAGTTTTTTTGAGTGCAGAAATAGTTTGGGCATCGAAATTCCCTTGCTTCTCTTTTTCTTACCCGGCACACTAGCGCCACTTTCTTTCGAGGAGACAAGGACTTCGGTCCGGACACTTGGCCACTCTCAGCCGAACCTCCCCGGCCATCGCGGAATTGCAGACCACGGCGCCCGCCGCCGCTCTCCGAAAAGAACTCGGCTTCGCGGATCTCGTACTCGGCTCCATCCTGCTGGTCGTGGTGCCCGACTTTTTCGGCTCGGCGGTGAAAGCCGGCCCGGCGCACGTGGTGCTGTGGCTCCTGGCCATCGCGCTGTTTTTCCTCCCTCAGGCGCTGGTTGTTTCCTACCTGAACCAACGGCTGCCCATGGAGGGTGGCCTCTACGAATGGGCGCGCCACGCCTTCGGCGACGCCATCGGTTTCCTCGTCGCGCTCAATCTGTGGATGTACGTGGTGCTCTACGTCGCTTCTATCGGACTTGTAACCACGAACTATGCCGCCTATGCCATAGGCTTGGATGCCGACGCAATCGCCGCTCACAGAGGAATTCTTTTAGCCACAACCGTCGCCATCATCGGCGGACTGATGCTGGTGGCGCATCTAGGCCTCGGCGTTGGCAAATGGGTTACAAACGTCGGCAGCGCGCTGACCGTTTTTATCATCCTGCTTCTGGCTGCTCTGCCGTTTCTACGCCCCGGCGGGCAAGTTGTGGATGGATATCACCCGCTGCGACTGGTGATGCCGCCGCTCACTCTTTTCAGCTTCAGCGTGTTCAGCAAGATGAGCTTCGGCGCGCTCTGCGGCTTTGAATACGCCGCGATTTTTGCGGGAGAGTCGCGCAATCCGCGGCGTCACCTGACCCGGGCCATCTGGATCGCCGCGCCCCTAATCGCGCTGCTCTATATTTTCGGCACCAGCGCCATTCTGGCGTATGTTTCGCCGGACAACATTGACGTGATCGGCCCCATTCCGCAGGCATTGCGTGTAGCGCTCGGCGGCACCCGGCTTGGCGAAGTAATCGTCCCCGTGGCGATTCTCTTCCTGCTCACCAACTATCTTTCCAGCTTCAGCCTGAACTTCGCCGCCAACACCCGCCTTCCCATGTGCGCCGGGTGGGACCACTTGCTTCCGCAATGGTTCACGCAACTGCATACACGCTACCGCACGCCGGTCAATTCCATCTTTTTCCTGGGAGGCATCACGCTGGCCGCAAGCATCGCCGTGCTGGTTGGAGTCGGTGCGCAGGAAGCGTTCGAACTGCTGCTGATCTGGGCGTTCACTTTTTATGCGATTGCGTATCTGGCGCTCTTCGCGATCCCGGTGCTGGCGGGGAAAAACTCTTCCCTTCGCGGCCCGCTCTGGATGAAGGTGCTAGCGTCGTTCGGCTTCCTGATGACCCTGCTCTTCGTGGTGCTTTCTATTTTCCCGATCATCCCCGTGGCCAGCCAATCGGCGTACTCGGCAAAAACCGTCGCGGTGATCGTGCTGGCGAATCTGGCCGGCCTCATCCTCTATTACAAGCGCCCAAACACGGCGTGAGCGTGAGGGTAGCGCCGGCATCCTGCCGGCAAGCAAAATGGCATCCTCATCACGGCGCTCACAACCGGGTGTGTCACACTGGCCCGCGAATCTCGACAGCTCGCCAGCGGCGCTCGACTTGCCCCCCGTCGCCAGAGTGCTAAACTTTTGATGTACACCTATGGCACCCAAAACACTCTACGAAAAAATCTGGGATAACCACCTCGTTTACGAAGAGCAAGGCAAGCCCGCGCTCATCTACATTGACCGGCACCTCATCCACGAGGGCACTTCCCCGCAAGCGTTCGCCGGGCTGAAGGCCGAAGGCCGGAAAGTCCGCCGCCCCGATCTTACCTTTGCGGTGATGGACCACTCGGTCTCGACCACCGATCGCCTGCTGCCGATTCTCGACACCGACGCCAAGCTGCAATTCGAAGCGCTGGAGCGCAACTGCCGCGAATCCGGCGTGCGCCTGTTCGACATGCACAGCAAGAATCAGGGCATAGTGCACATCATCGGGCCGGAGCTTGGCATCACGCAGCCCGGGCAGACCATCGTCTGCGGTGACAGCCACACCTCCACGCACGGCGCGTTCGGCACCCTGGCGTTCGGCATCGGCACCAGCGAAGTCGAGCACGTGCTGGCGACGCAATGCCTGGTGCAGAGCCGCTCGAAGACGCTGCACATCGTGGTGAACGGCAAGCGCCCCAAGGGCGTCACCGCCAAGGACATCATTCTCGCCATCATAGGGAAGATCGGCATCGGCGGCGGCACAGGCCACGTTGCCGAATACGGCGGCGAAGCGATCCGTTCCCTTTCGATGGACGGCCGCATGACCGTCTGCAACATGACCATTGAAGGCGGCGCGCGCGCGGGCATGGTCGCGCCGGATGAGACCACGTTCGCCTATCTCGAAGGACGGCCGTTCGTACCCCGCGGCAAGGAGTTTCAGGCCGCGGTCGAGCGCTGGAAGCTGTTGAAGTCCGACCCCGGCGCGAAATTCGATATGACGGTGGAGTTGCAAGCGGAACAGATCGCCCCGCAAGTCACTTGGGGCACAAATCCCGGCATGGTCACCAGCGTCAATGGACGCATTCCCGACCCGCACGATTACAAAGACCTGAACGACCAGAAGGCCACCGAAAGCGCGCTGAAGTACATGGGCCTGAAACCCGGCACGCCGATCGTGGACATTCCCGTTGACCGCGTCTTCATCGGCTCCTGCACCAATTCGCGGCTGGACGATCTCCGTGCCGCCGCGCATCTGGTCGAAGGCAAGCACGTCGCCAAGAGCATCAAGCAAGCGCTGATCGTTCCCGGCTCGCGCGGAATCAAGGCGCAAGCGGAAAAAGAAGGCCTCGATAAAATTTTCACCGAAGCCGGTTTCGAGTGGCGCGACGCGGGTTGCAGCATGTGCATCGGCATGAACGCCGACGTCCTGCCGCCGCACGAGCGCAGCGCCAGTACCTCCAACCGCAATTTCGAAGGCCGCCAGGGCAAAGACAGCCGCACGCATTTAGTCAGCCCGGTAATGGCCGCAGCCGCCGCCATCGCCGGTCACTTCGTAGACGTGCGCGAATTCGACGTCGCGCATGTGGAGTAAGAGGGATAGCAGCGATCAGCGAACAGATAACAGGAACCGGATCTGCCTGCGATTGGAATTCCATAAGTGGGACATCAATTTTGTGGAAGCTTCGGAGTTCTTGATTCCTGATCGCTGCTATCTGTTATCTGATCGCCATCGCGCAACAATCTGAAAATTTAAGGACCGAGAGCACCCATGAAACCGTTCATCACTCACTTCGGACTCGTCGCACCCATGAATCGGGTCAATGTGGACACCGACCAGATGGTGCCGAAGCAATTCCTCAAAGCGCTCACCCGCCAGGGATTTGGACGCACACTGTTCTACGACTGGCGTTATTTGCCCGGCGAAAAACCGAATCCGGAGTTTGTGCTGAATTTTCCGCGCTACAAGGGCGCTTCCGTTTTGCTGGCGCGCGCCAACTTCGGTTGCGGCTCCAGCCGCGAGCACGCTCCCTGGGCCATCGGCGATTACGGGTTCCGCGTAATCCTCGCGCCCAGCTACGCCGACATCTTCTATAACAACTGTTTTAAGAACGGCATCCTTCCCGCCGAACTAACCGAAGCGCAAATCGAAGAACTCTTCCAGCGCACCGAAAGAGAAGAAGGCTACAAGTTGACCGTGGATTTGCCGAGTCAGACGGTAAAGGACACCCACGGCCTCGAATACAAATTCGAAATCGCCCCCTCGCGCAAGGAAGTTCTCCTGAAGGGCCTCGACGACATCGGCACTTCCTTGCTCCACGCCGACGCCATCGACACCTACGAAAAAGCCCACGCCGCCACAGCCACAATGTACGAAACCGTCGACGTAAAGAACTACTCCAACGGACGATAACCGCGCAGCGTCCACCTTCAGGTGGACAATCCTGCCTTTGTAGCGGCCGCCTTCCGAGGCGGGCGCGTTTCGGACCGACGCAATCAAACGCGTCCACCTTCAGGTGGACGCTACATTCCCGCTACGTCTTCTTCCACCACGGCTTGAAATAAATCCTTCCCTCAAACACCGGCTCCGGCGCTTCCGGCGCCGTCGGCGCTCCCAGCAATTCCGCCAGCACAATCCCCGCCACCACCAGGCCCGCGCCCTTCATGGCCCGCGCTGACAATCTTTCGTGCAGCACGATGTACGACGTGATGACCGCGAACACCGGCTCCAGCGCAAACAGAATTGCCGCATGCCCCGGCGAAGTGAACTGCTGCGCCCAGAGCTGCACCGTAAACGCCACCGCCGTGGCAAACACCGCGCAGATGAGGATTCCGAGCCACAGCGCCCACGTCCCCGAAAACCGCATCGGCTGCCAATGAATCGCCGCAGCCGCGCCCATCAGCGGCCAAGCCATCACCGCGCACCCCGCCACCTGAATCAGGCTGAGCGCGCGCACCGAATGTTCCTGCGTGTACTCGCCCACCAGAATAATGTGTACCGCGTAAAATCCCGCCGCCACAAAGGTAAGCACATCGCCGCGGTTCAAATAACGCAACCCCGCGGCGGGAACAGTCAGGAAATACAAGCCAATCAGAGCCGCAAACGCCCCCAGATAAATCCACTGCGTCAGCCGTCGTCCCCAGAAAACCGCCAGCAGCAGCGGCACCAGCACGACGCTCGACCCGGTGACGAAACCGGAATTGGTCGCCGTGGTGTATTGCAATCCGGCAGTCTGAAAGCAGTACCCGGCAAACATGAAAAACGCCAGCCGCATCCCCGCAAAAACTTCCTGAGGCTCAATCCGCGAAATCACCTGCATTTGCAACAGCGCCATGACCACCGTCGCAATCGTGAAGCGCACCGCCAGAAACAGAAACGCCGAGGACTCGTCCAGCGCGTTTTTCACCACCACAAACGTCACGCCCCAGATCAGCGAACAGAACATCAGCGACAAATCGGCTTTTTTCCGGGCGTCCATCCAGGGCTCCGTCCATGCAAACTGCCCCGACAGTGTATCCGCAAAACAGCGCGTAGCGGCCACTTTCAAGTGGCCGCGCCGTAAGCAACCTGCCTTTGTAGCGTCCGCCTTCCGCTTGCCCTGACTAATGAAGGGAGGCGGGCGTTTTGCACCCCGATAGCTTTTACGGGGCGGGCGCCTTTCGCGTCCACCTGAAGGTGGACGCTACGCTTCGTGTCGATCTATTTTTTCAGATAAACGGTCTGGCCGCCGACGACGGTTTGCAGAACTTCCGTGTTGAGGATCTCTTTCGGCGTGGCCTTGGTCAGGTCCTGCGAGAGGATAATAAAATCCGCGTACTTGCCCACTTTCAGGTCGCCCTTTTTGCCCTCTTCAAATTGCGCGTAGGCGGAACCGATGGTGTAGGCGCGAATGCAATCGTCCAGCGAGATTTTTTCCTGCGGCTGCCAACCGCCTGCCGGGCCGCCCACCGGCAATTCGCGCGTCATGCACGCGTAAA
>Ga0210400_10001997_pt1 | contig 19495 bp, 17 predicted proteins | sample IncBWH26MmetaG_FD_155456 | JGI IMG/M metagenome (GOLD analysis project Ga0210400, IMG submission 155456) | Forest soil microbial communities from Barre Woods Harvard Forest LTER site, Petersham, Massachusetts, United States - Inc-BW-H-26-M | ecosystem: Environmental > Terrestrial > Soil >...
GCCGCGTCGGTGCGCCAACAGCAGATTGTCCTCGTTCTCAATAGCGCTGCCGGTGAGTGAGCCGGCGACCGAGCGGGTGGCCAAAACTAGGTCGGTGGTCTGAGTCTCGATGGGGTCTGGCGTGACGCCGACGACGACCATGCGGCCGTTCGGGGCTAACCCCGCAACCAGTGGCGACATCGAGGCACCGCTGGCGGCGGTCGCGATGATGGCCGCCGCGCCGCCGAGTTCGCGCAGCGCGGCGGCGGGATCGGTTGCAACGCTGTCGATGTAATGATCCGCGCCGAGCTGGACGGCGAGGGCAGCTTTCTCGCTGCCCCGAGCGATGGCCGCGACTTGGTACCCGAGTGTGGCGGCGTATTGGATGCCGAGGTGGCCCAGTCCACCGATACCTTGGATGGCGACCAGGGCACCGGGGCGGGCGCCGGCGCGCAGCAGTGCGCTGTACACGGTGATACCGGCGCACAGCAACGGCGCAACATCGAGCGGCTCCACGTTGTCGGAAACGCGGACGAGACCACTGGCGCGGGCATAGGCCACCTCGCCGTATCCGCCATCAACGGTGGTGCCGGTCTGCTCCTGATTGACGCAGTTGACGAACTCGCCGCGACGGCACGGCTCACACTCGAAGCAGTGGCCGTTGAGGAACCCGACACCGACCCGGTCGCCCGCCTGCCAGGCGGTCACTCCCGGCCCGACAGCCTCGACGACACCGACGATTTCGTGGCCCGGCACAACAGGTTTCGACGGATCGGGCCGCAAACCTTCGACGGCGACGGTGTCGCTGTGGCAGACGCCGCAGGCCAGCACCCGTAGCCGGGCCTCACCCGGCAGTGGTTCCCTGCGCTGCCGCTCGACCTGCCGGAACTGCCGCTCACCGGTCACCTCCCATACGCGATAAGTAGACACTTCGCCTCCCGTCGCTAGCGCGTTGGCCTTCGGTGCCACCACCCGATGGTAAGGCTGTCCCTACCAACATCACGACCGGTTGGGCGGTCAGCGAGAAATGAGACCGCGCAATATGGCGATCACGATAAGGCCACGATAACGACGACTGCGATGCAGACCATGATGAGCGCCATCGCGGCGATCGCCACCCACATTCGTGCGCTGCCTCTCGCAGACTGTGGCTGGTACATCGGCGGCCCAGCGCCAACTCCCGGTGGTGCCGGCGCCATGGATGGCCCGCCCGTCTGTGCCGGTAGTGGCCCGGATGACTGGGGCGGCGGCCAGGACGGTGGGCGCGTTGGCTGCTGTGGCGGCCGTGCGGGGCTAGTTGTCGGGGGCGCGCCGCGGGGCCACGGCCCAGGCATTCGGACGGTCGCGGTAGGTGCTTCGGTCGGTGCGCGGCGGTAGGTCGTTGTCGGCGCCTCCGTCGGCGTAGGTCCACGGGTGTCGGGTGGCGCGCCGTATGGGCCGGTGTCGGCGGCAAGGATGTCGTCGATCTCGACCACGGCTGCGTAGGTGGCCTCTGGTCGGCGGCGCAGCGCATGCAGAAGTCGTCGGATGTCGTGGCGTCCCTTGTCGTCTGTCTGTCGGCGCAACGCGTGCCGAAGCTCGAGGACGATCGCGAGCTGCTGTTGGGGTGACAGTTCGTCGGGTGCGTTGATCGCGGCGGCCGCATCGAGGCGTTGCGGGGAAAGCATCGCCCTGCCCGGCTGAGCTTGGTGCGTCGGTACCGGTTCTGCTGTGGCCGCGGGCGTCGCCGCCGAGGCCAGCGCGGTAGTGGGCGGGAGCGGTGTGTCCGGCGCCGGGAGTTCAACGGTGGGCGTCAGCATTTCCCCGGTCGCGTATTCACGAGGCGCCGCGCCCGGCGGCGGTGTGTCCGGCACCGGGACTTCAACGGTGGGCGTCAGCATGTCCCCGGTCGCGTGTTCGCGAGGCGCCGCCCCCACGGTGTCATCGACGGCCCCTGCCGCGCCGTAATCGCTTGGGGCGAGAGCATTCTCGGCGGCCTGGGCAAGATCCCCGGCGCTGGAGTAACGATCCTCGGGCTTTTTGGCCATGCCGTGCGAGATCACTTCGTCGAAGGCCTCCGGGATCCCTGGACGTTGTGTGCTAGGGCAGGGGATGGGCTGCGTCAACGGAGTTGCGCCGGTGAGGCATTCGTACAGCACGCAGGCCAGCGAGTAGATGTCGGCGTGGTAGTCGAACGTGTCGCTGGTGAACCGTTCCGGCGCCATATAGGCGTAGGGGCCAACCGGGGTTCGGGCGTCGGTGATTCTTTCCTCGATGGCGGCGCCGGCGACGCCGAAGTCGACCAGATAGGCGAAGTCGTCGCCGGTGATCAAAATGTCTTCCGGCTTGACGTCGCGGTGCAAAAGGTCGCTCGCGTGCGCGGTGTCCAGCGCCGAGGCGACCTGACGAATAATCGCCACCGCCCGCGCTGGGTTCAGCGGACCGTAGCGCTTGAGGATGGTGGCGAGGTCAGTGCCGTCGATCAGTTGCATGTCGATGTAGAGCACGCCGTCGATCTCGCCGCAGCCATGGATCTGGGCCACGTGCGGTTCGGTCAGCTGCGCGACCGATTGCGCCTGCTGTTGTACCCGGGTGCGAAGCTCCGGGTCACCAGAAGCGGCTGGGAAAAGCTTCAGGGCGACGGTCCGGTTTTGGCTGGTGTCTTCGGCTTCGTAGAGCTCGGCCATTCCGGCGCGGGCGATCAGCCGCCTCAGCTGATAGTGCCCGAAGGAGCTACCAGCCCGTGACCGTTCGTCTGGTCCACTCATCGCCCCTCCTCGACCCCGATTCACCCCAATGATTCACCGGGAAATGCTTTCCGCAGCAGCTGCGACGCTGCTTGTCGTGTTGTTAGCTGCGTAGTCCCTGTGTGACGACCTTCACGATGCGACCCAGATTTATATAGGATATCAATGGAGTTACATCGTTGAAATACAGGGGTAATACATGTGCGGCATCACCGGCTGGGTGGATTTCTCCCGAGACATGACTCAAGAGCGCGCGTTGATCGACGCGATGACACAGACCATGGCTTGCCGGGGGCCGGACGCCTCGGGGGTCTGGTCTGATCACAACGCTGCACTGGGCCATCGTCGTCTGGCCGTGATCGATATCCCAGGTGGGACCCAGCCGATGTCCGTGCACACGCCGCATGGCGACGTCGTCATGGTCTACAGCGGTGAGGCCTACAACTTCAAGGAGCTGCGCGATGAGCTGATCGCCAAGGGCGAGAAGTTCGGGACCTCCAGCGACACCGAGGTCGTGCTGCGCGGCTACCTGCAGTGGGGTGAAGCGCTGGCAGACCGGCTCAACGGCATGTACGCCTTCGCCATCTGGGACGCGCGTGAACGCAAGCTGGTGATGATCCGCGACCGGATGGGCATCAAGCCGTTCTACTTCTACCCGACACCCGACGGTGTGCTGTTCGGGTCTGAGCCGAAGGCGATTTTGGTGAACCCGCTGGCCAAGCGAGTAGTCGATGTCGATGGGCTGCGCGAGATGCTCGTCCCCGTCAAGACGCCCAAGCATGCCGTGTGGAAGGGCATGCAGGAGGTCGAGCCGGGGACCATTGTCACCGTCGACGACCGCGGTGTCCGCACGCGCAGGTACTGGCGACTTGAAACGAAGCTGCACACCGACGACCGCGACACGACCGTCGCAAAGGTGCGCGAGCTCCTTGACGACATCGTCCGTCGTCAGCTGGTCGCCGACGTTCCCGAGTGTGTGCTGTTGTCCGGCGGCCTGGACTCCAGTGCGATCACTGCGCTGTCCGCGCGCGAACTCAGCGTTCCCGTGCGCACTTTCGCCGTCGACTTCGTCGATCAAGCCGAGAACTTCAAGCCCAACGAGCTACGTCCGACCATGGACACGCCCTACGTGCACGATGTCGCCAAGCACGTCGGCTCGGACCACACCGACATCGTGCTCGATCACCACCAGCTGGCCGACCTCGATATCCGGCGCAAGGTGATCGGGGCCCGCGACCTACCGATGGGAATCGGTGATATGGACGCGTCTTTGTATCTGCTGTTCAAGGTGATCCGGCAGCAGTCGACGGTGGCGCTGTCGGGCGAGTCCGCCGACGAGATCTTCGGTGGGTACCGGCAGTTCCACGATCCGGTCGTGCAGAAGACGGATGCATTCCCGTGGATCGCCATCGGCGACGGCATTGTCGACACCAGCGGCGAAGTGCTGACGCCGGCATTGCGCTCTGCCGTCGACCTTGATACCTACATGCACGACCGCTACACCGAGGCCGTGAGCGAGGTCGCGAGGCTCGGCGAGGAGGACGACTTCACCCACCGGATGCGGGTCATGAGCTACCTCCACCTGACCAGATTTGTGCGAATCCTGTTGGACCGCAAGGACCGTATGAGCATGGCCGTCGGCCTCGAGGTCCGCGTTCCGTTCTGCGACCACCGCCTCGTCGAGTACGTGTACAACACACCGTGGTCGCTGAAAACCTATGACGGCAGGGAGAAGAGCCTGCTGCGCGGCGCGGCCCGCGACGTGCTGCCCGAGTCGGTGGTGAATCGCGTGAAGAGTCCCTACCCGTCCACATCGGATCCGCAGTACGGTGCCGCGATCCAAGCAGAGGCCAAAGATCTACTGGGCACAGGCGACGATGTGCTCTTCGGGTTGGTCGACCGGTCAGCGCTGGAACATCTGACTAGGCTGGATCCGACGACGCTTCAGCCGGTCGAAAGGGCACGGGTAGAGCGGATCCTCGATCTGTCGGTGTGGATCGACATGTACCGCCCGGAAATCGTCTTCTGACCCGCAGGCACCGACAACGCCCTGATCGGGCCTGGCCACTTGCAAAATCAGCCACGCGGACGCTGCACGGCCGCTACCTTCGCATCATGCTCAAGTTCCCGCTTCCCGCCGCTTGCGCGCTGCTGGCAGCCGCCGGGGCCGTGGTGCCGGCCCACGCTGATCCACCGATCTATCCGCCGAGCTATGGCAGCAGCGGGGTTTATGGCGTCGGCACCCAGACCCGGGCTGGGCTGACCGCCTTCATCCCGCCGGGCCGATACCGAGCTGACGAAGCTCCGGGCCCCTTCAAGGCCCCCGGCGTCTGGCTGCGGTGCAACGACCTTCCATGCGCCCCAACATATCCGGCTCATATCATCGCGACCGGTTCCGCGTCGCAGGACAGCCCGCCCGTCGAGATCCTGCCCACTGACACCGCCGTGTACCTGTTCAACGTGACCCTGACGTTCGTCGGCTAGGGGCGCCGTTTCATCGGTCGATTATCTGCATCTGTGCTTCGTTGTGGTGCTCGCCGGCGGCGGGGGCGAGGTTGTCGAGTTTCGCCATCTGCTCGGCGTTGAGCTCGACGGCGTCGGCGGCGACGTTCTCCTCGAGGCGCTCGACGCGCTTCGTTCCGGGGATAGGTGCGATGTCGTTCCCTTTGGCCAAAAGCCAGGCCAGCGCCACTTGCGCCGGCGTGGCTCCCACCGTGGCGGCCAGTTCTCCAACTTCGTCGGCGATGCGGAGGTTGTGCTGGAAGTTGTCGCCGCTGAATCGTGGATTCTGCCTGCGGAAGTCGGTGGCATCGAGATCATCTAGCGACCTGACCTTCCCGGTGAGAAATCCGCGCCCCAGAGGGGAGTAGGGCACAAACCCGATGCCCAGTTCCCGCAGCAGCGGCAACACCGCCGCCTCCGGATCGCGCGTCCACAGCGAGTACTCGGACTGCAGCGCGGTGATCGGATGCACGGCCTGAGCCCGTCGGATCGTGTCGACGCCGGCCTCCGAGAGCCCGATGTGGCGGACCTTGCCTTCGGCCACCAGTTCGGCAACGGCGCCGACGGTGTCCTCGATCGGCGTATTGCGGTCGACGCGATGCTGGTAGTAGAGGTCGATATAGTCGGTGTCGAGACGTCGCAGCGATCCTTCGACGGCGGTGCGGACGTTCGCCGGGCTGCTGTCGAGGGTGCCCGGGCCACCACCGGTATGGGAGATCATCCCGAATTTCGTTGCGAGCACGACCTTCTCGCGGCGCCCCTTCAGGGCTCGGCCGACGAGTTCCTCATTGGTGTAGGGCCCGTAGATTTCGGCGGTGTCAATCAGGGTGACGTCCAGGTCGAGTGCGCGGTGGATGGTGCGGATGGACTCGGCGTCGTCGCGGCCGGCGCCGCTGTACGCCGCCGACATGCCCATCGCGCCCAGCCCGATGCGCGCGACGTCGAGGTCCCGCAGCTTGGCGTGCTTCATATTGCCGCAAGTTACCCGTCCCACACGGACATGTCGTCCGGCGGGTAGTTGGCGCAGTTGTCGGTCTCCTTTGCGACAACGCCCTTGTGGATTGCGGTCACTGTTGTGATCCTCCTTGACTCCCGACCGGGATCGGAGTTGTGTCAGCCGGAACAGCGGTGTGCCGGGCTGGCGGGGGGCGGGTGCGCACGCTCTGCGGCCACCAGAACCAGCGGCCGAGAAGCGCGGCGATTGACGGCGTCATGAACGAGCGTATGACGAGGGTGTCGAAGAGCAGGCCCAAACCGATCGTTGTGCCCACCTGACCGACCACGCGTAGGTCACTGACCACCATCGACATCATGGTGAACGCGAACACCAGGCCGGCAGACGTCACGACCTGGCCCGTGCCGGCCATGGAGCGAATGATTCCGGTCTTCAACCCCGCATGGATTTCTTCCTTGAACCGGGATACCAGCAGCAGGTTGTAGTCCGATCCCACGGCCAGCAGGATGATGACCGACATCGCGATGATCATCCAGTGCAGCTGCATGCCGAGGATGTACTGCCAGATGAGCACGGAAAGCCCGAACGACGTGCCAAGCGAAAGTAGCACTGTCCCCACGATCACAGCCGCTGCGATCACACTTCGCGTGAGGATCAGCATGATGATGAAAATCAAACAAAGCGAGGCGATTCCGGCGATCAGAAGGTCGAAGTTAGAACCGTGCTGCATGTCCTTATAGGTCGCCGCAGTGCCGCCGAGGAATATCTTCGAGCCCTCTAGCGGTGTGCCCTTGATGGCTTCAAACGCCGCATTCTTGATCTTGTCGATATGCGAGATACCTTCGAGCGTCGCGGGATCTCCTTCGTGGGAGATGATGAACCGCACAGCTTTGCCATCCGGTGACACGAACATCTTCAGGCCCCGCTTGAAATCGGGGTTGTCGAACACCTCGGGCGGCAAGTAGAACGAATCATCGTTCTTGGATGCATCGAACGCTTGACCCATCGCGGTGGCGTTCTGCTGCATCGCGTTCATCTGGTTCTGCATACCGTCCTGCGTCTGATACATGGTGAGCATCATGGTTTTCATGCTCTTCATGTTCTCGATCATCGGCGGGATCGACGTGAGGAGTTGCGGCATCAGCTCGTCAAGCCTGTGGAGGTCCACTGTGAGGGCCTTCAAGTCGTCGCTGAGGGTGTCAATGCCGTCGAGGGTGTCGAAGACCGACCGCACCGACCAGCAGAGCGGAATGTCGAAGCAGTGCGGCTCCCAGTAGAGATAGTTGCGAATGGGCCGGAAGAAATCGTCGAAATCGGCGATGTGGTCCCGTAATTCGTTGGTGTCCTTCACGGTTTGGTCGGTGCTCGCGACCATGGAGTGCGTAATGCGGTCGAGTTCCTGCATCAACGCGTACATGCGCTGCAGGTTCTCGATCATTGACTGAATCGTGTTGGCCTGGCTCAGCATGTCTTTCATGCGATCCTGCAAATAGGTCTGGTTCATCGTCTGGGTGGTGCCCTGCATGCTGATCAGGAACGGGATCGACGTGTGCTCGATCGGAGTGCCCAGCGGCCTGGTGATGGCCTGCACTCGGCCGATGCCGGGAATGTGGAAAATATTCTTGGCAATTCGGTCGATGACGAGCATGTCGGCCGGGTTACGCACGTCGTGGTCGGTTTCCACCAGCAGCAGTTCAGGATTCATCCGCGCTTGTGGAAAGTGCCGGTCGGCAGCCTGGTACCCGACGTTGGCAGGGATGTCGGCAGGGAGGAACTCGCGGTCGTTATAGCTCGGCTTGTACCCCGGCAGGGCAAGCAGGCCGACGAGGGACAGCGCAATTGTCGCCACCAAAATTGGCCCTGGCCAACGCACGACGGCAGTACCTACCCGGCGCCAGAACCGGGTCCTCATCTTTCGCTTGGGGTCGAACAAGCCGTAATGGCTGGCCACCGTGAGCAGCGCTGGCGCCATGGTCAAGGCGGCGAACACCGCGACAAGCATGCCGATCGCCAACGGAATACCGAGGCTTTGGAAGTACGGCAGGCGCGTGAAATGCAGACAGAAGGTCGCGCCGGCGATCGTCAGGCCGGAGCCGAGGATGACGTGAGCGGTGCCGTGATACATGGTGTAGAAGGCGGTTTCGCGATCCTCGCCCGCCTGACGCGCCTCGTGATAACGACCGACCAGGAATATCGCGTAGTCCGTTCCCGCGGCAATCGCGAGCGTGGTGAGCAGGTTGACCGCGAACGTCGAAAGCCCGATGAGGTCGTAATAGCCGAGCGCTGAGACGATTCCCCGGGCCGCCGACAACTCGAGGAACATCATGGCCAGCACGAGGCCCACTGTGACGATGGAGCGGTAGACGAACATCAGCATCAGGAAGATCACGCAGATGGTGATCCCGGTGATCAGCTTGATGCTCTTGTCGCCGGCGTGGTGTTGATCACTCGTGAGGGCTGCCGGACCCGTGACATACGTCTTTAAGCCTTGCGGCGGCGTAGCACTCGTCACGATGTCCCGGACCGCTTGAACGGACTCGTTCGCCAGGCTCTCACCTTGGTTGCCGGCCAGGTAAAGCTGAACATAGGCGGCCTTGCCGTCGGCGCTCTGCGACCCCGCCGCGGTCAGCGGATCACCCCAGAAGTCCTGAATGTGCTCGACGTGCTTTTTATCCGCCTGCAGCTTGGCGATCAGACCGTCATAGAAATGGTGGGCGTCGGCGCCGAGTGGCTGATCGCCTTCCAGGACGACCATCACCGAGCTGTTGGAGTTGAATTCCTTGAAGTCCCTGCCCACGCGTTGCATCGCCTGCATCGACGGCGCATCCGTTGGCGCCAACGACACCGAGTGCGACTCGCCGACCTTTTCGATCTGCGGCACGGCGACGTTGACGAGGACCGTCAGCGCCAACCAGCCCAGCAGGATCGGCACCGAGAACAGCCGGATGAACCGGGGAATCATCGGGTGCGCGCCGATGTGGGTGTTGGTCATGCTGACTTCACCAGGCAGAACGTCTCGGCGTTCACTCCATCGGACGTGTTCTGATCCTTGACCTCGCCGTTGACGGTAATGCGGCAGCTAATGGTGTCACTGTCGCCCTGGGCCACGATGTTGGCGCTGGCCGCGGGAGCGGTAGTGGTCAGGGTGATCGACCACGGCAATGCGACGTCCTTCGCCTCCTGCGGCTGCGCATCGAGATTGAGGTAGTTGATGGTCGCCACCGTTCCCGGCGGCCCGAAAATCTCGTAGGTGACGACCTTGGGGTTGAACGGCTTGGGGTCGCTGGCGATGCCGGCGCCCGGTCTGGTGAGCTCCGTCTTGCCGAACACTCCGTGCAGCCGGTTGACGCAGAACACTGCAATCGCCACGGCGACCAGGACGACCAGGAGAATCCACACCCGCTTGAGCGCCCCGAACACACCCCGTTTTCTACGCGGAGCGCGTTTGCGGGGTGCAGGCGCAGGCGCGGACGGGGGCGTAGGTGCAGGCGCGGGCGCAGGCGTGGTCCCGACGGCGACGGGGGCGGTGGCTCCCTCGTTGCTGGCAAGGTCCCGGGTGTCATTGCGTGTTCGTGCCATGTGCACCCTCTTCCTCTCGCTTCTCCCCGTCGCGACAGATGACTGACAGATTAGTCCATTTAACTGAATCGAGCGCAGCATAGCCTGAAACTGAGAGTTCGATGAAGCCGGTGCTGTCGGTTTCGGCTGTGACGGTCAACGCGGGCCAGCGTAGCGTCAGCGGTCGCGCCGACCACCGGTTGGCGCGGTAGCCGGCGTCGGAGTGACGGGCGCTCAGAGAGACTGCGGCACAAGTGAATTCAGAAGAATTGCACAAGGTGTGTGGACTTCGCGCCGTGGCGGGATACAATCCGCCAATGAAGTTAGTGAGGCTAGCGACGACGGTCGCGGCCGCGGCAATCGCTCTGGCCGCGCCGGCGCATGCCGACGTTGACACCGATTTCGCCAATCAGCTCCACACCTACGGCATCTATGGACCCCGCGACTACAACGCGTGGCTGGGCAAGATCACGTGTGATCGACTGGGCAGACGCCTGGACCCCGATGCCTACGCATCGGCCAAGTTCATCCTCAACAACCTGCCGCAACACTCGACCACGGCACAGGCGTGGCAGTTCCTCGGAGCCGCGATAAGTACTTACTGCCCCGACCAGACGCCCTTCCTGCAAAACGCCGCCGAACAGCACAGTTGAGCCGGGGTTGAAGCCGGACTAGACGCTATTAAGCCGCATGCAGATCGGGCATCGCGATACCGATTCTCATGTCGATTTCGGTGACTGTTATCGGAGTCGGTCCGGGCAGCGGTGGGGCAGTGGACTCGTATCGCGCGCCGGTGGGCGTGATGAACTGCGCTGTGTGCGTGCCGTTTTCGTCACCGGCGATCACATGCCAGCCAGGAGACTCCTTGGCGTAGTTGCATCGTTCGCAAAGGCCGAGCCCGTTCGGTGCGCTGGTGGGTCCGCCGCGGTTGTGCGGCTGGGAATGGTCGAGGTGCCGGATCGGGGCGTCACAGTACGGCGTGCGGCAGGTCTGATCTCGCAGTCCGATGAACCGAGCCAATCCGGTCGGGAAACAGCGTGAGCGTGACTCCATCGCAACCAAACTCCCCGCGCGAGCGTTGCGATACAGCCGCCGCAGGGTGGCTTTCGAGCGCTCATCGGTGACTGCGGCGTGGACGAGCCCGCGTGCCACCGAGGCAGGGATCGGGCCATAACCGGCGATAACCGCCGGGCTGTTGTCGCCGCCCAGCAGTGTCTCGTCCGAGAGCACCAGGTTGACCGCAATCGGCTCCGGTTGCTCGGCAGGTCGTCCGGTGACGCGTTCCACGAGGGTGTCCGCCATCACCTGGCCGCGCGAGCGGTCGTCGAAAGTTGTGTCGGCGGCACGCTTCAGCGCCGCATAGACTCCGACGCCCTGAGCCACCGGCAGCAGCGCGGTCACATAGGTCATGGTGTCGGGGGCGGGCCGGATCGTGACCGTTCGGTCCGCCTCAGCCTTGGCCACACGGTCTACGACAGCCTGCGCGTTGAGCCGATACGCGATCTCTTTGGCAGCTGCAGCGATTCGCGCATCTCCCTTGCCGTCGAGCGTCGAAGTGTCGGCGCACAACTCGGCATCCAAGAGCCGCCGGTCCTCCACATCCAGGCACGCGGATTCGCGCACAATCAGCGTTGCGCGCCACTCCGACAACACACCGCGCTCTAGTGCGGCCATCGTGTGGGGCATCTCGTACACCAGCGCCTTGGCGAAACCCAGATGCCGCCCACCACGCGCCGGCGAATCCCGCCGTGCCAGCGCGACTTCGCTGGCTACGCCGCGTCCACGGTGCCGGCCGGGAACACCGGCCGCAGCCTCATCCGCTCGTCGCAGCTCATCCAATGCCGCCGCCGCGCGTGCCTGACCCGCTGCTGCGGCGGACTTCACCCGCTCCAACGCGGCGATCTGCTCGATCAGCCCGGCCTCGCCGGCATGCGTATCCACCTGGAACAACGCCAGCAGATCGAACATACGTTCGATAGTACACGGCCCCGACGACTATGTCACGTGTCGGCGAACAGAACGCCCGGGTTGAGGATGCCCGTCGGGTCGAAGCTCTCCTTGATCCGGCGCAGCAGTGCGATCTTGGTCGGGTCTTCCAACTCCAGGAAGTAGCTCGCCTTGGAGCGGCCGAGACCATGCTCACCGGAGATCGCGCCGCCCATCTCCATTGCGGACGCGAAGATGTTAGTGAGTAACTTCTTCCGCGTGTCCGGATCCTTGCAGAAGACCGCGAGATGCACGTTGCCGTCGCCGGCGTGCCCGCACCCGCCCATGCCGGCGCCCTCCGCCAGCGCCAGTTCGCGTGCTTTGCGCAGGAACTGCGGCATCGACGCTCGCGGCACAACAACGTCGATGATGTCGTCCACGCCAATCGCCTTCACAGTCCAGAAGGTTTTCTCGCGGGCCTCGATCAGCCGGCGCGCCGAGCCGCCCTCGAGCACGTAGACGTCCAGCGCGCCCCATTCGGTGAGCAGCTCGCCGAGGCTCTCGACGTCCTCGTGGAGCCGGTCGGTGTCGTTATTCTCCAACGCGACAACGAGATACGCCTCACATGTCTCTCGGATCGTCTCCGGGACGCCGAGCTCGAGCTTCTCCTTGTTGACGATCGCGGCCATCGTCAAGTTGTCGATGTACTCGAGGATGGTCGGCGCAAGCCCGCTCGAGATGATCTTCGGCACCGCCGCCATGACCTGGTCGAAGTCGCCGAACGGAGCGAGGAGGGTGGCCCCGTGCGCAAGCCGCGGAACCAGCTTGACGATCACCTCGGTGGCCAGCGCCAGGGTGCCCTCCGAGCCGATGATCAGCTGGGTGAGGTCATAGCCGCTGGACACCTTCGAGTTCTTGCCGCCGGTGCGGATGATCTCGCCGGTCGCCAGCACCGCCTGCAGCCCGAGCACGTTGTTGCGGGTCACGCCGTACTTGACCGCGCGCATCCCACCGGCGTTCGTCCCGACGTTGCCGCCGACGCTGGCGGACAGCTCGCCCGGGTACACGGTGTAGTTGAGCCCCGCCTCTGCTGTCCTGGCGTCCAGCTCGGCCAGCGTCACACCCGGCTGCACGACGGCGACGTGGTTGTCTTTGTCGACCTCCAACACGGCGTTCATCCGCTCGAACGAGACCAGCAGCCCGCCCTCGACGGGCCGCGCCGCGCCGGACAACCCGCTGCCCGAGCCGCGCGCGGTCACCGCCACGCGGTGCTCCGACGCGACCCTCAACAGCCCCGCGACCTCTTCCGCCGTCGCCGGTTTCGCGACGTACGTGGGCTTTTGCGGTGCCGCCGAGAGTGCCTCGTCGTGTGCGTAGTCCTCAGAGATCGCGTCGCCGATCAAAAGGTTCTTATCGCCGACGATCTCAGCCAGCTGTGCCGCTACGTCTGTCACTTGATTCCCACCACCATCGAGTCGGGAAAATCCTAGACCCACGCACCTGCTCGGGCGGCCGACCGGCGTCGTCGCCTGGTGTTAGTAGCCGCTTCCGTTCCTTGACCGGAAGCGCTATTCTGGCGACGCCAAATAGTGAACGATACTGTCTACAAGGTTACGGGACCGCCGCTTTCCGGCGGAACGCGGCGAGGAGCAGAAAATGGCTGACGTGGTGCAACCCATGGACTTCGATGCGCTCTACGGCGCTGGGCAGCCGGCGCTGGTGCCCTGGGACATCGGTGGGCCCCAGCCGGTGGTGCAGCAGCTGGTCGCTCACGGCACGCTGCGCGGCGAGGTACTCGACCCCGGCACCGGCCCCGGCTACCACGCGATTTACTATGCGTACCAAGGCTATTCGACCACCGGCATCGACGCGTCACCGGAGGCGATCGAGCAGGCCAAGCGCAATGCCGAACGGGCCGGGGTGCAGGTGAACTTCCAGGTCGCCGACGCGACGGTTCTCGGCGGGCTGGAGGGCCGGTTCGACACCGTTGTCGACAGCGCTTTCTATCACGTGTTCCTCAACGACGAGCCCACCCAGACCCGGTACGCGCAGGCGCTGCACCGGGCGACCCGACCGGGCGCGCGGCTGTTCATGTTCGAGTTCGGCCGACACAACGTCAACGGGCTCCAGTTCGAGGGGCTGCCGGCCGACAACTTCCAACGGGTGCTCACCGCCGCCGGGTGGCGGCTGGACCACCTCGGCACCTCCACCTACGTGGCGCGCTTCGCGCCGGAGGCGCTGGCCAACATGAAGGCGATGGGATCGGATTCCGACTGGGCGGAGCGAATGAAGCCGTTGCAGGAGCGGCTGGCGGTGATCGGCCCGCTGCTCGATGACTACCGGGTCCACGTGCCGACCTGGGCCGTCGCCGCCACCCGGGTCGACTGACGACGACTTCGGCCGACGTTGCGGCTCACCCGCTCCGCTGCCCCAGCACCGTGTCGATGATCCGGGTCAGCTCACCGCGGCTCGGCGGGGTTCCGCTGAGCAGGACGTGCTGCATGATCAGCGCGGGTCCGATCCGCGCGGTCAACGGCGTGACCGTACCCGCGTCGATCTCCCCGGCGCTCTCGGCGTCGCGCAGCACGGACTCGACCAGCTGCAGCCGCGGCGCGATCAGGTCCCGGGCGAACATCTCGCGCAACTCCGGCTCGTGCAGCAGCTGACCGATGATCTGCACACCGGGGAAGCCGTGCTTTCCGGCCAGCACCGCGCGGTGGGCCTCGAAGATGGCCATCAGGTTCTGGCGCGCCGAGCGGTCGGCGCGCGGCTGCGGAGGTGGGGGCATCGCGTGGCGCAGCGCAGCCAACACCAGCGCGCGTTTGGTCGGCCAGCGCCGATACAGGGCGGCCTTGCCGGTGCGGGCTCGCGCGGCGATTCCCTCCATGCTCAGACCCCCGTAGCCGAGGTCGCACAATTCGGCGAGGGTCGCCGCGTAGACAGCGTGCTCCAGCGCCTCGCCGCGCCGGCGGCTGCGCACGGCGGGCTGCCGGACCCGGTCAGACGCTGTGGTGGGTTGCGGCATGCTCAAGATAGTAGCCGGTTGCGTTCCTTGACACCGGTTACAAAGCGCAAACACAGCTCACACTTAAATAGCTTATCTAAGGTGAGGTCGTCGGGGGTGAATGGGGAGTCACCTATCTCCTCACGAAGGGGCTGGAGGATGAAGCTGAAGATGGCCGTTGCGGGAGCTTCGCTCGCGGGCGGCGTGGGATTGGCCCTGATCGGGCTCAATCCAGTTGTGGCGAATGCCGCGCCTTGTGGGCCGCCGGGCGCGCAGTGTGGACCGGGGGCGCCAGGTGGACCACCGCACGGGCCAGATGGCCCGCCTGCAGGCCGTCCACCCGGTGATCAGCCGAGGGATCTCCGCGGGGCCGACCCAGGTGGTCCCTCCGGTGACTGGCGTGGCCAGGGTGGTCAGCCCGGTGACTGGCGTGGCCCGGGTAGTCAGCCCGGTGACTCGCGTGGTCAGGATGGTCGGCCGGGTGACTGGCGTGGTCAGGATGGTCGGCCGGGTGACTGGCGTGGCCCCGGTGACTGGGGCCAGCGTCCGACCGATGCATTCAGGGGTTGGCGTAACGCGCCGTGGGGTGACGGACCCGCGCCATGGGGCTGGGGAGCGCCGCCGCCGCCGGCCTGGTACGGGCCACTCCCGGACCAGTACGGGCCGCCGCCGCCGCCAATCAACTATTGGGGCTATAACGAGCAACCGATATGGGACCAGGGTTACAACCAGTGGGGCTTCTGGTTCTTCGGAATCTGGATTCCTCTGTAGTCGGCGGTCACGCGAGGCGGTCTCGGATGTTTGACAACATCTTGGTATGCGCGTTGACCGCTTCGCGTACCGTCACCGCGGCAAGCAACCGTGGCGCTTGAATTCGCATGTGCTCGACGACACGCGTGCCGCCGTCGATCCCGTCGAACGTCACCACGCTGCGCAGTCGCACCATCGGAAACTGACGGGCTTCTGCGATCACATCGCCCGCAACGGGAACGTGCAACCGCGCGACGTACCTGGTCCGCAGGGTGAGCCGCCCGAGCGGGATCCGATCGTGCACCCGATAGGTCTGTGCATACCCGTCCGCGGTGTCGGTTCGGGCGATGGTGCGCACCGAAACGACAAGCGGATGGACTAGCCGGATGTTGTTCAGGTCAACGTAGAAACCACGAACCTCCTCCGGCGGCGCAGCGACGTCTTCGCTCAGCGTCCGCTCGGCACTGCAGATCCACCACGCCACGACGTCAACCCTGCCACTCGCCCGGCGGTAACGTTTCGCCACATGACGGCGGCAGCGCTCGGCGCCGCCGGCGGCAGGCAGTCGGCGCCATGCTGACAGGCAAATTGGTCGACCTGACCGGGCCGAACGTCACTGAGCGGTGGGGCGTCACGTGTACCGACTTGGGGGCGTCGGTCCTCGCGCCCAACGGGAAGCTGGTGTCGGTGTTCGGGGACACGTTCTCGGGCCGGCGTGTCGGCCAGGGGGACTGGCGCTCACCTGTTGTGTTGATCGGCACCGGCGACGCGAACAACGAAATCGTCTACGAGTATGCGGGCGGCGACGACCCGGACTACGCCCGCCAGCTGTGGCCCTACATTCACGACGACGCCGGCACCGGGTGGACCCGCGGAGGCATCAGCACCGTGATCCCGTCGGACCTCCTGCGGGTCGACGACTCTCTATACCTGCATGCGATCGTCAACCACGGCTTCGGCACGGTGATGTGGACCGAGATCTGGACGTCTGACGACAGAGGCGTCTCGTGGACGCACATGGGGGAGCGGGCCAAGTTTCCCGGTGACCTGCACGGTGGCTACGCGCAGTGCTGGTCGTGGGATTACGACCCCCGCGGTGAGTGGGTTTACGCGGTCTCCACTGGTTTTCAACGCGACAAGGGGATCATCCTGCAGCGGGTGCGGCCGCGCTACATCGGCGACATCTCGAAGTACTCGGGCTGGAGCTTCGCCGGCGGCAAGTGGGGATGGGGCGGCGAGCCGACACCGATCACGCCCGTCGGCGAGACCTGGGGTGAGCTGACGTTCCGCCGCCTGCGCCCCGGCAAATGGATCCTTGGCGGGTTCCTGTCGTCGAAGTACTCGTTGGGCTATCGCGTGGTGGAATCGCCGGTCGCCAACATGCACACCACGCCCATCCAGATGCCCGTCGTGGGCACGGCGTGGGGCGATGAAGACCACCGCGACAACAAGGTCGCACAGCTCTACGGCGGTTATGTCCTGCCCGGTTCCCGGTTCGACGTCGTCGGCGGGTTGGGTTTGGTGGTCTCGCAGTGGAACACCGAATCCGGATGGCCTTACCGCGCAATGCAGTTCAAGGCTTCCGTCAAAGACAGCACGAGGCGGCCCAGTCCCCAAGACCCGATCAATCTGTGATTCCCCGATCGGGGTGCGGCAAACACTGTGATACTTGGGGCTTCGCCGAGCGCATGACGGAAGGGAACATCGTGGCCATCGCACGCGTGCTGTTCTTAGCCATCGCCGTCGGCAGTGTTGCGGTTGGCACAGCCACCCCCGCGTCGGCGCGGCCGGTTGACCCCCCGATGTACGGCGTCTACGCGTACCACCAGGACGGTGTGCCGGACGAGACGTGGACGTTGTGGCCGACGTGCGTCGAGGCGGGGTGCGTGCTGCACATGTCAAGCATCGTGTCCCCGCACCTCGGGCCGGACAGCGACATGCCGGGATACGGCGGTGACGCGCGCAAGGTCAACGGGCTGTGGACATGGGGCGTCACCAAGGACAAGGGCGCGACGTGCCCCGATGGGAGCAAGACGCCCGCGAACTACTCCTATTCATGGGATCAGGCCACGCTCGCCGGCACCGTGACGATTCTGACCAGCGACGAATGCGGGTTGAAGCCCGGCATGACCAAGCAATCGTTCAACCTGACCTACAAGGAACCCCTCCCGATTCCGGTCATCTTGGATCCGCTGAACCAGATCGAGAACCTTTGGTGACCCACGACGGGTCAGGAACGCTGTAGGCAAGCGGCGGCTGGGTGATGGGCGATCGCCGGCCAGCGCCACGAGCCTTGCTCTTCGATGTGCAGGGCACGGCGACCGATTTCTACTCGACCGTGCGCGGCGAAGCTCAACGGATTGCCGCAAACCGCTTTCCAGACGCGGACTGGGACGGGTTCGTCGGAGCGTGGCGGGCCGGCTATACAGCGGCGCTCCAGCCGGCAGCGGAAGGACCCACCGGCTGGATGTCTGTACGCGCGGTGTACCGGGATGTCCTGGACGGCATCGTGGAGCAGTACGGCCTCGGGTCGCTTACCGACGCGGACCGCGACGAGCTCGCCCTGGCATGGGAAAAGCTGCAGGCGTGGCCGGATGTGCTGCCCGGGCTGACCCGCTTGAAACGGCGCTTCACGGTGGCCACCCTGTCCAACGCGGACGTCTCCGCGGTCGTGAATTTGTCGAAACACGCGGGACTGCAGTGGGACGCCGTTTTCACCGCGGAGATGGCCCGCGCGTTCAAGCCCGACCCCGCGATCTACCGCTTGGCCGCGACCTACCTTGATGTGCCGCTGGCCGAGATCATGATGGTGGCCAGTCACAAATATGATCTGCGCGCCGCTGCCCGGCTCGGCTGTCAGAGCGCGTTCGTAGCGCGTCCGCTCGAACTCGGTGTCGGTGGCGCGGTGGACGTCGCCTACGAGGACGAATTCGACATCAACGCTTCGGATTTCACCGATCTGGCCGACCAGCTCGGCTGTTGATAGCGCTCAGGCCCGGGTGCGGTCGCGAAGCAACGCGATGTCGTCCTTGCGGCCGTCGTCGGCCGTCTCACAGATGATCGGCGCGTCGGCGGCCGTGACCACCGCGACCAGCAGGTCGACGTCGATCTCGCCGGCACCGAGGTTGGCGTGGCGGTCGCGCCCCGAACCCGCCGGATCCTTTGAGTCGTTGCAGTGCACCAGGTCGATGCGCCCGGTGATGGACTGGATTCGCTCCACCGCGTCGATCAACGCCTCGCCGGCCGCCCACGTGTGGCACGTGTCGAGGCAGAACCCGATGTTCTTGTCGCCGATGTGGTCCCACAGGCGCGCGATCGTGTCGAAGTGGCGCGCCATGGCATGATCGCCGCCTGCGGTGTTCTCGAGGTATACCGGCACCGTGCTCTCGAGCTGGTCGAGCGCCTTGCGCCACCGCTCGAAGCCCGCGTCCAAATCGTCGTCGTCGACGTGGCCTCCGTGCACGATCACGGCCGCGGCGGCGATGTCGGCTGCCGCGTCGCAGGTGTCCTGCAGGATCTTGCGGGACGGGATGCGGACTCGGTTGTTCGCCGACGCCACGTTGATCAAATAAGGCGCGTGGACGTAGATCGGCAGGTCCGATTCCCGCAACCGCGCTGCGTCATCGCGCGGCTTGGGCTTCTTCCAGCTTTGCGGATTGCCCAGGAAGATCTGCACGGCATCGGCGCCTTCCGCGTCAGCGGCCGCGAGCGGGTCTTGCGGGCTGACGTGCGAACCAATGAGCACAGGCCCAGTCTAGAAACGGCGACAATCCCGCAGCCAACGGCCCTGTCGGTGTCGTGACGCGGGTTTCTGCGCTATCTTCGCTCCACAGCCAGCTACGGAGGTCACGTGAAAAAGGTTGTTGCCGTCTCCGCGGGATCTGCTGCGCTTGCGACCATGGGTTTCCTGTTCGCGGGGCAAGCCAGCAGCGACAACGGCACGCTCGATGTCTCCGGGAACACGTATGCGCAAGCGGTAAAGATCCTGCGGTCGCAGGGCTACATGGTGGAGTTTGGCGGCTCTGTCGGCGGTGACGTCCCGCAAGCGCAGTGCGTCGTCGAAAGTCAGAAGATCCTGCCGCATGGCTGGGTCTC
>Ga0210400_10001998_pt1 | contig 19490 bp, 17 predicted proteins | sample IncBWH26MmetaG_FD_155456 | JGI IMG/M metagenome (GOLD analysis project Ga0210400, IMG submission 155456) | Forest soil microbial communities from Barre Woods Harvard Forest LTER site, Petersham, Massachusetts, United States - Inc-BW-H-26-M | ecosystem: Environmental > Terrestrial > Soil >...
GATGTTGACCCGTCGGCGCCGGTGTTGAAGTGGCGGGCGCGGGGCCGTTATTGATGTTGAACACAGACACGCTATTGCCTCCCACGTTGGCCACAAAGAGGAATTGATCGTTGGGATGAACAGCCACGCGTAACGGGGCAAGGTGGCAGGATACTCCACAACCTGCCGACGAAGCCGGAGTACTGCTGCCCACCCGCGTCAACGCGCCGGTCGTCGGGTCCGTGCTGAACGTTGCCAGCGTTTCCGTCATGTGCTCTCCCAGGTAAAGGAACTTGCCGTTCGGATCTGCGGTAATGCCAATGGGAGTAGTACCGGTTGTAACCGGCGAGTTAACCGCGGTCAGCGCGCCTGTCGTTGGATCGATATGGAATGTTGAGACACTGCTGGGCGAGAGGCCTCCGGTGCTGGTATTCGTTACATAAAGGAACGTGCCCGCTGGGTTCACAGCAATGCCGAAGGGACTGCTGGCCGCGAACGGCGATCCGGGCGCCGGGGTGAGCATACCTGTAGTGCCATTGATGCTGAAGACGGAAACGCTCCCGCCCTCATTCCCCACAAACACAAATTTACCGGCAGAATCCACTGCCACGCCATGGGGCGTCACTCCTGTAGAAAACGGCGAGCCCTGCACCGGAGTCAAGACTCCTGTACTGGTATTGACGGAGAAAGCCGAAAGACTGTTGGCATTTTGGTTGCTCACAAACAGGAATTTGTGGACGGAATCCAGCGCCATGAACTCTGCTCCCGCGCCCGCCGGGAAGGGCGAACCCGCTACCGCTGAAAGACTCCCAGTCGTGCTGACTGCAAATGCCGAGACATTACCGGAACCGGAGTTGGCCACAAAGGCAAAGCTGGCCGTTGCTCCTGGGGGCGTCATCATTGGATTTTTCCCCATTCCACTGCATCCGTTCAAAACAGACAGGAGGGCAAGCATCAATGCAAATGTAAAAAATATAAGGAGCAGTTTGGCGGAGAAACGGGGCGTAAATTTCATCAAGGCGGATTTCATGCGACGCCTCCAAATCCTTCGAAGGGCCAAATTATAAATCTCAGTTTCTTTGAATATGTCTCCCGCTTGTAATTTCTTGAAAAAGTTCAATACGAAACTATTGTTACTCGGCAGGGTCCCCACGGAACTTTAACAATTACCAAGTTACCAATTTACGAAATTACCAAATTCTCAGCGCATAAACGCCGCCTGAATCAAAACGCGAGCCCTCCGCAAGTGGATGCAAGGCGCCACAATCATTGTCCCATTTTGGAATTGGTGCGTACTTGGACGGGAGCTGGCCACGCTGCACGTAGGACGAACTGGGCAGCCACCCTGTGGGAATCAGTACAACGACGGCGGTACCGTTTGTACTAGGGCAGAAAAATAAGTAACATGGCACAATGCGCGACCCTGAAACTGGAGCCACCTCTTCCAGTCCGGACTCCGATGCGGCAGACGTGCGGCGGTGGAGCCGCCACAAGATCGATGTTCGCTTGAAGGTCTCTGCTGCTCTTAAGGATGGCACGACGAATTCCGTTTTCGGCCGCGCGAATAGTTTGAGTCACGGCGGGCTCGGTGCCTATATTCCCAGCTCGATTCCTGTGGGCTCCACTGTGGATCTTGAGTTGACTTTTCCCCATTCCAGTAAAGAGGTAAAGCTCAAGGCCGTAGTGCGCAGCTGTGAAGGATTCCGCTACGGATTGGAGTTCATAGACGTCCCAATGGAAATCCAGCGAACCATCGCCAAAGGCTGCAGCGATACGGACCTCCTTCCCTAGTGCATATGCAACTATGCAGCTAATTCTGCAGTTAAGGACCGCACATGCTGTCTCGTAAGTGCTGGGTCCAGAAGAAACGAGCCCTATTCCTCACGCCGTAGGCTTGGCGCAGCGAAGCGGAGCGCACTAAGAAAAGTAGGAGTTTCGCCAGTTGAAAACCTATAAAAGGCTAAAGACTAAAGGCTAAGAACTGAGGGCTAAAGACTAAAAATGATTTTTTTCTCCGACGACCAAATCCGCCAGGCAATCAAGCCCGGCGAAGTCATTCGCGCCATTCGCCAAGCCTTTGCCCGCGACTTCCATGCCACCTTGCGGATGCCCGTGCGCACCCAGCTTGTGCTTGCCGGCGGCGTGTTGCTCCTTATGCCCTGCTTTGATAGCGAGCTTCATGCAGCCGGTGTAAAGATTGTCAGTGTGAGCCAGGAAGCGGGCGTAAGCGCTACCTACGCGCTGCTGGATGCATCAAGCGGCAAGGTGCTCGCGCTCATGGAGGCCAACTATCTCACCGACGTGCGCACCGCAGCCACTTCGGCCGTCGCCACCGATCTCCTGGCGCGGCCGGATGCAAAGTCCTTGGGAGTGTTCGGAAGTGGGCGGCAGGCTGTTGCTCACTTGACCGTCCTGCGCCACGTGCGCGATTTCCGCCGTTTTCTGGTGTGCGGCTCTGGCCGCTCCGATCCCGCACCCTTTGTCGCTAAAATGAAGACGGACCACGGCATTGACACCGAAATTGTGGACGCCGAGACCTGCGCGCGTGAGTCAGACGTGCTCTGCACCTGTACCACTTCAACCCAACCGTTGCTCAACGGAGAGTGGCTCCGTCCCGGTACGCATCTGAACCTGGTTGGCACGTTTCAACCGGAAACCCGCGAAGTAGATGACGAAACCGTGAGGCGCGCACGCATAGTGGTGGATACCTATGAGGGCGCCCTGGCGGAAGCCGGCGACCTGCTCATTCCCTTTAAAAAAGGCATCGCAGACGCCAGTCAAGTGGTCGCCGACCTGCACCAGATCGTAAGCGGAAAAAAGATAGGGAGAACCAGTCCCGCCGATATCACTTTGTTCAAGAGCGTAGGCTGTGCCCTGGAAGACTTGGTAACGGCTAGGCTGCTCTTTGCAGTAGCTGCATCCTGATCAGCGGCCATCAGCGCAAATCAGCGGTTAAACCTCAGGTTATCTGCGACTTATCACCAACTAGTGGTATCCTGAATTACGGCCAGCGCTTTACTGAAGTCTCCGTCCTGGTGGACTGAGGTGCCAGCGCATGTTCCTGCACGGCGGTATCGTTGCCGTAAACGCATAAAAACACGGGCTTTAAGCTCCCTATAGCATCAAGAGGGAATAAATTACTACGGTATGAAGACAATATGAAAAAGTCCATCGACGCTGGCAGGGAAGAGGGATACCTCGCCTATGACCAGGTAAACGATCTCATTCCCAGCGACCTCGGCGATGTCGACGGTCTGCTTGCCTCGATTGGCACCCAGGGCATTGACGTAAGCGACGAGCACAACGTCTCGTCGCAGTTCGAAAAGAAGTTTGATTCCGAGCTTGAGGCCGGCGAAGACGTTGAACTTGACCTCTCGCCTGGGACCGCGGATAAGACCAACGATCCGGTCCGGACCTATCTCCGGGAAATGGCTACGGTCCCCCTGCTCAGCCGCCAGGCGGAAGTGGAGATCGCCAAGCGCATCGAGTCCGGACAGATCCGGGTGCTCAAAGCCATTTCGCGTTGCCCGATTACGATTCGGGAATTGATAACCATTGGCGATGATTTGAAACGCGGTGCTCGCTCGATCAAAGAGTTGGTGATCTTTCTCGAAGAAGAGATTACCGATGACATCCTTGCGGACAGGACCAAGGCAACCATCCAGAAGATCGACGAAATGGCGAAACACCAAAAAAAATCGGAGGAACTCGAGCAAAAACTCGGGGAGATCAACCGGAAGAAGAATCCAAGGGCGTACCGCAAGTGCCGCTGGAGCATCGGCCGGGAAAAGATTCGAGTGTCGCGGATCATTCGCTCGTTCCAGTACACCAATCCGGAACGCAAGCGCCTGATTGAGAAGGTGACCAAAACCACGGAGGCCATGCGCTTGCTGGACCGCCAGATTCGCAACCTGGAAAAGAAGAGCGCGAGCACGAACAACGAAAAGCTGCGCACGGAGCACAAGCGGCAGCAAAAGAACTGCAAGGTGGAGCTGGAACAGCTCGAACAGCAGGCCGGCATCGGTTTTCAGGAGCTGCGTCACACGCAGCGCGAGATCGTCGGCGGCGAAATGGATGCGGAGTATGCCAAGCGCGAGCTGATTGAAGCAAATCTGCGTCTGGTCGTCTCCATCGCCAAGAAGTACACCAATCGCGGTCTGCAATTTCTGGATCTGATCCAGGAAGGCAACATCGGTCTCATGAAGGGCGTGGACCGGTTCGAATATCGCCGGGGCTATAAGTTCTCTACCTACGCGACCTGGTGGATACGTCAGGCCGTGAGCCGGGCCATCGCCGATCAAGCTCGCACCATTCGCGTTCCCGTACACATGATCGAGCACATCAATAAGCTGGTCCGCGCCTCGCGCCAACTCGTGCAGGCGCTTGGCCGGGAACCTACCTCGGAAGAGATCGCCCAACGCCTGGATGTCCCGGTGGCCATGGTCCGCAAGGTGCGCAAGATCGCGCAGCAGCCCATCTCTCTCGAAACTCCCATCGGAGAAGAGGAAGATTCGCACTTGGGCGATCTCATCCAGGACCATGCCGCAGCCTCGCCCGCTGAAGCGGTGATCAACGTCAGCCTGAAAGAGCAGACAGACCTGGTGTTGCGCACGCTCAGCCCTCGGGAAGAGCGCATTATCAAAATGCGCTTCGGACTCGAAGATGGCTCCGAGCACACGCTGGAGGAGGTCGGCCAGAAATTCCAGGTCACCCGCGAACGCATACGCCAGATTGAAGCCAAAGCCTTGCGCAAGCTGCGCCAACCCTCGCGCTCCCACAAGCTAAAAGCATTTACGGGCGCGTAACGCCGGCAAAGACTTTTTGCTTTCTCGGTGTGACTCCGTTGCCGGAGCCTGCACTGAAAATAGCGAACGTGTGGTTAGATTCTTCCATTGAAGATGTCATACACAAAATAGCCTCAAGAGTCGCCTTGTCAGGGTTTTGGTTTTTGATCACCCGATTCGCAACAAGGTTTCCAATACCAACGTTCTGGCCAATTGCTATTTGCTATTTGCTAAATGCTAATTGCTGGTTTTCCGATCAGTGGCCTCAGTGAAAATCAGTGGTAAGACTCGGCTCTGGTTCTGGCCAATTGCCAATTGCTATTTGCCAATTGCCTCCTGCGAAGCATGGCCTTTCGTACCGCAGCAGCCATCCTGTCGGCTGTGTAAGAATCGTCGCAGACGTCGCCGACTCTGTTGCCCAGGCCGGAAGCATCTGGAACACAATCCTTGAGACAGCAGAAATCTTGAGTAAGGAAGATTATGAAACAGCTTATTCGCGTTGCTGTAATTGAGAGCGACCCATTACGGTTTGTGGGCCTCCGTACCTGCTTGGCTTCAGCGCCAGATCTGGAACTGAGCGCCAGCTCCATGTCTGAGGTTGGCGCGCGGCAGAACATTGATCTTGCGATCCTGGGAAACCTTGCCGGCCCGGACTTGTTCGAGGCCATGGCGACTTTAAAAGCGGCGCGTCCCGGCCTGCGTATCATCGTGATGAGCTCCGGCATGGATGAAGAAAAGATTCTTAAGGCCATCGCCTCCGGGGCCAAGGGTTATATCGATGAAGCCGCCGAACCGGCGGAGTTCGTGCTGGCGATCCGTGCGGTGAACCAGGGTTCGGTGTGGGCGCCGCGCCGGGTGCTTTCCATGTTCATAGAACGCGTGAGCAACTCGCCAGGACGCATTTTCCCTGCGGGTCGTGTTGTCTTTACTGACCGCGAAAAAGAAGTATTGGAAATGCTGGTCGCAGGCCGTTCCAACAAGGAAATTGGCGCTCCCCTGGGAATCACGGAGCGCACAGTCAAAGCCCACGTAGCCAAGCTGATGCGTAAAGTAGGCGTCCAAAATCGAATCGCCCTGTCGGTGCACGCCATCACAAACTCACTGGTCTTCGTAAAATAACACTGTTCGAGAAGAGAGACACCCTCCACGGATGCTTTGACGGGGCATGGCCTGCGGAAAATCCGCTATTGGAGGTTGGTTTGTGTCAGGGCACGAATTTATTCGTGCCGAAAGTGTTTAAGTCAATCGGGCTTTAAAGCCCCTGCACACTGCCGCCCCGCAAAAAATGCTACGGTCTGCAATCGCACCATCTCGCGCTCATCTGCGAAATCTGCGGCAACAACTGATGTTCCGTTGCGGCCTTAGCGTCCGGAGTTTACCCTGAGCGGAGCCGAAGGGCGGTGAAAACTTGATCTTGGCTTCACCGGTTCTGCGCCACCGGCATCGTGACCGGCTGATCAAGCGCGAACTCCAGCAGCGTCTCGCTGGGGACATGTACCTGCTCCCCACGGGTCATCACCTGTACAGCTGTTCCGGCTCCCGCGCCCACACCCGCGCCAATGGCCGCTCCTTTTCCGCCTCCGGCAATGGCCCCAATCACGGCGCCCAGGGCGGCTCCTCCGCCGACCTTTGCTGCGGTATTGCCTCCCCGCGATTTACCCGAGAGCTGGTAATCGCCCGTGGAGAGCGCGACGGTCTGGCCATTGATCGCAATGCCGGTGAGCGAGAGTTTGAGTTCGGACTTGCCCTGGATGTGTCCAGCCTCTTTGGCTTCGTCCAGCCGGCCGTAGACCTCTGTGCCCTTTGGCGCCACCAGCGTGTCATTTACGTACAGGGCCTGTTCCAAAGTGGCGGAGAACTTGTCACCAACGTGGTTCTTGTTGGAATCGATGGGATCAATGGTGCGTACCATCAGGCGCGTCCCCATCGGCACAGTTACGTTGTTCGAGTAGTTGGAATGAGGTTGTCCACCTCTGGCGGGCTGGCGTTGGGCAAACTGGGGCTGGTCATTTTGGGCCGGAGCATCGTCGTCTCTGCGGCGTCCCGAGTCCCGGTCGTCCCGGTTAGCAAAGCCGTGCTCGTTGCCGGAACGCGACGTGTCCGACGATTCGAACCTCACCGCCGCCACGTCCGCCACGTCATATTGCTGAACGGAGGAACCCACGCGAAAGCTGATCTGGTTTTCCGACCCACCCATGTAGGTGCCTTTAATCAGGCTGCCATTCTTCAGTTCCAGAGAGTCGGCCCAAACCGCTGAGGCCAACAGGCAAATACACGCTAAGAACCCATACTGCAACTTCTTCATGACTTCATACCCCTTATACGGACCCTTCTTAAACCATTTCACAGCAAAGCCGCAAACGACGCAATGGCAGGCCCAAATCCTAACAGCCGGTAAATGCCATCAAACAGACCAATACCAGCACACGTACTACATTAGACGCGCTAAAAGTTTGAAAGTTGTCGCTAAAAATAAAATTCAGAGTTGATGGTCCGGCCTCGACTTTCTCCATACTACTTATGTGGGTTTTTTGCTATTTAGGTGTTTTCTCTGAGTCTCCGCGGAAACGCGGAGAAGAGCAAAAAGATTTAGCCACGAATTAGCGCGAATGAACACGAATAGGAAAACCAGAAACATGAAATAGAAAAACCGGAAACATAAATTCCTCCTCTTCTCTTTGCTTTATTTTCTTTAGCCTTTATTCGTGTTCATTCGCGTTAATTCGTGGCTAGAAAGGTCTTCGCTTTTCACTGGAGCCTGGTCCGGGTCTTCTCCGTGTCTTCGCGTCTCCGTGGTAAGGTTGTCTTCTGTGTCATGACCTTCGTGATCATCGCCGCAGTTGTGCTGGGGCTTCAGGCCCTCGCCCAGGCCTTTTGCGCTCGCCGGGACGCCCGCAAATTTCCCGCGCCAGGAAAACTGGTGGCCACCGGCAACTGCCAGTTGCATGTTCTCCCCATGGGTACAGGACATCCAGCCGCGGTGCTTGAAGCGGGAATCTCGGCCACCTGCCTCACGTGGAGCATAGTGCAACCGCAGCTCGCAGCCTTCACCACGGCGTATAGCTACGATCGCGCCGGACTCGGCTGGAGCGCCGCCAATGGCCGTTCGTGTTCGCCCCAGGCGATGGCCAATGACCTCCACGCCATGCTGGAGCAACTGCAAGTTCCCAGGCCGTACATTCTGGTGGCGCATTCTTTTGGCGCATACGTTGTTCTGGCCTATGCGCAGCACTATGGTCCTCAGGGTGAAGAGATCGCCGGAGTGGTCCTGGTCGATCCGCTCACTCCGGAAGAATGGATTCAGCCCACGGCCCGCCAGCGCCGCAGGATTTTCAAAGCGGTGTGGTCCACGCGCGTCGTCGGGATTCTCGCGACTCTGGGCGTGGCGCGTTTCTTTCTTTGGTTGCTCCAAATCGGCAACCGCGAGCCTTCGCGATCTCTGCGGCTAGCGGCGGGCGCAACCCAAACCAGCCAAAGAATCTTGAGCGAATTGACCAAGCTGCCGCTCCAGGTAAGGCGATTGATCCGCGTCCACTGGAGCTCTCCCAAGCTTTTCTGGACCATGGCCAACCAGATCCAATCTCTGCCGCAATGCGCCCAGGAAGTCGCCGTTGCCGGATGCTCCATTCCCGCCGACATCCCGGTAACGGTAATTTCGGGCGCCCATCAACCGCCGGAGGTTGTGGCCAACCACGCAGCCCTGGCCAATCGCTCCATGCAAGGCAAACACATCATGGCCGGCAAGAGCGCCCACTGGATCCAGTTCGACCAGCCGGAACTGGTAGTGGAAGCAGTGCGGGAGATCGCAGGAAGGGCAGCTTCTGGCTGCTAGCTTCTGGCTACTAGCTCTTGGCAAATACAACAAAAGGTTTTTAGGTTGCTATCTTTCACCCATCGAAGTTATTGACCTCGGGGGGAAACCTCGGATATCTGTTTGACAACTAAGAGCGCGAATGGCCTGAGTTTATAATAGCTCGCATGAGCGTATTGCTAATCGGCCTGTTGTTGATATCTACGCAGGTGGTCCAAACAGGGCATCCGTCTCCGAACTACTGTTCTCAAATCGAGCACATCCGTCCGAACCTCGATATCGCACAACCTGCTCAGGTACGCGGCACAATAACCGATGGGCAGGGCGCTCCGCTTAAAAACTCCCGCGTGGAACTAAGGAAATACATTTCCGAAAAAAAGCAGACTTCGTTTGTGGTGGTCAAGACCGACACCGCTGGCCACTACGATCTTGGCACCGTTCCGGCGGGCCGCTATCGCCTGCTCGGGTCGGCGACCCGTGCGTTCAAGCAGCCCGAGACGCTAAAATGCTCCTCGGTCGATTGCGAACTCAACATCACGCTCCAGGTAAACGCGACGGACCAGCCGGATTCGATTTGTCCGGTGCGGTGAAAACAGCCCCGAAAAATTAAGCCCACGAAAAAACCGCGCCCCTTGGGAGCGCGGCTTGATGTAAGGCAAGTACTGCTTTTTTCACAAGGTCGGCGGTCTGACACATGCTGTTTCTTGCCGGGCTGCGGTTGCAAGAAATACATCGAAGGCCCATCGACCAGCTTCAGATCGGTCTTGCGCGTTGGCTGGATTGACTCCAGCTCTAAATCGGAAGAGATTTCCAAATTCATCGCGGCGCCGCAATTGTTCATACTTCAGGCCAAGCAAAAAAATACCTAGCTCGGGAAGGGTGTGGAGTTCGTTCGGCTGAGAAATGCCATCGTGGTTTTCGTCGATCCACAGTCTCAACTGGGAGAACACCTGATCACGCTCGTCAATGATTCCATCTCCATTGCCTCCGTTTTCTGGCTTGTCAAACTCAGCCAAGGCCAGAAATCCATTAGGAGCGTCTGATTTCGGCTGCACAGTAAAATTGCCAAACAATTCTTTCCCGCTATCAATTCTGCCGTTGTGGTTGCGGTCAAGAGCAAGGAATGCATTGCGAGATCCTGGCGCGGTCCAGGCGATTTGAACGGGGTGTCCGTCTCCGGCAATGTCAAATGTCACACCATCAGCGGCAGACGTTAAGTGAAAGCCTGCGCCCTCGGTGTCAATGACAATAGGGCTGCATGTGGGAGCGGGGCCTGTTCCTGGGCTTGTAAAGCCAGAGCCTGTTCCCGGATCAGACCCTGAGCCACCCAAGCAAGGGTCGGTGGGTGTCCCACCACCTGCCGGAGGGGAACAGTGATAGTCGGTAGCAACGGACAAGAGTGCATCGATATCACAAGGGGTCGGTCCCGGTTGCCCAATCAAGTCATTTACGGTCGGGGCAGCATCTCCAGATTCCATGACGCTCGAACCCACTCCGCAGCGCAAACAATCGTCCAAGGCAAATGTATGCCCGATTTCGTGAGCAAAGACCTCCGTAATTGCAGCAGGGTTGGTAACCAGGGTATTGATGCGAACCGTTACGGTGGCTAGACGCCCTGCCGAAAATGTTGCATTGCTGAAATCGGTCTGTCCTCTTGTGATGACATTGGGATGGTCCGGCGAAGGAGGAATTGATGTGTAAAAGACGTTCATTGTGTGAGGCTGGGGGAATCCTGCACCAGATAAAGGAGAACCGGAGCAAGTCCGGCTATTCAAAGCACTATTCCAATTGAGGAGCGCCGTTGTAAAGGGATTGGCTGGCAATCCTACATTCGTTACTTGGATGGTGGCGCCGGATGGCCAACTTAGACTGATGGTCAGCGTGGGAGGAGTTGAACATGCGAAGATTCTGCTTCCGGTGGCAAGCAGGAACGGCAGGCAAATGGCCAAGCGCAAGCCAATCCGCAGAGGTGCAAGAGTAGGAGGCCGCATTCATTGACCTCCTTTTGGAACTTGGTTAGCGACTGCGGTTTCGAGCTGACCAAGAAATGCCAGAACATCCATGTCGTCAAAACCACTAAAGGGTTTTCCGTCATCTAGGGACTGGATCCGGCCATTCTTGATCTGATAGGCTCTGTCGATCTGATATTCATTAATTTGAGGGTGCGGTTTCCAAAGGAATAACACGTACCGTGATCCCACTTCCGGCAATCCCTGGCCGTGAATCATGAAATGCGTAATGTGACCTGAAGGGAAACGCACAGAGCCGCCGGTGCGTGACGCGACAATTTGTTCATTCAACGTAAGCGCCCGCCCGCTGTCTGGTTTGATGATCGTGTCGATGGCGATAGTGAAGTCGGAATACACATAGGTGTGGTCCTGGCTGACAAAGGCCTTTGCATCTTTGACCGTTCCGATTAGAACCGCGTTCGAGGATGCAACCGGCAGCGCCTCAAGCTCGCCGCTTATATTGAGAAAAGAGAGCGTCAGAGTTTCCGCTTCACCCTCGACCTCTTTTCCAGGGTCTTTTATCTCGGCATAAAAGCCCTTGTTGCGCGATTCCCGCAACTGTCGCCGGGATTGGGCTTCCATGGTCTCTGTCGGGCCGCTCTCTAACTCGGCCATGGGTGGAGCGCCGGAATGCTTACTTGCCATCTTGGCGGCTGTTAAGCCCTTCGTGTTTTGCAATGGGACGACCTGGGTTCCATTGGCGTGAAAAATCCCGATTCCGGCAAAAGCGGCGATGCCAATTACCGCAATTGGTGTCAACAGTGATTTCGTAGGAATTTTCTTCAAGTAATATCTCCTTGCGGGTAACGCGATATTCGAAGAATCGTTGGACTCAATGCGAGAAAGGCTATTTTGCTAAGGGAAGTCTGGCTCGTGCAAATAGAGCCAGTCGCTTTGATTCTTGATGAGGCCAAAGTCCGGCAGCTGCCCTAAGTCTCCGCGACTGGGACCACCGTTTGGTTCAGCCCCGTATCAATTGAACATAGTTTCGTCTGCACACAACGGGCACGAAGAGGACAGTGAGGGCCTGCCGTGCAATTGCTGCAGACGGCCCAGCCAAGGGGCTTCTCGGCGAAGGCTTCTACAACGCAGGCTACAGAAAGAAAGGCGGGGCTCACGTTCCTTCAGCCCTTAACGCTCAGTCCGCCCTTCTCCCTTCTCCCGTTCTGGGGGAAAAGCTGCGGAACAGACAGTACTGGATGATACCTACAGTTGTCAACATAATTTTGATACCTACAGGAACAAAAAACTGCTATAAGAGAAAGTCAATTCCGATTTTAGGAAACAAGGGCAGGGCATGGATAAAGATAAGACTTCTTTAAGGCGGTTAAGCGCCGGTTTGTACCGGGACAAAAACAATGTCCTCTACGTCTACATGCAAGAGTTCTTGAAACAGCACAAGCTGCCGGACACGCCGGAGGTTCGACAGGCAATTATTGAGCAGATAAAAACTGAAGATGAGCAGGTGTCCATCGTGGTGGTGGAAGAATGATTCCGGGTGGAATCATTCTTTGCGCGGTTCGCTCTGCTTGAAATCCACCTGCGTCATCTTCAGGGCCTTTACGCATCCTGCAATGGCCTGGCCGGGAGTGCCGTACTCGGTCTTGGCCAGATCCTCAATCAATTCAATGGTGCGCGGCAATAGCTTGTATGTCATGCGCATCTGGGTCTCCGGGTCGGGTTCCTCGACCGCCGGACGTTTTTTCATGCGAACCATAATCTCTGACGCCACCTGGAGCGCCCGGCCTTGGGAGCCGTATTCTGCCACCGCCCTGCGGAGTTCCACGATTACCGGAAATGGCAGCGTGTAGCTCTTGGGCATGGTGGGCGCGGCATCGCCCTGCCCTCGCCGCCGAGGAGTAAGGTTAGGGAGCGTTTTGGAATCCTTCTTTGCCTTCCGCTGTGACATGCCTTTGGGTGGAACCGGGAATTTTACCATGTGCTCCTTCACTCTCTCTCTTTGGGCTTGCGGCGAGATAGAGATAATCACTCGCTCATGATCTTCGCCAGGCCCGCCAGATCAGCCGCAAACTTCTGCGCAGCTTGCCACCATTCCACATCCGTGATTTCGTCGAGCGCCCCCAGGACTTGATCGAAATCGACGCTCGATTTTGCGCAGGCCGTAATGACCCGTGCGATGCTCGAAGCAATCGTGTATTCATTTTCGAGAAGCTGGATATTGTGCTCCAGGGCGAATGCGGCCAGATCGGCCAGGCTGAGGAATAGGGCGCTGCCAAGACGATATTGTCCGTTGGCCATGCGTGCAATGGAATGCATCGGTGTGTCTGCTACCTCTAGGTAGTGGATTCTGATACTTCTAGGTAGCAATGTCAACGCCAAACTTGAAAACGGGTGAAGCGGACCGTTCCGAATGCCGAGAGCGAGGCCATTTCCGGTCCTAAAAAACGATATCTATCTCCGGGAAATGCCTTCTTTTGTTAGCTCAACCGCCTGTTTGTTCCAAAAACCTTTGTTCGTTCCCAATTTGTGATTCGCCAGATGAGAAAAGGCTTATTCTCTGGCATGGATTTGTAACCCGTTCCCCCCACGGCTCCGTTTGCAATCCATAGAAAGGAGTTCATGGAGATGAGAAGAACGATCGTTGCGACCTTCGTTGTCACTCTCTTGCTAGGTATCGGCAGCAACGTAGTGCCGAGGCTTAGCGAGGGCGGCGGAAACATCCCGTTTTGCGTCCCTGGCCAGCCTCAGTGTCCCTGAAACTTAGAATTGCTTCAATGGAGGGGCTGGTTTAAGCTGGCCCCTTCACCCACGTGCCCATTAGCAATCTGATTAAGCTCAGAATCTTCTTGGGTCTGGAGATCTGGCTTGTATTCTCCGCTTAGCAATCTGATCAATCTCGGAATCTTTCTCATCCTGGAGATCTGGCTGGTATTCCTGCTTTTTCGGAGGCAGGTTCGCCGCCATTTTCCGGTCTTTTTTGGCTACATATTTTGTGCAACATTGTCTGCCACGGCACGATTGATTGTTTTTCGCCACTATGCCGCATATTTTTACGTCTATTGGTGGACCGACGCGGCGCTGGTGCTGCTCAGCCTGCTCGCCCTGAATCAAGTCTTTCGCTGGGTGTTTGCCGCCTTTTATCTACTTTGGTGGTTTCGCCTGTTTTATTACGGGACGATTGTGTTAGTTTTACTTCTAACTACCCTCAATGCCAGCATCAATCCGCCAATTCAGGCGCACCCGGTACTCGGCCTGATTCTGGAAGTCGGAGTTGCAGCCAATCTTCTCCGCATCGGAATCGTCGTTTTGTTTTACCTGCTCACCAGGGCACTGGCCGTGGACTTTCGGCGTTACTCTTTCGGCATAATCCTGGGGTTTGGCGTTTCGTCGGTTGGACATCTCCTTGGCTTTCTCGCGCGTTCCGAATTCGGAACAAAATTGGAGGTTTTCGCCAATTACTCCTCCGCTGTGGCATATCTCTTAGGGCTGGCCATCTGGATCACCGCTTTCTTTCGGGCGGAGCCGGATGAGAAAGCGTGGACAGCTCCGATGTCGCCTCACATGATGCTGGAAGAGCTTGAGGCATATCTCAAAGTTTTGGGTTTTTCGAGGAAGAAATAATGAACTTTGTATTCCTGGCGACGGCGGTTGTAAGCGGATTAGGCAGCATCTTCATCCTCCGTATTCTTTATCAATGGCTGGGTAAGTTCTCCCAGCGGAGCGCAACCGACGTTCCGCCCTTTCTGCAAAAGCTCGATCTTGAGTATGTCAACGGGGTTTTCCACCCGGAAGTTGAAGACGGTTTACGGCAAGCCATGCAACCAGAGGAATTTAAGGAAGCCCAATGGCGCCGCATTCAATTGGCGATTCATTACTGCATGGTCATGTCCGCGAACGCCTGGGTCATCCAGAGTTGGACAGTCTATGACCGCAAACACAACTGGGGTGTCCTGGCCTCTGGCGTGAGGCAGCATGTCAAGACTCTAAGAGTAACGTGTATGCAGTGCCGGCTGGCGGCATTCATGGTTCGCCTCCGCCTCCACTGGTGGATCGTGAGAATGGCGCTCCTGCCGTTCGCGGCTCCCCCAAGTTTCAAGACACTCCTGCGGGTGGGCAGCTCCGACATGATCGAGTTCTATGAAAAACTCAGAGAACATGCGGCAGCGTACAGTCTGATTTATGGCAATGAATTCCATGACAAACTCATGGAAGCCTTCTAGTCCTTCCCGGGAATTCCTGTTTTCAGGAAAAATCATGCTTTGCCTAATGGAGAATTCCCGAAATCGAATTCCTGATCCATTAACAACAAAGAGATTCATCCCACACGAGGACAGGGGGGTAAAACCTTGAATCGGTTAAACCCAAAAAGGGTTTATGGAACGCAGGAAGCGCGCACTTGCCGGACTTCAGCTTCGCCTTTACGAGATCGCGTCCCTAACCGGTCGCCGTCCCGAAGGATTGCAAAGAACACTTGTTGTAGTTCTTGTGCTATGATGAGGCGAACAAATGGCGAACAAAAAATCGCTCTGCAGAGATGCTTTGTAAACACAAGAAAATACGGGGAGAACTGAGGTTGCAAATGTTAGAATGCACACTATTTGGTGCCAAGTTCATTCAAAATAGCGTTGTGATTGTTGTTCGCACACGAAAGTTTCGGCACGGTAAATGCCAATATCAATTATTCAAGAATACGCTGCAACCCTCTCTGGCCTCACCGGAACCGATTTTCAAGCAGAGGTTTGTGCGCGGCTGCAGAGCGTAATCCTTGGATTCCAGACCATCCCGGCGAAACCGCATGGCGATGCAGGATTGGATGGGTTTTCACATAACGGGAAGCACGGGTACTGCTGCTATGGGCTTGAATACGATTCCTCGAAAACGAATAAAGATCGTGAACGTGCAATCGTCGATAAATTCAGGGGTGATTTGCGACGATTGTTTGAGCTTAGTTCCAATGGCAGCAAATTGGTCTGTATCGAGAGCCCGGAGATGGCCACCATCCTGCCGGATGGCCAAAGACTAGAACACATAGAACTTGTTGTGAACTGGTTCGAAAGCCATCGTGTGTTGAATCCAATCGGTACGGCAGTGGCGTCGTACAAGACAAAGAGCAAGTGCAGATATGTACATCCTAGTGCAGTGGTTGTTGTCGTAGGTCCTAAAGACTTGGCGAATCGTTATGCGGTTGACGAGATCACGATCGTGCGTGCTCGCCAACGAGCGTTCATACAGCGAGTGCAGCAGGTTGCCGAGGTCCTTACGATTAACGATCCAAGAGATTTTGAAACGAAAATGGCAGCATTGCAAGAAATCAGACCAGACCAACTCCGAGCCATCCAGAGCCTGGGTGAGCAGTTCCGAGCAAACTGGCGCATGGCCTTAGCCTTCGAACAGGAGCTACACGATACGCTTCCGAATATGCATCGGGCACTAGAGGAAGGACGGAGACGTATCCTGACACAGGTGTCACAGCTAATGTTAGCTTCAAACGAACCATGGACCAAACTCATGCAAGCTGGCACGATTGCTGAAGAGATTCTCCGTCCGGACTTCGGCAAGTTGTACGGTTCATTGGTGCAGGATGTGAGTTCGGGCGAAATAGCGCGTCTGATTGGCGAATGTCCGGTTGGATGGGAAAAGGCGCGAGTCGCAGATGGCTAGCAACCCACTGCAACTTCTCGCCGAGCTATTGCAGTCCGGTCGGGCGAATCCAGCTATTTCACTCAAGCGACTCGCGTCGTCTTCGTTCTATGACTTGCAGTATCGAATGTTTGTGATAGCGGCGACTTTCGAAATTCACTCGAAACAATTCGGACTCCAGCAGCGGCGTATTGGTGCTGCACGTTTGAAGCTGCTGCAATTCGTTGCGTGTCGCCCTTGGTTGATGCCGATAGTGCGCAATTGGAGCGAAGCCGAACATGATCCTCAGACGTTACTGCATTCCTCGCAGCGATTGCGGCGAGGGTTTATAGCAGACAGTATGCACGATGATGTTGTGGATTTGCTGGTTGCGCGTAATATCCTTGTTCGGCTGGGCACGGGCACTCACTTAGCAAGTGGTGCCAACGTAGACCTGCTGGCGAAGCTTCATTTGGCAGGAGTCGAGCAAGAACTCTTTTCCGCCGAGCGCCGGATACTTCAGGAGTTGTTGGACGTAAGGGTTACCAGCAACATGTTGGAGGGTTGGTGATTCACCTCACTGCAATTGAAGTCTACGGAACGTCGGATGCAGGGCGCTTCGCAGGTGCGCTGAAACTCTCTCTAGGGCTACAGGTGGTCTCTGCCCGAAACTCATATGGCAAATCGTTAGCCATGACAGCGCTCGCATGGTGCCTTGGAATCGAGCCTATTTTCGGCATACCAGATAACGACCCATCCTGCTTTCCTGAAGCAGTCCGAGAGGAGCTGGAACTACTCGGTCATCCTTCAGCTCGGGTATTTTCGTCGGAATGCAGCATTAGCCTTGCCCACGAAGATGGCCGCAGCCTCCGTCTGATTCGGGCTATTAAGGGAGACAGCAGCACAGTTCGCATTGAAGAGCAGGCTTCAGGCGGGAAGATTAAGAAGAGTAAGCTCATAGCGAGACGACAGACGATGCAGGACGAGCACGGTGGCTTGCAACGATTCCTGTTTGAGTGGTTAGGGTGGCCCCGCGAGGAAGTGACGACTTTTCGAGGACCGCTCGCAGAGATTTACTTGGAGAACTTGGCACCGTGTTTCTACATCGACCAGGATGAGGGCTGGACAAATCTGCAGGCACTCCAAATAGGCCGCTACGGCCAGCAGCAAATCGCTGAGATAGCCGTGGAGTATCTTCTTGGTGCCACAGACGCAATCAAAGCACGAGTGATGCGGCAGTTGGCTGCTCAAAAAAGTTTTGTCCTGCGAGAGACGGCCCGAACGGTTGCAGAGCGAATTAGCATGACCTGTCTGAGACACGGGTGGCAGGTTGCCTGGTCGGGGCACGGATCTATTGGCGATATTATGGCGCGGTGGTCGTCCCGCACGCTCAGCGAAGCACTTAAGCAGGATGCTGAAGTAGATTTGACCGCCCGCCGCATCACGCTGAATGAGCGGGTAGAGCTACTTCGACGCGCCTTAACCGAAGGCCCTATCGATTCATCCAACATATCCGCTCCCTCGGAGGCTTCTCAACGAGTAGTCGAACTGAAGCGACGTCGTCATAGCTTGAATAACGAATTACACACGCTTCGCACACAGTGCGAACACGCAAGGGAGTTGGTGGTCAGCCTAGAGCATCGGATTCACTCGGCTCAAGATCTACTTCGGTTTAAGACAACCGGCGTAGGCAGACTGGATCATATGGAGTGTCCCACGTGTCACCGTGATCTGGATCCGGCAACATTCGCTTTATCGGAGCAGTCGGAGGAATCGATCTCGTCGCACATTGAAGCGCTAAAGCGTGACCGCGAGTTGATGAGCAAGAATGTTCAGTCGCTTGAGGCAAATCTTGTGAGTGCTTCCGGCAAGCTGCAGGATCTTGATACAGAGTTTCGGGATGCGGAACGCGCCTTGATAACTGTAACTCGTGCTATTGGCACGATTCGGGAGCAAATTGCCCAGATCGCGGCTGAGCTCACTGCTGCGGAACGCGAGATCGATCGAATCTTGGAGATTTCGAATGAAATCGATGACCTGCAGACTACTGTCAATCGTTGGCTAAGAGAGGCACGTAGTGTTACACAAGGAGAGACCATTGCGCCCGATCTACAAAGACGTCGTGACGAATTTGTTAACAACCTTCGGCAATATCTGACTGCTCTCGGACACAGCGCGGTTAGATCTGGGAATGAAGCGCTTGTGACACTCGATGAACAGTACATTCCATATCTTGGTACTCGTCGTTTGAGGTCACTCGGGTCCGCAAGCGATCAATCACGTTTGGTTGCGGCATATAGCCTAGCGTTGTCAGCCGCTTCTAAGAATATCGGTGGGCTTCACCCTGGCCTCGTAATTCTCGACGAACCGCTGCAACAAAATCCTGATGCCCCTCATCGTGAGTTGTTCCTCACATTCCTCAGCCAGCAGCTTGCGCGCGAGGCAAAATTCCAAACTGTCATTTTTACCTGGCTGCCCGACGCAGATATAGCTCGGCTACAAGAGCAGGGCACGAAGGTCATTACTCCCGACGGCGATCACTTTCTGCAATTAATAAAAAGTCCGGCGCAAGTGAACCAGTAGAGATTTTGCCAGGTAGCCGAGTGTATGGCAGCGATCCTCAGCGACGGGCGATGTGTTCCGTATCGCCACCGGCGGAGTTTGTCGAAGGTGCGCCGTAAATGTGCCGTACGGCTCGGTCCCATGTGCGCCAAAATGCCTTTTTGACACTTTCAAAAGTGCTTAGGTGCGCGCTTATTTTTTAGGTAAATACTTGATTCTAAATTAGCTGCCCCCAGGGATTCGAACCCCGATATGCTGATCCAGAGTCAGATAGTCAGGCTCCCATAGCATTTTTTAAAAGGGTTATTGCTTTCTTGGTTGCTGCTTAATTAACTGTGCTGTGTTGAAAAAGGTTTTTCCTCCAATTTAAGCCAGCAGTCGCCTCTTGACAAAACAGCTGTAACAGTATTACTATGGCGCTGAGCTAAACTCTATGCGCAGAAGACCCCAAACACCTGAAACTCCCTGGTGGCTCCGCCGCCCCAACCCCAACGCCAGCTCTGCTCCTCCTCTGCCCCCGGAAGCTGTCCGCTACTTGCAGGAAGAAGACAAGAGGAGATGGGCGCACATCGAGGCTCTCCATAAAAAAAACGCCGTCGAAGGCACCCAGGTCCCCGAAGCCGCCCTGATCGTGGATAATGTCGCAGACGATAAGCTCGTCGGCTCCGATGCACCCGGTGCTTCTGCCAATGAGGCCAGTTCGCCCGAGCCCGTAGCCTCCAGCGCTCCCGTCGTCGCCAACGAAGCCCCGCCGTCTGCCTCACC
>Ga0210400_10002000_pt1 | contig 19486 bp, 16 predicted proteins | sample IncBWH26MmetaG_FD_155456 | JGI IMG/M metagenome (GOLD analysis project Ga0210400, IMG submission 155456) | Forest soil microbial communities from Barre Woods Harvard Forest LTER site, Petersham, Massachusetts, United States - Inc-BW-H-26-M | ecosystem: Environmental > Terrestrial > Soil >...
TACGACGTCGAGGGCAACCGCGTGAATCACGGGGGAACGGGCTGGCAGGCGCAAGCCTTTGTCAACATACCCCTGGCGTCCTTTGCGGCGATCCGCCTCGTCGGCTGGGACGAGCACGATGCCGGCTATATCGACAATGTCGCTGGAACCAACGCGAACGCGTGCATCCAAAACGGCGTGCGCACGTTTCCATCCTGGGCCGGCCAGCCCGCCGGCACCTGGTTTGGTGCGACGGTTCCGAGTGCCGCCAACGTGGCTCCGTGCCCGAGCGTCGCACCCGTCGGTGCCGGCGCGATCAGCAATGCCGCGTACGTCAAGAACCACTACAACACGGTCGAGACCAAGGGCGGGCGACTGGCGCTCAAAGTCGATATCAACGACAACTGGACGGTGACGCCCACCGTCATGGGCCAAACGGTGAGCACCAGCGGCTTCTTCGGTTATGACCCCGCGGTTGGCGACCTTCGGGTCACTCACTTCGGCCCGGAGCGTTCCGATGACACCTTCGTGCAGTCGGCGTTGACCGTCGAGGGAAAAATCGGCAACTTCGATCTGACCTACGCGGGTGCCTTTCTGAAGCGCACGACCCACTCGATCGCCGACTACAGCGACTACACCGAGTTCTACGACCGCGTGTACGGTTCCGGCGCGTATTGGACCGGCGCCGACGGCAAACCGATCATGGGGCAGCAACTGGTGGTGACGAAGGGCTATTTTCAGAAATGGAGCAATGAAATTCGCCTGAGCACGCCGCGCGACTTGCCGGTCCACGCGACAGTGGGCGTGTTCGCACAGCGTCAGTTGCATGACATCTGGGAGCAGTACACGATGCCGGGGTTCGGATTTACCAATCCTTACGGCATTGTGAACTCACCAACTCCCAACCCAAACGGCCTTGACCCGGCTCTGTCGGTCCCCGGAACGGCGAATACCATCTGGCTCACCGACGAGCAGCGCGTCGATCGCGACAAGGCGGCATTCGCGCAGGTGACCTGGGACATCAATTCGCAGTGGTCCGTGACGGGGGGTCTGCGCTACTTCACGTACGACAACAACCTGAATGGGTTCTTCGGGTACGGCAGCGGGTATTCCCCCAGCGGCTCCGGCGTATCGAAGTGTTTCGCGCCGGCCTCCACTGCATTTGCCCCGTGCACGAACCTGGACAATCGGGTCACGGGCAGCGGCAATGTTCCGCGGCTGAACCTGACCTACAAGATCGCGCCGGATAAAATGGTCTACGCCACCTACTCCAAGGGCTTCCGGCCCGGCGGCGTCAATCGCACCGCCGTGCCGGGCATCGGGCCCTACCAGGCCGACTTCCTCAAGAACTACGAGATCGGCTGGAAAACGCAATGGTTCGACCACCGTCTGCGGTGGAACGGAGCGGTATTTTGGGAGGACTGGAAGGATTTCCAATTTTCCTTCCTGGGTCTCAACAGCGTGACCATCATCGTGAATGGCGGCAACGCGCGCATCAAGGGCATCGAGAATGAACTCGAATGGGTCGCGACCAACGCGCTCACTTTGTCAGGCAGCTTCACGGTCATCGACGCAAAGCTGACGCAGAACTACTGTGGTGCGCAGGGCGTGACGGACTGTCCGGGTCAGGTGACCTCGGAGGCATTCCAGCCGAATTTGATCGGGCCCCAAGCTCCGTCCGGGACCAGGATGCCGATAACGCCCAAGTTCAAAGGCAACCTCGTCGCTCGCTACAGTTTCGATGAACTGGCCGGCTTCAAGCCGTTCGCTCAGGCTTCACTGGTGTATCAGTCGCAGGCCTCGCAGGCGCTGCGACTGGATCAGAACAACATCATAGGTAATACCCCGTCGTACGCTCTGGTTGATCTGGCGGGCGGAGCGAGCCGCGGTTCGTCCATGCTTCAGCTGGTGGTGACGAACGTCATGGACCGCCGCGCGCAATTGTCCCGCTTCACCGCGATCACGCCGCAGTTCGACAATCAGGTGTACATCATCCCCTCGCAGCCCCGTACCATCGCCATCAAGTTCGGACAGAAGTTTTAATATGGCCCCCTCGTGTCAAAGGGCACGAGGGGTTTTCTCGCCGCTCTTTGGCGGCACGACTGGTATCCCGATTCAGGCGTTGAGTGGATGTTGATCGAAATGCGGTGATTCGCTAGGTTCGCACGATGCGCATCGCCAGCGTGGGTCATGCCGTCTTCGCGGCGACCATGATCGCCCTCGGAATCATGAGCCTGATCAAAAGCGGTTTCACCCCGATATGGGGTGGGGTACCCAAGGGTCTCCCCGCGCGCGAGGCGCTGGCCTATCTGTGCGCCTTCGTCTCCCTGGCATGTGGCATTGGCCTGTTCTCGCGGCGTGCAGCCCCCACCGCGGCCCGCGTGCTATTCGTCTATCTACTGCTTTGGATGCTGGTGTTCAAGCTGCGCTTCATCGTCCTCGCACCCACTGTGGAAGTTAACTATCAAAGCAACGGTGAGAACGCGGTGATGGTGGCGGGCGCGTGGGTACTGTATGCCTGGTTCGCCGCCGATTGGGACAAACGCCGGCTCGGTTTCGCCGTCGGCGACAGGGGCGTGCGCATCGCGAGGGTGCTCTACGGCCTGGCCTTGATCGCCTTCGGCCTGTCGCACTTCGCCTACCTCGATTTGACCGCACCGCTGGTCCCGGACTGGCTGCCCGCGCATGTGTTTTGGGCGTATTTCACCGGGTGTACCTATCTCGCGGCGGGCGCGGCGGTGCTCGTCGGTGTCTGCGCGCGGCTGGCAGCCGCGCTCTCCGCGATGCAGATCGGTGCGTTCACGTTGTTGGTGTGGATACCCTTCATCGTGGCGGGCCACATCAGTGACCAGCATTGGGGTGAGTTCGTCGTCTCTTGGACTCTGACTGCCGCCGCCTGGGTCGTGGCGGATTCCTACCGCGGAATGCCCTGGCTTTCGCTCTCTCGGGTGAAGCCCTTGCCAGCTTAAGAGTCCAGCACCGCACGCAGCTTTGCGTAACCCGATCGTGAAATGGGCAATTGAGTTTTGTCGAGCAGGATGGCGATGCGGTTTTCCTTCTCCGATAACTCTATTTTGGCGAGTCTCGCGATATTCAGGAGGAACCGCCGATGAATGCGCACGAAACCCTTCGCCGGCAATTGCTGCTCCAAATCACTGATCGCCTGTTCTTTTAGGTAATTCTTGCCGGCCGCCCGGATCGAGATGTAGTCGTCCTGCGATTCGACGAAATCCACGTCGCCGATGGGGATGACATGGACATTGGAGCGGTCGCGAATCAGCAGGCGATCAATCGCGGCGCCGTCGCGGCGAGTTTCCAGCAGCTCGCGGGCGGGCACGGGCTCTGACTTCCGCAGCCGTGTTCGGGCAAGCGCCAACGCCTCGCCAAAACGCTCGGCGCTGAAGGGTTTGAGCAAATAGTCCACCGCATGCACATTGAAGGCGCGAAGCGCGTAAGTGTCGTAGGCCGTCGTAAAAATGACACCTCGAGCCTCGGTGCCGAGTAATTCCAAGACTTCGAAGCCATCGAGCTTCGGCATCTGTACATCGAGAATCATCAGGTCCGGCTTATGCATATTCGCGGCTTTGACTGCCTCAAAGCCGTTGGAGCACTCAGCAACCAATCGCATGTCTGCATGGTCCGCGAGATACTCCCGAACCAAGCCTCGCGCCGGCGACTCATCGTCGACCACGATCACGGTGAGCGCGTCGGCCCCGTTCATGCGGCCACTTCGCCGGTGAGGAGCGGCACGTGGATGTTCACCCGATAAGTACCCTCCGCCTCAATGGCCTGAAACAGGTACGACGCGCCGTAGTGTGCCTGCAGCCTTTGCCGGACCAGGTTCAGCCCCAAGCCGCTGCCCTGGCTGCGAGGCCGATCCGCGTCGGTTGGATTGGTAATGTTTATGACGAGCACCGAATCGCGGCACTCCGCGTGAATGGACACGGTACCCCCCTCCAAGCGGTGCGCGATGCCATGGACCACTGCGTTCTCGACCAGCGGTTGCAAAAGCAGCGCTGGAATACCTTCTTGCATGGCCTGATCGCTGCCATCGCACTGCACGCTCAAGCGAGAGCCCAGGCGCACCTGTTCAATGGCGAGATAGCGCTGCAGCACCGTGAACTCCTCTCGCACGGATATTCGTTGAGCCGAACCCAATCGCAAGGTATCGCGCAAGAAGTCGGCCAGCAACAGGCACATATGCCGCGCGGATGCGGGATCGCTCGTGGTCAGCGCACTGACCGAATTCAAGCTATTGAACAGGAAATGCGGGTTGAGCTGCGCTCTCAAGGCTTTAAGTTCCGCCTCGCGTACCAAGAGGCTGGATTCCAGAATCTGATTCTCCGAGCGCTGCGCTTCCAGGGAGGCGATGAGCGCATAGTGAAAGGCAATCGCCAGTACGAAAAGCAGCACGCCCACCGCGAACAAGGTCCACGGCTGATCGAGATACATTTTGGGGTGAACCTCGAGGTTCAGCGACTCCAGCATCGTCGACCAAACCCATGCAATGCCGACCGAAAATCCGCCGGCCGTAACAGCCGCCATGGCATGGGCCGGTAGCGCGCGCCAAATCCGATACTGCTGCGTAATGGGAAAGGCGCGGCACACGTAGTACGCGGTCATGCCGAGAACGCCGTAGAGCACGGTGAGCGGCAAGAAGAAAGCGGTGGCCGTTGCCCAGGTATCGGCATGGCCGAAGCCGATCACCAGCACGGCACCGATGGGCAAATAGCCGAGTAGATACAGCGCCAGTTGCTTCCCATTGGTGAAAATAGGATGCATGGTGACTTTAAGCTCCGGCGCAGATCAATTGCTGATTTCGACGCCGCCCATCAACACGGTGCCGTGAACGTAGAGAAACTGGTTGCCGCCCATGATCGGGCGACTCTTGTCTTCGACCCCGCCCATGATGGGCGTCACTTGCATGACCACTTTCCAAGTCGGCGGCACGAAAATATGGGCGCCGCCCATGAGGGAAAACACCTCCACATGCGCAGTCCCGTCGGCACCGAGCAGGGCTTCGCGTAAATCGAGCGCGCAACCTCCCATCAACGAGGTCATGTCGGCGCTGCGAAAGATCACACCCGACACGCGCTGCTTCGTCCCGCCCAGCATGCCGAACATTGAAATGTGATCCGACAGGGGTGGCGAGCCGACCACGGGAGAGGGGTTTGCGGAAGGTGCGTAGCCTTCGAACGAGGGAGGCGGTGCGGGTGGCTGTGCGGGCGGCTGTCGAGGCGCGCCGCCCCGCATGAGAACTCGCGCACCCACCACCACGAGAATCAGGGGCCACAAAAATTGCCACGGGCTCAAGATCAGCCAGTGCAGCGTGTTGAGCAGCAACCAGCCTCCAATCACGATCAGAATGCTGCCCATGACCACGCCGTGTCCGCCACGCTGCAAAATCGACAGTCCATACAGCACCACCAGCGCCGGCCAAAAGCGGGTCAGATGATTAGCGTCCACCCACCCGATTTGATCGAGGGCCAGCAGCAGACCCATCAACACCAGAAACGCGCCGATGAGCAACCTCGGGAGCGGTGCGGGTCTGGGCGGCGGGGGCTGTTGCATATCAGGCGACATGGCGGTCCATGGTCAAAGAAGAACGCTTCGCGCGGGTTATGCCGCCCGCGAGTATCCAAGCACCGACACCTGCCAGCAGCAGCGGCCACGCCAACTGCTGATACGCCCAATGAGTCATCGTGTTCATGAAAAGCCAGTCACCCAACAATAGCAATCCAAATCCGCTCAGGCGCGGGCTACGCATCGTTACCACAAGCTCTGCGAGCCCCATGGCAATCAGTGCCAATGGCCAGCTTCGCTGCAGTTCAACCGTCATGAAAAGCCCGGAATTCCCCAGGGCCAAAGCACCCCCCGCAAGGACCAATATCGTACCCGCAATCAGCCGGGTACCCGCATGCATTTTCGCTTGAGATTCCATCGCCGTTACTCCCGTGGTTGATCGATGGGGGCATGCTGCCGAAGGGCGCTTCGAGGGTCATGCGATATTCGGCGAATGCACAGGGATACCCGGCGAATGACCTCAAGGGGTGGGAGAGGGGCCGACGACTCGCTTAGTATCGGCCGACAGCGGAGTTGGGGCGCCGTAGCGCGCGAGCGATTGCTTCCATCGCGGGATCACGTCCCGCGGCAATCGACGCAAAAGAAAGCGGCGCTGCCAGATCCGGCTCCAACGTTGGCACTGAAATCGGGAAGAGCCAATTCACCCAATAGCACGGCCCGAACCAGCGGCAACCGTGCAGGTAGTCGTGCAAACCGGTCGCGTAGCTCATGCCAATCCCGGAATTCGGCAATACGAGCGGCCGCGGCTCGCCGTAGAAAACCAGCCTGTCCCCGCTCGGCTCGCCGACAAGGGTTACCCGCCCCGGCGCCGACTGCTTCACGAACCCAACGCTACTGATGCCCGCGGAGAATGTCGACGCATGCGTGATCACGAACACCCGTCCTGTGTCTGGAATCATCCCGGGTAGATCCGCCATGAATGACGCCGTTTTAGTGTAGTCGCCGCCGCCGTCGAAGCGCATATCCAGAATGACATTCTGGGGCTTTGCCTGCGCTATCGATTGCCGCGCGTGAGTGAGAAACGGATGGATTCGCTCGCCATCCTCGGCATCCGTGTTGGTTTTGAGCTGCATATAGATGGCGGCGAGCGCCGGCAGCGGCACCAGCCGGAACGCCCGATCGGGCTCCTGGAGCCACAACGGCGCCGGCCGATTCGGGAGCGCGGCGCTGTCGGTACTTTCATTGCTCAGACGATCTGCGGCCAGGTAACGCAGCCGGTTCACGGACGGCTCCGTCGGATCCGGCGGAAGCGCGGATAGCACGATATCCCGAGCATGATCTTGGTTGCTGATGGTTAGGGTGACTTGATGTTCCGACCGAGCGATGCCGGCGGCATGTAGCAGCTGTGGAGACTCGAGCACGCTGACGTTTTCATGATTGCGATGGTTCAATCGGCCACCCGCATAGATGCTCAACCTCTGAAGTACCTGGGCGATCGCGCTGCCGTCTATGGCGTCGACCCGCATTCCGAGTGCCGATACACCAGGGCCTTTGGCCCGCACGACGAACACGCCATCTGCAAGCAATATCAGGCGCACGGGAAGGCGGTTCATGCGACCGGAGCGGGGGCGGGTCCATATCGTCGAGTGGCCGTTGTCAGCGAGCGCGACGACGCGAGCGACCTGTAGTTCGAATGCGGCTGGCGTCCAAGTTCCCGCCCGGGACTCCGATTCGCTGATGAGTTGTGATGCACGCGCGCGCTGTTCGCCGGAGTAAGCTGCATCCAGTGTCAGGTCGCGACGCAGCTGCGCTAAGTCCTGCAATTGCGACGCTCGAACCTCGCCCGGCGGGGTCGATTCGCTTGCCGCCGGCGATGGGGAGACGCCGATCGCGTAGAACAGTGCCAGCAGTGCTCTGATTGCCAAGTGTCCCTCCGTTAAGGATTAACACCGATGCCCCAAGAAAGTGTCAGTTCGAGCGATGCTCTCTCCTTCTTCGTACTAGCGGTATAATCATTGCACCTATGGGACGTTGCCGATAGACGAAGCGCAAATCCGACTGGTTTGGGCGTTGGTATCATTATTAAAGACAGAAGAAACAGATAGATGCACCTCAGACTTTAGATTGGAACTAACTAGAAGGATGGGCACATGCGAAAAATTGCACTCTCTTTAATGCTGGCCATGTCGATCGGCGCCGCCTCCACCGCGTCGTCGCAATCCCCACAGCCTGGCGCAGTCGATCCCGCCTGGAAGGTGCCGGAAGTCATCTCATTCATTGGTGTGAAACAGGGAGATAAAGTGGCCGATGTCGTGGCAGGTCGCCTTACGGCATCGCTGGCGAAAGCAGTCGGTCCGTCCGGAAAAGTGTATGCGGTCGAGACGGCCGAAGTCGTCAAGGCCCATCCCGAAATATTGGACAGGATGAAGGGGCTCGCGGCGCAGTCGCCCAATGTCATCGTCAGCGATGAGCCGGTCGCCTCGGCGCTGCCCTCGGGACTCGACGCTGTGTTCATTCGACAGAATTACCACGATCTCTACGACAAGTTCATGGGACCTGCGGATGTACCCGCATTCAACAAGGCGGTCTTCGCCGCGCTGAAGCCGGGCGGTGTCTATGTAGTGCTGGATCACGTCGCCGCCGCGGGTTCGGGGATCGGGGCAACCGAGACGCTGCACAGGATCGATCCGGCGAGGGTCAAGGCGGATGTGCTGGCAGCCGGCTTCAAGCTGGATGCCGAGAGTTCGATTCTTGCGAACAACAGCGACGATCACACCAAAAATGTGTTCGACCCGTCCGTTCGCGGCCACACCGACCAGTTTCTGTATCGCTTCAAAAAGCCGAAGTGACCGTAGGTCACTAGCAAGCCTTTAGTCGCGCTGGGCAAGGAGCGTGAGTGTGATTGACCGACGAGACTTGTTATGTCTTGGAATGAGTTGCGCGTCGCTTGCGCTCGCGCCGCGGTGGGTTCGCGCAAGCTCATCGGAGCCGCTAAGCCAACGTAGCATCCCCTCGACCGGCGAGCGACTTCCGGTGATCGGTCTTGGTAGCTCGGCCTCCTTTGAAGAGTCGGCCAACCGCGGCGACCTGCAGGGTCTCACCCAGGTGTTGAAAGCGATGGTTGAGCAGGGTGCAAAGGTATTCGACACCGCGCCGAGCTATGGCGCCTCAGAGGCGGCAGCCGGCCGTGTCGCGAAGGAATTGGGGATCGCGGAGAAGATTTTTTGGGCAACCAAAACGGAACGGTCTTACGGCGGCGACGATGCGGCCTCTGCACGTGCTCAAGTCCAACAGTCCCTTACGAAACTAGGGGTGAGGAAACTGGACCTGGTCCAAGTACATAACCTTGCTAATTTACAAACCACGTTGGCGGTTTTGAAGGACCTGAAGCGTCAGGGTCTTGTACGCTATTTGGGGGTGACGACGACGTTTCGAGGCCAATATGATGAACTTATGAATTGCATGCGCAACGAGCGACTGGACTTCATCGGCATAGACTACGCAATCGACGATCGTGAGGTTGAAAAGCGAATCCTACCCCTGGCAATGGATCGCGGCGTTGCGGTACTTGGCTATGTGCCGTTTGGACGCAGCAACCTCTTCAAGCGAGTTGGGCGCTCCAACGTGCCTGAATGGGCGCAAGAGGCCGGTATGAAGACTTGGGCGCAATTCTTCCTGAAGTTTGTCATCGGTCATCCGGCAATAACAGTCGTGACGCCTGCTACGAGCCAACCAAGTCATATGTTGGAAAATCTTTCCGGCGGAATTGCTCCATTCCCGGACGAGCCCATGCGCAGGCGAATGATTGCCGTAGTTGACAATCTAGGTTAGCCAATTGGAGCGCTCGCTTCACGGCCGGCCCAATTGATCCGCAGCTGCGCAGTCGCCAAGCAGACCTTGGAGACGGGCGAGTAAATTCGCGTCGTCGATCGATCCATGGTGATGGTATTGCCGCCAGCGCCCGTATCTTTGCCGAAACCAGCGGCTGCTCCGAATCGTGAGATCCAGCACGATCGCATCATTCAGGTAACACCCGCGTTCGCAACCTACGGCGAGAAAGGTTTCACCGACCTCATGAATCGTATACTCCTGCAATTCGAGAGTGACAACATTGGTGCCACGGAAAAGCTTGCGGTAGATTCGACTGATGCGCGTCCAGCCATTCTGAGTACCACCCAGTGGACTGTCCATCGATACATCGTCGCAGTCGCTCCAATTGAGCTCCATGAGTTGGAAATTGCGACTATTGAAGGCCCGGTAATAGTCCGCGAGCGCGCCGAAAGGCTCGGTTGGATCAATGTTCGGTTCCTTACCGGTGATTGGTGCGGCGGCCGGGGCTCGATATACGAGGCTCACTCGCCGACCGCGACCTTGCACCGCAGACAGGACTTACCTGCATCGGCGATCGATGTTCTTTCGGCCCCGTTTGCGGTCACCAACAAAAATACCAGCGTCAGCGATATCAAGGCGCGTAGGAATTGTGCGGTGCTCATCCGATTGGCAAGTTACTCCAGATGCACTTGGCGCTCTTGTCAATTGATGCCGTCATTTGAGTATTCTTGCTTTCGGGCAGAGGCTGCCAAAGTATAACCAGGTACGATGGACGCGGAGGACGATTGCTTGAGCACGACCATCAGCGAAGGAGCTTTTGAACCTGCCGTGCAGGATGTCGCGACGCGAGGACGAAGCGCTCCGCTCGGCGCCGACGTAGCGCCCCGAGGGGTGAATTTCAGCGTTTTTTCCCGGAGTGCATCCGGTATCGAGTTGGTTTTCTTCGACCGGGAAGATGACGCCCTGCCCGCAAGGGTGCTGCCGCTCGATCCGGCCGCGAATCGTACCGGACTCTATTGGCATGCGTTCGTGCCCGGCATCAAGCCGGGGCAGCTTTACGGGTATCGGGTCCGGGGGTCCTTCGATCCCGCGAGCGGGATGCGATTTGACGGTGACAAGCTACTGCTCGACCCGTATGGCCGTGGCGTGGTCGTTCCCAAGAATTACAGCCGCGAAATGGCAAGCCAGAAAGGCGATAACGAGGCGACGGCAATGAAAAGCGTCGTGATCGATTCCCATGCCTACGATTGGGAAGGTGACTGTCCACTTGACCGGCCCGTCTCGCGAACGATCATCTACGAGATGCACGTGCGCGGGTTCACGCGGCATCCAAATTCCGGGCTTTCCGAGAAAACGCGCGGCACCTATGCCGGTTTGGTGGAAAAGATTCCCTATCTTCAGCAACTTGGCATCACCGCGGTCGAGCTGCTGCCCGTGTTCCAGTTCGACTCGCAGAGTGCCCCACCCGGTAAGGTCAACTATTGGGGCTATGCTCCAGTCTCATTCTTTGCGCCGCACCAGGCCTATAGCTCACGCCAAGATCCAATCGGCCCTGTGAACGAATTTCGCGACATGGTGAAAGCGCTGCACCGGGCAGGCATCGAAGTGATTCTGGACGTTGTTTTCAATCACACCGCGGAAGGTGACCAGCTCGGACCGACCTTGTGTTTCCGCGGGCTGGAAAACAGCACGTACTACATTCTTGAGAAAGACCGCGCGCGCTACGCGGACTATAGCGGCACCGGAAACACGCTCAATGCAAATCATCCGGTGGTGCGGCGAATGATTCTCGACAGTCTCCGGTATTGGGTGGAAGAGATGCACGTGGACGGCTTTCGGTTCGATCTGGCGGCGATACTGGAACGGGATGGGTCAGGCAATTTGTTGCCAACCCCGCCGGTACTGTGGGACATCGACTCGGCTCCGATGCTTGCCGGCACGAAACTGATCGCCGAGGCGTGGGACGCGGCGGGCCTGTACCAGGTGGGCACCTTTCTTGGGGACAATTGGCGGGAGTGGAATGGACGATTTCGGGATGATGTGCGCAGCTTTTTCCGAGGTGATGACAATTCGGTCGCGTCATTCGCCGATCGGCTGCTCGGCAGCCCTCAGATTTATGGGCACAAGGAGCGCGAGGCGGAGGCCAGCATTAATTTCGTGACCAGTCACGACGGCTTCACACTCAACGATCTGGTTTCCTACAACACCAAGCACAACGAGGCCAATGGCGAAGGCAACCGCGACGGCGCCAACGACAATCGAAGTTATAATTGGGGTATTGAAGGTCCCTCCGCTGACGGCGCGGTGGAGACGCTCCGAAATCGGCAGGTGAAGAATTTCCTCACGGCGACGATTCTGTCGTTCGGTCTACCGATGATATCGATGGGCGATGAAGTGCGGCGCACGCAGCAGGGTAACAACAACGCCTATTGCCAAGACAACGAGATCAGTTGGTTCGACTGGGCGTTGGTTGCCAAGCACGCCGACGTGCATCGGTATGTCAGTTCTCTGATCGCACACCACCTGATGCGAGGTCTCGACCCCGATTTTGCAACGTTGACTCTCAACGAACTGTTGCGCGACGCAAATGGAGGCTGGCATGGCGTGAAACTCGAGCAGCCCGATTGGCGCTTCGATTCGCACAGCGTGGCGTACAGCGCAGCGGGTCGAGACGAAAAACTGCGCTTTTATGCGATTTTTACTGCTTATTGGGAGGCGCTCGAATTCGAACTGCCGCCGGCTACACCGCAGGCACCGTGGCGGCGTTGGATCGATACCAGCCTCGACTCACCATGCGACATTGTTGAGTGGAAGAGCGCTCCGCTCGTGACGACCCGTACCTATCGAGCCGGACCGCGCTCGGTCGTTATCCTCTGCACGTATGCGTGAGCCTTTGGAAGCCATTGCAGATTCATCGCGGCGTCTCAACATCCCAGCGCAGCTTGCGCGTTGCAACCATCACCGTGGCGAGTACTGCAAACAAGGCAATGGCGCCAATCAGCAGCGCATAGCTTTCGGACAGCACCAACATGAAGAGCAATCCGTAGACAAGGCTCATGACGGCGGCAATCATCGCCCCCGGCCGAACGCTACCCATTGCCCCGGATACATAGAATCCGAGCAACCCAACCAGCGCCGCCGCCCCCAGCCAATAACTTAGCCAAAACGGCAAGTGTTCCGCCAGCGCGATCAGCAGCAAGTAAAACGTGCTGAGCGCAAGCCCGATCAATAAATATTGCATGGCATGAACCCGGACTTTGCCGAGCGATTCCCATGCAAAAAATGAGAGAAAGGTTAGCGATATAAACAGCAAGGCGTATTTCACGGCGCGCTCGCTACGCTGATAGACGTCTACGCTCTGAAACAAGTCCACGCCGTACGCTGAGTTGCCAAATTGGGAGCTGTCTACCTGCTCGTCGACCCACGATTGCGCGAAGGCTCGGTTGAGGGCAAGCACCTGCCAGTTGGCGTGGAAGCCCTGTCCATCGATCGTGTACTGCGAGGGCAGGAATGCGCCTTGAAATTGTGGGTCCGGCCAATCTGATGCCAAATTCGCTCTGGTCGTCGCGGCGGTCGGCACGAAACTCAACGACTGGCTGCCCGCCAGCACCAATCGCGCAGAAAACGGCACATCTTGGTCGTGGAAGAATTCCGACAGATCGATTCCGGCTTCGACGCCGGGCAATCCCTCCGAGAGTGCAGGCCCGAATGTCAGGCTGCGTTGACCGAGCGCTGCACCGCTAAACTCACGGACGCTGCGAACGTCCGACAGCGGCAACCGTACGCTGGCTTCTTTCCAGCGAAAGATTGCGTTCGGGTAGGGTCCTAGCGCAGCGGCGGCCATGACATCGGCCATCTTGAAGGTGCCGCTCAATTTGGCCCGCACCAGGTATACAGGAACGCCGTAAATGCCAACCCGCCGGGTCGTTGTGTGGTCGATGGTCGCCTGGATGTCCAAGTCATTGGCAAGGATGAAGAGCTGGTGCGACTTCTTGGAGATCTCACCCGTGTTCGATTTGCTTTCGACATCGAACGGCACCCGAAGCATTGGGCCACCCACCGTAAGGCTTCCACCCCAGCCTTTTGCGACGGTTTCCACAGCCTGATTTCGCATTTGGCTGCGTTCCAGGATCAGTCCGCGCAGCATGGACAAGGGAATCATCAACCCCAAAGCGATCAATCCGATTGTGGATAGCTTCGCCGCGAGGGGCCTGCCTTCGAACATGCTCCATGCCATTCGCTTCTCCGGTATTGCTGAAATTCACCGTTAGAGTGCCGTAAAGAAATGGCAAAGGAGTGGGGCAACCCTGCGCAATTATGGCAGTGGCCGGGGGATACGCCGACGGATAGGATAGCCCCTAGCGACATAACGCGGAGAAATCGGAATCTGGACGATTGCAGAATAGAGATATCGAATGCTCACAAAATCCAAACATATCGGGATCGTGGCGTGCAGCGTTGAGGGCGCGGCGCTGTGTCTTCGCGAAATCGCCGCATACTCTCTGAATTTCATGGGCGAGCACCTGCATCCGCAAGTAACCCTTAGCTGCATTGCCATGGGCGAATGGCTGCCCGCATTCAATCGCGGCGACTATGAGGGCGTCGCCGATTTCATGCTGCGCGAAACGCAGATCGTGGCGAAAGCCGGCGCGCAGCTCGCGATCTGTCCCGACAATTCCGCGCATCTTGCGTTCAAGCAGGTGGCGGCGAGATCACCCATTCCGTGGCTGCACATCGCAGAGGAAGTCGCGAAGGCCGCGGTGCGCGGTGGTTATCGGCACTCAGCACTGCTCGGCACGCGTTTTACGATGAGCGGGCCGGTCTATCCGGAAGTGTTCAAAAGGTACGAGCTGAAGATCAGCTTGCCTGCAGAAAGTGACCAAAAGATCGTCGATGAGATAATCTTCAAGGAACTCGTCAATGGAATATTAAGCGAGGCATCTCGCCTTCGCTACAACGAAGTCATCGATCGTATGAAGGCCCGCGGCTGCGATAACGTGATCCTCGGTTGTACGGAGATTCCCTTGCTGGTACGGGCGGACGATTGTCCGTTACCGGCGCTGGATTCGACGCGCCTCCTAGCGCGCGCGGCGGTTGATGCAGCCTTGCAAATAGGTTGATCTCCTAGGCGAGTACTTCGAGCACCTGCTTGAGCGCGCGCCGCGATTCTTGGGCGGCGCGCCCCCAACTCTGCCGTCCCGACAGCTCGCTGTGACCAAACGCGATCCGTCCATGACGCTCGCGAATGACCTCGAGCGGCGCTGGGTTGCCCGGCGTTCCAAAATAGAAGCCCGGTTGGGGCGCAATGTACGCATGGCCCCAGCGGTTGATGACGATGCCGGCGATGTCGCGCCTGGCATCGAATCCAGAATCGCCCAACATCTGCTGCAGCTGTTTGCGGATCTGCAGTTCGAAATCAGCGTAAGTTGTGGCAAATAACCGGCCGCGGGCGGCGCTAGTTTGGGCATCAATCGGAACACCGGACTGGGGAAATCCGACATAGAACGTGAGCATCGCCGGCTTGGACGGATCGAGTGGCACCGGGACGCCGTTGATTTTCATCGGCTGGCGTACGTTGACGAAGAAACCGAAGCCGTCGAACCAGTGTGCGGCCGAAATGCCGAGCTTCGCGAAGGCCTTCCAATTATGCACCGCGACGTTTGCGACCAGTATCGGCCCGTGATGAAATTGCGCGTAGGCCGCGACATAGGAGGGCGGCAGATCACGCACGATGCGACGCGCAATCCAGCCGCCGGCGGCGACGATTGCGGTCTTTCCGCGTACGCGCGCGAGTTGATCGCCGACAACATAGGTGACGTTGACAGCGCTTGCGGTCTCCGGCTTGCCGTCGTGCCGGACGGCCACGACGGTGGCGCCGAGTCGCATACGGGTATGCTGCGGTCGATCGAGCGCGGTAAAATCGATCGGCGCGTAGAGCACGTCCGCAAATGATCGCGTACCGGAGATGGCATCCGGCAACAGCGCTTTGACGAGGTGCCGCAAGATGGCGGCATTGCCGCCGGGAAATGAAAACACCGTGTCGTCCAGGATGTTTTCGCCGGTTCCCGGTAGGCCGAGCAATTTTGCGCCGTAGGCGGACACAACGTCCGAACTCACGCCGTAGTCGCCGGTCGCCACGAGCGGATCGGAAAGCCGAAACACGTCTTTGGACAGGCCGAGTTCACGGACGATCAGGTCACCGTATGACATCGAGTCGAGCCACCGGTTCGTCGAGGCTTCATCGCCGTGAGTGAGAACGGGCGTGTGTTTCTTCCACTGCAGCCAGCTGCGGCGGGCGTCGGCTGAAATCGGCGCACGGCGCAAATCGTCGGACCAAGGGTCGATCACCCACGCGCGCTTCGACGCGAAGGGCTTGTCGAAGTAGTAACCCAGAGAACTTACGTCCTCATTCCAATACATGGGATCGTAATGATCTCGCGCGAATTTCAACGACGCGGCCATCCCGGCCGGAGCGACGAACTCGTAGGAGCGCGGCATGCCGATCTCGTCCCAGAGATCGACGACGTGCGCGTAGTTGTTGTCCGCGCGAGGAACTATCGCGTCATTCGAACCCTGCGGTCCGGTGAGCATCACGCCGTCCACGAGCATCTGGTTCTGCTTGGCCTCGCCGCCGAACACCGGATGATTGTCGAGAACGAGGCAGCGCGAATTGGGACGCGCCCTGTGGAATTCGTATGCCGCAATGAGGCCGGCGAACCCGCCTCCGACGATGATCAGATCGTAGGGCTCGTCGGCCTGCGGTGCCGAACCAATCCTTGCTTCGTAGATGCCGTCGCGAACGCCGTGTGCTGCGTTGACGACGGAGGCGATGTTGCCATTCGAGCGGCTGTAATCGCCGATGCCAGCGTACCCGTTCCACGATGTCGTGAGCCCTTGCGCGAACGCCGGCGCCGGCGCGCCCAAAAGGATTGCACCCGAGCCGATGAGCGTCGCTCCGACGAAATCGCGTCGCGTGATATTCCTGTTGAGCCCGAGAGATCGCGCTTCGCCGTGCTGCGGGACCGTTCGACCCGGTATTTTGTTTTTCACTGACCGGTGAGACGTTTCGCGTACGAAACCGCGTAGGCCGGGGAGCGGAACAGCAACACCGGGTCGTTGGTCGGGGCGATGCCATCAGCCATGACCAAGGGGTTGAAGTTGATCGGCTCGCAGGCAACGCCCTTTTGTTGCGGCGTCGCCTGGGTGATGGTCAGGGTGCCGGCCTTGAAATGCTTGCGAGTCTCCGGCCACGCCAACGTCGGGTTATCCTGCGGGTCCCCGGGCTCGCCGACGTAGACAATCATGTCCCACACCGCCGGCCCTTTGCCCGTGCGCTCGATGAGATTCTTCTCGAGGAAGTCATGGGGCGCCGCCTTCATTTCCGCGGCCGTCATTTCTTTCGTGCCATCGCGCGGGACGAAGCGCCACCTCACCAAGTGCTCGGTACTTTTCGCGTCGATGAACTTGAAGGTGTGAATGCTGAAGAAGGTGGTCTGATAATAGTTCGCCGTCGGCGTGTGATGACTCGACAATTGGGTAAGCGCCATCGCGTCGGGATGCGTGGCGGCATAGGCTTTCAGTTTCTCCGGGTCCGGTTGGCCCGTTTTGGGATCGGGCTTCGCAGCGACGATTGCATCGCGGAAAGAGGCGGGTGACGCCGCGGCGAAGATCGGCACATTGATCATGGTGATGTGCTGCAATGCATTGCCGGCAAGATGGAACTCGAGCGCCATTCCGCGCGGAGCGGGCGCCGCGTCCGGTACTTCAGGGTTGCCGCCGCCGAGCGAGAAGCGCGCGACCACCGGAATGATTTTGCCTGAGAAGAGCGCGGAGCGGCTGAGGGTGGCCGCGTCGGTCGTCCCAACGAACTCGCCCGCGGCGCAGGTGCCTTTGATGTGATTCCTGCGCTGGCCTGGGTGTACGCCGAAGGTCCCTTCGAAAGCATCGATCATTTGCGGGGCGGTGACTTCGGAGCCGTCGGCTGCGGCTCCAAAGGCCAAATTGGGAGGAGCGAATGCAACAGAGATCAAGGTCATGAACGCGAATCGTGCACCGTGGCGGAATGAAGACGATTTCATTGCGATGAACCTCAGGCGGCCGGCGGATAATTATACCTCGTCGTTCTCAGGCCTGGTACGTCGACGGTTCCAGATCGGGCATCCTGGCCTGGCTGATCAACTCCGGTTCTGCGCTGTTCGAAAGAAAATCCACCACCCGCATGACCGCACGCGGTGACTTGAGCCCGCTCCAGCCGCTGCCGCGGACGCCGAATGCGCGTTGCGGAAATGCCGGCGGATGCCAGCGCAGGGAATGCAAGACCGCATGCGGAACACCGCGATTGAGCGAGGATGGTATTTCACACTCTTCGCCGATTGCGGCAGCAGCCGAGACCAGGTTCGATAGTTTTTTGGCGATGCCGGGCCAGTTCTTTGAAATATGCGCGGCGAAGGCGCCGGCATACCCAATCATGATCCCGGACGCGACCAGGGCACCGCTTTGTCTGAGGTGCCGCGCAACCCAAGTAACGGTCGGCGGGCGAAGGCCTTCCACGCTAAGACCTCCCCCGACGCGCGGCTGCCCCACGACGAGGTAGTCCTCATCGATGCCTTCTTCGAGGTCGGCCATACCGAGGGTGATCGCTCCTTCGGGCACGCTTGGCAGCTCAGCAAGGGCGCAATTGAGCGCGTTTTTCAAGATCCATTCGTGCAAGACGAAGCATCGGGCCGGAAGAATCGTTATCACGTTCGACGGTGAGCACGCAGCCACCGAGAGAATAGCCGCGGCCGATGAAAGCTGTGACGCGGCGCGATTGTCACACACAAACCTTCGTTCCGGCGGAACAAACCAGATCGATGGTTCCCAGTGGGATCGATATTCTTCAAAAGTGGTCACAATCACCTGAGACGCCGGTGCGATTGCCGTCGCCCGATGCAGCGATCTCTGTAGCGGCGTCGCCGCCTTGGCCAGAGGGCAGTATTGCACCGGCGCCGGCCCTCCCAGACCGGTCCCCCAGTCCGGCCCATGTTCATCCGCCAGCACGATGCACCACCGCGATCTGGGCAGGTGGCCTTGATCGAGCGAAGCAGGCTCACTTAGGAACATAAGTGACGACCAGGTTAGACATCGCCAGGCGTTCTTTCTTGAACAAACTGGGCATCAATTGGATAGTTGAGCCGGATTGTTATGGCCCGGCTGGTCGACGGTGTCAAGCGATACCAACGTATCGCTTACCGATACCATCGTGCAATCGATTCGGCCTCACGCCTTTGGTCTGATGAAGCGCGGCAGCCCGCGTCCAGGAGAGTCATCATGACCGAAGATTCCTTAGAGTTGACCAACAGGATCAATGGCAGCCTTGAAGGATCGATCACGGCTGAAACGCCGGGCCTTTTGGCAAGATTGGTCGAGGCGGCCGCCGCGGCGAGTCTCAGTGATCGAGAAAAGGCGCGCAACAGGCTTCAGGATGCGCTCGCCGTGCTCACAACCGGTCCCGAGGCTGGTAGTCGCGCGCGCGCGCCGCGCGGTGGACTGGCGCCCTGGCAGGCCAGGCGAGTTGCCGCATACGTGCATGCGCACATCGGCACGAGTCTGAGAACCAGCGAACTTGCGAAGCTGGTGCGCCTAAGTTACAGCCATTTCAATCGCGCCTTCAAAGTGAGCTTCCAAGAAACGCCTACGGCGTACATCATGCGGCAACGAATGCGCCTCGCGCAGGACAAGATGCTCACCACCGGCCATCCGCTTTCGCAGGTCGCCTTAGAGTGTGGATTGTGTGACCAAGCGCATTTCAGCCGCATGTTTCGCCGCATCGTTGGAGAAAGCCCGCGGCTGTGGCGCCGACAATTCGCATCCGATTTGGCTCTGGAGCCGAAGTGCGAAGGTGCGGCGGCGCACTAGGCCTGACGACCATCCGAGTTTCTGGGGTGAGATCGCCTCGTTTGCGCATATTTGTTCAAAGCGCAGCAGGCTCGTCATAGATCTCCTCGGATTGAGCCGCCACAATGTTTCGTCGGCGGCTTCGAAGGCAACAGCATAGGTATCAGGAATGCAAGCTAAACAGTCCCAAACGCGCAACACGGATGACTTGGTGCGCCGGCGAAAGGCGCCGCTCATCACCCCAACAGACCTCGGCGATGAGGCGTCGCTGGATAGT
>Ga0210400_10002001_pt1 | contig 19484 bp, 18 predicted proteins | sample IncBWH26MmetaG_FD_155456 | JGI IMG/M metagenome (GOLD analysis project Ga0210400, IMG submission 155456) | Forest soil microbial communities from Barre Woods Harvard Forest LTER site, Petersham, Massachusetts, United States - Inc-BW-H-26-M | ecosystem: Environmental > Terrestrial > Soil >...
TCGCGTACTCCGGTTTTGCTTATTGGATTTTCCGCGGCAGGACGCCTGAGAACGGATGGGGCGAATGACGATTCGGCAGCGCCAAATTCTGTGGTTCCTCGCAATCTACGGCTTGTCTGTGGGTACTTTTGCTGTTCTGGCGCTGCTCATGCGCATGTTATTGCGGTGGACAACTTGAGGGGTTGCAGTGCCCAAAACGTTTCATGGGACCTTCTGTAAGACATGAGCCTCTTCGATTCCTACCAACCGCACTATACCCCACCGGTTCGTCAGCTACTTCATACTGAAATTGCGGAATACCCTTGTAGGTCTAAGGGCTAGAAATGCAATGACCGCAACGCGATTCGCGGAATTCAGCGACAATGCGCAGTAGCGGAGGCGTGGCGTCTCAGCACGAGACACTGCGCAGGCCAAACACCCGAATAGGTGAGCGAGTTTTCGAGCATGCAGTCAGCTCAACGTCAGGCGATTGGAAGATGTATAGCATGGTTCAGGTGCCCCTTTACCGCGCAATCCTTTTCCGCGAATGAAGGTGACTTGGGGCGCCCATCCCACCAGTAATGAAGGCGTGAAAACGCCAGGCATCGGTTGCCGCCAACCGGCTGAACCTCAGGCCAAATCCGGAGGCTCGCGCGATTTTGCGCCTGCAACAAGGCCCTATCTTTGGTGATTCAAATCTTTCCAGCGAGCGGATACCGTATTTCGTGTCGATATTTCGACTCGGTATTTCGACTCGACGTCAGATTCCACGTTTCCCCAAGTGGTTCTGTGCTTTCCTGATTTCTACAAATCCTGTGAATTCATGAAAGTGGATCAGGGTGTCCCCTTCGTGTCAGCTTGGCAAACGAACTGCCTTGAGGATTAGCGGCTGTACGGGGCGGCACAGTGGCCTAGCTGGAGTTTACATAGCAAACGCGACCGAACAACGAGAGGAAATGACGTCGCTATGCAAAACGTGAAGAATTTGAATCCGGCGGCTCATCTCGACGATGATGCCATGAGGCGAACTATGGTCGCCGGCAATCGTGTTATGGCCCTCTGGCACACCATGATCGGTAAGAAGGTGGTTATGGCTGTGACCGGTCTGGTGCTTATCGGTTTTGTTATCGGCCACATGCTTGGCAATCTCAAGATATTCTCTGGCCCGAACGAGATCAACGCCTACTCACGGTTCCTCCGGGAAGTAGGACGTCCCGAGCTCGGCTACAGTCAGTTGCTTTGGATCGTGCGGATCGTTCTACTCACCTGTGTGGTTCTTCACGTAACCGCCGCCATTCAACTCACTCGCATGAGCTGGGATGCGCGACCGACAGGGTACGCCGTCAAACGGGATATCGAGACGACATTCGCCGCACGAGTGATGAGAGGGGGCGGCGTGCTAATCCTTGCCTTCGTCATTTTTCATCTTCTGCACTTGACCGGGGGCGTCGTCGGGTTCCGGGCGGGGGAGTTCGAGCATCTCGCCGTCTACCAAAACGTGGTGGCGGCTTTCACCGTGTGGCCTGTGGCGCTCCTCTACATCGTGGCCATGGGCGCACTATGCCTCCACCTCAGCCATGGACTCTGGAGCATGCTGCAAACACTTGGTTGGAACACTGCCCGAAACGAACCGACTCTAAAAATCCTTTCGCGCGTCATTGCCATCATCGTATTTCTGGGATTCTCGTCAGTTCCCGTCGCTGTAATGGCGGGCTGGCTGCACTAAAGGAAACAAATGTGTTGGAAGCAAGAACACCGTCAGGGCCAATTGAACAGCAGTGGGACAAATGCCGCTTCGAGATGAAGCTGGTAAATCCTGCTAACCGCCGCAAGCACTCGATCATTGTCGTGGGAGCAGGATTAGCTGGAGCGGCGGCCGCCGCGACTCTCGGCCAGCAAGGGTATCACGTCCAATGCTTTTCCTATCACGACACCCCACGCCGCGCGCACTCCATCGCAGCTCAGGGAGGGATTAATGCCGCCAAGAATTACCGCAATGACGGCGACAGCATTTTCCGCCTGTTTAAGGACACGGTGAAAGGCGGCGACTTTCGCGCGCGCGAGGCCAACGTATATCGTCTCGCCCAAATCAGCGTCAACATCATCGACCAATGCGTCGCTCAGGGCGTTCCCTTCGCCAGAGAGTATGCCGGTCTTCTCGACACTCGATCATTTGGCGGCGTGCAGGTCCAACGAACGTTTTACGCGCGAGGTCAGACCGGGCAGCAGCTACTGCTGGGGGCTTACCAGGCCCTGGAAGAGCAAGTGGCGGCCGGCACGGTGGCGATGCACATACGCAGCGAGCTGCTTGACATAGTGATTGTCAACGGTAGAGCTCGCGGCATCGTGACGCGGGACTTGGTTACTGGCCAAATTGAGGGTCATGCCGCCGCCGTGGTCGTGCTGGCAACAGGGGGATACTCAAATGCCTTTTATCTCTCGACCAACGCCAAGGCTTCCAACTGTACTGCCATATGGCGGGCCCACCGACGCGGCGCCCTGTTTGGGAATCCGTGTTTCACACAGATTCATCCGACGTGTATCCCATTGAGTAGCGTACATCAGTCCAAGCTCACGCTGATGTCGGAGTCGCTGCGGAACGACGGGCGCGTATGGGTGCCAAAGAAAAAGGGTGAAACCCGCGCTGCGAGAGACATCCCGGAACATGAGCGCGACTACTATCTGGAGACCCGATACCCGAGTTTTGGCAACCTTGTGCCTCGCGACGTCGCATCGCGAAACGCCAAGGAAGTGTGCGACGAAGGACGCGGCGTCGGGCCGAACGGGCAGGGTGTCTACTTGGACTTCGCGGACGCCATCGAGCGACTCAGTCTGGAAACTGTTCGCGAGAAGTACGGAAACCTGTTCGATATTTATCAGCGGATTACTGGCGAAGATGCATATACCGTGCCAATGCGGATCTATCCCGCGCCTCACTACACCATGGGCGGGCTGTGGGTAGACTATCACTTGATGTCGACCATCCCGGGATTATTCGTGGGTGGTGAAGCGAATTTCTCCGACCACGGCGCCAACCGGCTCGGCGCCAGCGCGCTCATGCAGGGACTGGCCGACGGTTACTTCATTCTGCCGTATACCGTGCCCGATTACCTCGCCTCAATCACATTGGATCCTGTCGACGTGTCGCACGCGGAGTTCGCAGCAACTCAGGCCGAGGTCAAGCACCGGATCGAGTCGCTGCTTGCTATCAAAGGAGAACGTAGCCCCGATTCGTTCCACAGAGAACTCGGCAAGATTATTTGGGACAACTGCGGGATGGCCCGCTCAGATGCAGGCCTGCGAAAAGCTCTCGCTCGAATTCCGAAGCTACGTGAGGAGTTCTGGCAGAACCTCCGTATCGTCGGCGGCGACGATGAGTTAAACCAGGCTCTAGAGAAGGCGAACCGTGTTTCCGACTTTCTCGAGATCGCCGAGCTTATGTGTATCGATGCGTTGGATCGCACAGAGTCGTGCGGGGGCCACTTCCGCGTGGAGAGCCAAACACCCGAGGGCGAGGCGAAGCGAGATGACGAGAAGTTCTCCTACGCGGCGGCCTGGGAGTGGAAAGGGTACGATCAGGCACCCGTACTCCATAAAGAGCCGCTCACATTTGAGTATGTTCCTCTGTCTCAAAGGAGTTACAAGTAGTCATGAATCTCACACTTAGGATTTGGCGGCAGCAAAACGCAAAGGTACCGGGGCGGTTCGTGACCTATCAGGTGAAGGACGTGACATCCGACATGTCATTTCTCGAAATGCTCGACGCCCTCAACGAGGACCTCCTCAGCCGGGAAGAGGCCCCGGTCGCCTTCGAACACGACTGCCGAGAAGGGATCTGCGGGTCGTGCGGTTTTCTGATCAACGGCGTGGCGCATGGAGGCCACCGCGGCACGACCGTATGCCAACTCTCGATGCGCTTCTTCAAAGATGGCGAGACGCTTACGCTCGAGCCGTGGCGCGCACGCGCCTTCCCACTAGTCCGGGATCTGATCGTGAATCGGTCAGCCTTTGACCGAATCATTCAAGCGGGGGGGTTCATCAGCGCTCCCACGGGAAGCGCTCCGGATGCCGATGCGATCCTAGTCCCAAAAGAAGCTGCGGATACTGCGTTTGACGCTGCGGCATGCATCGGCTGCGGAGCCTGCGTCGCCGCCTGTCCGAATGCAGCCGCCATGCTTTTCACTTCTGCCAAAGTTACTCACCTCAACGCGCTTCCGCAGGGTCAGCCCCAGCGCGACCAGCGAACTCTCAGCATGGTCGTCGCAATGGCAAACGAACACTTCGGGAGTTGCACAAATCATGGCGAGTGTGAAGCGGTGTGTCCGAAGGAAATACCCCTGGAGTTTATCGGAAACATGAACCGCGACCTGATTCGAGCAGTATGGCATCGTCATAGGGAGCCGCTGGTTATTCCGGGTGTCGTCCAGCACCCGCTCCACGACGATACCCATGAGCATCTCGAAATAGAAGCCGGGAGGTCCTGAGATGGCGATCAGCGAGACGCGTCTGACTCACTGGCGTTTTGCTGACCTCCCAACAAATCGGTTGCCGGATCGGCATTCGGCTTGAACGAAAACGTTGAGTGAGTCAGCTTATTTATCTTGATCGCGCGATAGGGTATACGCACCACTCCGGGGCAAATTGTCATCGAGCGGGCCGAAAGTCCCCAAAACAGCCTCAGGCATCTCTCGCTCATTTTGGCATGACCGCCGAACTGAGCAAGAAAATTGGAATGTAACGGAGTTACGGTCGCGTGCTACATTTTCGATTGCTGTGCTACATTCTCCGGTTGAATTAGCCTTCAGAACACGTCGATTAGAACGAGCGGAAACTGAAATCCAGATAAGTGCTTTGTTTCCTGTGTCCGAACAAGGCCATGCAGGGCGGTACAAGGCTCCGCATTCAATGGGTCGAATCCCACCCTCTCGGCCATCCCTAAAGTAGTCGTCGCATCACTTCCTCTGCCCTCGAGATCACGTTAGTCGCAACAAAGGCAGCAAATCCCAGACAAATCTGCCAAGCGATCCCATATACCGCCATCCCTGAGAGCCCGAATGGGGGCCTGAAAGCTTTCCTTCCTGAGGACCCGAGAATAACGCGCGCGGCGCCGAACCTCAAAGGCAGCCCGCCCTTTTTCTCGCCGGAATTCAACCAATGTGCAATGACCGCTCCGTCCAAGTCACGTCCCAATAGCGGCCAAATTTCCGGCCATTCTCGTGAAACACACCGACTGGCACGAACCCGAACCGCTTATGCAGTGCTTCGGAACCTGGATTGGGCAGCGTGTATCCGGCAACGATACGGTGAATATCCTCGCCGGCGATCGCCTCGAAGAGAGCCGAATAGAGTCGGCTACCAATACCTTTTCCAATCGATTCGTGGGCGCAATAGATCGTTGTCTCCACAGTGGTGTCATATGCTGCCTTCGCTCGAAAACGTGTCGTGCCGGTATAGCCGATGACTCGACCTTCTTCCTCAGCAACCAGCAGTCTATAGCGACCGTTCAAGGCGAATTGCTCGAACCAAATTGAGCGACGCTCGACGGTATACGGCTCAAGATCGAACGTGATGGGAGTGTGGACGACGTAGTGGTTGTATATGTCGGTAAGTCGGGCGATATCGGCTTTGATCGCAGCGCGGATTTGAATCTCAGGCACGGTCAAATCGCGGTGTTCGCCAACGTTAAGGCGCGCTTCATGGGTCAAAACTCTATCACCGAAGGCGCGTCTCACAAACCCGCAGGCAGCAAAAAGCGCCAGCGCAGCTTCGTAGTTTGGGAATTCAAAGATGACGATGTCCTCGTTTTTAGTTCTTTCCAGGACCTCCTGGAAGATAGAAGGAGGAACCAGGTCAGGGCGTCCAGCCCGCTCCTAGTGCCCGGAAAGAATCGACTGCCGCGCGCTGCAGTTTCTCTGGTCAAAGCGAGATCGTCTTTGGCTATAAGCAGTTGACGGTCAGCATCAAGGACATCGGTGACTGGTATGACTCCAGCTCTGTAAGGCTGTTCGGAAAGATCTTTCACGCGTTGAAGCACTCTGGACGCGGGCGTTAACGACGCCGGTGAATGCAGGATCGCCGCCGGGTGTGCGAGCAACAGCAACAATACGTACTAACTCGGGCTGAGTCCTTGGGTCTTGTCGTTCATGTGCTGGTTTAGCCTGGGGGCCCAACGCCAAAGGGACAACGGTCACTAGAACGCTCATTGATTTCAGGGTTGTCATGATTAATTTGCGTCTCCTGCAACTCTCCGAGAGTTATCGCGTTTCCGCGCCCACAACGCGGACAACTTGGGCGTCATCCCATTCACGAATCGGGATCACCAGAAATAGCTCGGGGTGGTGTCCCGGAAGCTGGAGATGGTTGACGTAAGGCTCGCCGGTCGATCCATCCTGGTTAAATGTCTGCAATATCTTCTGATCCAGTCCGATAATCATGATGTGTGGCCCGACGTGGAATTCATTGCCGCTTCCCATCGCATGCGACTTGTTAGGTACCCAAAGGCCTTTGTACATATAGGAGATTCCGACACTCTGCACACTGGGCGTACGACCGGCAATGCTGTCCTTGACGAACTGTAGAAAGACCTGGTCAAAGCAGCCGGGCTCATCATCGGTGCTTTGAGCAGGACCCGGAAGACAAGTCCACCCGTTGGTGCCGGCCCGGAGAACCCGGAACTCGCCGCCGGGCGAAGTCGGATAGTCGAGCACGGTTGCGTTTCGCGAGACAAAATCTGGACCTGCCTGCAGAGCGGATAGAATCTTCTCCGCGTCAGACTTCGACTTGTTGCCCGATCCCGGCATTTGGGCGTAGGTGACGGCAGCGGTGATGAGCACTAGAAAAACAACGGTCTTCATTGAGATTCTCCTTAGCATTGAAGTTATTGGGCCCTTTAATGGAGTCGTTTCGTTCTTCGTCCGAATTACAGCTACTGCGAATACGGGTGCGTTCATTTGCTTCCTAGTTTGTCTGAGCCGTCGACGCGACACCTGAAAGGGGATTGTCCGACCGCTTACGTGTCAGAAAGAGGTAGAGGCACGGAAGAGCAAATGTAGCGAGCGCGTCGACAAAAAACCATCCATAGCCAAGAACGAAGATGTGGCTGAGTAGAGCGCCCACCATGAACACGGCAATGATGGCAGCACCGAGCCTAGCAGTTCTTGGGATCAAGAATAGGATTGCTCCTAGGCGTTCGATCGACCCGGATCCGATGCGAAATACCGGTTGCGAGACGAGACCGTGCACTGCGTTGGACATCTTGTTACACGCCTCGATGGAAAACGGCGCGCCCGCAAACTTGAAAAAAATGGCTACGTAGAACAGGTTCAGCAAAACAAGCAGTCGTATCATGAAGAGCGAAATCTTCTTCGGCATAGGTGATTTCTCCTTATGCTCAGTCTTGAGATGATAGAAGAGACCGATCGGTCGCACACTTATTTCGGTTACTTCCAGGACCGATCATGAGTAGTGCAACCGAGTGCCCAGTTGGATTTCACTGAAAACAGGGTTCGAAAAAGAAATTGGAGTGCCAGAATCTTGGGAATTGCGAGAATTCTGGCGGGCACCGAACCACTGCACCAAGCCCGTCGGACGCTGTCAGAGGAAGGTTTGTTGCATCCGAAGACCGTACGGTCTCATCGGATGCTTGTATTTCGCGCGATCAGTTCGCGATTCGGGTGTAAGAGGTTCCTATTCATGTGGATTGTTCGAGTCGCTTTAGACCGGCCGTACACCTTCATCGTTCTGGCGGTACTCATTTTGGTTCTTAGCCCGGTCATGATCTTGCGCACGCCGACCGATATTTTCCCGAACATCGACATCCCTGTCATCGCCGTGGCATGGCAGTACACCGGCATGAACCCCGAAGAATTAGAAGGCCGGCTCACGAGCACGTACGAACGACTGCTGACCACCGTCGTCGACAACATCGAACACATCGAATCCACTACAGTAAATGGCCAAGCCATCATTAAGATTTACTTGCAACCTGGTGCCAGTTTGGATACCGCCAATACCCAGGTCACGGCCGGATCCCAAGCTATTCTTCGCCTATTGCCGCCGGGAACCCTGCCTCCCCTAATCATCAACTATAGCGCTTCGAGCGTTCCTATTCTGCAGCTCGGCTTGTCTGGAAGCGGTCTCTCGGAGCAGCAGTTGAACGACCTCGGGCAGAATTTCCTGAGACCCCAACTGGTGACGGTGCCAGGAGCCGTCATTCCGTACTTATACGGCGGCAAACAACGCCAGGTCATGGTCGATTTGAATCCCGGCTTGCTGCAGTCGAAAGGGCTGTCGCCACAAGATGTTCTCAATGCAGTGCAGCAGCAAAATCTGATTTTGCCGTCCGGGACAGCAAAGATGGGTCCATTCGAATACGACGTTCGGCTGAACGCCAGCGCGAGGACCGTCCCCGAGTTAAATGACGTCCCGGTCAAGGTTGTTGGGAATTCCACGGTCTATCTTCGTGACGTAGCGAATGTGCGCGACGCTTTTGCGCCGCAAACCAACATCGTGCGCCAGGATGGTCATCGCGGCGCTCTGGTGTCCGTGCTCAAGGCCGGCAACGCTTCGACAATCGACGTCGTGAAAGGTATTCGCGGCCTTCTTCCGCGTGTCGCGCAGACTCTGCCTCCGGAACTGAAGATTCTGCCTCTGGCCGATCAGTCCATCTTCGTCCGAAGCTCCGTGAACGGCGTCCTCCGCGAGGCCGTCATCGCCGCGTGCCTCACGGGCTTGATGATTCTGCTGTTCCTGGGAAGCTGGCGGAGCACGTTGATCATCGCCGTTTCCATTCCACTTTCTATCCTGACCTCCGTCGTGATCCTCAGCTTTCTGGGAGAGACCATCAACATCATGACGCTTGGGGGATTAGCCCTGGCCGTCGGAATTCTTGTGGACGACGCAACCGTCACAATTGAAAACATCGAGCGCTACTTCGAAGAGGGGCATGCCCAGCGCGACGCCATCCTGGAAGGTGCGGCGCAAATCGCCGTTCCCGCCCTGGTGTCCACGTTGTGCATCTGCATCGTGTTCTTGCCCATGTTCTTTTTGAGCGGCGTAGCACGATATCTCTTCGTGCCTCTGGCCGAAGCTGTGGTGTTCGCTATGCTCGCGTCGTATATTTTGTCCCGGACGCTCGTGCCTACGCTGGCGATGTATTTGTTAAAAGTAAAACAGCGCGGCGCTGCCGGCGCACGGAATCCTCTTGTGCGGTTCCAGCGAGCGTTCGAGCGCGCATTCGAGCGCCTTCGGAATGCCTACCATGCCCTACTCACAGCGCTTGTCCACCGGCGGGCCCTTTTCATTCCCACCTTTCTTCTGACCTGCGCTGCGACGTTTCTCCTTGTGCCGTGGCTCGGTCAGGACTTCTTTCCGAACACCGACAACGGTCAATTCATCCTTCACCTCCGCGCTAAGAGCGGCACGCGAATCGAAGAGACCGCGAAGTTGTGCGACCTTGTAGAGGGCACAATACGGCGTGAGATTCCCGAGCGCGAGATGGACAACATTCTGGACAACATCGGACTGCCCTATAGCACCATCAATTTCATGCACAGCACGTCGGGCCTCATCGGAGCGGGCGACGCCGATATTCTGGTGTCTCTAAAAGAAGGTCACCGAGCCACGGCCGACTATTTGGAGCGCCTGCGGGAAACACTACCCCGTGAATACCCGGGGACGACGTTCTACTTCGTACCCTCGGACATCGTCACTCAGGTGTTGAATTTTGGGTTGCCGGCGCCTATCGATGTCCAAATCGAAGGAACCGATATCGAGGGCAATCGCGAAGTCGCCGCCCGGATGTTGCATGAAATCGACCGGGTTCCTGGTATCGCCGATGCACGGATACAGCAGGCGTTTGATTACCCGGAGTTCGATGTAGCGGTGGATAGGACCAAGGCGGCCCAGGGCGGCTACACCGAGCGGGACGTTGCCAACAGCATGTTGAACTCACTTAGCGGCAGTTTCCAGATCACGCCGATGTTTTTTCTGAATTGGAGGAACGGTGTGAGCTACAACCTGGTGACCCAGACTCCGCAATATTCGATTCAATCCCTGGAAGATCTTCAGAACACGCCACTCAATGCGGCGACCGCCACGCGCCCTGAAATTCTCGCCGACGTCGCTTCCATCAAACGGGCGAACGAGATGGAAGTAATCTCCCACTACAACATCCGGCGCGTGGTCGATATTTACGCCGCAGTTCAGGGCCGCGATTTGGGAGCGGTGGGCCGCGAGGTCACGCGCATTGTGGATGCCGACCGGAAATCCTTGCCGCGCGGCAGCTTCATTACCGTTCGGGGCCAGCTGCAAACCATGCGCAGCTCGTACCTCGGGTTGCTGGGTGGGCTCGTTTTCTCCGTCGTTCTCGTTTATCTCCTGATCGTGGTGAACTTTCAGTCGTGGCTCGATCCCTTCATCATCATCACTGCGCTTCCTGCCGCGCTAGCCGGCATCGTCGGTTTCTTGTTCCTCACGCATACAACACTCAGCGTACCGGCCTTGATGGGCGCCATTATGTGCATGGGCGTGGGAACGGCGAACAGTATTCTCGTCGTGTCTTTTGCGAAGGAACGGCTCCTGCACCACGGAGATCCGATCGAAGCGGCCATCGAAGCCGGCTTCACGCGGTTTCGCCCCGTGCTCATGACCGCACTGGCCATGATCATCGGCATGATTCCGATGGCCCTCGGGCTGGGCGAGGGCGGCGAGCAGAATGCGCCGCTGGGCCGCGCCGTTATTGGCGGCCTGTTGTGCGCCACCGTGGCCACTCTGATCTTCGTCCCTGCGGTCTTCAGTTTGTTACACGGACGGGGTGATCCTTCGGCTATCCAAGAACACTCCAAGGGCGAGCCTGAACCAATTCAAGCTTGAGTTAAGAAAAAACAATGGCATCGAGCGAGGAAAATGTGACGACCAACCCCGAATCAAAAATAATCGAAGTGCAGGCCGTGCAACCGAGCCTGGATGGATTCCATCCCCGACGGGGAATCCGCCGCGGAGCTGCAATTCTTCTGGTGGTCGCCGCCCTTGCTGCTATCACTGTACTGATTTACGCCGGGATCCATTCGCGCGCATTAGCCGAATCCCGGCTGAAGCAACGAACGGAAGATGCCGCCATTCCCAGTGTCGCCGTGGTTTTTCCGCGAGAAGGCGCCCCCACACAGGAAATTGTCTTGCCCGGCAACACGCAAGCATTCAGCGACGCGCCGATTTATGCGCGAACCAGTGGCTATCTCAAGCGCTGGTATTTCGACATTGGAGCGCATGTCCAGAAAGGCCAATTGCTCGCGGAGATCGAAACTCCCGAAGTCGACCAGCAATTGCAACAAGCTCAGGCGGAGCTGGATACCGCGCAAGCCAACTTGAACATTGCCAAAATCACCGCCGCCCGGTGGCAAGACCTGGTGAGCACGGGCTCCGTGTCCCAACAGGAAACCGACCAGGCGGTCAGCAATCTCAGCGCGGTGAAAGCCGCTGCCGAATCCAGTTCAGCCAACGTGCGGCGCCTCGAACAGCTGCAATCGTTCGAGAAGATCTATGCCCCCTTTGACGGCATCGTCACCGCCCGCAATACGGACATCGGAGCACTCATCGATGCGGGCGCTAGCGCGCAACCGCGGGAGCTCTTCCACATGGCCGCCATTCGCAAACTGCGCGTGTATGTCTCGGTTCCGGAGGTGTATTCCCGCGCGGCGCGCTCCGGTGCGCCAGCTACCTTGACCCTCGATGAATTCCCGGGCCAAACCTTCCATGGCACTCTCGTTCGCAACGCCAACTCCATCGACATCGCGTCGCGTACGCTGCTTGTCGAAGTCGATGTAGACAATCCGAGTGGCCAACTTTTGCCGGGCGCTTACGTCTTTGTGCACCTCAAGCTGCCAGACGAGACTCGCTCGGTAACCATTCCATCGAATACGTTGATCTTCCGCAAAGAGGGCTTGCAGGTCGGACTGGTTCGCAATGGCAAGGCCGAGTTGGTTCCGGTCAAAATCAGCCGTGACTACGGCAATAGCGTAGAAATTGTTTCAGGCCTGCAACCAACGGACGCGGTCATCGTCGACCCATCGGACTCTCTGGTCGCCGGCATGCCCGTCCGCCTGAGCAGTAAACCAACAGGCGGGGCCACGCGATGAGGTACTTCTTTGCCGCAATCCGTTTCATCTCCACCGGCACACTGATTCTGCATCTGGTATTGCTGCTCGCGGGCTGCACGGTCGGCCCCAAATACATCAAACCCAGCGTCCCTATGACAGGGACGTATAAGGAAGAAGCCCCAGGTTCATTCAACGAGTCAGACCGGTGGCAGCTCGCGCGGCCGGGCGACCAGATGAACCGCGGAAACTGGTGGGAGATTTTCGGCGATCCAGAACTCGACAAACTGGAAGAGCAGATTGCCAGCTCCAACCAGAACCTAAAAGTAGCGGAGGCGCGCTTCCGCGAAGCTCGTGCAGCGATTCGCTTCAATCGAGCCTCCCAGTTTCCAACCATCTCCACTGTGCCGAACGCTAGCTACGTCAAGAGTTCAGACTTTTCACCAAACTTTCCGTCGAAGATCCAACAGGCCAGCAAGGGCGATTTCGTGCTGCCCTTTGATCTTTCCTATGAGCTGGACCTTTGGGGCCGCGTGCGGCGCAGCGTCGCTGCCGCGCGGGAGGAAGCGCAGGCAACCGCTGCCGACTACGAGACGGCCAAGCTCAGCCTCGAGGCGGAACTCGCCCTGGACTATTTCGAATTGCGCAGCGCCGACGCACAGAAGCAGCTTCTCGACGATACGGTAGAAGCCTATACCGACAACCTGCAGCTCACGGCGGGTCGCTTCAAAGGAGGCGTGGCCCCGAAGGCTGACGTAGCACAAGCGCAAACCCAGTTGGACACCACCCGCGTTCAAGACACCGATGTCACCGTGCAACGAGCGCAATTCGAACACGCCATTGCGATTCTGATCGGAAAGCCGCCCGCCGAATTCAGCCTTGCAACAGCGCCGCTCAACTGCCAACCTCCCGGCATTCCGATTGGACTCCCTTCTGAATTATTGCAGCGGCGCCCGGACATCGCCGCGGCGGAACGCCGAGTGGCGGAGGCAAACCAGCAGATCGGCATCGCCCGCGCGGCGTATTTTCCCACCGTGACCCTCGGCGGAACCGCGGGATTTGCGGGCTCGCAAGGTTCCAACTGGTTCAGCTGGCCGAGCGGTTTTTGGGCCGTCGGTCCAGCGCTCGCCGAGACCTTGTTCGACGCGGGGCGCCGTCGCGCCACTTCCGAATCGGCGCGCGCGAACTACGATGCCGCGGTCGCAACCTATCGTCAGACCTCACTGACCGCGTTCCAAGAAGTCGAAGACAACGTCGCCGCCTTGCGCATCCTCGAGAACGAAATGCAACAGCAACAACAGGCCGTTGCCTCATCGCAGGAATCCCTTCAACTTTTTACGAATCGTTACAAGGGCGGGGTCGACACGTATCTCCAGGTCATCACCGCACAGACGATCGAGCTTGCGAACGAGCGAAACGACATCGATATCCTGAGGCGACGGCTCGAAGCGAATGTGCTCTTGATCAAAGCCCTGGGTGGAGGATGGGACATCTCGAATTTGCCTCAGTTTTAGAGAGCGCGTTTCGATCTAAATTCTTACTTCGAGATACTCCAATGACCAATGAACAGAGCTTCGTCTTCGCCGACACCTTTGATCGCGTTTGCACACAAGTTCGGACCCGGGAACGCACCCTAAACTCGGCGATCGTCCACAGGCCCACGTCAGCGAAAACTCCGAGCAGTACGTCGAGATCTTCGATAGGTTCTACAATGATGACCTCGAAGTCAGGAGCGAGACCGGAGGAGAACCGATTCGCGGAAAAGCGGAAATCGATTCGATAACTCACCGCAGCGGGCTTGATTCTGCGATGAAAAGAGGACAAAAAATGGATGTGATCACTGGCCGACAAATCGTTCTCGCTGCCCGACCGAAGGGCAAGCCGCAATTGTCCGACTTCCGTCTCGAGGAGGTCAGGATCCCGACGCCGGGTTCAGGACAGGTTCTAGTCGGCGTGCTGTATCTTTCGCTTGATCCTTATATGCGTGGCCGCATGGATGACCGAAAGTCCTATGCGAAGCCAGTTCAGGTCGGCGACGTAATGGTCGGTGAGGCGGTCGCGCGGGTGATCGAATCGCGTCATCCCGAATATTCCGAGGGTGACATTGTCCTGGCTCAAACCGGATGGCGAACGCACGCGCTGTCTAATGGTGTGGGCTTTCGGAAAATTGATCAAGGGGGACCGCCGGTCACGACACGGCTAGGCGTGCTCGGCATGCCGGGGTTCACGGCTTATGTCGGCCTGCAGTTGATCGGCAAACCCCAGAGGGGCGAGACCGTGGTGGTCGCCGCTGCCAGCGGACCGGTCGGGTCGTTGGTCGGACAACTCGCAAAGATGGCGGGCTCGCGCGCCGTCGGCATCGCGGGTGGACCGCGTAAGTGCGCCTACGTGAAGGACGAGCTTGGCTTCGACGCTGCGATCGATCACCGCAAGTCCAGTCTCACTGCGGAACTCGCAGCGGCGTGCCCGAAGGGTATTGACGTCTATTTCGAGAATGTCGGAGGAGCGGTCTGGCAGGCGGTACTGCCGCTACTCAACAAGTTCGCACGAGTGCCGGTCTCTGGCCTGGTCGCCCAGTACAACGGCGTAGGACCTGGCGACGGGAGCGACCGGCTGCCCGACACCATGCGTGAGATCCTGTCGAAGCGCCTGACCCTGTGCGGATTCATCAACTATGACTTTGCCGAGCACTACCCCGAGTTCCTGCGCGAGGTTGGAGCAGCCATTGCGGACGGTCGTATTCGTTATCGCGAGGACATTGTAGACCATCTGGAAAAAGCGCCTGAAGCGTTCATCGGGATGCTCGATGGACATAATTTCGGTAAGGTCATTGTGCGAGTGGCACCCTAAGGAGAAATACATGAGGACAGTTTGAGCCTGAGTTCGTAAATGCCCTGGCCGCCGAAAGAAACTGAAGCTACATTTCAGAATGTGAGCAAAGCACAATTCCGCGCAATGCTCACGATCTAACGTTGACGAGTGCGGGCCAGATCTGGAAAGGAGTATCATCTAACAATGAAGACCGATGCGCTCACGAATCCAATCATTAAGGCTGCCATCGGAGCATTGCAGAACGGTGACAGGAAGACCTGGTCGGCACTCTTTGAGCCTGATGCTGAACTTTATGACGATGGGAGCCCGCGTAGCCTCACGGAGTTTACCCGCGATGCGCTTGGTCACGAGCGGTTCACTTCCGTCGATCGCGTCGAGAACAACGGGCTGGATCTGACCGGCGCATTCCACTCGGACCGGTGGGGCGATTTTCGGACGTACTTCAGGTTTCAGCTCTCCCCTGCGGGCAAGATCAGCCGATTGGATATTGGGCAGGCAAGCTAATGGAAACCTTACGCTGTCCTCCTAGAGGCCGAGCACTTTCCGGAAGAATTTCTGAATGCATACGCTCAAAGTTATTTTCGGCGGCATCTTGCTTCTGGGAGTATGGCTGCTTCTTGGGCGCTCGATTGGCGGCGCAGCAAGGACGGCGGTCGCCACTACGATCAAGTATTTTCTCGTGCTTTGGCTAGTCGCCACGGTGGTCAATATGTGGGTGGGGGTCAGTAAGGCCGGCTACTCCATCAAGGATGAGGCTCCCGTTGCTCTGGTCGTCTTCGCAGTCCCAGCTATCGTTGCGATTGCCATTTGGTGGAGGTTCTCTGCTTCCTAGCTGAACAACTGTTCTGGCGTTCAGCCGCCGCGAACAGCGTTTGGCGTGAATCGTGTCTGTTGCTCCCGAGTTGTCGCCATTCGGAAGCTGTTCCCAGACCAGCTCTCGGCAAGGAAGGTCGCCAAGTCCGAGAAGTTCTCTGATCGGAATGTGACCTTTTGTCGTGTTCGGAAAACCCCTTCGTGACGGTTCCCACAAGCGTACGAATCTTTTCGATGAAAAAGGCACTATTCAGGTGTTCCCATCGGAATGGGCGATTCGGGGGAATTTCAGATGCGCCCGCGGCCATGCCGGGCTGTACCGAAGGACAGATAATTCTTGCGCTATTCGCCGCTCGCCGGCTGATGTTTTGGGTAGCCCTCCGATAGAATAGATCTAACCCCCAGCGCCCCAAAGGTTGGATCAAGGAGGACTGAGTCCATGACGAGAATACTGTCGGACGTCGACGAACAAGCGATTCAAGATAATGGGCCCCTGAGCACGTCGTCGACCCCGAGCGCACAAGAACACTACGACAGATCCGACAAGACTCTAGGCAGGGCAGGGGCGGCTCTCGGAGCGATCGCGCTAGGCTTTGTCCTGGTCGTTGGTTTCTGGTCTTTGCGATCGGTCCGGCGACTTGACCGGCGGATGGCGCACCTCAGCCAGCAGATGGAGCAGCTCAGCCGCCGGGTCGGGGGCGCAGAGCAGCAATCACAGACTCTCGCTCAGCAGGCCTCGCGGGCTGCGGCCAGCGCCCGAGCCGCCGCGCAGCAGCGCGATGAAGCGAAACAGTCCGAGGAAAGTTCGGCGGCGCAGGCGCAATCGGCCCTCCAGGCGGCAGCTGCCGCGCAACAGCAGGCGAGTCAAGCCGAGCAGAAAGCCGAAGAATATCGCAAGCAACGCGAGGAGCAGATTCAGCAGCTACAACAGGTGCTCGGGCAAATTGCCGAAACGCACCGCACTGCGGTCGGACTGGTGATGACACTGGGCGAGAAATCGATCCGGTTTGACTTTGACAAGGCGGACATCAAACCTCAATACCGCGACATCTTGAACCGCATCGCTGGAGCCCTGATGACGCTCAAGCAATATTCCATGTATGTGTACGGATATACGGATGATGTCGGCACAAAGGAATACAACCTGAAACTCTCCGGCCGCCGCGCCCAAGCGGTCCGCAATTCCCTCATCCAGGCGGGAATCAATCCGGGCGTGATCACTACCAAGGGCTTTGGCAAGTCCGACCCACGCGTTAAGGGCGACAGCCCCCGGGCGCGGTCAGCCAATCGGCGAGTGGAGATCGGTATTGTCGATTCGAGGATCCTTATGGAGCCGCTCCCGCAAAAGTAAGCTCTTTCATCGAGGCAATGCGGCTTTCTGCCTGCCTGGAAGTGGGTCGAGTCTTCGAGGATGCCGTCTACCCATTGCGATGAAGCCGACTCTGGTACTTGTGTCATTTGGTCAGGGACATAGGGGCAGGCGAAAGTACAAGTGACATCTGGCTGGGAGACCAGTTGAATCTCCGCGTATGCTGGGAGAGGATTAGAGTGGGTCTCAAGAATCTGAGGATTTACTTGCAACGGCCTTGATCCACTCTGGATGAGAGTGGGGGGTTCGGTGTCATCTAATCAGGTCGCGTACGCACAAAAACGGCGCAGCTCACGCATTGAAAAAGCCCTACCGCTGGCGGTACAGGGCATAGATGCCTTCCGCGTACCCTATCGGGAGGAAGTTACAACGGCCACCATCAGTTGTCACGGCTGCACCTACCAAATGAAACACGAGGTTCTTCCGGGTGCAATTGTTGTCCTGGATATGGGGTGGCGTGCGAAAGGCTACTCTGAACACCCCAGTCGAGCGCGAGTGAAATGGATACAAAAGCTCAACATCGCCCCGGATCCGGCGTACGACGTCGCGGTAGAATTTGAAATCGCCGGCAATATTTGGGGCATCACATCGCCGCCGGAGGATTGGTTTCCCGCGCAGGGGACCAAACAGGGGAGCAAAGTGGCAGAGCCTAATACTGGACGAGAACTGCGACTAATAACGCGGACTGAACCGCAAATAATTCAGAACCGGAACGGCGGGGCTACTCCGGTTCCCGTTTTGAAGAAAACTGAGGCGGCCGCTGCACTATCCCCTTGGTTTTCTGACCTTATGGGCGGCTTAAGCAGACAGATTCAAGTCACGGTCTCTGAAATCGCAGCGGTGACCCTCGCCAATGAAAAGAACCGTTTGCTGGACGAATTTCGTATCCAGCTACAGAACGAGGCGGCCGGAACGATTGAGCGCGTGATTGCGACCTCGAAAGAAGACCTGGCTCGGCGGGCTCTGAAACTATTGAACGAGGCGGCGGAGACTACCGTCCGAACGAGCCACGAGCGTTTGATTGGGGCTATCGAGCAAGATCTAGAAAGCGCCAAGCAACGCATGTTGATTCAGGGAAATGAACTGAACCAACGCGCCGATAGTATGGCGACTTGCACGATTGAGCAGCTGCAGCGCACGCTCGAAACCTCACACACCGAAGCAGTAGCCCGCTTCGTATCGCGGCTGCGAGACCAGGTCGCGCCCGTTCTTGGTGAAGCAAAAGCGGATCTTCAGAAGCTGGCGGCTTCTCAGGCCATTTTCAGGGAAGAATCGCAAGCGATTTTCGCGCGAGTCACGAACGAACTCGAAAGCGGCGTTAACGCAAGATTGATTCAAACCCACGACCAACTGGACAAAAGGTCCGCTGCAGTTTTGAACGAGTGCAGCGAAAAGTTACTTGAGCTTTCGCGAATGTTCGAGGACACTGCGCGAGATACCGTAGAGATCCTGATCGCGTCGGCTACGGGCGATGCTAAAAAGGACCTGGAAGAGCGCGCTGTAGAGATTTCTAACAATTTCACCGGTCAGCTAGAAGGTCATATTCGTAATTATCTCGAATTCATCGGCGACTCGATTGCTCAGTTTCCAAAGAAAACTCCGGTCCCTTAACTCAATTCACTTTGGTCGCCGCCGTCGCAACGTTGCGCGGTGCGCGACCGGAATATGAATTCACGGCAGAATAAATTGTTACAGCTAATGAAGTCAGGTGATATACAGATTCAGGGAGCTGCCGCCGAAGCTTCAGGCAATTTAGGCGCAGCCGGAGCCCTTCAAGAAATTACAGTTCTTCTCTCAAGCGCCGATGTACAGACGCGACAAGCTGGAGCAAATGGACTCGAGTACACGCGTGCACGGGAAGCTGTCCCAATTTTAATCGTATTGCTGATCGATTCCGATGCCACCATACGTCAAACTGCGGTAAGTAGGCTTTGGGTGCTTACACACCACGTGGCATAGGCTGATGTGATAACTCCTCAGTCTGCAAGGGATGTGGATCAGAGATGGCTACGTTGGTGGAAATCTCAGGGGAACAATAGCAAGATTCACGGCACGGCTGATTGCGCTCCGCTTGAGTCTCTCGACTGATGTGCCCCTTATCACGGAATCTGCCCAGCAGTACTACCCCCTGGTATTTGGAACAATAGCTCCTCCGAACCATTTAGCCTATCGGCCTCGATTGCGAACATCGAGGCAGGAAGGTAGGGAACTGAGCAGGAGCTAATTTGGGAGCGCCTTGTTTTTCACAATCAAGGAAACGCCAATGAGAAGCTTTGGCTGGCTGTCCTTGACAGTGCAATTTGAGTCTCTCGACTGATGTGCCCCTTATCACGGAATCTGCCCAGCAGTACTACCCCCTGGTATTTGGAACAATAGCTCCTCCGAACCATTTAGCCTAT
>Ga0210400_10002002_pt1 | contig 19484 bp, 9 predicted proteins | sample IncBWH26MmetaG_FD_155456 | JGI IMG/M metagenome (GOLD analysis project Ga0210400, IMG submission 155456) | Forest soil microbial communities from Barre Woods Harvard Forest LTER site, Petersham, Massachusetts, United States - Inc-BW-H-26-M | ecosystem: Environmental > Terrestrial > Soil >...
AAGGGACTTCCAGCGGCGATGCTCGTATCGATGCTGGTGGGATCTATTCGCACCGCGGCCGAAGACAGCAGCGATCCCGTTCTCATGCTGCGCAGACTGCATATGCGGCTGGTGGGGCGCAGCATGGGGGGATTCGCTACTGCGGTCGCCGCGCTCATCTCTCCCGATGGCATGGTGACGATTGCGAATGCAGGGCATCTATCGCCCTATCTCGACGGTAGGGAAGTGGAACTTGCCGGAGCGCTGCCACTCGGCATTGCTGACGGCGGAAGCTTTGAAGCGAAACGATTTGAGCTGCGGCCCGCAAGCCGCCTCACGTTCTATTCAGACGGCATTGTCGAAGCGCAGAACAAGCATGGCGAACTATTTGGGTTTGAGCGCGCGAAAGCGATTTCGACCAAGCCTGCTGCCACGATTGTAGAAGCGGCTGTGAAGTTCGGACAGGAAGACGACATCACGGTGGTGAGTATCGAGCGACTGCCTGCCCATGACCTCTCGGTGCGGAAGGAGATGCTGCCAGCGTCCGCATAGTGGCGGCTTTTGCAAATGCGAAGGGACTCCGCGTCGGAGCCCCTTCTCTGTCTCTGCTGCTTTGTTGCCTCACGCTGTAGCCGAGGCGTGCATATGGTGCTCCATCTCCTCCTTGGAGACGTCGCGGGTGTGGGTGGCGAAATACCACCGGTGGCCATAAGGATCGGTGAGACCGACGCTGCGGTCGCCATAGAACTGGTCGGCGATCGGCCGCACCACGGTTGCGCCGGCGGCGGTGGCTTGCTTGGTAGTTGCGTCTACATCAGGTACGTAGACGTGCAGGGTGACGGGCGACCCTTTGAAGTGATCGGGGCTGTAAGCGTCCATCTTGGGAGCTTCGTCCGCCAGCATGATTCTCGAGTCGCCGAGCTGGATTTCGGCATGGGCGATGCCGCCATCCGGCCCGGGCATTCGCATGATTTCCTTGGCGTTGAAGGCGCGGGCGTAGAAATCGATCGCTTCGCCTGCCTTGCGTCGTCCGATGATCAGATAAGGCGTAACGGAATGATATCCGTCAGGAATGGGCTTCACGGATTTTGCCATGGGGGGAAACCTCCGGTTTTTCACGTACGGAGGTGAGCCTACACCTTCTGGAAAAACAAGGGAACCCCAGCCGAGCGGGTGTTCATAAAAATAAAATGAATTCAGTGGGACCGGAAACGAAACAGGTCGCAGATAAAAAATGGGATCCCGTTCCGGGGATCCCATATTCATTCGTGGGCTTTTCGCTTTATTTCACTGCTGCAACAACTCCGGCCTGTTCGGCGAGGGTTGCGGCCTTGTCGGTCGCTTCCCAGCTGAACTCGGGCTCGGTGCGGCCGAAGTGGCCATATGCCGCGGTCAGGCGATAAATGGGGCGGCGGAGGTTGAGGCTCTCGATAATGCCTTTCGGCGTGAGGGAGAAGTTCTTGCGAACCAGCTCGGTCAACTTGGCCTCGCCTACCTTTCCGGTGCCGAAGGTGTCAATGCGAACACTGACCGGCTCGGCAACGCCGATGGCGTATGCGAGCTGGACTTCAGCCTTATCAGCGAGACCGGCGGCCACGATGTTTTTGGCGATGTAGCGCGCAACATACGCGGCGCTGCGATCCACCTTGGTCGGGTCTTTTCCGCTAAAGGCGCCGCCGCCGTGACGGCCCGCACCGCCGTAGGTGTCGACGATGATCTTGCGGCCGGTGAGGCCGGTATCGCCCATGGGACCGCCGATGACAAAGCGGCCGGTGGGATTGATGTGATACTTGGTGTGCTCGTCGAGCCACTTGGCGGGAAGCACGGCCTGGATAACGTGCTTGAGGACGTCAGCATGCAATTCGTCGTTGCCGATGGTCTCAGCGTGCTGGCTGGAGATGACGACGGCATCGATGCGGGCGGGCTTCCCGTTCTCGTCGTATTCCACCGTGACCTGGCTCTTGCCGTCGGGGCGAAGATACGGCAGCTTGCCGTTCTTGCGCACCTTGCTGAGTTGGCGTGTCAGCTTGTGGGCCATTGCGATGGCTGCGGGCATCAGTTCCGGGGTCTCGTTGACTGCGTATCCAAACATCATGCCCTGGTCGCCGGCGCCGCCAGTATCGACGCCCTGGGCGATGTCGCCTGACTGCTTGTTGATCGACGAGATCACGGCGCAGGTATTCGAGTCGAATCCGTAGACGGCGTTGTCGTAGCCGATGGAAGCGACGACGCCGCGGACGAGGGTCTGGAAGTCAACGTAGGCCTTGGTGGTGATTTCACCGGCAATGACGACAAGGCCCGTGGCGGTTAGCGTTTCGGCTGCTACACGGCTATAGGGATCCTGTTCGAGACAGGCGTCCAGGATGGCATCGGAGACCTGGTCGGCAATTTTGTCGGGATGACCTTCCGTGACCGATTCAGAGGTGAACAAAAAACGATCGCTCAAATTCGCTTCCTCCCCATTGAAGGGATTCAAGGTGATTGCCTGCCGCGCCCGGCTGAAAGATTGCTCGATAAGAGCCCTGCAGTTGCGCCAATCGCAACGGCAGCGGGAGACAACGCGCCTGGGCAGACCGAGGCCAGACCGGCGCATCTCTCTATGGTAATTGGGGAAAGGCTGCAGGGCAAAGGAGGTCAGCGAACGGGGATGTGGGGGTCTTCAAAGGCGGATTCTGAGGGGTTAACGGAGGCGAGGGAGAAGCGCCATCTGAGGGCCTTGGGCGTTCCCCCGTTTTCAACGGAATCCGGGTGTATCCTTTTGGCACCATGGCACAGGACAGATACACCAAGATCGTGTTGACTGCGATTGCGCTGGCCCTTTCGGCGATTGCGCTTCGTCCGTATGTGAACCCGCCGCAAACGCTGGCAAGTGTTTCCCCTTCGGATCTATACGTCGAACCGGGAGTATTCATGCTTCGCGGGCCAAATGGCACCGGCCAGCAACTCGGCAAAGTTGTGTTCGACTTGCACAGTGGCAAAATATGGGGTTTCCCCACGGGGACGAATTCTCCGTATCCTGTTGCGCAAAACAGATCAGAACTACCTCACTCTGCGCCAATTCTGCTGGGGAAGTTCGATATGGCCGCCTTGGAAAGATGAATCATCGCAGAGAGCGGCTCGTCGACAAAGAATTGTCGATGGCGACCGCGGCTGCGCCTCGCTGACCAAGACACCGTGAATTCGAACCACGAGAGGACCGTAGACGGGCTTGCACTGTGGACTGTTTGCCCAGGACAGATTGATTTGGAAGTGGGACCGGCTAGCGCCGCATCCAGGAGGCCACGTGGGAGATGACGGCGTTGGCTCTTTGCGGGAGGGGGATGACCGAGCTCCACCAGCCAGCGTGCACACCGAAGTAGCGGATTGTGATAAAGCCGAGAACGGTGACCACGGCGACGAGAGCGACGGCGCCAAGCCAGCGTAGGCGCTGTTCCATCGCTTCGCGGCGCTCCATGCGCTCCTTGCCGACGTTGGAGGCAAAAGTGGCCCAGCCGTCTGCCGCGGGGTCGATGGGTGCGCCTTTTTCGTAGGAGGCTTTGAGGAACCGGTCGGTCCAGTCGCGCGTATCGAGCCCGAGGGCGCTGACGTATCCGCGAACAATGCCTTTGCTTAGGATTCCACCGGGCAATTGCTGGTAGCGATCCTGCTCGAGCGCCACCAGGTGGCGTTGGCTGATCTTGGTGACAGCAGTAATCTGTTCCAGCGCGATTCCGCGCGAAATCCGCTGCGTCCGAAGCTCTTCCCCAAAAGTACTCATTTGGTAACCAGTCTCGACATCATAGCCCGGGGTATTTCCACAGGCAAGTTACTTATGGCATTGCACGATTAGAACAACTTTATCACCCTTTCTTATCATCGAGCTAGAGGGGTGAACAGTGAGTTACGTCACCCAAACTTGTGCAAAACGCCGAAGAAACTGTGGAGTGGTTATCGGCCGAGCCTTACACAGTATGAGCCCAGGGCAGGCGGAAGAGTCGGCTGATACCCTTATGGGGAAAGCCGTGAGGCATTTACGCGGATTTTCTGGAGCCATTCTCATCGATGAATAAGCTCGTGATTGCCAACCTGTTGCATCGCCCATTGCGCTCGCTGATCAGTATTACGGCGGTAGCGATTGAGGTGATCATGATTTTGTCGATTGTGGGCATTTTCATGGGGATGCTGAACGATCAGAAGCAGCGGACCAACGGGATTGGCGCGGACCTGATGATGCGGGCTTCAAATGCGAGCATCATGAACGGCGTCGGTGGGGCCACGATGAACATCAAGATCGCGGATGTAGTCCGCCGGCTACCCCACGTGACAGTCGTGGCTCCAGCGAATGCACATCTCAATACAAGGGGATCCGTCGAGGTGCAGTACGGCATCGATTATCCAAGCTTTAACGCGCTCCGTCCGTTCGAGTTTCTTTCCGGTGGGCCTTTCCAGGGACCGAACGACGCGATTGTCGATGATGTGTTCGCGAGCTCGCGCAATCCGCAGACAGGCAGGCCGTATCAGGTGGGGGACACGGTGTCGATCGTGGATCAGCCCTTCCGGATCAGTGGAATTTTCGAGCACGGCAAGGGTGGGCGCAGGTTAATTCCGTTAGATACCATGAACGATTTGACCGGAACTGATGGGAAGGCTTCGATCTTTTACATCAAGACGGACGACCCGGCAAACGATCAGATAGTGATCAACGAGATTCACGCAACCAAAGGACTGGAAGACTATCCAGTGCAGACAATGCAGGAGTGGCTGACGGAGATGACGCCGGAGAAGCTGCCGGGCTTCAATCTGGCGCTCGATGTGGTCACAGGCATTGCGATGATCGTCGGGTTTCTGGTGATCTTCCAGTCGATGTACACCGCAGTTCTGGAGCGTACGCGCGAGATCGGCATTCTGAAATCGCTGGGGTCGTCGAAGATGGCGATCGTGAGCGTGGTGCTGCGTGAGACAGGGCTGCTGGCGATTGCGGGAGTGATTCTGGGGATTGCAGGGACATATGGCACGCGGTTGCTACTGCTGCGCGTCTTCCCGACGCAACACTTTGAGATAACATCTCACTGGCTGTTGCGGGGCGCGGAGATTGCGTTTGTGGGCGCGCTCTGCGGTGCGCTTTATCCGGCGTGGATGGCCGCGCGCAAAGACCCGATCGACGCGTTGGCGTACGAATAAGCTTTGGCCCGACTCGCGATCGGACGTGTACACCAAGATTGCGCCCCGTCACAGGGGTTTTACATCGTGGGCTATTTTGATCGTACCTAGAGGACGTTAGGCGCCTTGAGACTAAATAAGATCGTGCGCGAGTGGACGGGCAGGAGCCGGAGCGCATCTTTCACGATATACTTTGTTGCATTCCCTGCAACGAAGTGAGAGAGGTCTTCTGCATCTGCGGAGCGAGATCTGTTAACAACCGTGTCAAAACGCCGGCTGTCCGCCGGGGTCCACAACGACAGCGCGTACCGAGTGCCCTTTGGGCGAGGTGCGTCGTTGCGCTGGCTCTATGCCGTGTGGGTAGTCCTGATCGGCGCGTTTGCGGTGCTTCATGCGCTGAATCTTGCAGCTGATTTTCCAAACCACACTCCGTGGCATATCGACTGGGCCAAGTACACCGATGAGGGCTGGTACGGGAATGCGGCGATCCGCGCGCACCTGTTCGGGTCGTGGTATGTGCCCGGGGATTTCAACCCTGCGCCTGCGGTCCCGGTGTGGCCGTTTCTCGAGTGGATACTGTTTTTTTTCACGGGAGTGTCGGTCGTGGCAGCGCGCGGGCTGGCGGTGGCGTTCTTTTTCGCTAACCTTGTCCTGAGCTACTTGCTGCTGCGTCCTCGCGGGCCAAAGTGGATGGCGCTGCTGGCTCTGACGCTGATGGTGACCAGTCCGTTTATGTATTGCTTCAGCCGATTGGCGATCCTGGAGCCGATGCTGACTACGCTTCTGCTGATTGCGCTGAACCTGGCAGTGCGCTTGCCGCACATGCGCCGTCCCGTGGCTGCATCCGCGATCGTCGGCGTGCTGTTCACACTGATGATGCTGACGAAGACGACAGCGATCTTTCTGTTGCCGGCAATCGGCTGGGCGCTGTTTGCGGCCTTTTGGAGTCGCGGAGAAGACGCTGTGTATGGTCTGGGCTCCGGTCTTCGCAGGTGGTTTCACCCGTGCGCCGTGCGTTGCGCGGCCGTAGCATTCGCGGTGTTTGCGGTAACGTTCGGCGTATGGATGGCGCTGGTGGTAGGGCTGGGCTACTTCGGCGATTACAAGTATCTGCTCTTCATTAACAAGTATGTGAAGCCAACCGAGGTTTATTGGCCTTTGCTGAGTTTCTGGTGGTCGATGCGGGGATTGATCTGGATTGACCATATTCTGGTTCCGCTTTGCGAGGTGTTGATAGGTGTGGCGCTGGCGGTTGGCCTGATGTCGCGGAAGAGCGCCGGGAAAAGGGCAGAGCTGCTGTTTGATCCCGTTTTTGGCGCGTCGATATTGTCGGCCGGTGGCTACATCCTGTTCATGACCTATCAGAACCATCCGCAACCGCGATATTTTGCGCTGGTCGCGGTGTTCTGCTTTGTGATCGTTGCCATGTGTACGGCGGAGTTGGTTGCGCAGTCGGGAATCGTGCGGCTGTTGGGCGGGGGAGCGATTGCCGTGACGGCAATTGCCGTCACGGCTAATGGTGTGCAGACGGCGAGTTTTGCTGCGCATCCTGAATACACGTTTGTGACGGCGGCACGGCAGCTTACGGCGTACATGGAACAGCATCCCAACGGAAATCGGCTTCTGGTATCGATCAGCGGGGACGAGATCTCGCTCATCTCGCACGTGCAGACTCTATGCGACGACTTCAGCATGCGCACGGCGGCTTTTCCTGACGTGGGGACGAAGCTGGCGATTTACAAGCCGGGCTGGTGGGCCACCTGGAACGACATCGATCCGGGGACGCTGGAAGATATTCACACGCATTATTCCCTGGAACAGGTGGCGAGTTTCAAGGCCTTCGATGACCCGGAGCGCAATGTGCTGGTGCTGTTCAAACTGCATCCATTGCCACAGGCGAGGCTTATCGATGGCGACAACCTGCAAGAGCCGATGCCGGAAGACAAGATTTATATCCCCCTCGAGTAGTGCAGTTTCTTTCTCCCTATTCCCTGTCTTTTAAGGTCGTCCAATCATCACTTCGGTTGCTTTGATGAGGGCCACGGCGGACTCGCCGGGCTTCAACGCAAGTTCGCGGACAGCATCGGCGGTGATGATGGCGGTGATGCGCTGTTCGCCGATGGCGAGCACCACCTTGGCCAGCAGTCCGTCTACCTTGACCTCGAGGATGGAGCCAATGAGCTGATTGCGGCCACTGATGCGCGTCGCTCCGAGGTGAGCGGAGCCGGAGGGTAGGAACTCCTGCAGCGCGCTGATGGGGATGCGATGATGGCCGCCGGGCGTCTTGATGGTCTGGATGCGGCCGGCGAGGATCCAGTGTTTCAGCGCCGGGTAACTAATGCCAAGCTTTTCGGCGGCCTGGCGGGGTGTCAGCAGGATAGACGAGCTCATCCAGTATTGATAGACTCTCGCCCGCGGTATCGACAAGCGGTTGTTCAATTCCGGTTCAAATGGAGCGATCTTTCCCATAGAAATACGCTTCCGAACCTTGTGACTGCAATCACTCGACAGCCATTGACTCGGATGATAGGCTTCCGGGTGACTTTGAGCCGGGACTCTTGCGGGCCTCTATTTTCCCGCAGGGACGCGGGGCCGGAGGTCGTTGGGTCGCGACCGACGTACTGCCGCAAATCGGTAATCGAAAATTCACATCGGAGGACTTGTGACAGCACAGGACTGGGTCTACTTCTTTCCGGCCGTAAGCGTTCTATCGCTTGTAGTGGCCTTTTTCTTCGCACGCCAGGTGATTGGCTCAGACCAGGGGACGCCGCAGATGCAGAGAATCGCTTCAGCGATCAGGGAGAGGACTAAGCCATTTCTCAAGCGCCCATACAAGACCGTGACGATCCTTATGAGCCTGTTGCTTCCCACATTCGCCTATGCCCAGCCGGAACACGCCGGCGGCGGAGAAGCCAATCTGGTACTGCCGGATTTGTCGACTGTGCAATTTCTCGGCATGAACGGACATGCCCTTCTGATGATCGGATTGCTGTTCTGTGTCGGCGGCCTGTTGTTCGGCCTGGCGATCTATGTGCAGTTGAAAAACCTGCCGGTTCATCGCTCGATGCGCGATATCTCCGAGCTGATCTATGAAACCTGCAAAACGTACCTGGTGACCCAGGGAAAGTTCATTCTTCTGCTCTGGGCTTTCATCGCGGTCATTATCTCGCTGTACTTCGGCTGGCTGGCACCGGTGCCAGGAAAATCGATCGCGGTTACGTTGCCGATCATCTTGTTGTTTTCGCTTGTTGGCATCGCGGGCAGCTACGGCGTGGCGTGGTTCGGAATTCGCGTCAACACATTTGCGAACTCACGGACGGCATTCGCAGGATTGAAGGGAAAACCGTATCCACTCTTTGCGATTCCGCTGAAGGCCGGCATGAGCATCGGCATGTTGCTGATCTCGGTCGAACTGCTCATCATGCTATTCATACTTCTGTTCATCCCGCGCGATTATGCAGGCCCGTGTTTCATTGGCTTCGCAATTGGCGAATCGCTGGGAGCAGCAGCCCTGCGTATTGCCGGCGGCATCTTCACCAAGATCGCCGACATCGGCTCCGATCTGATGAAGATCGTCTTCAAGATCAAGGAAGACGATGCGCGCAACCCGGGTGTTATCGCAGACTGCACGGGTGATAACGCGGGTGACTCTGTGGGCCCCAGCGCCGACGGCTTTGAGACCTACGGCGTCACCGGCGTGGCCTTGATCACATTCATTTTGCTGGCCGTTCCGAATCCCACGACGCAAGTGCAATTGCTGGTATGGATCTTTGTAATGCGCGTGGCGATGCTGATCTCCAGCTCCGGCGCGTACTTTCTTAACGGCGCAATCGCCCACGCGAAGTATGCTAATTCCGACGAAATGGATTTTGAGGCCCCATTGACCTCACTGGTATGGATCACATCCATCACGTCCATCATTCTGACCTACATCGTCTCGTATCTGATGATTCCCACTCTCGGGGATGGAACGCTGTGGTGGAAGCTGGCTTCCATCATCTCGTGCGGAACGCTCGCCGGTGCGCTCATACCCGAATTGGTCAAGGTTTTCACTTCGACGAAGTCCGGTCACGTGCAAGAAATCGTAACATCGGCGAGGGAAGGCGGAGCTTCCCTGGGGATACTGTCGGGAATCGTGGCCGGCAATATGTCGGCGTACTGGCTGGGATTAAGCATGGTCGCGCTCATGGGACTGGGCTATTACTTCAGTACGGGCCCGTCCATGGATGCCCTGATGCTTGCTCCGGCCGTCTTCGCGTTTGGCCTCGTCGCGTTCGGCTTCCTGGGCATGGGTCCGGTCACGATCGCCGTCGACTCGTACGGCCCAGTGACCGACAACGCTCAATCGGTCTACGAGTTGTCGCTGATTGAAAATGTTCCCGGAATCGAAGGTGAGTTGAAAAAACAATACAACATCGACGCGAAGTTCGAACGCGCGAAACACCTGCTGGAAGCCAACGACGGAGCCGGCAACACATTCAAGGCTACGGCAAAGCCGGTGTTGATCGGCACGGCCGTGGTGGGCGCAACCACCATGACCTTCTCGATCATCATGGCTCTGACCCACGGACTTACCGAAAACGTGAATAAGCTCTCCCTGCTGCACGCGCCATTCATGCTCGGCCTAATCTGCGGCGGCGCAGTGATCTACTGGTTCGCAGGCGCTTCCATGCAGGCGGTTACCACTGGCGCTTACCGCGCGGTCGAGTTCATCAAGGCGAACATCCATTTGGAAGGCGCGGACAAGGCGTCGGTCACAGACAGTAAGAAGGTGGTGGAGATCTGCACAAAGTACGCGCAGAAGGGGATGTTCAACATCTTTCTCGCCGTCTTCTTCGCAACGCTGGCCTTCGCATTCATGGAGCCGTTCTTATTTATCGGCTACCTGTTCTCGATTGCGATCTTCGGTCTGTACCAGGCAATCTTCATGGCGAATGCCGGCGGCGCCTGGGACAATGCGAAGAAAGTCGTGGAGGTCGACCTTAAACAGAAAGGAACACCACTGCACGACGCAACCGTGATCGGAGACACCGTCGGCGATCCGTTCAAAGACACGTCGTCGGTGGCAATGAATCCGATTATCAAGTTCACGACGTTGTTCGGATTACTTGCCGTCGAGCTTGCCGTGACGCTCAGCGCAAACAGTCCGCTGCTCACCCATGTGCTCGCCGTCGCATTCTTCCTCGTGTCGATGTTCTTTGTGCACAGATCGTTCTATGGGATGAGAATCGACTCCAAGGAAAGCAACTGATTGCCGTCTTGTAAATCGCAAAGAAAACGTCGCCTGGAAACGGGCGACGTTTTTATCCGCGCACAATGGTCACAAAAACAAGGGAAGTCGTTGCTCGTATCCGCGACGATTTACGATCTGCAACCAGAAAGTTGCACGAGGCTCTTGCGTTGGCGTCCGTCGGAATCGAAATTGGCCGGGTCGAGCCAGGCTTCGAAGGCGGTTTTGCGGGCCGGCCATTCCGAATCAAGCATCGAAAACCATGCGGTGTCGCGGTTTGTTCCTTTGATCACCATGTGTTGGCGGAAGATGCCTTCGAAGGTGAAGCCGAAGCGCAGAGCAGCACGTCGCGAGGGCTCGTTGTTCGCGTTGCACTTCCATTCGTAGCGGCGGTAACCCAGGTCTTCGAAGATGTGGCGGGCCATCAGGTACATCGCCGCCGTCGCCGCGATGGTACGCTGCAGTGAGGGCGCGAGCATAATGTTGCCGACCTCAATGACGCCGTTGGCCGAATCCATGCGCATGTAGCTGGCGTAGCCGGCAACGCGACCGGTCGCCTGGGGCACGACGGCGAAAAACACCGCGCCCGAGCCCGCCTGCTTTTCTTCGAGCGCACGGCGCAAATCAGGCTCGCTGGCGTAGGGGCCATCTCCCAGGTAGGTCCAGACCTCGTCGTGGTCCTGTACGGCCCGCCAGAGGTCAGCGGTGTGCACCTCTGCGTCCAATGGTTCGAGCGATACGTACCGACCACGGAGGGGTGTGGCGGGGCTGTCTTCCAGCCGGACAGGTCTTTCTGGGGTTCAAACACGAATTCAGCCTATCAGCCGAACTGGTATGTAGACGCGACGCTCCAAGCGGCTGAAATCTCGACCTCCGGGGGGGGAGCCAGAAGAGTAACGCCCGCATTCTCCACATTTCGAGCGATTTCGCACAGGGGAGGGCGGCTAAATGCACCGTTTCTACGCCTTGTAAGCGCCTCAATGGAGCACTAGGCTTGTATTTCAGGACGGACAGAGGGGCGGAGACCGCTTCTGCACTGTATTTTGGGCAAGTCGGATCCGGGAAATCCGCGTCTTACAAGTGTTTTAGCGCTTTCCACAGCCTCATTGGCGGAATTTAGCAACCGGATACGCCATTCACCATCCAAATACAAGATGTTGTGGTTTACGGTTGACAGGCACCATAGACAGCGTTATTTTTGCAACTGCGACTGTAAACAGACTGTAACGCTTGAGCCCGGTTGCTGGCCGCACAAGACAGAAAACTCGCGGTATAGGAAAAGCCCCCGCTTTTCCGTTCGCTGCAAGACTTAACCCCCCAAATTTGGCTGCGTTAAGCCCAAGGGACAAGTATTTTCAAGAATTCGCCGATGGGAGAGAAATCGATGAGCGAGGCCAACCTTCAAACGACCACCGCAGCCCAACAAGCACCCTATAGCCAGGGTGGCCTGACATTTTCCCGCCGTTTCTCAACCGAGGGGGTTTCGCCGTACGACGACGTCCAGTGGGAACGCCGTACGGCTTTGATCACAGACAGCAAGGGCAACACGATCTTCGAGCAGAAGGACGTGGAGGTGCCGGCCGACTGGTCGATGACTGCGACCAACATTGTTGCTTCGAAGTATCTGCATGGCACTCTGGGTTCGCCGGAGCGTGAGACAGGCGTTCGGCAACTCGTATCGCGCGTGGCTGAGACGGTCCGCGACTGGGGTATTGCAGGCGGCTACTTCGCCAGCGATAGCGACGCCGTCACCTTCCACGATGAACTGGCGCACATGCTGCTAACGCAGAAGGTAGCCTTCAACTCGCCGGTGTGGTTCAATGTCGGCTGCGATCGCCTGGAGCCATTTGCGGCGGGGCAGAACTGGCACTGGGACCCGATGACGGGCGGCGTCGTTCATGCAGCCACGGGCTACAAGAATCCGCAGTGCTCAGCCTGCTTTATCAACTCCGTCGAAGACTCGATGGAAGGCATCATGGACCTTGCCCGGACTGAGGCGCTGCTGTTCAAGTACGGCTCGGGAACGGGTACGAACTTCAGTTCGCTGCGTTCAAGCCACGAAGGCGTGACGGGCGGCGGCACGGCAAGCGGTCCGCTGAGCTTCATGCGCGGCCTCGATGCGTTTGCCGGCGTCATCAAGAGTGGCGGCAAGACGCGCCGCGCAGCCAAGATGGCGATTCTGAACGTCGAGCATCCTGACATCATCGACTTCATCGAGTGCAAGGCGAAGGAAGAGCAGAAGGCACACACGCTCATTCGGAACGGCTACGACGGATCGGGACCGGACTCTGAGGCTTTTTCGTCGATCTTCTTCCAGAACGCCAACAACTCAGTGCGTGTGACCGACGAGTTCATGCGGGCGTACGAGAATGACGGCGAGTTCACGACCAGGACAGTGAAAGGTGCGAATCCGGTCAAGAACTACAAGGCGCGCGACATCATGCGCAAGATTGCCGAGGCCACTTGGCTGTGCGGCGATCCCGGGCTGCAGTTCGACACGACGATCAACAAGTGGCACACCAGCAAGAACACGGCTCCGATCAATGCGTCGAATCCCTGTTCGGAGTACATGTTCCTCGACAACTCGGCATGCAACCTGGCGAGCTTCAACCTGATGAAGTTCCTCACGTCGTCGGGCACGTTCAATATCCCCGAGTATCGCCACGCGATTTCAGTCGTCATCACGGCGATGGAGATCCTGGTCGACAACTCCGGATATCCGACGGAATGGATTTCGCGCAATTCGCATGACTACCGTCCGCTCGGCCTGGGCTATGCAAACCTTGGCGCGTTGCTGATGTCGTTTGGAATTCCCTATGATTCAGCCGCCGGACGCGACCTGGCTGCGGCGATGACGGCGATCATGTGCGGTCAGGCGTATCTGCAGTCGGCGGTGGTGGCGGCAAACTGCCCGCCGCTGGCCTCGGCCACACCGCTCACCGCCAGCGTGGAGCGCCAAGGCGGAGCGTGCCCAGGGTTCTACGTGAATCGCGAGCCGTTCCTGAATGTGATCAGGATGCATCGTGCGGAAGTGAACAAGATTGGCAAGTCCCGCACCAGCGGCGAGCCCTTCCTTGTGCCGCAACTCGAGGCGCTAATCGATGCGAGCCGCGATTGCTGGGATATGGCTCTCTCCTACGGCGAGCGCTACGGCTATCGCAACTCGCAAACCACAGTGCTGGCGCCGACGGGCACCATCGGCTTCATGATGGATTGCGACACCACCGGCATCGAGCCTGACCTGGCGCTGGTGAAGTACAAGAAACTGGTTGGTGGCGGCATGATCAAGATCGTCAACAACACGGTTCCGGCTGCGCTGTTCAAGCTTGGCTACAACAACGACCAAGTCGATGCGATCGTGAGCTACATCGATGCAACCGGCACCATTGAAGGGGCGCCGGGCATCAAACCGGAACATCTGGCTGTGTTCGACTGCAGCTTCAGGCCGGCGAAGGGCACACGCTCGATTAACTACATGGGCCACATCAAGATGATGGCTGCAACGCAGCCGTTTCTGTCAGGCGCAATCTCAAAGACCGTGAACCTGCCGAATGAAGCAACGGTAGAGGAAGTAGCCGAGGCCTACGCCGAAAGCTGGCGCCAGGGCATCAAGGCTGTGGCAATTTATCGAGATGGATCAAAAGGTGTTCAGCCGTTGAACACCAGCATGGATGCAAAAAAGGAACCTTCAGCTGCGGAAGCGGCGGGGCAGCGCGTGATGGCGCAGATTGCAGCAGGACAGCCGGCGGCCGAGGCAGATCTGAAAACGCTTGAAGCCAAGATCAGCGAGAAGCTCGAAGTGACGGCGAAGTCGATGGTCGCAGCTTCGGCTGCCTTCCAGCGGGCACTCGAAGAGATTGCCAAGGCGACTTCGGTGCCGCAGATGACCGCTGCGCTCGGACTCGAAACGCCGCCGCCACAGGACTTGAACGGGCCACCTCGCGCTGTGCGTCATCGCCTCCCCGCAGAGCGCGCCTCCATCACCCACAAGTTCTCGATTGCGGGTCATGAGGGCTATATCACAGTCGGTTTATATCCGACCGGCCAACCCGGCGAGATCTTCATCAAGATGGCGAAGGAAGGTTCAACCGTCTCTGGTTTGATGGATGCGTTCGCGACTTCGATTTCGTTGGCACTGCAGCATGGCGTTCCGCTGCGCGTGCTATGCGAGAAGTTTGCGCATACACGGTTCGAGCCCTCGGGCTGGACGGGCAACGAGCAGATCGGATACGCGAAGAGCCTGATGGACTACATCTTCCGTTGGCTGAACCTGCGCTTCCTGTCGGGCGAGCAGTTGACGCTGTTTGCGGGGCTGTCTCCGCAGGCTGCGCCGCTGCCTGAGTCGCCGACAATTCTGCCGGACTCAGATTTGGAAGGGGATCCTGAGGCCCACAAACAGCTTTCCAGGCTGGCTGAGGAAATGTCTCGGCGCATGGGCAGCGGGATGGGCAGCACATCAGCACCGGGCAGCAGTATTCCGCCGGAAGCTCAATCCTCGATCTCGGCGTCGGCCGAGTCTAATCATGGGCCGACTCTGCAAGATCGCGGCCTGTTCCATGCATCAGAAGCGATGCGCAGCATGTACGAGATGGGCGATGCACCGAGCTGTTCCACTTGCGGCGCCATCATGGTTCGCAACGGAAGCTGCTACCGCTGCATGAGCTGCGGTTCGACATCAGGATGCAGTTGACAACTTTTACGTACTTTTAGACGGAGCAGACTAGGTTCTGCTCCGTTTTTCGTGGTCTTTAAAATCTGAGACAGAGAGTAACTTTTACTTTGATAAAGCATCATCCTCTCTCGGGAAAATAACGCGCCCCGCTGATGACTTCTCTACAGCGTGGATGATTTCGAGAACGCATAGAAAACGGATTATCGGACCAGTCTGCCTCTTAAGACGCGTACAAATCGGCTCCAACTGTTCCACCTGATTGAACAACATCTGACAGGCATCGTCTTCGTTAATCATCTTTATTACTGATACTAAGGTGCTTCATTGGACGTTGATTTTCCATCGATCTGCTTAGGGTTTGCTTCGGCAAGCACCTTGCTGACAATGGCCAGCAATTCAGAGCGTTGATATGGCTTGCGGAGCAACGGACCCTCTGTGAGAGACAGCGCTCTTTCCTTCAAGGCATCAGCTGGGAATCCGGAACAATAGATGACTCGGATTTGACTGTTCATTTCAGTTGCGCGCTGGGCAAGTTCCACGCCATTCATGCCTCCGGGCATCATGACGTCTGTCAGCAGCAAGCCGATATCATCGCGCTCTGCGAGGACTTGAATTGCGCTGACACCGTCTTTCGCCGCTAACACTGAGTAGCCGAGATCGCTCAGACACGTCGCGGCGACCTCAATCAAATCGCCTTCGTCATCGACAATGAGAATTGTTCCCCTGCTGAGGCTGGGAGAATATGCTTCGGGCACAGGAGTGGGAGCCAAGTCTGCGGCCCCAGCAAGAATCGGCAGGAAGAACGAAAATGTCGTTCCACTGCCGGGTTCGCTATAGATACGAACGGTGCCTCCAGATTGCTTGAAGAATCCATAGACCATGGCCAGCCCAAGACCTGTTCCGTGAGACTTGGTTGTAAAAAATGGCTCGAATACCCTTTGAACCGTCTCCTTCGTCATCCCGTGTCCTGTATCGGAAACAGCAACAAATGCGTAACAACCGGGGGTCAGCTCATTTGCTTTTCCGAGGAACTGGTCGGAATCAACGGTTCGCAGTTCGCTCGTTAAAGTTAGCTTGCCGCCCTTTGCCATCGCATCCCGAGCGTTGACGACGAGATTGAGCAACGCGCTCTCCAGCCCGGATGCATCGGCAAACACCCGTGGCATCGACGGAGCCAATTGAGTGATTACCTGAATGGTTGGACCCAGAGCAGGAGCGGCGAGCGCAAGCACGGTCTCAATAACTGTATTCAGATCGATAGCAGCGGGTTTCAGATCCTGTTGGCGGGCGAAGGCCAGGAGGCGGCGGGTCACCTCTGCGCCGCGCAGCGAGGCATTACGGGCAGTATTCAATCGCTTCACTGCCGCCTCATTGTCTGTAATTTGGCGCTCGAGAAGATCGAGATTTCCGACAATCACCGCGAGGAGATTATTAAAGTCGTGTGCGATGCCGCCCGTAAGCTGGCCGATCGCCTCCATTTTCTGCGCCTGACGAAATTGCTCCTCGAGTCTCAGCCGCGCGGTGATGTCACGGAAAGTCCAGATCCTTCCGTATCGCTTGCCAGACTTGTCTCTGACCGGGGAGGAGTATCGTTCGAGAGTCCTGCCATCGATCATTTCAATCTCATCCAGACTCACTTCGTCGGGGTGCGAATAGAGATACCGGATTTTTTCTTCAAACTGGTCCGAATTCCTCACTAATGTTCCAACGAATTCACGCTGCTTCGCGTCATCAGAATTCTCATAAACATTGGCAGGAAGTCTGAACATCTCATTCAGACGCTTGTTTTGAAGCATCTTTTTCCCCTGGGCATCCACCACCAATACACCATCCAGGGCGGAGTCTACCTGTGCTTCAAAAAAGGCCGTTCGCCACAGGAGTTCCTCCTCCTTTTTCTTTCGATCCTCCTCATTTCGATTGACTTCTAATGCGAACCCGATGTCCATTGCCATCTGGTCCAGGAGGGCAAGCTCGTCGCCCTTGAAGAACCCGGCTTCACTCGCATATAAGCTGAGGACGCCAATCACCCGGCCATCGACGACAAGCGGCAGGGCTGCCAAAGATCGATATCCACGCTGTAACGCCGCCTCCCGCCATGGGAGGTAGGTCGGATCATGTTCGATGTCATTGCAGAAGGCATGCTCGCCGGAATGAGTGCACACTGCTGCCGGCCCGAAATCGCGCGCATGATCGTGCACATCAATTCGGACCTGATCCAGATATCCGTCGACTGCCCCATATGAGACAACCGGCTTCAACACTTGTGTAACGGGGTCGATCATTCCAATCCATGCCATCCGGAATCTGCCCAGATCCACGGCGACGCGACAGGCGGCCTCCAGCATCACTGCAGAGGATTTCTCGCGAATGATGGTGCGATTGAGATCGGACAAGATGTTATATACCCGATTCAAGTGCCCCAGTTGCTCTTCCTTTCTCCTTCGATCCTCCTCATTTCGGTTTACCTCCAGCGCGAAGGAGATATCCGTAGCCAGTTCATCAAGAAGCTTGGTTTCACTCTCGTTGAAGAATGCAAGTTCGCTGGCATACAGGGTGAAGACACCCACAACATTTCCTTCGCACTGAAGTGGAAATGCGGCTAGTGAGCGGTAGCCGTTTTGTAACGCATCATTCTTCCACGGCCGCATAAGTTCGTGCTCAATGTCATTGCAGATGGTGTGTTCTCCGGATCGAACGCAGTGTTCTATCGGGCCGCCGATTGAGTTCGAGTCGAGAAGGTCAATCCTCACCCGATCCAGATAACCATCGACGAAACCACTGGATGCGACGCGATTAAGGTGCGAGGTTGTTGGATCAATCATTCCGATCCATGCCATCCGGAATTCGCCCTTCTCAACGGCTATGCGGCAGGCTGCCTCCAGCATCGCCTGAGAAGTTGTTTCGCGGACGATTGTCTGGTTGATGTCGCTGAGTACGGAATACACACGATTGAGCTGCCGAATTTGTTCTTCGGATCTCTTTCGAACGCTGATGTCGTTAAAGACAATTGCAACCTGCTGCTGATTGGGCTCACCGGCGCGGTATGCGTGAACCTCGAAGTTGCGATTCAGACCCTCCGCGTCACTGACAAACACTGGCTCGCCGGTGAGGGCAACTTTCCCGTAAAGCTCGAACCAATGCTCCTCTAACGTTGGAGAAATCTCCCGTATCCGTTTGCCAACCACGTCGCGCAGGCCAAATTGACTTAGAAATGCCTCGTTCACCTCGATGAATCTGAAATCCACAGGCTTGTTCTCTGGATCGAAGATTACCTCGATGCGGCAGAATCCCTCGTTCATGGAACTAAATAGACCGTGATAGAGCATCTCGCTTCGCCGCAACTGTTCTTCTGCGCGTTTGCGTTTGGTGATGTCGTGCACAACCACCAAAGATCCGATGATCGCTCCTGAAGCATCCTTGATTGGCGCGGCGCTGACTTCGCGGTGCCGCGACTCGCCAGTCGCGGGCAGTCGAAGGATTTCCTCTTCATCCCTGACCATCTCCCCGCCAAGAGCGCGCAATGGTGGAGAGTCCTCGATCGGCCGAAGACTACCGTCGGCTCGCCTGAATTCAATGCCCTTTCCTAATTCCTCGATGTGTACGTTCGCTGTGTAGTTGGAGCCAAAAACAGTGAGTGCCACTGGATTCACGAGACCCACACGCCGCTCAGCGTCGATAAACCAAACTTCATCCTTCATGGCACTAATCAATGCCGAAAGCGAGTCTCGCTCCTTTTGGACGGCATCGAGTAGTTTCTTCTTGTCCTCTTCGAGGTGTTTTTCCTCGGTGATGTCCCGGACAACGGTAAGGAACCGGCCGTCCGACAATTGCCTCGCCGCGTTCGAACCATCGAAGACGGAGCCGTCTTTTCGCTTGTATCGCCATTCGGATTGCAACGTGGCGCCCTCTGCGAGGCGACCAAGTTCGTAGGGAAGCCGTTCGGTCTCTTCCGCCGGAAGGATGTCAGGTATCGTCAGGGCGCGCAACTCATCCGGAGCATAGCCCATGACATTGACACCCGCAGGATTGACGTCCAGAAAGCGGCCTTGCGCGTCCGAAACGAAGATTCCGTCCGGAATTTGCTCAAACAGAAGGCGAAACTCCAATTCGCTTTTCCTGAGCGCTTCCTCTGCCAGCTTCATGTCTTCGATGTAGGTGCACGTTCCAAACCAACGGACGATGCTTCCGGAAGCATCGCGGAACGGCGCGCCCTGCATGAGAAACCAGTGATAACTACCGTCTGCCTTTCGCAGCCGGCTTTCGACCTGGTAGGAATCTCCAGTGGCCGCTGCATGATTCCAGGCGTCCCAGGCCCGCTGTCTGTCGTCGTCATGGAAAGGCTTGTACCATCCTCGGCCATAGCTCTCTGCGAGCGTCATCCCGGTATACGTCACCCAGCGCTGGTTGAAAAACACGTTCATTCCGTCCGGAGTGCAGATCCAAACCATCTGCGGCACCAGATCG
>Ga0210400_10002003_pt1 | contig 19481 bp, 21 predicted proteins | sample IncBWH26MmetaG_FD_155456 | JGI IMG/M metagenome (GOLD analysis project Ga0210400, IMG submission 155456) | Forest soil microbial communities from Barre Woods Harvard Forest LTER site, Petersham, Massachusetts, United States - Inc-BW-H-26-M | ecosystem: Environmental > Terrestrial > Soil >...
AATGCCTGACGTGGATTCGGGTTCTCAGCGCCCCGGACGAGAATTTTTGGATGAAGACCGGATATCGCGTCCCGGATACGCCGCGTGGGAATACTACCCCCGAGGATGTGAAGGCAGGTAAGGTAAAAATGGTGCCGATCGAGCGCTTCCCCGTGCGATCTTTCCTCATCTCGCCCGATGGATCCACAAAGATTCCTACGGGAATGAACGTAACGCTACGAGGTATTGCTTTCAGTGGGTTTGGCCCCGTGAACCGTGTGGAAGTTTCGGATGACGACGGAAAGAGCTGGATAGCGGCAAAACTCGGAGAGGACCATGGCGCGTATTCTTTTCGCACTTGGGAGATGTCGTGGACCGCAAAATCGCCAGGGCGTTATTCGCTTACAGTGCGCGCGACGGATGAAAAAAACAATACGCAGCCCGACGTGCCGGTCTGGAATCCGGGAGGGTACCTCTGGAATCGGATTGAGCGGCAGGAAATCGTCGTGGGAAATGGGAGCTAAAGGGAGGACCACCATGAAAAACAGAGGTCGAGCGATTTTTCCCGTGATGTGCAGCCTGGTGATGGCCGCGGGGATCGTTTACGCCAACTTGAAAAAAGGCTACTACTCTCCAGCGGAGCTCGGAATCATCCGGCAGGCGGCGCCAATCGAGTTGTTGCCGGATTCGAACTACCAGGCTTCGGCATACCTGATGCCTGCGGTGGATCTCGCGCCTGGGGATGGCCTTCACGACGTGCAGATTTACTGCAGCACTTGTCACAGCACGCGCTACATCACCATGCAGCCGCCACTGCCTGCCGCGACATGGGAAGCCGAGGTGAACAAGATGAACAAGACCTTCGGCGCAGGGATTCCTGAGGACAACACGAAGCGAATCATTCTGTACCTGCAAGCCCACTACACGGCCGAGAACCGCGGTCCAAGATGAAGGTTCCAGACCATCTGCAAGTCATTGCAGGAAAGCTGGGTGATTTGGAGGAGCTGCTAGCGCTTGATTAGCGAAACCAAATTGCAGCAAAACTTGGTCCGATGATATTTCAGTTTCCGAGATGTTTTCGCGACCCTTTATTTGGAGCAACTTCGGAGCAGGCCAAGGATGGCCCGGAACTCGTAAGCGCAGCCGGAGCAACGACTTGGATTGAATTTGCGGCTGGTTCGTAGCCAGACGCTCTATCCAACTGAGCTACGGGCGCACAGTGCATGAATATTATCACAGGCCAACGCTGGGCATCCAGCCGCTGCGAAAAGCAAATTTTAAGATAGCTGGTGAAGGAAAGGCGCGTTCCAGGAGTTGCGTTTCGACTGAACGTGGATCGTTCAGGTCGCAGGACTGCCAGCGTCCGACTGCGGGCTACGCACGAAACTCCTGCCGTGCGCTTCGGAACCGAGCCAGAGCAGCGTTGCCAGCGTTACAATCGTCACGATTTCGAACCCGGCGATCGCCCACTGATAACCGAAGCGGACGTGAAGCGCGTATTGGATCGAGTTTGTGGGTGCTGCGAGCAGTATTCCCAGCTGATACGCCAGGCCCGGCATCAACCCACGGGCTGCGTCCGCGGAAAGCTCGTTTAAATGTACCGGGATCACGCCCCAGGCACCTTGCACTCCCGCCTGCATCACGAAGGAAGCGGCGATGATCGCCAAAAGGCCGCTGCCAAACGCCCACAGCGGAATCAGCAGGAGCGACAAGCCCAGGGCCGCGATCATGCCTTTGCGGCGCCCGGCCACTTGCGAGAAGTGTCCAAAAACAATCGCGCCGACGACCGCTCCCACGTTATAAATCATCGCGATATTGGCCACCATCGCGGCGGAAATCTTGTGCACCTCCTTCAGGAAGTCCGGGTAAAGATCCTGGGTTCCGTGCGAGAGGAACATCATGAAGGTCATGAGCACGACAAGATAAGCAAAGCGCGTCCACTCTCTTGCAACGATGCGCAGAACCTGCCCGGTGCTCGCAGCGCGGTGCTGCTTCCACGCCTCAGATTCCGGCACCTTCGTACGGATATACAGCGCGAGCAACGCGGGCAGCGCGCCGATCCAAAACATCGGGCGCCATCCCCACAGGGGCAGGAGAAACCTTGCGGCCACCGCCGCCAGCAGATATCCGATTGAATAGCCGCTCTGCAAAATCCCGCTGAGGATGCCCCGCCAGCGCACCGGCGCAGCCTCCATCGCGAGCGACGCGCCGACGCCCCACTCCCCGCCCATGCCAATGCCGAACAAAGCGCGCAAAATGATGAACACCGTGTAGTTTGGCGAAAAGCCGCACATCAATTCGATCAATGAAAAATAGATCACGTTGGCCATAAGGGGGATGCGGCGCCCGTAGCGGTCCGCAAGCAGCCCGAATAGCAGCGCGCCGATGGGCCGCATGGCTAGCGTCGCGGTGGTGGTGAAAACGATTTCTTTCTTGCTGACCCCGAACTGGTGCGCCAACGTATCAAAGAGAAAAACGACGATGAAGAAATCGAACGCGTCGAGCGTCCAGCCAAGAAATCCCGCGAGCACGGCGTGATGCGTACCTGATCGAGCCGGCTGCCCCGAGACCGCCATTTCAGTTTGCTTGCCACTCCGCAGGCTTGGGCATGAGCCGGGAGATGCCCACCCCGCAGGCAATCGCCACAATCGCGAGAACAAATCCCATCTGATACCGTCCGAAGCACAACTCACCAATACAGAACAGCGAGGAATAGATGAGCACGCACCCCAGGATCCAGCTCAGAAGATTCTTCCCCAGGTCGCGCGTGACGGGCTCATCTCCCGCGAGCTTCGCTACGGGACGCCATCCGGTGATTTGCGGGCGCACTTTCCGGTAGAACTTCACCAGCGTGTCTCCCGGTTCTGCGGGCGTGAGCAGTGTGACCGCCACCCACACAAGCGTGGTGACGCCGGTGGTGCACAATGTCGTCTTCGCGAAAATGACGGGGTCCGAGCCGCCGAAGGGTTGCGGCCTGCCTGCAATGGCCATCCAGAGCGCGGTCGAATGCAGCGCCAGCGTCGTCACCAGCGCCGCCATCATCGCGGAGATTTCACTCCAGGCATTCACGCGCCACCAGTACCAGCGGAGCAAATATACGCCGCCGGTTCCCGCCCCCAATTCGAGCACGATCTTCCATCCGGCGCTAACCGAGCCAAGCTGCAACGCCACAAGCGCCGCCGCAATCACCAGGAATACCGTGGCGAGACGCGAGGCGTTCACGTAATGCGCCTCGCCTCCATTCTTCTTCAAGAAGCGCCGGTAAAAGTCTTCGACAAGGTAGGAACTGCCCCAATTCAATTGCGTTGCGACGGTGGACATGAACGCTGCCATGAATCCCGCGAGCAAGATTCCCAGGAGCGCATGCGGTGTCTGCCGCGTCGCCACCAACATGTACCCGCGCTCGGGCTGCGCCAATCCCGGATAAAGAACAACCGCCACGAGCGCCGTCAAAATCCAGGGCCAGGGCCGCAGCGCGTAGTGCGCCAGGTTGAACCACAGCACCGACAACAATCCGTTTCTTTCGTCCTTCGCGCTGAAAATCCGTTGCGCGATGTATCCACCGCCGCCAGGTTCCGCTCCCGGATACCAAAACGCCCACCACTGCACCGCCAGATGCACCACAAAAGTAATCACCGGCAACGTCCACAATGCCTCGCTGGCAAACCCTCGGGAAAAATCGGGTAAGAGAGCAGTGATGTCGCTGGCTCCCGGCCCGGCGGCGGCACGCCGGGCCGCAAGCGCCGCGAGAAGTTGCGGCATCCCGCCAACCGCGTGAATACCGTACCAGGCCACCGAAACCACAATCGCCATTTTCAGAACGAACTGGAACAAGTCCGTCCAAAGCACGCCCCACAACCCGCCAAGCGAAACATAAATTCCCGTGAAGGGCATTAGGAAGAACACGCAGATGGCCAGCGCTTTCGCATCGCTCACACCCATGGCCGTGCTGATGATATTCACCATCGCCTTCGTCACCCACCCAAGGATCAGGCAGTTCATCAGTAGGCCAAGATAAACAGCACGAAATCCACGCAAGAACGCAGCAGGTTTTCCGCTGTAGCGCATTTCAGCAAACTGTACATCGGTGATCAATCCGGAGCGCCGCCACAATCGCGCGAACAAGAACACCGTCATCATTCCCGACGGCAAAAAACTCCACCACAGCCAATTCCCCGCGACTCCATTGATATAGACCAGTCCTGTCACGGCCAGCGGCGTATCGGCTGCAAACGTGGTCGCCACCATCGAAGTTCCCGCCAGCCACCACGACACGTTTCTGCCGGAAACGAAGTAGTCCTCCGTGCTCTGTCCGGACCGCCGCCGGAAATACAACCCCAGGACGAGAGTGATCAGCAAATAACCAACGATCGCGGCCCAATCGGCAAGTGTTAAGTGCAAGGCGCCTTCCCCCTGTGCAGGAAATCCCTAAGGCAACTTCTCGTTCATTGCAAAATGGGCGCACGAGCCGCCCGGCCCGGAAAAACGCCATCAACGAGTTGCCCATCTTTAACGACGGGAACTCCGTTGACAAGCACAAACTGAATCCCCTCCGAGTATTGCAGCGGCTGTTCGTAGGTTGCTTTGTCAATGATGCGCTTCGGATCGAACACCGTAATGTCCGCGTCTGCCCCCACGCGAATCCGTCCTTTGTCCTTGAATGCCGGCGCGCGTTTTTCCAGCCGCTGGGCCGGCATCAGAGTCATCTTGCGCAGAGCCGTCATTAAATCCAACGCCTTATCTTCTCGGACGTAATGCCCTAGCACGCGCGAGAACGTCCCCTGCCCCCGTGGATGGACCTTGGCTCCCGTAATGGGCATGCCGTCGCTGGCGATCATCACGATCGGATCTGCGACCGCCGTGCGTGCAGCTTCTTCGGGAATCGAAAAAATGACGACCGTACCTCCTTCTTTGCGGTATTTTTCAAAGGTCTCCGCGGTCAACCGTTCGCCCGTCTTCACCCACTGGACATCCTTATACGTAATTCCCTGCCGGTCTTGCCATCCGGGATCAAAAATCGCTGACTCCAGCATGGTGCTGCCGGCTGTATAGGGATAGCACTCGGTCGTCACGTCAAGACCGCTCTCCTGCGCGCCTCTCACCATGGCGATGAGCCGCGGCGTATCCTGCAGTCCCATACTCGTGATGTGCACCACGTGCAGCGGGGCTCCCGTCGCCGCCGCTGCTGCAATGACCTCTTCGATCCCGACGAGACCTGTTGTTGGCTCTTTCAGTCCAGCGTGCCGCAGGTGCACGTGTACCGGCGCGTTGCTTTTCGCCGCCAGCCGGAACACATCGACGATCTCGCCATGAGTGGCAGCAGCCGTGTAATTGATTCCCATCCCGACAGCCAGCGCACCGCGATGCAATCCCGTCTCTATGTCTTTATCGATTTGCGCCAATTCGTCCGGCGTGGCTTCGCGATGAGCGGCATCTCCGCTGGGCAGGAAATTACCCGGGTCCTTCATCACCTTCATTCGCACGGGAATGTGCCCGATGCTCACGCCAAAGTTGATGAGCGTCTTGCCTTCCCGCTGCGCATACCATTTGTCGATATCATCCGTTCCGGCTTCCAGCTCAAGCGAGGTGGTCACTCCATCGCGCGCTTTGAATTGATAATTGCGCGGCTCCTGCCCGTGCTGGTGCAAATCAATAAAACCTGGGGCAACCGTCAAACCTATTGCATCCATCGTCTTCTTTCCCTGGAGTGGTTTCCCGGTAATCGCGCGAATCTTCCCGCCAGCAATCCCCAAGTTCCGCACCGCATCAAGCCCCGATTCGGGATCCATCACTCGCCCGTTGGCGATGACTACATCATAGGTTTCGGTTCCGTCGCTTGCGCCGCTTCCTGCGGTCGTCACGACTGTGGCGGCAACTAAGACCAACGTCGCTGTCCACTTCCACCATCCATGAACCCTAGAGCATGACATTTGACCGGCGTCTCCTGTGCGGCGCTAAGTCTCTTCGCGTGGACTCCGTCTGTCAAAGGTTTTCTAAACCGATTCAACGACCGCGAATCGCTCAACTGGGATCTTCAACGCAGAGAAAAACCCCGGATCGCTGGGGGGAGCGACCCGGGGGGGGGGTGTTATTGAGGGGGGCCGGAGGAAACTTTTTTTGTCTAGTGCACCTGGTGTACGGCCAGCATGCAGATCTGTCGCAGCTCTTCGTAGGTGAAATACGTCTCTTCCTGCTCGCCTGCGACTTCTTTGTGTCCGAATCCCGATTCGGTCGAGATGCGGCTCAATTCCATTTCCGATAGACCCAACAGCACCGCCGCGCGGCGCCGCGTTACGTATTTGAGTTCTTGCGTTTTCATGGCGTTATCCCTCACGCAGGAAGTAGAACCATGGAGTCTTCTTCAACAGCCAGGATCATGGCCTTATAGATGTCCACGTCCCAGCCATCGCCAATCCGCATCCTTACGGTTTCGCCGCCATCTTTCAGCAGCTTTCCCCGCAGCGGCACCTTGATGTTTCCTAGCGCCACCTGCAGGATCACCGGTTGCCCGATCCAAGCTTCGAACGCACTGTCCATTCTTGTTCCTCTCAGTGATTCAGCCTGACGAAAGAGAGAATCGCGCAGCGGCCCGCGGTTCACAATGGTACAGAGAGGGCACCGGACTAGTAAGAAGGTACTGCACAAAATTCGAGCAGCGTTTCACACTCAGTTTCTAGCGGAGTACAGAAGTACTGTTCTTTCGGGACGCCCGGACCATAGGACCAGGATGTTTTCCCTGCGATCCTGCAGGTATGACGAGGCACGGTCACCCTTCGCGCAAAGCCCTGAACGAAAGTGCAGTCGCCACGTCCAGCCGGGCAGGCGTCGGCCTCGCCCTTGGCGGAGGTTTCGCGCGCGGCTTCGCTCATCTCGGCGTTCTACAAGTGCTGGAGCAGAACCACATCCCTATCTCTCACATCGCGGGCACCAGCGTGGGCAGCATTCTAGGCGCTGCCTATGCCAGTGGCGCGCCTCTAGCGCGCATCATTGAGACCTGCCGTACCCTGCGCTTCCGGGACATCGCGCGCTGGCGCGTCTCCCGGCTCGGCTTGGCAAGCAATCAGCGTCTTGAGAACTTAATCGAACGTGTTTTCGAATCGCGACAGTTTGAAGATCTACGCATTCCTCTTGCAGTGGTAGCCACGGACTTGAACTCCGGCGAACCGGTGGTGTTCACGCAAGGCGATCTGGTGGACGCCATCCGCGCGAGTTGCGCCTTCCCGGGCCTGTTCGAACCTGTCGAGATCGGCACGCGGTGTCTTGCGGACGGTGGGCTGGTCGCCCCGGTTCCGACGCACGCCGCCCGCGATCTCGGCGCCGCCGTGGTAATCGGTGTCTCCGTCGGCATGCAGGACGGCCACCGCGGCACCCCCACGAACATTTTTCAGGTCGTGAGCCGGGCGGTGAACGCGGCGCAAAAACACCAGCTCGAAATCTGGGAACGACATGCCGACCTCGTCCTCCGGCCCGACGTTCAATCCCTTGCCTGGGACGAATTCGACCGCGCCGATGAGGCGATCGCTGCGGGGGCCGCTGCCGCGCTCCGCGCTCTCCCGCGTATCAAAAAACTTCTGGTGCAGAAGCAAGTTGCCGCCCAGGATCTCCAGGCCCGGCTCGACGCCGAAGACAAAGGATATCTATGGCTCGCGGAGGCGCTCCGATGACTCGCATCAACTTCTGGCTTGCAGCCCTTACCGTCCCACTCCTTCTGTGGCATGAATGTGGAGAGGATATTGGTGTTTTCTGCTACCGTATAGGATTGGGCGCTTTCACCGCCGTGCGTTCGCGCACTCTTGCTCCGGTGCCCGTAAGGAATTCGATCGATTCTTCCTCTGTGAGGAACAACACCGAGTGCTCGACGCCATCCTCCATTTTCTCCACTCGCTCTACAACCCGGACGGACTCAAGGAGCTGATTCGTTCCGGCGGGGCCCCGCTCATTTGCGCGATTGTCTTTGTCGAAACCGGTTTTTTTGTAGGATTCTTTCTTCCCGGAGATTCCCTGCTGGTCACCGCTGGAATTTTTTCCGCTGCCGGCGTAATTCCTCTGAAGTGGCTTCTCATACCAGTCATGTTTTGCGCCATCGTAGGCGATCAGATTGGCTACTGGATTGGCCGCTCGGCCGGCGCAGCTCTTTACCGCCGCGAGGAGTCTTTCTTCTTCCGCCGCAGCCACCTGCAACGCGCCCGTGACTTCTATCAAAAATACGGCGGCCGGGCCGTTATTCTCGCGCGCTTCATTCCCATAGTTCGAACGTTCTGTCCGCCCGTCGCTGGCGCCGCGAAAATGCCTTACGCCCGCTACCTCGCCTTCGACATCTGTGGAGGGACCTTTTGGGTCGGCGCCATGATCCTCGGCGGCTACTCTCTGGGCCTCTCGGTCCCGAACATTGGCGCGCGCATCCATTACGTCATTGCCGTTGTTGTCGTGGTTTCGGTGCTTCCCGCAGTCATCAGCATTTATCGCTCCAGGCATAAGTTCGGTGCCTCCGGTGACCAGGGCTCCGCCGCGACTCCCCGCGTAAAGGGCGAATAGACTGTGGCCTCCGACAAGTTCCGCGCCATCATCTTCGATATCGGCCGGGTCCTGATTCGCGTGGACATTTCCCGGGCCATGGGCGGGCTGGCTTCCGGCCTCTCACTAACTCCACAGGATGTGTGGTCCGCGATTGAAAAGGACCCGCGCTGGCTCGATTGGCAGGAGGGGCGCATTTCTCCCCGGGACTGGCACATTCATCTAGCCAAGCGTCTTGGCTTTTCGCTTACTTTTGAGGAGTTCTCAGAAGTCTGGAACCGCGCCCTTGACCCGAATCCGATCCATTCGGAATCGTTCCTAGAGAAGCTCTCCAAGAATTACCGCCTCGCCTTACTATCGAATACCGATCCCATCCACATGTCCAATGAAGAGGCCCGCTTCCCCTTTTTCCGCTTCTTTCCCATTCGTATCTATTCCTATCGCGTTGGCGCGAGCAAGCCTGACCCGGCCATCTACCGGGAAGCCCTCCAGGCCTGCCGCGTCCAGGCCGAGGAAGCCGTCTATATTGACGATATTGCCGCCTACGCGGAAGCCGCCCAGCGCCTCGGGATGTCTGGAATCGTCTTTCAATCGCCCGAGCAGCTCCAGTCCGATCTCCGAAAGCTCGGAATTCAATTGGACTGACCCAACGCCAAGCAAAAAATCCGCTGTTCGCTCTCTCTTCGCGTAAACTTTGCCAGGACTAGTACCACATGTCTTTTTCCCCATCTCTGCCAACCAGCTCCGTTTTCATCCATTTACGGGCACATCCCGACACTGACCTTTTGGTGCAGCACATGCACTTCCTTTAGTACGGGTCTATTACTTAGAGGTTTTGGCCCGTTAGCGGTGAGGAGAAAGATTGACTATGTCAGAAGATAGATTCGTAGAAACGCGTACGGAATCACCAGCATGGACGTTGCCAGCAATCGTCGTGCTAGGCTTGCTCGCCATCGGTGGACTGGCATTTGGCTGGAATGCCTCTTCGAAGCTCGATGCCACGCAGCAATCGGTTGCCGCTCAGTTGAAGACGACGCAACAGGCCGTACAGCAAGACGTGTCTTCCCTGAAGGACCGCCTTGCGCAAGACGAAAAAGCCAGCACGGATCTCCAGGGCGACCTGAGGGTTGTCACCGGCAAGCTGAAGATTACCCAGGGCCAGCTCAAGAAGGCCCGCGAGGAAGCGGCAAAACTCAATAACGCAACCACCGAGAAGCTGACCGCGTTGGACACCTCGGTTCACTCGGAACTCGCCACCAAGGCCACCAGCGATGATGTCAAGGTTGTGGACACCAAGGTTGTAGGCGTCAAGACCGATCTGGACGCCACCCGCGAAGACTTGAAAATGGCTCGCAGTGAAATGGGCACGCTCATCGCGCGCAATCATGATGAAATCGACCAGCTTCGCCGCCTTGGCGAACGCGACTACGTTGAATTCACCATCGTCGGCAAGAACAAGCCGCAAAAGGTGGGCAATGTCACCGTCGAACTGAAGGGCGTGAACGAAAAGCACAACCAGTTCAGCGCCGCCATGACCATCGAAGACAAGCGCTTCGAAAAGAAGAACCGTGCGATGAACGAGCCGATCTTCTTCTATACCTCCGGCACGCATATTCCCGAAGAAATGGTCGTCAACAAGGTGGGCAAGAACACCATCAGCGGGTACGTCAGCATCCCAAAGGCGAATTCGCAGACGTCCGCCAGCGCTTCAAAGTCTGGCAACTAATCACGGATAGAAGTGTCCGGCCGGTTTTGCCGGGCACGCCTCAAGGCGGGCAGAAGAAACTGCCCGCCTTTTTCTTTTGGCACGAGCGCGGCGACCTGAGGAATTCCGATAGAATAGGCAGGCTTCACCACTCCGGAGCCTTGCTTGCGCCAAACGTCCAGCGTCCTCTACATCTCTGTTGATACCCTGATTCCGCTGCGAGGAAGCAGCGTCCCTGGACTCGATGAATTCACCGCCGCACTCGACCACCAAGCCATTCCCGCCGTCTGGCTGACCAGCCGATCGCGCCTCCAGTTCGACGATCCTCGTCGTAAACACGGCCACACGCACCCCTTCATTGCGGAAGACGGCTGTGCGGTCTACCTGCCGGAAGACTATTTCCACCTGCGGCCGGCGTCCGACACCTCTCGAACGAATAAGGCCGCGACCGTGCGCCTTGGACGCTTTACCTGCATCCCTGTCGCGCAAGCACTTCCGGCGGCCGCTGAGGCCCTGGAAGCGCTCTCCCAAGATACAGGCGTGCCCGTTGTGACCTTGCGCTCGCTCTCTCCTCGCGAACTCGCGCAAAATACGGGTCTGCCTCAAAAGGAGGCCGAACTTGTCCGGCAGCGCGACTTTGACGACATTTTTTTCTTTGCCGGCGCCTCCGCCGATCAAGTGGAGAGATTTCTCTCCGAGGGACGCAATCGCAACTTGCAATTCCGCCAGCGCGGCGTTCTCTGGTCCGCCGCCATCGGCCCTAGCGTTCAACGTTGCCTGCGCGAGCTTGCGAAGCTCTACGACCGGGCACTGCGCTGCCACGCCCACATCGTTGGCATCGCCACTCCTGATTTGGCTGCCGGTCTCTTCCCCTTCTGCGAACGTACCATCCTTCTTACCGACGGCAAGTCCCGGGAACCCTCAGAAAACCAGCCTGACACTCCCCGCGCGCGGCGTCTGCCGCTCCATGTTCCAGACGTGTGGGAGCGTCTTCTGACGGCGATCTCCGCTAAAAACTAGCTGCGCCTGGAAAAAATATTGCGCAAATGCGCGTAGCATTACACACGACCAATTCGAGTCGAAGAGTCGATTACCGTCCTTTGTTTCACAACCCGTCTATTTTCCGTGGTCTAAGAGCTTTGGTCCATCCGTAGGTCTTGGCCCCTCGATTGCCCTGAGATTGTTGGGCAAACGTCGCATTTCTCTGGCGCTGCCGACTCGGATTCGCGCGAACGACGACTGGCTAATCGAACCGAGTACTAGGAGAACCCTTACTATGGCTTGGCTTCGCCGGGTTTTCAGCATCCCCGCTCATGAGTCCAAGGTCGGCCTCGTTCTCATGTTCTGCGTTATTTCCATGAGCTTTATGTCCATTGCTCTGGTCTGGCAGGCGCAGATCATTGCCAACCAGCGCGAGGCGATACAATGGCTCGAGCGGTTCAAGTTCGGCGGTTAATCGCGCCCAGTTAGAAGGCTAACTAGACCTTCCGGGGGGCCCTCGCAACAAGAAAAAAATCCTGCGAACGCCGTCCCGTCGGACTGCACTAGACGAATCTAGACACAATCTCGAAAGCAATTTGCGGAGACTTTATCTGCAACTTGTGATTCAATATCTTCACGTGGGATTTCTCATGGGAGAATTACCGTGAAGCGATTCGTTCGAATCTTCTTGCTGGCGTCCATACCGGCGCTCTTTGTCTCCCTGCAGCAAGCTTCCGCCATGTATTCGGCTCCGCAAAATAGCGCAAGTTCGATTCGGCCGCAGGCGGCCAACCAGGCATCCGCGCATGATCGCCACCATCGCCGGCACAGCAGTAGCAAGCCTCATCACCATCATCACAAGGGTTCAGCGCAACACTAGCTCGAAGGCATCTACCCTGAAAGCGAAGGGGGGAGCCTGGCGGCTCCCCCTTTCGTTTTTTTACTGTGTCGTCTCGGAAGCGCGCTGAAAGCACGCATGTTTCGCGAACGACGCGCACCGCAAGAGCGGTGTGATTAGCTGTAGTGCAGCTCTAAGCCCGGTGGAGTCATAGTCCCTCCGGAGCTCCTTGAGCTCACGCTTCGCTTGTACTCCTCTGATTCGCCGGACGCAAGCGAAGAGAGGGTGAACGAGCGATTTCCACAGCGCTCGTGTGGATCGGAAACTTCTAACAATTACTTGATGAAGAGTGTTTCGCGCAGTTGGTCGCGGCCGACGAACGATTTCGTCGTTCGATAGCGGATAAAGAGGTCCTGGATCTCGCGGTTCTGATAAACCTTTTGCGCCGGACAGATGACCGCGGACGAGATCACTTGCAACGTACTCGAATCAGCCACTCGATAGCGCTGAAAGCCCTCCGGCTTTTTACTGTGAAACATCGCCAGAATCACCCCGCCAGGCCGCAACAATTCCGCCAGGCTCGCTACCATCTGCTTCACGAGCGTGGGCTCAAGGTAGTCCAGCAAGTCCCACAACAACACGGCATCAAAGGATGAGCGCGGGTATTGCAGGTTCTCCCCCAGGAAACGCGTCGCACGCCCACTCGGCGTCATGTCCAGCGTTTCGGTTGCACTGGCGTCTTCTCGCAACCGCCTCTCTTCTTCGGTCAAGAACGCTTTCCACCCGCGAAGGATGTCTTCCGAGGAGACGCGGAAACCGCGCTCGATGAAGAAGCTCAGAGTCGTTTGCCAAGCGGGCCCTAAATCCAGCAACGTGCCCCGCCCAAGGCCGTCAAGATTCCACAAGAATTCTTTCAGCCCGTTCGAAACGCGCGTCGATTCATTCTGCTCCGGTGCGCGAGTAGGACCCACCGCGGAGATCGGCGCACCGGGCGTGCGCGAGCGCGAATTCGAATGCAGTGGCAGGGAAAAACCGCGGCTCATCCCGCTTCCCATTCCAAGGCCCAGTTTATTCAGGAAGCTCATTGTCAGTCGGCCGCCGTTCCCGAGTTCAAGGACGTCGAGTCAGCGGTCTTGCCGGTTGCTGTTGCTGCTGAAGCCTTGATCTCGGATAACTTGTTCGGCTGTCTCCCCGCCTCGACCTTCCCGCGCAACAGCGCACCGTCCTCAATGGACAGGCGATCGGTTTGCACTTCTCCGGTGACTTGGCCGGTGCTCCAGAGTTGAACCCTGTCCCGCCCCGTTACTTTTCCTTCGATCTTGCCGCGCACGATGACTTCCCGCGCGCTCACGTCTGCTTTCACGCTTCCGTTCGGTCCAATGGTCAGGCAGCTGTTTGTGGTCAGACTGAGTTTTCCCTCCACCACGCCGTCAACGAAAAGATCCTCACTGCCCATTACTTCGCCTTTGATCTTGATTCCCTGGCTGATGCACGCGGCCGCCCGCGACGAACTCGGGAGTGCAACCGATACCGCGGGCGCACTGGCGAGGGCGGTGCTGGACGAAGGCGCAGAATTTGCGGGAGCTGCGGTGTTGCCGGAAGTTCCTTCAGGCTTCGAATCTTCTTTTTTCCACATCGGACACCTCGACATCGAAAACTGGATTTTCGAAGCCGCTCATCGCAGGGCTGGTTGGAACTGCGACTCGGAAGAGTGAACATAGTACACGACTTAGCGGGTGTAAACAAGGAATGGCGGGTAGCAAATCTGGTGTGTTTCCTGAACAGCTACACCACTAATTGCGGAATTAGTCCTCCCAACCCCACTACCGATTGCGTTGCCTCACCTGTCTCACTACTCCCTTTCAGCTCCCATAAGGCCGCCAGCATGCCTGCAAATTCCCGCGTTAACTCTTTGATTGACTTACGCTTTTCCCACCAACGCTCGGGATCAAAGTCTCCGTCGCGTGCGCTCGCGATACGCACCTCCAGGCCCTGTGGAAAAACTCGCCGGAAAATATAGCGCGTGCGTCGCGTGTGAAAATTCGATGTCACCACGATTACTCCGCGCCATCTTCTTTCCTTGGCGAATCGCGCAAGTGCTTGCGCTTCCTCCAGCGTGCTATCCGCATCGTGAGCAAACCGCACGATCTTGTCTCTCGGCACTCCGCGCTCCACCAGATCGTGCTCCATCAACTCCGCGATCCCCGCACTGTGCCGCAGGCGTCTTCCGCTCGCGACAATCACGGGTGCCTTCCCTTCCCGGAACAATTCCGCTCCTCGCGTCGCCCGATCAGCGTAAAAATTATCATCACCTAGAACTATGACTGCATCTGCTTTGTCGAGAGGATCCTCGATAATCCATGATTCCGCTGTGAAGCGAAGAAGGGGGCGCCGCGCCAGGTACAAAACCGCGCAAAAAACCGAGAAAAACAGCAAAATGATCAAGTTAATGAAAATTCGGCCGGACTCGCATGGATTCGCCTGCCCATCCCTCATGAATTGGGGTCCAGCGCTCGCAAGTTCGCCGCGGCATGCTCCGGCAATTCTCCGTTGAAATATACCTCTTTGATGCTGTACGACTTGCTGCGCTTCTCCACGATCGGCAGGATCTCGATGTGCCAGTGATAATCGTCCGCCAGCGTCTTCCAATAGCCGGCTAATTCACCTTTCTTATTCTTTGTATTGGGCGAGGTGTGCACCACCAAATGAAACGCCGGGGCCACTTTCTCCAGCCGGCGCAATACGCGGCCTAGTAGCGCCGCCAACTGCCTGCGGTTCGAACCCGGCCGCGGCTGTTCGAACAAATGGTTGTGCCGCCGGTGCATCAGCCAGATTTCGTACGGCACGCGCGACGCATATGGGCACAGCGCGTAGTAATCTCCTTGCACGTCCACGATGCGCTTCCCCTGCTTCTCTTCCTGACGCACCGTGTCGCAGAAAATACAGCGCTCTTTATCCTTGAACCATTCGTGCGCGGAGCTGAGTTCGTATTTGATTCGCCGCGGCACGAAAATCGTCGCAGTCAACTGCGAGTGCGCGTGCGCCCACTCTTCCCCAGCCAGCGCGCCCTGGTTCTTAAAGACGCTGACGTACTTAAATCGCGCGTCCTTCTTCAAATCAGCGATTCGCGACGCCCACACCCACAAGACGCGCTCGATCTCTTCGTCGCTGAACTGCGACATGCGCTTGTCGTGCAGCGGCGTCTCCACCACGACCTCGTGCGCGCCGAGCGCCCCCATCTTGTCGTACATCCCCTCGGCCAGACGTGCGGGTTCGCCTTCAACGTGATAGAGCGGCTCCGGGTGCGGCAGCACACGCACCTGCCATGCCCCCTCCGCCGGCCACGTCAGGATGGAGCGCAGCTTCTCGATCTTGGCTGGCTCCAGCGGGCATTCCTCTGGCGCATCGCCAAGTGCTTCTCTCTGCCCCAGGATGACCCAGCTTTGTGTGATGGGATCTTTGCGAAGTTCCATTCGGTATCTTCAGCGGGTATAGCGGGCGGGCGTCGGCCCCTGTTCGAGGCGGTGACGATCCCAAATCGCGCCTTCGCGTGTGAAGTACGCCATTTCGAAATCCTGGGTCAGTTCCAACGCATCAACCGGACAGGCATCTTCGCAGAGTCCGCAAAACATGCACCGCGAAGTATCATAGGTGAAGGTCGTCAGCACTTTCCTTCGCGTGGCGTCGTCACGTTCCCAGCCCACTACAATCAAGTTCTCCGGGCACGCTAAGGCGCACAAATTGCAGCCAATACACAGCGTCTCGCCCGTTTCCGGGTTATTGTTGAGCCGCGGCGCACCGCGATACCGCTCCGCCACCATCGGCCGTTCCAGCGGATACTGCTCCGTAACAATGTTCTTGGGATGCTGCGTTCGAAACGTGACCGCGAGGCCCTTCAAAAAATCGACTTGAAACAGTCGTTCCAGGAGTTCCCGCATGGGCCTAGTTTGTTTCGCCCCTCCTCAATTGTCAAGCAAAGGCTCCCTTCTTTCTGCTCTGCGTTAATGCTTCTGTTTTCTGGGTTAATTCCGTTTCCGCTCTTTCCGCATGTTATTCTCTCGCTCAGCATGGAAGCCGATATCCAGTACATGCAGGAGGCCTTGGAGGGAGCCCGTTCCGCAGCCGCAGCTGGCGAAGTTCCCATCGGGGCCGTGCTTGTCCACAAAGGCCAGATTCTTGCCCGTTCTGGCAACCGGACCATCCGCGATTGTGATCCGACCGCCCACGCCGAGATCGTGGCTCTGCGCGAAGCCGCTCGCCTTCTTGGCAACTACCGCCTTGCTGATACTACGCTCTACGTCACTATCGAGCCCTGCAGCATGTGTTCGGGCGCAATCCTCCAAGCCCGTGTCCCGCGTCTCGTCTACGGCGCCGACGATCCCAAAGGCGGCGCCGTCTGCTCCTGCTTCGAAATCCTCTCCCACCCGCGCGTTAATCATCAGGTGGAAGTTACTTCTGGCGTCCTCGCCGCCGAATGTGCCGCCATCATCCAATCTTTCTTCGCTGCACGCCGCGAGTAGGGCGAGCTTTAGCCTGCGCATTCGCGATTGTCGCGGTGCCCCTGGCGTCCGGCAGCATTGCATAGACTCAGCTCTATACTTGGCATCGCATTGGCATAATGCCGTCTCACCGATTGCCGAAAAACGCAACGCTCTGCTACGATTAAGTCTGCAACGACCGCGGAGAGGTGACTGAGCGGTTGAAAGTACTCGCCTCGAAAGCGAGCGTACGGGAAACCGTACCGTGGGTTCGAATCCCACCCTCTCCGCCATTTCTCCCATAGCAGCAAGTCAGGCTTCTGAATGAAAAAGCCGGGCATTTCTGCTCGGCCTCCGCTGTTTTGAACTTGGGTCCTTGATCAGAAGTGGCAGGAGGCTACGCCACGCTTCTGCAGGTACTTTTGGTGATACTCTTCGGCGCGATAGAACGTGCCGACGGGTGTGATTTCCGTGGCAATGGGCCGCTTGAACTTTCCCCCGGCATCAAGCGCTGCCCGTGACTTCTTGGCCGCCGCTTCTTGTTCCGGGGAATGAAAGAAAATCGCCGAGCGGTATTGCGTGCCGAAATCCGGTCCCTGGCGATTCACTTGCGTCGGGTCATGAGCCTGCCAGAAAACGTCGAGCAGTTGTTCGTAACTCACTTTTGCAGGATCAAACGTCACCTGGACTACTTCTGCATGGCCGGTTTCGTCCGAGCAAACGTCTTTGTAAGTCGGATTTGGCGTCTCCCCGCCGCTATAACCTACGGCGGTATCCATCACTCCTGGCACGCGCTGAAACGCGGCCTCCACGCCCCAGAAACACCCCGCTCCGAAAGTTGCTATCTCTGCCATAGCTATCACCCCTTGGTTCAAACTCTGGTCACATCCCGAGCACAGCGTATAGATGCGCGCGCCGTTGCCTGCGATTCACCGGCGCCGTTAGGGCGTTTTTCGCCGCGCCGCCGGCGCCCCCGCGCTGGCCTTTAACTTATCTTGCGCCAGCGCTTTATAAGGACTGTTCACCGAGGCCGCTTGTGTGAATGCCTCTTTGGCCTCGGCGTTTCTCTTCATATTCAGGAATGCAAATCCCAGACGATATTGGTTTCGTGCGTAGCTCCCGTCGTCCGGCTTCAGCAACGGCGCCGCGGCTTTCAAATTCTCCACCGCCTGGGCGTTGTCCTTCTTTTCAATATTCACCTGCCCCAACGAACTGAGCGCCAAGCCCTTCTGCAGGCTCCTCTGCTGGGCCCACTGTTCGTCTGTCACACCTTCCGGCTTCGGCGCCGCGCCCAGTTGCGAAATTGCCTTTTTCGCATAGGTTTCGGCTTTCGCGAGTTGATCTGCCTTATCGCAATAATAATCGGAAAGCAGCAGCAACATCCCCAGATTGTTCGGGTCTTTTGCCAGAAGTCCGTTGGCCACTTCCAGCATCTTTGGCGCATTCTGCGCTTGCTGGTAAGACGCCGCGGCCACGCCAAGCGCCTGATTCGCGTACGGTGAATCCGGATAAGTCTGCGCGAACCGCGTCAGGAGCCCCGCACGCTTCCCCGCTTCCCTCGCCTGAAGAGCCCCATTGTAGACCGCCTGCTGAATGTAAGCGATGCCATCCTTGTTGCTCTCCAGCGTCCGTGCCTTCTGCTCTTCCCAAACCTGCGGTTGTGTGCCGACGGGAGCGGGGGCTTCTTGGTACCGCTTCAGGATTCCCTGCGCTTTCTCGCCGTACCCTATTAACCGCTCCGAATCTCCCTTTTCCGAAGCGGCCCGGATCATGTTCATGGCGTTCTGAAAACTATCCGGATCCAGCGCGAAGAGTTTGTCGCCGTATTCGAACGCCTTGTCGTAATTCTTCTGCGCGATGTAGTGGTCCACATAGAGCCCATCCGCCACCAGCGGATAGTCGCCCTCCTTGCCGGGCCCTTCCGCGAATTTGTTGATGAGCGCGAGCTTCTGGTCCGGATCGGTGGCGGCGTTGATCTCGGTCAACGCATGGTCCACTTCCGACCCCGCCTGGATGGGCACGAACTTGCCTATCTGCTGTCCGAAGACAGGAACACTCGAGCAGCCCAGCAAAAATAGCGCACCGCTCAACCACTTGGTCCCTCGCATAGGCGCCTCCGCACGTTGCCAATGGACAGCATCTTAGTGCTGCGGGTTGTTTTGCGTAAAGAGATTTCCAACCGAAATCCTGTGCCAGGGGATAGACGTCCTTGCCCGGAGTGAGAAGCCTGCGATCCGCTGAGCCCGCTCAGGGTGGGTAACGTTCTCGGGTGTGAACGAAGAGCCCTCTTCGCGCTGCTCCTCGAGACAGTTTTGTTCCTCAGAAATCTGGTTAACCGGAGCGCGAAGGACATCAAGCCTCCCGGCGATGAACGCTACGCTCTAGGTGTACAAAACGAGACAGACATCAGGTTTTCCTCTGCCTGAAGATTGCTCGGTAAGGTGTAGCAACAAACAGTTGCCAGTGACCATCCCCCAGCTCCCCGAACACTGATAATTTCAACGCGGCCGTCGCAAACATGAAGACTAAGACTGAAAGGATCCCCGCATGAACGAGCAAACCCCTTATAAGGATCAGCGCATTCAGGCGGACGGCGGAGACACGAATTCAGCCTCGCAGGATTCGCTCCTGCCCTCGGGCACGCCGCGCTCGGAAAGCCGCCGGAGATTCCTCGGAAACGTGCGGGGAGTTGCCATGGCCGCCGCCACCGCGGGTGCGATCGGCTTCGAGCCCCTTCTGGGCGCAAAGCACTCGGCTGCCAACGCGGCCGAAGCTGATGGCAGATCGAGGGGATCCGAACGCGCCGAAGAAGCGGAGGAAATCCGCATTGCGGCCGCGAAGGCCGAGCGAAGAATTCCGACTCCACCTCACACGACAAACGGCGACGAGGAGCGTTATGCCGACAAGTGCGGCACCTACACCAAAGCCCTTCTGCAGGACGGCCCCGGGCGCGTGAATCTGAATGCGTACCAAAGCTTCAGGGCTG
>Ga0210400_10002004_pt1 | contig 19472 bp, 12 predicted proteins | sample IncBWH26MmetaG_FD_155456 | JGI IMG/M metagenome (GOLD analysis project Ga0210400, IMG submission 155456) | Forest soil microbial communities from Barre Woods Harvard Forest LTER site, Petersham, Massachusetts, United States - Inc-BW-H-26-M | ecosystem: Environmental > Terrestrial > Soil >...
TTATGGACTCAGTGGACTCAAATGGACCCAGCGTAAGTGATCGATGTATTATGAACTTACCAGCTGTTTTGAGTTGATCAGGATGGGCGTGTAGCTCAGTTGGGAGAGCACCTGCTTTGCAAGCACGCCTTCATCTCACCTAAGTCGTTGAATCGGCGTCTCTTCACAGTGCAAGACCCTCTGCAAATTGGGCTACTCATTGGGCTACAGAAAATAAGGGTATTTTGTCCGAGCACTACCGAAGAACGACTGCGGCTTGCTTTTCTGAAATCGCCGAAGCGACTCGTGGCGTAATTCGAAACACTGAAAACACGACGGCCCGGAAATTCGAAAGAGCTTCCGGGCTATTTTGCTTTCTTAATATCGATTTGTCTTCAGTGTGCGGTTCGAACCCTCGGGGGGATCGATTCTACGTAACTTATTGATTCGACGAAATAGCAAAATGGAGAAAAATCATAAAAACGCCGAAGCAAGGTACACCGCAGGTACGCGGAATGTTCTGGAAATCTGGGTAGAACGGCATGGAAAGCTAGAACGAGACCGGCTGAGAGACGACCAGTGCCGCAGAGCGTTCGCTGCAGCCTTCCAACTCTTAAGCGCGCAATCCTCCATCCTTCGCGCATATCGGGGTGCCACTTGCTGGCGGACTAAAGGCAATGATGAAGACGGCAGGCTCAAAGGAGTCACCAACTCGAAAGCAGTGGACACCACGAGAATCGTTAAAGTGATGTATGACTCATAGTTTTGACTTCAATTTTTCGGTTGCGCTTCGGCATCTTGCTCTTTCCCTTGAGCGCACAAACTCCAGAAAATAACTCCTCTGTATTCACATGTTGACAGACGCTCAGAAGGGCTAAATATTCGTTGATATTGCAGTACATTCATAAGTCTACTTAGGTCGAGCGACATCACCGTAGAGCTCCGGTCTACGATCACGGAGGTGGACCGTGTCAGTAACTTTTGAAAGATCAACGTCAACAACGAGCATACTCGGCACATTCGATTGCAGCTCGGCAACCAGCTGCCCCTTTGGATCCGCTACGAACGCTTCATTGGGGTGAGCAAACGCTACGAAATTCTCGTTTTCGTAGGCCCGCGTCCGCATCCACCATTCATTGTCGAGACCCCACATCCCAAACGAGGGAATCAGGATAATTCCCGCTCCTCTCAACCGCAGTACGCGAGCCGTTTCGGGCCAGCGTCGGTCAGCACAAATCAAAACTCCGGTCTTGCCCCAGGGCATATCGAAAACCGGCAGATCCATTCCCGGACTGAATCGAACGTCTTCTTCCTGCAGATGGGTTTTGTGATAGTGGCCTACGATGCGACCCTCACGATCCACCAGCAGGGCGCAATTATAGAGATGGCCATTCGCTTTTTCGGTGAATCCAAAAAGGATCGCCGTCTTATACTTCGCGGCCAGAGCTCGAACACGGGCAATATAAGGGCTAGTCGTAACATCTTGAGCAATGAGGTTGAAGCGTTCCTGAGTCCAGTCTTTGGCTTCAACTGCGTAGCCATCCAAAAACGCTTCCGGAGTCACTACCAAGTCGAGACCTTGGTTGGCATGCGCCAAAAAAGTATGCTCGAATATTTGCCAATTCCCTTCGAGGTCCCATTTTGTCGGCATTGCAGTAAGCAAGCCCAAGCGTACCTTGGACTGAGTTGTTTGCCCCGAAAGCGTAAGACAGCATATGACCAATATGGCGCAACACGTACCGATGCTAACGAATCGAAGTCGCATCAATTCTTCTTTGCCTCCCTCCGTTTGTCACTTAATACCTGCTTTAGGCCGCGCAATCAAAGTTGCCGGACTGAAGTCAGACTAACGTACAATGTCACTCGCTACAACTCACCCCGGACTACTGACCAGACGGGACGCAGCTAAAACAGTAACTTAAGCCCGAACTGGACAATGCGCGGGGACTGCGCCGACGTGATTTGCCCAAACGCTTTGTCGCTTAGAGTGTGATCGGGCAAGTTAAAATTGACGTTGTTAAATGCGTTGAAAGCCTCTGCACGGAACTGAACGGACGCCCATTCTGTAACTTTTATCATTTTGATTAGCGCCGTATTGTTTGAAAAAAACCGCGGACCATACAAGATATTCTTTCCTGTATTGCCAAATGTCCCGATCGCGTTCGGCGCGAAAAGAGAAGTATTGAACCACTGCTGAATCATCTGCCCATGGGACCTGCCCGATCCGAGCTGAGCCTGGCTGATGTTCGTGCCGATAAAATCAGCGCGATCATTGTTGGTGCCAGTGAGCGAATTATCAAGGCCGCTAAAAATTGAGAATGGAAATCCGCTCTGCCATGTGACGATAGAACTGAGCTCCCAGCCGTTGACGAGCTTATCCTTCAGCCCGCTTGTATGTACATTCGGAAATCGATATGCGCCGGAAAACTTGAATACATGGTTGAGGCTGTCATCTGACGGACCGTAATCGAACTGCCGGTTGTAGGGGTTGGTGTTAAATCCACAAGAGCAGCCGCCAACCGGAGCGAAGTCATTCAGCTCCTTGGCATGCGAGTAGTTTGCGAGAAAGGACAATCCTGAGCTCAGACGCTTCTCGACTGTGAGCTGCAGACTGTGATAGCTAGAATTAAGTGATGAATCGATAATACCAATGGGACCAAAATTCGGGTAAAGGCGCCTTGATTGCTCGTTCGCGACAGTCGACTGACCAGGCATGTAGATTACGGGATTCCCCTGAAGCAGGCCACTCTCCTGATCGCCGGTTCCGTAGAGGTGAGTACCTTTGTTCCCAATATATGCGACTCGGACCAGCCAGCTTGTCGCGATCTGGCGTTCCAGGGTTAAGTTCCAACTCGCTACGATTGGTAACTGAAAATTCGGACCGAAGATATCAAGCAGTGCAATTGGACCATTAGGAAATGCTGCACTTTGGCCGGGTACTCTATTAATCGCGCCGTAGTTCTGAGGAAATGGGTTGGCTACACCTGCGCTGCCGTAAGGGTTCTGAAAACTAACATCGGTGAGATTGATCAACGGCGAGAATGGCGGGATGCCACCCACATCCAGGAACGCTATAGTACTGGGAAGCCCATAATATATTCCGACGCCACCACGAATAGACGTCTTATCATCGTTTGTTAGGCGGTATGCAAAACCTAAACGGGGAGCGAAGTTGCCAGGGCGGGATTTCACGGAAGCTGGAGGACAGCCGGGATCATGGTTGCTACCGCCAAAGATAAGACCGATGGGCGCGTTGGGAAACCGTTCTGATTGCTGGCCCGGCGCAAAGCAGCCCTCCCGCCCTACGTTGTCTTGATACGGAAAGAAAGGGTCCCATCGCAATCCCATGTTGATGGTGATTCTTGAACGCACACGCCAGTTGTCCTGGAGAAATGCGCTCCACTTAATGCCCGAGAAATTTTCGTAAGAACCTCCAGATTGGCTGAACTGGGAGACCCGGCCCAGCATGAAATCTGCGATATTGTCCCCGGACAAGTTGTCGACGAAAGAGAAATTGCCGTTCTCAAGATAAGGAACGGCATTCGGACCGCCAACACGAAGAGCCTCACCGCCGAAGTGAAGTTCGTGAGTGCCTTTAGCATAGGTCACCTCCTCGCGATACGTCGAGCTGTCGCGGTTGAAGACGCCCCCATGATTCGAAAAAACCGAGAATGCTCCTCCCACGGAAAACGAAAGCTCGCAAGGTGTAGTCGAAGCGATCTGCACGCCAGCATCGGGCATACAGAACGGGGCGCCAGAGAGCGAACCGCCATGCTGCTGGTTAAAGCCATACCAGGTGTTGAAAAGCAGGTGGGGGGTTAACGTATAATTATAAATTATAGAGAGATTTATTACGCGTACTTGATTGCCGCTCGGATCGACCCGCAATAGGTTGCCGTTAAAGTTTGAAGGCGGCTGGTTGAAGTTCGTGAAGAAGTAGCGGCCGGTCAACTGGTGCTTGCCTCGGAGGTAATCGACCTTAATCATAAACTGATCATCATTCTGCTTTTGGCCAGGGCCCAGGTAAGTGATCTGCCGGCCTGGGCCATTGGGAAGGGGGATCGTTTTCAAAAGGTAGTTAGAGACCGGGCTGAGTTGGCTGGTTGGAATTTTGTTGCCAGGGTACGGTATTCCGGTTACCGGGTCCACGAGTTGAATAGCAGGTAATAGATCTGAGAAATCGCCAGTACGCTCGGCAGCGGTAGGAACAAACGCTATCTGTCCGTCCGGTGCGGTCCGGACCCTAGTGCCCTGGTATGTGCCGAAATAAAAGAGGTGGTCCCTTTGGATCGGCCCCCCAACGCTACCGCCGAACTGGTTGCGTTTCAATGTGTCCTGAGCAGGTGCGAAAAAGTTCCGCGCGTTTAGATCGCCATTCCGTAAAAACTCGAAGAGATCACCGTGAATCTGGTTGGTTCCAGATTTGGTCACTACGTTGACCACGCCGCCGACGGCATTGCCGTACTCGGCGCTCATGTTGCTGTGCTGCTCACTAAACTCCTGGATTGCATCCGGATTCGGAAACGGCAGGTTTGCATTTACTTCGGTATCGTTATAATTGACGCCATCCAGCTGATAATTGATGCTTCCGGAAGACGTTCCATTCGCCTTCGCGTATTGCTCGCCCGGATAGACGCCGCCCTCGCAATTGAGTAGACAATAATGTGCAGTGGTGTCTGTCAGTCCCGCCGAAAGGAACACGAGTTGCGAGACCTGACGCCCGTCAAGCGGCAGATCCACAATTTGTCGCTGATTGACGACTTGGCTGATCGTGGCAGACTCCGTCGTAACCAACGACGTATCGGCCGATACGGTAATCTGATTCGCCGTCGAACCTATAGTTAACTTGACGTTTTGGGTGGCCACTTGGCTGACGGCGAGTTGGATGCCGGCCTGCACATATGGCGCAAACCCTTCTTTTTCTACCGTCAGCTTATATGTTCCTATGGGCAAACGCGAGAACAGGTAAGCGCCCGTAGTGTCCGTGGAGGCGGTCTGGGTGAACCCTGTCTCCACATTTTGCACTGTAACCTGTGCATTTTGCACGACTGACTCTGACGAATCGACCACCGTCCCGCTCAAGCTTGCCGTCGTAGACTGAGCGCGCAAACCTTTGCTGAACGCCAATGACCCAGCGAGGATCAGTGAAAGTAATGCGAAAAATCGCATGCACCCGTGAACTCTCTCGCGTGCTCCAGAGTTCTGCAAGACGTTGTTAAAGTGCAGGTAGAACATCAAAACCCTCCCCTTCTAGCGAAGACAATTTTTGCGATCATGCCGACAAGCGCGTTAGCACACACCCACGGACGCGAATTTCTGACTGAAATCTTAGGGACCCGCCTTCTGTTGCCCGCCCGATAACCGTTATGTGATATCGGCGGCCGGGCACACCCCCACTTCACCGTTGCTGACTGGGCTCCTCAACCATGTAATGATCGACGCCTGAAAGGCGGTGCGTCGGCTCAAACCGTGCCAGCCGTTGTAGGCCCACGAATACGAGAAACTGAGCGCATCAGCATCCTTCTTCTACTTTTTAGCGATTTCAGTGAATTCGTATTGCGTAAGCTTGGTCGGTTCGACTAGCGCCACTAACCGATCGATATCGAACTTTTTGTAAAGGTCCAAGCAGAAAAGGTCGGGTGCATCTTCATAATTCACGGGCTTGTCCAACAGATATTTCAGTGTATGCATGCCTCCGCGAGTGGACAACGCATCGAACAATTTAGGTTCGAGTGCGCTTCCAAGGAGCGCCACAACTTGGCTCCGAATGCCGATGGATTCCAGGCGAACCCTTTCAGCTTTGGATAGAGCCATCAACCACCGCGATATTCCAACCAGTTGCGCTGCTTCTATGCCTAATGGACGGTCGCCAATCGTCGCGAGCATGTGCGCATACTCCTCTGGGCCAGGCTTCTCGGGCTTAGCATCGCCGAAAAACAATAGATCGATCGCCAGGACCTGCTCACCTCGATTTACAAGGTCGGAGATCCGATCAGCCGCTGCTTTTTTCCCCGTATCACTGATTATGACTGTAATCGGAGCGTTATCCGGAGTCGTTGTCCCCTTCAGCCATACTCCTGTCGCGATCAACTCATTACTCATTTCAAAGAGATAGGAGCGAGTCTCAACTCCTTTGTTTTTAGTGTTGGCTAGGGCCCAGGGATGCTTCACACTTGTCGGGTGATAGCGCACTAAATCGCGCAGCTCATCGCGCTCTGCCGACGCCCATCGGTCCCGATCCGCTTTCAAAGACGGAATAGGTGGCTGCGTATTATTGCGTGTAAGCTTCTCAGCTAGCTGCAGGATAGTGAGATTGTCCTTCGGTAGGCCTACTCGAAGCTCATCATAGCTTTTGATTTCGGCGGCGACAGGTATTTCACTCTCGATTGGGGGCAGATGGAGGTGTTTGACGAAGAAGTGATATGATTGCATACGATTATCCAGTTGGTAATTATGAGTGCCTGGTTCTATATTCTCATGCCACGTAAAATTATCCGCTTTGCCAAAGAGGGAGAAATAAGGTTGGACTTGATCGAAAACGTACGGCTTTACCAGCGAAGCTCTCCAACAGCAATCATCTTCGGCGTTATAAATTAGAAGCGTAGGTCTCGGAGCCCTCATTGCAGTTAATTGTGTATAGTCGAAACCAATAAAGAAATCGGTCGGGAACTCTTCAAGGTCATCGCCACCTGGCCGTTCCATAATCGAAACGATTGAGGCGAAACCGGCCACTGGAATCGCTGCTGTCACGCGCTCATCGAGCGAACTCAAGACTAAAGTTTGCCACGCACCACCCGAAAGACCAGTCATTCCAATACGACTCGGATCTACATTCGGATTCTGATATAGATAGTCAAGTCCCCTTCGCATTGCGAGGTAAAACAAACCCACACCGTTGACACCGACTAGATCAAGGTGTGAAGCAAAATCGTGATCGTTTTCAGGATTGGAAAGTTCGCCGCAATTCAACCACTCTAACGACAGTGTTAGAACTCCGTGCTTGGCCAGGTTGATCGCTTGTTTCTGTATATACTCGACTGATTTACCCGGGGGGCCTACATGTCCAGTTACGTTGAGGATCGCTGGAAGCTTCGCTTCAATTCGCTCGGGCTCGTAAACTATAGCTGCGGATTGAAATCCCGGGATGATGTTGTATCGAAGCTTTCTTATGCGGTAGCCGTCACCCGACTTGATGAATCCCAGATCCTCGAATTCGGGTGAAGAATCCACCCACTCCTTGGGCCAACCATGAAACACAACATCCTGTAGCAAGTGTTGACGCATCCGCTTGGTTTCCGCGGCCCACTGCCCAGCCGTTTGGGGATAGACCGGCGAGGGGACATGGTCCACTCCATATTTGCGCAAAAGCCATGCGGCGATGTCGCTCGATTGACTCTTCTGATCCAAAATGGGCTCGAGCTGCTCCGGCGAGCTCTGTGAATAGCCTAAGCTTGCACACAAGAAACAGAAGAAACTGAGTACGATCACCTTCCGTATGGCGTGCATAGCTATCTCCCTTTTAGGCTATAGGTACTGCAGAAGCTTCTTGCTGGCCGTGGTCCCCGGCCCCAACACTTTGTGCTTGGCACACAACCACTCACGCAGCCGCCCGATGGGCTTTCTGACAGCATCCCTGCACCAAATGCTGGGTCCTCGTCTGTCTTACCGCGGACGAGCAGTTTCCCGTGGGCGACATCGTGAACCTTTCTCCGAGAGCCGGGTGCCTGAAACACGTCCGTCCGGTCGATCAATGGCCTAGCATATCTGGCACGATTGTCTGAAATTGTCAAGGCATTTGTAGAAATATTTCTCGCATTCGTCGTCTCGGATACGGAAATAGTTAAGGTTATTGCGGAAATATTAGCCTGTAATCAGAAATATTTCTTGACTGCTCCCTCGATGCTTGTATAATGCCGCTATGTCAAACGATCAGGTGCCGCAGTTTCGTGTGGACCGAGCACAAGTCCAGATCTGTTCGTCGCTCCGAGAGCTGGGATTAGCTGGCGCTGCTCGGGCAGCACGGTTGATCAGAAGGGCCATCGATGCGCGTGGCCGGGCGCGTATCATCGTGGCGACCGGAAACTCTCAATTCCCTCTGGTGGAGGCGCTGGTGCAGCAGCCGGTCAACTGGCAGGCCGTCGAGGTCTTCCACATGGATGAATACGTTGGAATAAGCGCCGATCATCCTTCAAGCTTCCGGTACTGGATTCGCACCCGTCTGGAGGAGAGAGTCAGGCCGGCGAAGACCTTTTACATCGAGGGCGACGCCACAAATCTCGATGCCGAAATAGAGCGGTATTCGCACCTTCTCTTGGAAGCGCCGATCGAGGTGGCTTTCGTCGGATTCGGGGAGAACGGGCACATTGCGTTTAATGATCCTCATGTAGCCGATTTCAACGATCCGGCCATTCTGAAGGAGATAACGCTCGATCCAGCGAGTCGGGCCCAGCAAGCCGGGGAAGGACATTTCAAGGATGTTGCCTCCGTGCCACAGCGGGCAATTACGATCACTTGTCCTGGTCTGTTCCGTGCGGGGTCTTGGATCTGTTGTGTACCCGAAACCCGCAAGGCGGTGGCGGTTCGGCAGGCGCTCGAAGGCCCTATTTCAGAGGCTTGTCCCGCGTCGCTGGTTCGCAAGCATCCGGATGCGGTGGTTTACCTGGACAGGGATTCAGCATCTCTCCTGTCTTCGGCGGGAAGCGGGATGCAGGCCGGGCAGCCCGCTTAATTCGAAGCCCGAGGAGACTCAAGTGGATAGAGTTCATGGCTTCAGCAAAGTCCTCTTGTTTGTCGCGTTTATTCTGTTAGCCGTCCATTTGAGCGGTGCGTCCGTCGAAGTGAGACAACCGGGATATCATATCCAGGTGAGGGTGATTTCGGGCCGGGCCGCATCAGCAAAGCCTACCAACAGTTCGTGGCTGAAGAGCGCTAGTCAGTGAGCGGCTGCTATGGCGCTTGAAGCTCGAGATCTGAGTGGTCTTGCCCCGTTCCGAAAGGAACGGCGTCGTTGGTGGATTGTTTGGACACTGTTTGGCTCCACCGCCATCAACTACGTCAACCGGCAGACTTTGTCGGTGCTGGCCCCCGTCATATCGAAGCAGTTCCACCTCAGCCACAGCGAGCTGTCGAACATCTTCGGCGCCTTTCAGTTCGCATATGCTGGAACATGGCTGCTCGGGGGCATTTTCCTGGACGCGGTGGGCACCCGGATTGGCCTGTCTATCGGAGTGATCTGGTGGTCCATTGTCAGCCTGGCCACTGGCTTTGCGAATTCTGCGTTTTCCTTGGGAATCTTACGTTTCCTTCTCGGAATCGGTGAGGGCCTGAACTGGCCCGGCGCTAGTAAGGCAGTTGCGGAGTTCTTTCCTGCGCACGAGCGCAGCGTGGGCGTCGCGATCTTCGATAGCGGATCGAGCGCGGGCGGCGCCATTGCAGCCTTCTGCATTCCTTGGGTCGCGCTGCAATTCGGCTGGAGGTGGGCGTTTGGTTTCTCCGGCGTACTCGGCTTCTTCTGGCTCGCTTTATGGCTAGCCGTGTACCCGCGGAACAGGCCCGGCGTGAATGCCCAGGGTGCAATGCCGCGTGATCCGAAGAGCTGGCTCTCTATTCTGAAGCAAAAACAAACGTGGGCGGTCGTAATCGGCCGGTCGCTCACTGACCCCATCTGGTGGTTCTATGTATTCTGGCTACCTCAATACCTCAGCGACACCCGCGGTTTCAGCCTCAAGCAGATAGCACTATTTGCCTGGACACCTTTTGTGGCTGCCGACCTCGGCAATTTCGCGGGAGGACTCATTTCCGCTGCGCTCGTCAAGCGTGGCATGCCCGTCTTGCGGGCCCGCAAGTGGGTGTGCGTAGCGAGCTGCGTTCCTTTGCTGGCGGGAATCCCGGCCGTAGTGACCGCTAATCCGTTCTCGTCTCTTGCCTTTATCTGCGTCGCCCTGTTCGGGTTTGCAAGTTGGTCGACGATGGGACTGACGCTGCCCTCCGATCTGTTCCCGCCGCAGGTGGTGGCTTCAGTAACAGGGTTAAGCGGCTTGGCCGCTGGACTGGCGGGAACGGGTTTTACCCTACTTGTCGGGACAATTGTAGACCGCTTCTCCTACTTTCCCGCCTTCGTGCTAGCGGCCACGGCACCGATCCTAGCAACAGCCGCCGTCGTCTTTCTCATTCCCCGAACGCCGCGCGCCGGCGTGGTGCCGCCCGCGCCCTTGCCAGAGACAGGGTCGTAGGAGGGAAGTGTTTGGTAGACGAAAACGAAGCCTTCGTAGTAGCGCGCGATTTTGCTGACGGACCCGTGCGTCGCGCCTACGGGGCTCTGAAGAACGGATCGCTCACATGAATCCAGTCGACAGCGGCAGTGAGCAGGTGCAGGAAAGGACATTTCCGAAAGGGTTATGTCACACTCGCATGTCCGCCAGCGTCTATCTGATATCGATAGCTGTCCTTCACATCCTGGCTCCGGTCTGAAGAAAGTGAAGTTCACCACATGAGCCTTTATCTTGCGAATGGCAGTCCCGAAACGGAGCTCCCCTCTACAGAGTTGAAGAGCCTGCTGTTTGAAGCGCTGGGCAAACTCGGAGAGCGCCGCCACGTGCTCGCCGTCCCGCCCGATCAGACACGTGGACACTCTCGTGCAGGCGAGCTAACTCGTTACGTATATGAGTATTACGGCGACCAGCTCGAAGCCGTGCTGCCCGCCTTGGGCACGCACGCCGCGATGTCGCCCGGTCAACTGACGCACATGTTCGGCGAAATGCCGTGTGAGCTGTTCCGCATTCACAACTGGCGCACAGATACCAAAACGCTCGGCGAAGTTCCGGCAACGTTCATTCACGAGCAATCAGAAGGCAAACTAAACTACGCGTGGCCTGCGCAGGTGAATCGCCTCATTGCCGAGGGCAGCTTCGATCTTGTGCTCTCCCTGGGTCAGGTGGTGCCACACGAAGTGGTCGGGATGGCGAACTACAACAAAAACATCCTGGTCGGAACTGGCGGACGTGACAGCATCAACCGCAGTCACTTTCTCGGTGCGGTCTACGGTATGGAGCGCATCATGGGCCGCGCGAAAAACCCCGTGCGCGGCGTTCTCAACTACGCTTCCGACCACTTCCTGCGCCAAATCCCCATCGTCTATGTGCTTACCGTGGTAGGGTGCAGCATAAACGGCGGACTTGCCGTGCGTGGCCTGTTCATTGGCGACGACATCGAGTGTTTCCATCGCGCCGCTGAACTGAGCCTGAAGGTAAACTTCGAGATGCTTAATCACCCGATTCGCAAGGTGATCGTCTATCTCGATCCGCACGAGTTTCACAGCACCTGGCTCGGCAACAAGGCCATCTACCGCACACGTATGGCGCTTGACGACGGTGCGGAGCTCATCATTCTCGCACCCGGCGTGAAGGAGTTCGGCGAAGACCGCGGCATCGACACGCTGATCCGCAAGTATGGATACCGAGGCACACCGGCAACTCTCGCAGCCGTCGAAGCCAATGCCGACCTCGCAAACGACCTGAGCGCCGCTGCGCATCTCATTCATGGCTCGTCCGAGGGACGGTTCGCGATTACCTGGTGCCCGGGACACCTGACCCGTGAAGAAGTAGAAGGCGTCGGCTTTGCGTACGACGATCTTGGCGCGATGCTCTCGCGCTATGACCCCGCGAAGCTTGAGCATGGCTATAACACGGTTGATGGTGAGAAGGTCTTTTTCATTGCGAATCCTGGCCTAGGTCTCTGGGCCCATCGCGGCAGATTCTGAATCGGAGGAAGTATGACGAGGGGTGGATTTAGACTTGCTAAATTCTCAATCGGAGTAGGTGATCGCTTCGCACATCAGGCGAAAGCGCAACTTGAGGCGTGCGTTTGTGCTTCACAGGCCGGAGTTGATGTCATTCCGGTGTGGAATAAATCGAACCGCGAGCACACCATCATCGGCTCCGACCCGTCTTCGACACGAGCCGCAGCGGACACCGCAGTGAAGGCTCTCGAATGGACCAAGCCGTACTACTGCGACGCTGATCATATCAATCTTCAAACAGTTGAGCGCTTCCTTGTGCCTTGCGACTTCTACACCATTGACGTGGCAGATTTCATAGGAAAAAAGACAGATCAGTCGTCGATTGATGCCTTCGTGCAGAGCCACATCGAGCTTGTCGGCAAGATCGAGCTCGAGGACATCGAAGAAAGCTTCGAGATCACGCCCGCACTCCTGGCACAGGTCGCGGACAAGTTTCTTTCTGCCGTGCAGCACGCCGGAGCCGTGTACCGCAAGATTGAATCGGCGAAAGGGAAAGGTAACTTTATTTCGGAAATCTCCATGGACGAGACCGATCTCGCCCAGACGCCGCTAGAGCTTCTCATCATTTTGGCTGCCATCGCCGATGAACGCATTCCGGTGCAAACCATAGCGCCCAAGTTCAGCGGACGTTTCAACAAAGGCGTGGACTACGTTGGCGACATCTCGCAGTTCGCACGCGAAATGGAGTTCGATCTAGCAGCGATCGCTTATGCCGTCCGGCAATATGGATTGCCGGCCAACCTGAAGCTCAGCATACACTCAGGCAGCGACAAATTTTCGATCTATCCGGTAATTTACTCCGCCTTGAAAAAGTTCAATGCAGGCGTGCACCTCAAGACGGCCGGTACCACGTGGCTAGAAGAGATCATAGGCCTCGCCGAAGCTCGCGGAGACGGCCTAGCTCTCGCGAAGGAGATTTATGCTGAGGCCTACGCACACCGCGACGAACTTTGTGGTCCGTACGCCACGGTCATCGACATCGACACGCATAAGCTTCCCGCGCCGGGCCAAGTTCGGCAGTGGTCATCTGAGGAGTTCACTTCCGTGCTCCGGCACGACCCCAACTCACATTCCTACAACAGCAGCTTCCGCCAGTTGCTCCATGTCGGTTTCAAAGTAGCTGCAAAGATGGGGCGTAGATATCTTGATCTGCTGGAGGCAAACGAAGAAGTGATCGCGAAGAATGTGACTGACAATCTCTATACACGCCATATCACGCCGGTGTTCCTGGGCGAGGCAAGATAACGGAGATTCAAACTCATGATTCTGGTTCTTTTGGGCGTGGCCTGCGCAGGCAAGACGACGATCGGACACATCCTTTCGGCCCGGCTCGGATGGTGTTTTGAGGATGGTGATGATTACCATCCGCTCGCGAACCGGCAGAAGTTGGAGTCGGGCATTCCACTTACAGATGAAGATCGCGAGCCGTGGCTGAACGCCCTGCACGCGCGCATGCAGGAGCTCATCGATTGTAGCCAAAACGCCGTCTTTGCCTGCTCGGCCCTGAAACAGAAATACCGCGACCTGCTAGTCGCGGGTTTCGAACCCGGTCAGGTTCGCTTTGCGCTGCTCGACGCCACGCGCGACTTACTCGAAGAACGCATCCAGAAGCGCCACCATCAATACATGAATCCCAACTTGCTGGGCAGTCAGTTGGCTACTCTCGAGGTGCCGGCAGATGCGTGGCGTATCTCCGTCTGCGGCACGCCGGAAGAGACGGCGCAACAGCTGCTTGGACACCTCAAGGTCGCTACAGCGATCGTCATTAAGTCACCGGGCGAAAAAGGGGATTGGTTAGAATGAGTACCACTAGCTTGAGCCTTGCGGGCAAAATAGCCGTCATAATCGGGGGCACAACAGGTATCGGGAGGGCGTTGAGCCTTGGCCTTGCCGAAGCAGGTGCCGATGTTATCGCATCCGCTCGTCGCAAAGAGAATGTCGAAGAGGTTGCCGCGGAGATCGAAGCGCGCGGGCGCCAGACCCTCCGCTGTCCTTGCGATCTCGGCGATCGCAAATCGCTCGAACAGCTAGCCGCCGCCGCCCTCACGCGCTTTGGCCAAATCGACATCCTCATCAACTGCGCCGCAAAGATCAAGCGCATCCCATCGCTCGCCATGACGGAAGAAGAGTGGCGGGACATCCTCGACACCAACCTCACCGGAACCTTTCGGGCCTGCCAGGTTTTCGGAAAACACATGCTTGAGCGTGGCTACGGACGCATCATCAACATTGCCTCGCTCAATGCGTTCGTTGCGCTCAGTGAAGTCGCCGCCTACGCTGCCAGCAAGGCCGGCGTCGCTTCGCTCACGCGCTCACTTGCGGTTGAATGGTCAAAGAGGGGCGTGCTAGTCAATGCCATCGCACCCGGTGTGTTTCGCACCGCCCTAAATACAGACTTGCTCGATAACACTCCGCGCGGCAAGGAGCTGCTCATACGCACGCCGATGGGCCGCTTCGGCCAGAAGGAAGAGCTGATCGGCGCAGCCGTATATCTTGCCTCAGACGCAGCCTCATTCGTCACCGGACAAGTTCTTGTTGTAGATGGAGGTTTCCTGGCAAGTGGTGTGAATCAATAGAATTTAGGCTTGCCTCACGAAATCCTTGCTCGTTCAGGTTTTCGTGCCCCTTTAGATGACGGTACGTGGGTGCCTGTACCTCGCCAAAATCTCGTCCGCGGCAAAATAACGCGATTCCTCGTTGCGAACGCTTGAATAACGAGCGGTGAATTGAAGCGGGGACACCCCGCCGATGCCCAGATTCTGTGTGGCGCTCGCTCCGGCAGGGCACGACATCGGCTCGTATCATGATGTTAGTCGAGTTTTCGGAGATGATTGGTCAGCATCCAATTGATCCCCTGCTCCCACCAGTCGGCCATTAGTCCTTTTTGGGGGAGTGACAGTCTTTCTGGCTTAAGCTTTATATTGAGACTTTCGATGAGGACATCCTCACCGTAGAAAGAAGCCTCCTTGAGGACATTACCATCATCTTGAATAATTCGACTCTGACCATGCGAACCAGAGTTGTCCTTTATATTCCCGGGCGCATTTGCGGCAACCACAAACATCGTATTTTCTGCGGCCCGCGCCATCATTTGGGCTCGATAACCAGCCAGTTTCGACTCCTCCGCCATCTCCGACTCGAAGCTAATGTAATAGACAATTCGCGCGCCGGACATTGCTGGAAGCCTTACAAGTTCCGGATACCGTTCGTCATGGCAAATTATGACCGTCGAGGGCACACCTTCCAGGTCAAAAAAAGCAACGTGATTGCCCGGTGTTGCCCACTTCTCGCCTGCCAGCATCACTTTCCCATACCGCTCTACCAAATCGCCGCGAGAGCTAAACACAACCGCAGTGTCGTAGATTCGATCCTCTGATTGATAGATGCTTCCGATCACAGCCGCGATTTTGTGCGTCCGGCAGGTCCGGGCAATGTCTTCTTCGGCGGCGGCAACCTCTGCAGCGTTCGCGGGCATACTATCGATCTGGTAACCAGACAGAACGCCCTCAGGAAAGACCGCGACGTTCACGCCTTGTCCCGAAAGCCGCTCCAGTGTCTGAATGATGCGGCGTCGATTCTCCGCCACATCGAACGAGGATCGGAGCTGCACTGCCGCTACTTTAAGGTTTACCGAAGCAGTTTGCGCCGACATGGATGGGACCAAGAACGCTAATGCCAAGAATGCTAATGCGATAGCGCTATTAAATCTCTTAGCCACGGGCATCTCCCAAAATATGGCACACCTCGCACAGTACATCAGACATCAGAACGCGGAAGCACTTTGATACAAAGTCGGCGAAGGAGTTCTCCGGAAGAAACCTCGACCTCGGCTTCCCAACAGAAACAATACTATCATAAATATTTCAGGAAATAAAGAAACAAATCCAGATAAATAGCAGATCCTTCCCATTCACTCAGAACCAACGGGGGCTTCCCCTCTGCACTGCGTACCGAAGTTACACTTCACCGCTGTTCGCGTGTACAATGCGCTGAGACGGGTGAGAAATCTTTCCAGGTAGGCAAACGCCAGGTGATAAGCAAATCCTCGTTCAAGCAGCTAGCCAAAATGGCTAACGTAAGTCCCGCAACGGTCTCTCGGATCGCCAAAGGCAACGTAAATGTGGACGCCGAGATGCGTGCGCGCGTCAGAAAGGCGGCCGAAGCCCTCGGCATTGATCTGGACCGGAAACGGAACGAAAGGACCCGCGTCATCGGTTTCATGCTGGCCAACCGGGATCTGCTTCATAACTTTCAAGCACGTATTCTGTTCGGTTCGGAGGCGCATTGCGCCACCGAGCAGAGGGAACTGCTGTTCATGTCTTTCCGGTATTCGCCCTCAATTCCAGCCAAGGACCTACACTTGCCCAGGATCCTCAATGAGGGCGGTATCGTTCGCGCAATGATCCTAAGCGGCACAAATTCTGCCAACATGCTCACAGCCTTGCGTGACCGCGGGATTCCCTTCGCCGTACTGGGCAACAACGTTCTCGGCGATTGGAACCCCCAGGAATACGACGCCGTGTACTCGGATGACGCCACGGGCGCGTTCGATCTGACCAACCACCTGATCCTCAACGGCCATCGCGATATTTGGTTCATCGGCGATGTCGCTTTACCTTGGTATGCACGGTGCGCCCAGGGATACACGAAGAGCATGCTGGAGGCGGGCTTACAACCGAGAATTAGCGAATTCCATTCCGACGATCACCAGCTCGGCTATCTGGCAACGAAATCGATTCTTTCCCGACGCGAGCCCGTTACCGCAATCTTCGCCGGTTCCGACCAGATCGCCCACGGTGTTTACGAGGTCATTCGGAACTCTGGTCTCGGCATCCCGAACGACATCAGTGTCGCCGGTTTCAACGATACCGAGGGCGCACTGATGGATCCTCAACTGACTAGCGTGCGCGAGTTCCCAGAGGAATTGGGTAAGCATCTTGCGGAATTCGTATTGCGCCGGATCGAGAATCCGGACAGGGTACCGCAGCAACTTGTTATTCCGACTAAAGTCATCGTGCGCGATTCTACAGGCGCCCGAACTACGAAGTCTGTGAGGCGCGAGGACAACCCGTTCACCTGAACGGCGCCCTCGCTGGCTTGGTGTGAAGGAAACCTCGACGGACCAGGAAGCCGTTGAACCTCGATGCGCTGGTGAGAGAAGTGATTCGGTCCGCACTCGAAGCGGAGAAGATTCCGTGGTACGGCTGGCACGCGTTTCGGCGCGGACTGGCGATGAAAGATCGCCAGTCGCCACTGACCAGAACTAAGCAGGGAAATTGAGGCGAGGTTCATCGACTGTCAGAACCTACTGGCACTCCAAATATCAAGGGTTAGGTTCGAGACCTTTCTGGATTGCCTTGAGTCTGTCGAGCGATGACTGGATCTCTTCTGGTGGAATTCTAAATTCCGGGTTACCCTACCCTGGGCCTCCGACGTCGAAAGTAACTCGTACAGGCTCTGCAGGTTTCGAAGTACTTGTAAGTTGTGGGGATCGAGTGCCACTGCCGCGAGAAAATCGTCGCTAACGTCACGCGGGCGAAGCGTTTTCATCTGGGAATTGTAACTCCTATACAGTCTGAATACGGCGGCTAAGTTGCGGGAATCGGAGTTGTAAGGGACCAATTCATAGGCCAAGCGCCAACGGAAAACGTAAACGTCGAGGATGCTAATTCAGATCCGCAAGGTCCAAATCCGCAAGGCGGAGCCGCGTAACGCGACTTCCTGGACTGCTGCAATACCAAGCTTGAGCGCCATTTGATGGCATAACAATGTCGGCTCCCTTGTGCAACTCGCCAATCACGGCAGCCCACAAATAGTATCCAAGCAACCGCGGGGGCGGCTCAATGGCCTTCAGGAGGGCAAGCCCCGTCTCAGGCCCTTGCCACTCGGCTATGGCAACTGGGCGGCTTGAAAATTCCTGCCGAAGCCCATTAAGAGCACCTGTCTGGACCGAAGGTGCTCTATTTTGTGTCTATCCTGATTGGAATCAAGTGCGGCGCACTCGAAAGTGTTTTAGAATAAAATGGTTACAAGGATGGGCGTGTAGCTCAGTTGGGAGAGCACCTGCTTTGCAAGCAGGGGGTCACCGGTTCGAGCCCGGTCACGTCCACCATTTCTCGCTGTCTTTATTGAGTTAGCTGCCTCTGTTTAGCCTCGCCATTGCGGTTGGAACGCCGATAACCATGGTGTTCGAGAAATCCGAATTCGGATTTCAGAACCTCCAAGAGGGCGCGTTCTCCCTTTTCATCTTGCACTTCTAACGCAAGTCAGAATATGGACCCACGCGACTACGGTTACGATAACGATAGTCACTCAACAGCGTGATGGCCATCACATCCAGCCTAGGTCAATTCATGTAGAAAGTTGAGAAGTGGGATTTTTGTTTTACCGAGCGGACGTATGCCAAGCGGGTTTCGTTTCGTGTTACGTAGAGACGGAGGTATACTCCGGGTCGGTGAAGTTATGCGCGCCCCGTACGGCTTAGAGATTATTGAGAGCTGCCTTTCCTGCCCGCACCGCGAGGATCGCCTTTTCTGCAATTTGCCTTCTGCTGCCGTACAAGCACTCGCCGCGATCACTTCCGCTGCGGTCTACCCGAAGGGAGCTACGCTGTTCGTGGAAGGGCAGTCAGCCCGCGGCGTTTTTGTTTTGTGTAGCGGCCGCGTGAAGCTCTCGACGTCATCCGCGGACGGCAGAACATTGATACTGAGAATGTCGGAATCGGGAGAGGTGCTGGGCTTGCCGGCAACCGTCACAGGAAAGCCTTACGAGCTTACGGCTGACGTGATCGAACCCACGCAGGCGAATTTCATCGCTCGCGACGATTTCCTGCGCTTCCTGCGCGAGCATGGCGAAGCGGCGCTGCGTGTAGCGCAACAGCTTGGCGAAACTTATCATTCGGCTGTGGCGGAGATGCGAACCATAGGACTCTCTCACTCCGCCGGCGAGAAGTTGGCGCGTTTCTTGCTCGATCTCTGCACAAATCATGACACGGCAAAAGGCGAGATAAGACTCACCGTAACGCTGACCCACGAGGAGATCGCGCAAATCATTGGTGCTTCCCGGGAAACCGTCACGCGGCTCTTTAGTGACTTCAAGAAGAAACAACTCGTGCAGGTAAAGGGCGCCACAGTCATCATCAAGAACAAAGGAGCACTCGAAGAGTTGGTTAGCGCGTAATTATCCTGGGCCTTCCGCCAATCATTCGACGCAAGAATCGCGGCTACTTGAGACTCTCCACGTAGGCAATCAGCGCCTTCAAATCGTCGGGCGAAAGATCGATCGGGGGCATTCCGCCGCCGGTCATTTTAGCGGCGGGATTTTTGAAGAGTTGGGCGAGTTGCTCGGGCGAGAACTTGGCGGCGATTCCTATGAGAGCGGGGGCCGCGGCCGTGCCCACGCCTCCATCCCCATGACATGCATTGCAGGACTGCGCCTCGAAAATTGCCTTTCCTTTTGAGGCCAGCGGGTCGGCTAGCGCGATGTTGGCAGCAGCCAATGAAGCCGAAGAAAGCTCCGGCTCAAATGGCTTGTGCATGTATTCCTCTTCTTCCGAGCGTTGCTTGGCCAACTGTTGCGCAACTCCGGCGTCGTGCTTGTCCACGTATTGGCTGCGAAGTCCGAGACCTGCAAGAGCGAACAACACGAATGCGTACGCTCCCATGGCGACCGGTCGCTTCCAGGGGCGGCGCTCGAC
>Ga0210400_10002005_pt1 | contig 19471 bp, 18 predicted proteins | sample IncBWH26MmetaG_FD_155456 | JGI IMG/M metagenome (GOLD analysis project Ga0210400, IMG submission 155456) | Forest soil microbial communities from Barre Woods Harvard Forest LTER site, Petersham, Massachusetts, United States - Inc-BW-H-26-M | ecosystem: Environmental > Terrestrial > Soil >...
AGAAAGCCAGAAGGCCCGGCACCAGAATGACCATCAGGGCGGCGAACCAGAACATATCGAACCCGTGCCAATACCATGGCAGTTTCGGGTAATTCAGGAACACCATGAAGTCAGGCAGGATCGGGTTGCCGTAGACGCCCCGGCTGCCAATCTGGCGCATCAGGTACATGCCCATGGCGTAGCCGCCGAGCGCAAAGAAGGCGCCATGGCCGAGCGAAAGGATGCCGCAATAACCCCAGATCAGGTCGATCGAGAGCGCCAGAATGGCGTAGCAGACATATTTGCCGAACAGCGCGACCAGATAGGTCGGCACCTGCAGCATGGAGCCGGACGGCAGCAGCAGGTTCGACAGCGGGATCAACACGCCGCAGGCGGCAACCACGAGCAGGAACAGGGTCGCGCTACGGTCCAGCGAACGCCTGAGTACGTACGGCATCATGCTTCCACCGCCCGCCCCTTCAGCGCAAACAGGCCGCGCGGGCGTTTCTGGATGAACAGGATGATCAGAACCAGAATAGCGATCTTGCCGAGCACGGCGCCGGCGACCGGCTCCAGGAACTTGTTGGCGATGCCAAGCGTGAACGCTCCCACCAGGGTGCCCCACAAATTGCCGACGCCGCCGAACACCACGACCATGAAGGAGTCGATGATGTAGCTCTGGCCGAGATTGGGGCTGACATTGTCGATCTGCGACAGCGCGACGCCGGCGATCCCGGCGATGCCGGAGCCGAGCCCGAAGGTCAGCGCGTCGACCCGCGAGGTGGCGATCCCCATCGACGCCGCCATGCGGCGGTTCTGCGTCACCGCGCGCATCTCCAGGCCAAGCGCGGTATAGCGCAGCATCGCGAGCAGGATCGCGAACACCGCCATCGTGAAGCAGAGGATCCACAGCCGGTTATAGGTGATCGTGATCTGTCCGACCTCGAACGCGCCGCTCATCCAGGACGGATTGCCGACTTCGCGGTTGGTGGGGCCGAAGGCGGTGCGCACCGCCTGTTGCAGCACCAGCGAGAGGCCCCAGGTCGCCAGCAGCGTTTCCAGCGGGCGGCCATAGAGGAAGCGGATGATGGTTCGTTCGATCAGGACCCCGACCGCACCGGCGACGATGAAGGCCAGCGGCACCGCCATCAGCAGCGAGTAATCGAACAAAGCGGGATAGCTGGTGCGGATCGCTTCCTGCACCACGAAAGTGGTGTAGGCCCCCAACATCACCATTTCGCCATGGGCCATGTTGATGACGCCCATCACGCCGAAGGTGATGGCAAGACCGATCGCGGCGAGCAGCAGGACCGAGCCGAGCGACAGGCCATACCAGGCATTCTGCACGGTCGACCACAGCGCGAGATTGCTCTGGATCGCCGACGTCGCACTGGCCGCGGCGCGCGCGACGGCGGGCGGCTGTTCTCCGGAGAGGCCGGTCAGCAGCGCCAGCGCTTCCTGATCGCCCCGCGCCTTGATGGTGGCGATCGCTTCCAGCTTCTCGGCATCGGTGGCGTCAGCCTTGAACAGCAGGATGGCCGCGCGCGCTTCGCTGAAGGCGATCTTTGCGGCCTTGCTGGTCTCCTTTTGCAGCGCGCCGTCGACGACGGGCAGCATCGCCTCGTCATGGGTCTTGAAAACGGATTGCGCGGCCGCGATGCGCTTGGCTGGATCGGGCGACAGCAGGGTCAGGCCGCCGAGCGCGGCCTCGACGGTGCGGCGCAGGCGGTTGTTGAGGCGTACTGCGGCGGCATTGTCCGGCAGCTTGTCCACGGCAGCACCTGTTGCGGCATCGATGATCTTGCCGTCAGCCAGCGTGACATAGACGTTCCTGGTATCGGGATCGGCCGCCAGGCGGCCATCCTGAAGCGCGCTGATGATGGCAAAGGCGAGCGGATTGCCCGAAGTCGCAATCGCGCCGATCGCCTCTTCGGTATCGGAAAACTCGTCATTGGCGAATTTGGCGACCGCCTCCTCGAAGGGGCCGGCGAATGCTGGCAGGGCGAAGGCGGCGATCAGGAGAACCGAGAGGACAAGCGCGCGAACACGGTGAAGGACATTGGCGACCACTGGACGACCCCGGCAGAAGTAGTGAGGAAGGCGGCGACATCGCCGCCTTCCAGGTCTCGTGGATTGGCTTCCCAGCCTAGCATGATCCCCGGGCAAACGCTTCGCGTTTATCCCAAGGAAAAACCGGCTTTCCCTTTTGCAAGTCATGCTCCTGCTTGAGCATGATGCTTTCGGAAAACCGGCTTCCCCTTTTCAGATCAGGTCGCGGGAATCAGGACCCCTGACCGCCGCACTTGTTGGTCTTGGTGTTGTAGTTGCCGCACTTTTTGCCAACCCAGTCGCCGATCAGATCCTTGGAGCCTTCGAGCTCCTTCGACCATGCATCGCCGGCCACCAGGCCCGGGGTCTTCCACACCACGTCGAACTGGCCGTTGCCCTTGATTTCGCCAATGAACACCGGCTTGGTGATGTGGTGGTTCGGAAGCATCTTGGAGACACCGCCGGTCAGGTTCGGCGCTTCGATGCCGGGCAGTGCGTCGATCACCTTGTCTGCATCGGTCGACTTCACCTTCTCCACCGCCTTGACCCACATCGCGAAGCCGATGACGTGGGCTTCCATCGGATCGTTGGTCACGCGCTTCGGGTTCTTGGTGTAGGCCTGCCAGTCCTTGATGAACTTCTCGTTGGCCGGCGTCTTGATCGACTCGAAGTAGTTCCAGGCGGCCAGATGGCCGACCAGCGGCTTGGTGTCGATGCCGGCGAGTTCTTCTTCACCGACCGAGAACGCGACAACCGGAATGTCGGTCGCCTTGACGCCCTGGTTGCCGAGCTCCTTGTAGAAGGGAACGTTGGCGTCGCCGTTGATGGTGGAGACCACCGCGGTCTTCTTGCCGGCCGAGCCGAACTTCTTGATGTCGGCCACGATCGTCTGCCAGTCGCTATGACCGAACGGGGTATAGTTGATCATGATGTCTTCCTGCTTGACGCCCTTCGACTTCAAGTAGGCTTCGAGGATCTTGTTGGTGGTGCGCGGATAGACGTAGTCGGTGCCGGCCAGCACCCAGCGCTTCACCTTCTCGTCCTTCATCAGGTAGTCGACCGCAGGAATGGCCTGCTGGTTCGGCGCGGCACCGGTGTAGAACACGTTGCGCTCGCTCTCCTCACCCTCGTACTGCACGGGGTAGAACAGGATGTTGTTCAGCTCCTTGAACACCGGGAGCACGGATTTGCGCGAGACCGAAGTCCAGCATCCGAACACCACGGCGACCTTGTCCTTGGTGATCAGCTCGCGCGCCTTTTCCGCAAACAGCGGCCAGTTCGAAGCCGGATCGACGACGACTGCCTCGAGCTTCTTGCCGAGCACGCCGCCCTTCTTGTTCTGCTCGTCGATCAGGAAGAGGACAGTGTCCTTCAGCGTGGTTTCGCTGATGGCCATGGTGCCGGAGAGCGAGTGAAGCACGCCGACCTTGATGGTGTCGTCAGCCGCTTTCGCGGTCGAAAACGTGGCCAAGCCCAGGACCAGCGCCGCGGTCGCCGCGAGCCAGCGACGGCGGCTCAGCGTCGCTTTATCGTGAGTGAGTTGTGTAACCATGAAATTCATCTCCCTGACGCAGGCGTGAAACGCTGCGAACGGCCCCACGGCCGCCTGCGTTAACGGAATCGCAAGAACCATGCCACGGTTCCTCAATCGGGTAACCAAATGGCTTCGTTGAAGAATTCGGCGCTGCCGGCCAGCAATATCGAATTGCCGCCCAATACTTAGGCGAAAAAAATGTATGCTTTACCGGCAAAATGATTAGTTCATGGGCAAAAGCAACGATTGTCTAAATGGCCGGCACAATATTTTGGCATCAGCCCTGCGAACCGGACCATCAATCCGGCCGTAAATTAAGCGTTTGCGGCGCTTTTTGACCGCATGAAGTGCGGAATTCACGATTTACCTTGAAAGCGCCGTGTTCATGTTCCATATGAGCGGCACGACCCCGGAATCATCGGGTCATTGCGAGCCGCGTGTTCTGAGCCCGTCCAACGGTTTCTGGCTTGCTCCTTTCAGCTAACCAAAACCGACGCCCCAAACACGCGGGTGTCCCAGACACCCTCGCGCGCTCCTGACGAACAATGTCGGGCGCCTGCCTCTTACAATGGAAAGTACCACCTTTTGACCTCCTTTCAGGATTTCGGCCTCGCCGATCCCATCTCGCGTGCGCTCAAGGAAGAAAATTATCTGACGCCCACGCCCATCCAGGCTCAAACCATTCCTCTCGCACTCGCCGGCCGTGACGTGGTCGGCATCGCCCAGACCGGCACCGGCAAGACTGCAGCTTTCGCGCTGCCGATCCTGCACCGCATTCTGGAAAACCGCATCAAGCCGCAGCCAAAGGCCTGCCGCGTGCTCGTCCTCAGTCCCACGCGTGAATTGTCGGGGCAGATCCTCGACAGCTTCAACGCCTACGGCCGCCATATGCGCCTCACCTCGGCGCTGGCAATCGGCGGCGTCCCGATGGGACGCCAGGTCCGCTCTGTCATGCAGGGCGTCGAGGTCATGGTGGCCACGCCGGGCCGTCTGCTCGATCTCATGCAAAGCAACGGCTTGAAACTCGGACAGGTCGAGTTTCTCGTGCTCGACGAGGCCGACCGCATGCTGGACATGGGCTTCATCAACGACATCCGGAAGATCGTCGGCAAATTACCGGTCAGGCGGCAGACGCTGTTCTTCTCGGCGACGATGCCGAAGGATATTGCCGAACTCGCGGAAGCGATGCTGCGCGACCCGGCGCGGGTGGCGGTGACGCCAGTCGCCTCCACGGTCGAGCGCATCACCCAGCGCATCATCCAGGTCGATCATTCGGCCAAGCCGGCGTGGCTGGCGCAGCTTCTGAAGCAGGAAACGGTCGACCGCGCGCTGGTCTTCACCCGGACCAAGCACGGCGCCGACAAGGTGGTGAAGGGCCTCGCCAGGTCCGGCATCAGCGCCGACGCCATCCACGGCAACAAGTCGCAAAATCATCGCGAGCGGGTGCTCGCGGCATTCCGCTCCGGCCAGATCCGCACGCTGGTCGCCACCGATATTGCCGCCCGCGGCATTGATGTCGACGGCATCTCGCATGTCGTGAATTTCGATCTTCCCAATGTGCCCGAGACCTATGTCCATCGCATCGGCCGCACCGCGCGCGCCGGAGCCGACGGCGTCGCGATCTCGCTGGTCGCGGGAAGCGAAGAGTTGGCATATCTGCGCGACATCGAGAAATTGATCCGCATTGCATTGCCGAGAGAAGACCGCCGCACGCCGGGCCATCGCGATACCGCGCCGGCGCCGGCGCAACATCGCGGCGGGCGGTCCGCGCCGCGCGTGCATACCGGACGCGCAAATGAAGCCGCACCGGCATCGAAAGGCCCTCGCGGTCGCCGCCGTCCTGGTGGTAATAAAGGCGCTCCACAGACCAACCGCCACGAGGTCAACCGGCAGGAACAGCACCGGCCGTCGCAAGGCGGCGGCAAGGCTGAGGGGATGCAGGGCGTCGCTTTCTTGTACCGCGAGAGCCGTCCGAATACCCGACCCAACCGCACGCAACGGCCACGCTAGCCGCCGATCGACCCGGAGATAACCATGGCTAAAGAAGAGCTGATCCAGTTCGAAGGACTGGTCACCGAAATCCTCCCCGACGCCCGGTACCGTGTCCAGTTGGACGCGGGACACGAGATCGTCGCCTACACCGCCGGCAAGATGAAAAAGAACCGCATCAAGACGCTGGCAGGGGACCGGGTGACGATCGAGATGTCGCCCTATGATCTGGAAAAAGGCAGGCTCATCTTCCGTCACAAGGACGAGCGCCCCGGCGGCGGTGGCGGCGCTCCGCGTGGCGCGCCTCCGCGCGGCCAGTTCCGCCGGAGGTAAGCGGCTCCGACGCAGCTTTACGAAACAGCGCGTGACAGGATTCTGTCGGCGCGCGAACGGTAGCCTGCAGCCGCAATCCCGGACGCGATCAAAAAATCGCGCACCTCAGGATTGTTTTGGGGGCTACTTTGGAATAATATGACGCTATCGATTTTCGGCCGGACGACATTAGCTATCCACCGGTACAGCCGGTTTAGACGCTGACGACCCTTCCAAAAATTCGATCTCACCAGCCCATCAACAGTGGGCTTCTACTATATCTACCTTGAGAAGGGACTACCCCCGTGAGCATGGGAACCGTGAAGTGGTTTAACGCGACCAAGGGCTTCGGCTTTATCCAACCGGACGACGGCGGCAATGACGTGTTCGTGCACATCAGCGCCGTCGAGCGAGCCGGACTTGGAACCCTGCGTGAAGGCCAGAAGATCAGCTACGAGATCGTAGCGGATCGCCGCTCTGGCAAGTCGTCGGCCGACAATCTGCGCGCCGCCGGCTAAGCGAGCCCGTCGGTCCGCGCGAGCCGCGGCCACGAGGTTTCTCCGCCCAAATCAGAAAGGCCGCGCTCATCGCGCGGCCTTTTTGCTTTGAGCGATGTGGCGGTCGGATGAGGACGATAGTGGCCGAAGCGGCCACCGTCACAAGGTTGGACAGGCGGGCTGGGTGGCGGGCGGCACCACGGCCGGAGGCGCGGGATAGAAAACGCAACTCGACTGACGCGGCCTTGTATAGGCGACGTCGCTCAACGTCAGGCCCGTCTTCACCATCACATAGCCGACCGTCGGAACGTAGAGATAACTGACCTCACTAAAGATCAAATATTGATTCGGAATGACTTTGCCGTTGCCATCGAGGGCAATCAGACTTGCCGGTATGGCGACCTTGGAACTGACTGCTCGAGGCGCGGATCCCTGGCTCCATTGGACGCGCGCGTCACTTGTCGCCGGGTCGATATACAATTCGGAGACCGTGGAATTCGTCGGTCCTGATGGATATGGACTCATGATCGCGTTGCTTGCCTTGAAGAAACCGGCCAAGGAGGTGTCATTAACCGTCTGGCCCTGGGACACCAGATTCGCAAGCGTACGCGCCATCAACGTGACCTTGCGATCGATCGCCACGCCGGAGGAAAACTCGACGGTGCCGAAGAACATCACCAGCATCATCGGAACGATCAGGACAAATTCTGTCGCAGCGATCCCGCTGTGATCCCTCAGTAAACCGGCGACGGAATACCGCGCGCGAAGCCACATCCCCGACATCGATTTCATCGTGCGGCTCAAGGACAAGCTCCATTATAAGGCTCGTTGCGGAATGCAGCGGTCGCCACAAGCAGGCGCTTATTGCCGGTCAAATTCGAGATGTTGTACCCAAGTCCCGTGACGAACAGCGGCCACTGATAGAATATTCTGGCGACCACGGTGTCGCAGGAACCGCCGGGATTGTAGCCAAGCACGCCTGGGGTGAAATTGCCGCTGCCATCGATCGGGTTGGTGATGGCCGGCACATTCGTGAATGACGGATAGCTTTGCACATCGACGTAGATGCCGTTCGCGCAATCGAACAGCACGTTGACGACATTGCTGGTCTGGCAAATTACGCCGTTCCTGAATTTCGTTGCGTCGGTGTAGCCCGCGGTCTGCGCTTGCCCCGTCAGAACCTGGCGCGCGGCATCCTGGATCACGGTCTCAAGCACCTGGCTGGCAAAAAACACGATCGCCGTTTCGATAACCGCAAACAGCAGCGCGAAGAAAAGCGGCGCAACCAGCGCGAATTCGACGGCGGCCGTACCCCGGCGACTACGCCGGAATCGGCGAAAGAGGTGTCTTGCGGCGGCTAGTGAAGCAGCGGGCGGCGGCATTGAGAAAACCCCACAGGACGGCAATTGTCCGGCTGCCCAGACGTAGCGGAAACTGATTGTTGAAGTGTTTCGCCGGATCGAAGCAGGGCCACCCGCTCCGTTAACGGCGTGTTGACCATCTTCGCAAGCATGCCTCGCGCCGGCCGGGCCGCAACCTGGTCTTCTGGTCTGTTACTTGGGGGCAGCCGCGCTGCCGGCCTGGCCGGAAAGATTGCCGGCTTGATCCATCGCCGACTTGAAGTATACATCGCCATCGCCAAGGGTGACGCGCCGCTGGCAAATCGGCAAGCAGCTCCAGGATTCGCGCTCGACGCCACGATACACCGTGATGAGCTGGTCGGTCGGACCTTCAACCTGGATCATGCGATCCACCAGGACATCGCCGCTGCGGTCCATCGCAATGAAATTGGTTGCGCCGTAACCCTTTCCGGTCACCACCATGACGCCGCCGGCTTGCAGCGCGACATCCGCAATCAGCGGATTTCCGACAACGATGGTGGCTACACGGGCTGGAAGCTTGACGAGCCTTGCCTGATCGACGTTGACCGCAATGGTATTGGCCGAGGGCTCGGCAAGGACGGCTACCGGCCACAGCAGCATGCCAGCCGCCAACGACCGGAACACGAAACGCGCGCGCACCCAAATGCGCAAGGAGTTGAGCAACATACAATACCCCGGGGCGTTGACAAGCCGGCTAAAGCGATACGCTGCGGAACCGGCGCCCGACGCGGCAAATCTGACGTCAATTAGTGAACGAACTGCAAATGGGTTCGAGATTCTCAGCCGGCCGGGAATCTAGCGACGAAAAGGGTAAGCAAGTTGCCCAACAATTTCGTTCGGAATGCGCTGATCGCCGGCACCATAATTATCCGGGAGCCTGTTTTCCGGCATCCGGAACGTTCCAAACAGGAGGTCCCATATCGGAAATGTCCCGGCAAAATTGGTGTTGCCTCCCTCTTCCAGCGGCGTGTGGTGCCAGCGGTGAAAGACCGGGGTTGCCAGCACGTATTTGAACGGGCCAAGCGTCCAGTTCAGATTGGCATGAACGAAAGCCGAATGGAATGTCGTGAACGGCCCGACCCAGAGCATGACGTTGGGCGAGATGCCGGCCATCAGCAGGATGACGTCGACCGCAATCGTTCCCAGGAACAGGTTTGCTGGGTGGAAGCGCGCCGCCGAGATCCAGTCCAGTTCTTCGGACGAATGATGGATCGCGTGATATTTCCAGAATCCACCGCCGTGGAACAAGCGGTGCAACCAGTACAACATGAAGTCGGACAGCATCAGGAACAACAGCCCCTGGAGCCAGAGCGGCAACCGGGACAGGGGACCATGGCCATTGTCGTAAAAGGCAATCAAGTCGTCGGCGTCGTGGATGTTGAAGACCACGCCGGCGCCCACCACGAGCAGCCCGATCCGCAACACCCGCGCGAACAGTGGAACAAAGAACCAGTAGCAAATGTCGGTGACGAGTTCGCGCTTGCGCCACCAGGGTGCTCCGGGATTGCAGGCCCAGAAGTGAGTCAGTACCGAAAACACCAGCGCCAACACGATTGTGATCGGCACCACCTTGGCGATCGTCTGGCCGAGCATCTCGACGACTTCCAGGGCTAGATTGGACATGGCGGCCTCATCTGGGTCAGGTGTCCCAGCCCTACGCCTCGCCGCTTAAGGAGCCGTAAACCAGAGCGGACGGCGCCCCCTCGCTGCCTCTCCGATATTGGACGAGGTCGGCGTGGCGGGCATCGATCGCATTGTATCAAAGGCCTTAATTCCAAATTTACTCTGCTCAAGAACAGCCGGTTCCAGCGCTGTTTGCGCGATCGAATTAACCGCGTTGCAATCGTCGGACCGTAGGTTGGCGCCTTGGTCACGGTGCTGAGAACGCCGCGAGACCACAGTTAGTTCGACCAGCCACGTGTTCACATGGAGTTACCAATGAAGAATCTGATTGCGCGTTTCGTGAAGGACGAGTCCGGCGCCACCGCCATCGAATACGGCTTGATTGCAGCCGGCATTTCGCTCGCGATTATTGCCGTCGTTAACGGCATCGGCAGCAACTTGAACACCAAGTTCAACTCGATCAACTCCTCGCTGAAGTAAGCGACGGTTACAGACTGACATCAAAGGCCTCGGTCAAACCGAGGCCTTTTTGCTTCTGCTTGCAGTCAATGGCGTCAGCTATGCGTACCCCTCCAGCTCCTGCTGCGGCAAAGCCGGTATCCACGCATCCCGGCGGGCGAAGCGATTCACCGACGGAAGTCGTCTGCGCCGCGCTGGCGCTTGCGCTTCTCGTTCTCGCTTGCCGAATTGCAAGTGTTTGGTGGTAGGGCCTGCTATTTCCCGATTGTTCACCTATGAACGCTAGATTCAAACGGTCATCCGACTTTTCGACAGCGGCACGGACCCCACATCCATGATGCTCGACGTTGCACGCCTCCTGCTGTTTCCTGCCCTGATGGCATTCGCTGCGGCGAGCGACCTCTTCACCATGACGATTTCGAACCGGGTATCGCTGGCGTTGGTGGCGGGCTTCCTGGCTCTGGCCATCCTGAGCGGCATGGGAGCTGCCGATATCCTCTCGCATCTAGGCGCCGGCGCTGCCGTGCTCGCCGTGGCCTTTGTCTGCTTCGCCATGGGCTGGGTCGGCGGCGGTGACGCCAAGGTAGCGGCAGGTGCGGCGCTTTGGTTCGGCTTCGGCCATCTGCTGAACTATCTGGTCTATGCCTCGCTGTTCGGCGGCGCCCTGACGCTGCTGCTCCTCCAGTTCCGGCAATGGCCATTACCTTACCCGCTGGCCGGCCAGGCCTGGCTGCTCAAATTGCACGCCAAGGAAAGTGGAATTCCCTACGGCATCGCGCTCGCCATCGGCGCATTGGCGGTCTACCCGGAGACGGAATGGATCAAGGCGGTCGACCTGACGCACTTCGTCATTCGCTGATCGCCCCAGAGGTAAACTCGGCGTTAAGACGATTTAGATACGCCTCATTAACCATGCTTTGACGAATAGCTGGTCAACTCCCATCACGGCGGCGGAAGCGCCGCAGTGTCTTGTGGAAAGTGAAGCGTATGAATACCGCACGCATTGTCGTCCTGACCATCGCTGTCGGAGCCGGCGGCGTCGCCGCATATCTTGCGAGCGGTTCGGACAGCAAGCCGCCTCCGGCGGAGCCGGTCGTGCAACTGCCAACCGTCGATGTTCTTGTGGCGAAATCCGACATCGGCCTTGGCCAGACGGTCACGCCCGAGGATATGCAGTGGCAAACCTGGCCGGCCGCGGCGGCAAGCAACACCTTCATTCGCCGCAGCGAACGTCCGGATGCGACCACCCAGATCGCCGGCTCGATCGCACGCTCGCCCTTTATCGCCGGCGAGCCGATCCGGGAACCGAAACTGATCAAGGCCAATGGATCAGGCTTCATGGCGGCGATCCTGCCCACCGGCATGCGCGCCGTCTCGACCGAGATTTCGCCCGAGACCGGCGCCGGCGGCTTCATTCTGCCCAACGACCGCGTCGATGTCATTCTGTCCCGGCGCGAGAAGAACCCGGATCGCAGCAACTCAACCGATATCGTGGTCTCGGAAATCATCCTGTCGAATATTCGCGTGCTCGCGATCGACCAGGCGCCGAAAGAAAAGGACGGCCAGAACTCGGTTGTCGGCAAGACCGTGACGCTCGAGTTGAAGGCCGAGCAAACCTGGCTTCTCGCCGCCGCGCGCCAGTCCGGCACGCTGTCGCTGGCGCTGCGCAGCATTGCCGATCTCAACCAGGTCGACATCGGTGACGATCGCGCTCGCCAGCGCGCCGGCAGCATCAATGTGGTTCGCTACGGTGTCGCAAACCCGACCACGGTACAGAAGTGACCAAAAGGACCTGACGATATGAAATACGGGGGAAATCAGCTGATGCGGACCGTTCTGATCCGCACCCTGTCGTTTTCGGCGACCACCGCCATGGCGCTTAACCCGGCCCTGGTCCCGGCCGTGGCAAGCGACTATGGCCCCGTCGCGCCGATCGCGGCCGACGGACAGCTGAACGCGCGCTTTCTCGCACTCGGCGTCGGCAAATCAATCGTGATCGACCTGCCGCGCGACATCAAGGATGTGCTGGTCGCGGACCCGAAGATCGCCAACGCCGTCGTGCGTTCGGCGCAGCGCGCCTACATCATCGGCGCGGCGATCGGCCAAACCAACATCGTGTTCTTCGATTCCGCGGGCCAGCAAATTGCGGCCTATGACATCGCCGTCAAACGCGACCTCAACGGGGTGCGCGGCGCGCTGAAGCAGACCCTGCCGAATTCCGAGATTCAGGTCGAAGGCCTTGGCGACGGCGTGATACTTACCGGCTTCGCTGCGAGCCCGCTCGAGGCACAACAGGCCGGCGACCTCGCCGCGCGGCTGGCGGGCGGTCCTGACAAGGTCGTCAACTCCGTCGTGGTCCGCGGCCGCGATCAGGTGATGTTGAAGGTCACCGTCGCCGAGGTCTCGCGATCGATCATCAAGCAGCTGGGCATCGACCTCAGCGCCAAGCTCAACTACGGCACCGCGGTGGTCAATTTCAACAATGTCAACCCGTTCACCGCAAACAACGCGCCGCTCGTTCCCGGCAACGCCCTCACCACATCGTTCGGCTCGACCCCGTCGGTTCAGGCCACGCTACGGGCGATGGAGAGCGCCGGTGTGGTGCGGACGCTGGCAGAGCCGAATCTCACGGCAATCTCCGGCGAGTCCGCGACGTTTATTTCAGGCGGTGAATTTCCGATTCCGACCGGCGTCACCTGCCAAACGACGACGGCGGGGGCTATCGGACAATGCGTGCAGACGGTTAGCTTCAAGAAATTCGGTATCTCGCTCAACTTCACGCCGGTGGTGCTGACCGAGGGACGGATCAGCCTGCGGGTGATGACTGAAGTGTCGGAAGTCTCGACCGAAAACTCCTTGCAGGGTGGTGCCGGCGGAACGACGATTCCCTCGATCAAGACCCGCCGCGCCGAAACCACGCTGGAAATACCCTCCGGCGGGGCGATGGCGATGGCCGGCCTGATCCAGGACCAGACCAAGCAGGCGATCAACGGGCTTCCCGGTCTTTCGCAATTGCCCGTCCTGGGCTCGCTGTTCCGCAGCCGGGACTACATCAACAGCCAGACCGAACTGATGGTTCTGGTGACGCCCTATATCGTCCGGGCGGTTTCGCAGAAGGACCTGTCACGCCCTGATGATGGCTTTGCGGCCGCCTCCGACCCGCAGGCGGATCTTCTCGGCAGCATCAATCGGATCTACGGCGTACCCGGCCGCGTCGAACCGGCCCGGAATTATCGAGGCACCTACGGCTTTATCACTGACTGAGGCGGACGAGGACGAAAAAGATGACAGCCAAGATAACCGCCGATTACAAGCGCGCCTTCCGCATCGCAGGGGCGCTTGTCGGTGCTGCCGTCGCGCTCGGTGCCTGTACGCATACCGACGAAGTGGTGGCGACAGCGAGCGTTCCCAACGATTACCGCCAGCGGCATCCGATCGCGATCCAGGAAGCCGAACGCTCCGTCGTGATTCTCGTCGGTCACGCCCGCGGCGGCTTGTCAGCGGAGCAACGCGCCGACGTGATGGGATTGGCGCAAGTCTGGCTCCACGAGGGAACCGGCGCGATTGTGGCCGAGGTGCCGGTCGGGACACCGAACGCGCGGGCGGCCGCGGATGCGTTTCGGGAAGCCCACGCGCTGCTTTCGGCGGCCGGAGTGCCGCCGCGCGGCGTCACCGTCCGCCATTACCATCCAGACGACCCGCGCCAGCTCGCGACGGTACGATTGAACTATCCGAAAATCTCGGCCGTGGCCGGACCATGCGGATTGTGGCCTGAGGATATCGGTCCCTCGATCAAGGACAAAGGCTATATCGACAACAAGCCCTATTACAATTTCGGCTGCGCCTATCAGCGCAACATGGCGGCGATGATCGACAATCCGTCGGACCTCCTTCAGCCGCGTTCCGAGACCCCCGCCTATACGGTGCGGCGTACGGAAGGCTTTGAGAAGTATCGCAAGGGCGCCACGACCGCGACCATCTATCCCGAAGCCGAAAAGGCTAAACTCAGCGACACAGGCAAATGATCAGTTACGCGCGTCAAAATCCCGAACTGCAGCCGGACGTCACTCCGCCGCCCGCGGACGATCACATCGCCCCGGCCCCGCGCGTATCGGTGCAGGCGTTCTGCGAGACCGTGGAGACCGCTGCGGCGGTTCAGGCGGCGGGTGAAGACCGCCGCCTCGGCAAGGCCCATCTCAAGATTCAAATGGGCGGCATGGCGGCCGCCATCGAAGCCTATCGCACCGCGCCCACCCCGAATGTGATCATTCTCGAGACCGAAGGCCGCAACGACATCCTCACCGGCCTCGATCAACTCGCAACCGTGTGCGATTCCGGAACGCGCGTCATCGTGATCGGCCGCATCAATGACGTCACGCTTTATCGTGAATTGGTGCGTCGCGGCGTCAGCGATTACGTGATCGCGCCTGTCAACGCCATTGACGTGGTACGCTCGATCTGCGGGCTGTTTTCCTCGCCGGAAGCAAAGGCGGTCGGCCGCATCATCGCCATCGTCGGAGCCAAGGGCGGCGTCGGCGCGTCCACCATCGCGCACAACGTGGCCTGGGCCATCGCGCGCGATCTTGCGCTGGATTCCGTGGTGGCCGATCTCGACCTCGCATTCGGCACCGCCGGCCTCGACTACAATCAAGACCCCCCGCAAGGGATCGCCGATGCGGTGTTCTCGCCCGACCGCGTCGATACCGCGTTTATCGACCGCCTGCTGTCGAAATGCACCGACCATCTCAGCCTGCTGGCGGCTCCGGCGACGCTCGAGCGGGTCTATGACTTCGGCGCCGAGGCCTTCGATGCGATCTTCGACACCCTTCGTACAACGATGCCGTGCATCGTGCTCGATGTCCCCCATCAATGGTCGGGATGGACCAGGCGCGCCCTGGTGGGCGCGGACGATATCCTGATCGTGGCGGCGCCGGATCTTGCAAACCTGCGCAACACCAAGAACATATTCGACCTGCTGAAGGCATCGCGGCCCAACGACCGGACGCCGCTTTATTGTCTCAATCAGGTCGGGATACCCAAGCGGCCGGAAATCAATTCAAGCGAATTTGCCAAGGCGATCGAGACTGAGCCGGTCGCGTCGATTCCGTTCGACCCGCAAATGTTCGGCTCGGCGGCCAATAATGGCCAGATGATTGCGGAAATCTCCGCGACCCATCGCAGTACCGAAATGTTCCTGCAGATCGCGCAACGGCTGACAGGCCGCGGCGAGACCAAAAAGCCGCGGGGTTCCTTCCTGTCACCCCTGATCGAGAAGCTGCGGGCAAAGTGATTTGACCCGGTTGGAGTGTCGTCGTGTTTGGTAAGCGTAGCGGAGAAGGCGATTCGAGGATCGCAAGGCCTGTGGTTAGTGCGCCGGAACCCGTTTCCGGCGCCGCGTCTGTTTCGCGCACGCCCTCTCCGCCTGCCGTTTCCTCCCCGCCTTTGGCGCCGGCCAAATCGCCGCCGCCGCCAGTCATCGAAGCGCGGCGCTCGGACACTTATTATCAGGTCAAGGCCACGATCTTCGGCGCCTTGATCGAGGCGATCGACCTTGCCCAGCTCGCCAAGCTCGATGGCGAGTCGGCGCGCGAGGAAATCCGCGATATCGTCAACGAAATCATCGCGATCAAGAACATCGTCATGTCGATCGCCGAGCAGGAGGAACTGCTCGACGACATTTGCAACGACGTTCTCGGATATGGTCCGCTTGAACCGCTTTTGTCGCGCGACGACATATCCGACATCATGGTCAACGGCGCCGGAACGGTGTTCATCGAAGTCGCCGGACGCATCCAGCGCACCGGAATCCGCTTTCGCGACAACCAGCAGCTCTTGAATATCTGCCAGCGCATCGTCAGCCAGGTCGGCCGGCGCGTCGACGAATCCTCGCCGATATGCGACGCGCGCCTCGCCGATGGCTCGCGCGTCAACGCCATCGTTCCCCCGCTGGCGCTTGACGGCCCCGCACTGACGATCCGCAAGTTCAAAAAGGACAAGCTGACCCTCGACCAGCTGGTCAAGTTCGGCGCGATCACGCCGGAAGGCGCGGAAATCCTGCAAATCATCGGGCGCTGCCGCGCCAATGTGCTGATTTCAGGCGGTACCGGCTCCGGCAAGACGACGTTGCTGAATTGTCTGACCAATTACATCGACGACGATGAGCGCATCATCACCTGCGAAGACGCAGCCGAGCTTCAACTGCAGCAGCCGCACGTGGTGCGGCTGGAAACCCGGCCGCCCAATATCGAGGGCGAAGGGCAGATCACGATGCGCGAACTGGTCCGGAACTGCCTGCGTATGCGACCCGAGCGCATCATCGTCGGCGAAGTCCGCGGACCGGAGGCGTTTGACCTGCTGCAAGCCATGAACACGGGTCACGACGGATCGATGGGAACGCTGCACGCCAACAATCCCCGCGAAGCGCTGTCCCGGTGCGAATCGATGATCACGATGGGTGGCTTTTCGCTGCCCTCGCGCACCATTCGCGAGATGATCTGCGCGTCGATCGACGTCATCATCCAGGCCGCTCGCCTGCGCGACGGCTCCCGGCGCATCACCCACGTTACCGAGGTGATGGGCATGGAAGGCGACACCATCATCACCCAGGACCTGTTCCTGTACGACATGGTCGGTGAGGACGCCAACGGCAAGATCATAGGCCGGCACCGCTCAACCGGCATCGGACGGCCGCGATTTTGGGATCGCGCGCGGTACTATGGCGAAGAGAAACGGCTCGCCGCAGCGCTCGATGCCGCCGAAATCGCGGCGGAGGTCTAGGGGAATCCGCCATGAAGATGCAAGCACTCGCACTGGCCTTTCTCGCCGCCGCCGCCATCGGCGGCCTGGCGTGGGTCTTCATCTATCCTCTGCTTTCGGGGGAGAAGAAGGCCGAGGGCCGCCGTGCGGCCGTGGCCAAAGCGGAGCCGGTTGCGGCCCGACAGGTTCAAAAGGACCAGCGCTCGCGCCGCGAACAGGTCGAAGGATCGTTGAAGGAAGTCGAAGCCCGGCGGTTAAAGGACAAGAAAGTCTCGCTGACCACCCGTCTCATGCAAGCCGGTCTGGACTGGACGCCGCAGAAGTTCATGGTTGCTTCCGGCGTTCTGGCCGCCGTTGCCTTTGGCTTGGCGATGCTGGCGGGAGGCGGACTGCTTGCGGCCATGGGCCTCGCGTTCGCCGCCGGTTTCGGGCTGCCGCGCTGGGTTCTGGGTTTTCTCAAGAAGCGGCGGGAAAAGAAGTTCCTCCGCGCCCTGCCGGACGCCGTGGACGTGATCGTTCGCGGCATCAAGGCCGGCCTGCCGCTGTTTGAATCCATCAAGGTTGTCGCAGCCGATGCGCCGGAACCGCTCAAGAGCGAGTTCCTGGCTATCATCGAAACCCAGGCCATCGGCATGCCGCTTGGCGAAGCATGCGGGCGCCTGTTCGAGCGGATGCCGGTGCCGGAGGCGAATTTCTTCGGGATCGTCATCGCGATCCAGCAAAAATCCGGCGGCAACCTGTCCGAAGCGCTGGGCAACCTGTCCAAGGTGCTGCGCGACCGCAAGAAGATGGCCGAGAAGATTCAGGCCATGTCGATGGAAGCCAAGGCATCCGCGGGCATTATCGGTGCTTTGCCCCCGATCGTCATGCTGCTCGTTTACCTCACCACCCCCGACTACATCTCTTTGTTGTGGACGCATCCCACCGGTCAACTGATGCTGGTCGGATGCGGGGTCTGGATGTCCATGGGCATCCTCGTAATGAAGAAAATGATCAACTTTGACTTCTGACGGTGCAGCATGATTGGATTTCTAGTCGAAAAGCTCCACGACCCGCGGTTCATGGCCATGCTGCTCGCTGCGATCGCCGTGAGCGCAACCGCCTACACGCTGATCATGCCGTTGTTCGCAGGCGAAGGACTGGCCAAGCGCATGAAGGCGGTTGCCAGCGAGCGTGAGCGGATAAGGGCGCGGGAGCGCGAGCGTCTCTCCAAGTCCGAAAAGGTTTCGCTGCGTCAGACGCCGAAGCAGATCGTCTCCAAGGTGGTGGAAGACTTCAATCTCGGAAAATGGCTGGCCCAGGAAGCCGCTCGGGACAAGCTTATCATGGCCGGTTATCGCGGGCATGCGCCTTACGTCACATTTCTGTTCTTCCGCCTTGTGACGCCCATCGTGATGTTCATAGCGGCGGTGCTGTACGTGTTCGTGATCTCGCACATGCAAAAGTCATTTCCGGTCAAGATCGGCATGTGCATCGGCGCGGCCTATTTCGGCCTGCAGGCGCCGATGCTGTTCCTGAGAAATGCGATTTCGAAGCGCCAGCTCTCGATCAAGCGCGCCTTTCCGGATGCGCTCGATCTGCTGCTGATCTGTATCGAATCCGGCATGTCGATCGAAACCGCGTTCCGCAAGGTCAGCGTCGAGATCGTAGGCCAGTCGGTGGCGCTGTCGGAGGAATTCACGCTGACCACGGCAGAACTCTCCTATCTGCAGGATCGCAAGGTCGCTTATGAGAACCTGGCGAAACGTACAGGGCTTGAGGGCGTCAAATCGGTCTGCCTGGCGCTGCAGCAGTCGGAACGCTACGGAACGCCGCTGGGTCAGAGCTTGCGCGTCATGGCGCAGGAAAACCGCGACATGCGCATGAACGAGGCTGAAAAGAAGGCGGCCGCCCTGCCACCGAAACTCACCGTGCCGATGATCCTGTTTTTCCTGCCGGTGCTGTTTGTCGTCATCCTCGGGCCGACCGGCATCAAGATCGCCGCGATGCAATGACCCGATCGGCGTGGGCAGGCCGCGTCGATTGTCCAGGCTGCAATCACGCGCTCAGCCGCACGCGCCGGCGGCGGATAGCAACCAACGCTTGCTGTGAAGGTCGCTTGAGCGAACCGTTATTCGGGGCGGTTCAGGGAGGCAACCGGCATTCGGGGCCCAGCGCCCTTGCGCGGATCGTCCTTGCGGTTCAGCATCTGCTTGAGATAGGCGACGTTGGCCGCCGCCTCGTCGGCGGGCAGATCGGCCCGGACGATCTGTTCGGCCTCGGCAAAGCGGCCCTGCAGACCGACCACGAGGCCCAGATTCTGCCGCACCCGCGCATCGGCCCTGGTGCTGGCATGGGCCTGGCGAAGAACTTCTTCCGCCTTGGGCAAGTCCTTCGAAAGAACATAGGAAAGACCGAGATTGGAGAGCACCGACGGCTCGTCGGGCACGATCTTCAGGGCGCTGGCGTAGTATCGGCGGGCTTCCTCGTGCCGGCCAAGCTGATCGAGCGCGGTGCCCTGTACCGAGAGGATCCGCCAGTCCGGGTTATCGGGCGAATGGGCGCGGCTGAGAACGTCGAAGGCCTGCTGAAAATTACCGTTGTCGGCAAGCGCCCTGCCGTAACCGGCGAGCAGCGCCTTGTCGCCGGGATGGGCGATGGTGGCCTGTTCGAGCACGGCGGCGGCCTGGCTGCGTTGCCCGGTCGCGCGCAGCGCCTGGCCATAGGCCAGCGCGGCCTCGGCATTCTTGGGATCGGCGCGATAACGCTCACCGTAGACTTCCACTGCGCGACGCGGGTCGGCGTCGGGACCGGCTTCAGTCTTTGGCGTCACTGATCCGGTGATGTCCGACATGGTCTGGCAGCCGCCGAGCCCAGCGGCCAAAATCGCCGTCAAGGCCGCGGACGCAAGA
>Ga0210400_10002006_pt1 | contig 19465 bp, 19 predicted proteins | sample IncBWH26MmetaG_FD_155456 | JGI IMG/M metagenome (GOLD analysis project Ga0210400, IMG submission 155456) | Forest soil microbial communities from Barre Woods Harvard Forest LTER site, Petersham, Massachusetts, United States - Inc-BW-H-26-M | ecosystem: Environmental > Terrestrial > Soil >...
GACAATGCCCCTGAACCCGCTTTCTGGCCGTCCGGACATATCGCCCGCCGGAAGGTTGAGCTTGCCAACCGGGCCTGCAAACGAAGACACTAGCGGCGCATGAATATAGGCCTTTTCGGCGGCACCTTCGACCCCATCCACCGTGGGCACCTCGCTTTGGCCCGAGCCGCGCGCGAGCGCTGCAACCTTTCCCGCATTCTTTTCGTGCCCGCAAACGTTCCTCCGCACAAGCAGCGCCAGCCTCTTTCAGACTTCGCGCATCGCTACGCTATGATTGCGCTCGCTACAGCACAAGAGAAAGAGTTTGCGCCTTCACTGCTGGAAGCGCCTGAGGATGGTGACGCTGGCGGGACGAGCAAAGCAAAGACGCGAGTGGAGAAACCGAACTACACCGTCGATACCGTCAAGCGCCTCAAGCAATCGTTCAAGAAAGCGGACCGGCTCTTCCTGCTAGTCGGCATCGATGCCTTTTCTGACATCGCCAATTGGCATCAGGCCGAGGCCCTGTTTCGGGAGTGTGAGTTTTTGGTGGCCAGCAGGCCAGGTTTTTCGCTTGCCGACGTGGCTAACGCCTTGCCCGCGAGCCTGCGCCCGCGGGTGGAAGTGACGCGTCCGTTTCACAAGCAGGCCGCCACAGGGGATCTGGTGCTGAAAGGCGTGAACATCCGTTTGCTCGACGAGGTCTACCAGCCCTTCTCTTCCACAGCGATTCGCGAGGCCGCTGCCGCCGGCAAGCCTCTGGGCCGCTTCGTGGAACCTGCCGTCGCGGACTACATTAAGAAAATGGGACTGTACAGAAGTCGTTAGCCGTTGATCGTTAGCCGTTAGCCGTTCTGCAACATCTTCCGCGGTCAGGCCGCGTTCCCCTGCTGTGGAAACGTCGCGAAGCTCTGTCGTTTACAATGGAAACTCCGCCCAGTTGGGCCAACGACCAACAACTAACGACCAACGACATACTCTCTGCATGAAAAAAAAGCGAACTGAAGCGACAGGTAACGGCAGCCATTCAGGCCTGCCTCGACAAGAAGGCCGAAGAAGTTTCCATCCTGGAAATGGAAAAAGGGTCGGGCGCATTTACCGACTACTTCGTGTTGTGCAGCGGCACGAATCCGCGGCAGGTGCAGGCCATCGCGGACGAAGTGGAGCTGCGGCTGAAGGCGGCGGATGTGCGGCCGGCGCACGTCGAAGGCTACAGGCAGGGCGAGTGGATTCTGGTCGACTATGTGGACTTCGTGGTGCATGTTTTCTCCGAGAAGGCGCGCAAGTACTACGATCTGGAGCGTTTGTGGAAAACGGCCAGACGGCTGGAGCACTCGGAGCTTAAGCCGAAGACGAGGCCGAAGACCGCGGCCAAGCCAAAGACGGCACCGCGCAAGCGCATCGCCGCAGCCGCTGCTCGTCGCAAGAAAGCGTAGCTTCAGCTTGCCCAGTGAGCCCAGGTTGCCAGGGCTCTGTTACCTATGACAGCTTCTTCCAAAGAGGAACGTTTCCAGGCTGAACCTGGCTGGGGCAGTTCTTACCGCCTTATCGCCTCCGAAAAGTGGAAGGCCAAGTCGGCGGCGATGGGCAAAGCGGTGACGGAAGCGCTTGTGGAATATGCGCAGCCGAAGCCCGGCATGCGAGTTCTGGATTTGGCCAGCGGTACAGGCGAGCCTGCCATCAGCTTGGCTATGCGCGTGGGAGCCCAGGGCCAGGTCACAGCGTTGGATTTGAGCGTTGACCTGCTTGAGATCGCAAAGGGACGAGCGCAGGAGCGCGGGCTCGAGAATTTCTCTGTGCGGCAGGGCGACGCCCAAGCTCTACCCTTCCCTGAAAACAGTTTCGATCTGGCCACCTGCCGGTTTGGAGTGATGTTCTTCCGCGATGCGGGCCTGGCTTTGCGGGATCTGCACAGGGTTCTGCGCCCGGGATCTCGAGCATGTTTTCTGGCTTGGGGACAGTTTGACCAGCCTTACTTCCGAAGCACCATGGGTGTGGTACACGGGCATGTGGGAGGTCCGCTCTTGCAGCCGGGTGGCGCCGATCCGTTCCGCTTTGCGGCGCCGGGAAGCCTGTCGGAAGTGCTGCGCGGTGCCGGCTTCCGCGAAGTGGAAGAAGAAACAAAGACGTTGCCCTGGACGTGGCCGGGGACTCCGGAAGAAGTGTGGGAGCAGGCACGGGCAGTGTCGGTGCCGTTCCGCGCGATGCTGGACCGCGTGCCCGCGGGCATGTGGCCGCTGATTCATGACGAGGTGCGCGTTGCGATCGGGAAATACGTTCAGGGGGAGAACATTGCGTTCGGGGCGTCGGTGGTGATGGCGTCAGGAACCAAGTAAGGTTGATCTGCTGTGAAGATCAAAATCGTGTGGATGGGGAAAACGAAAGAGCCGGCCATTCAGTCCTTGACGGAGGAATATCTGAGGCGGATTTCGCGGTATGCGCCGGTGGAAGGGGTGGCGCTTCGGGATGAATCCGCGCTTCTGCAACTGTGCGGACGGGCCATGCCGGCCAAGACGACCAGGAACGCTGGGAAGGCGACGCTGCTGCTGATGGACTCGCGTGGGAAGCAGTTCTCGTCAGAAGAGTTGGCGCGTTTTCTGGGAGACTATCAGGATCGCAATCCGATGCCGCTGGTCTTTGCGGTGGGGCCGGCGGATGGATTCAGCGAAGCGGCCCGCAGCGCGGCGCAGCACACGATCTCGCTGGGCAGGATGACGCTGGCTCACGAACTGGCTCGCGTGGTTTTGCTTGAGCAGGTTTACCGGGCATTCACGATTCTGAAGGGTCATCCTTATCATTCGGGGCATTGAGCGGGTGGTGTCATGTAGCAGCCGGGCAAAGCGTCGCCTTGCGGCGACAGGACCCTTCGGCTCCGCTCAGGGCAGGCGGCCGAGGGCGGCTGTCCCCACATGAAATAGTGGGCGGCAGCATGCACCTTAGTGCACGGTTCTGGGCTCATACCCGTCCCAATTTGTTTTAAGGTAGAACATCCGGCGTATCGATGCCTTGGTGTATCGGTGCCCTGGTGTATCAGTGCCTTGGTGTAATGATCGGAGACGAGTCATGAGAGATGTGATGGAACTGTTGCGGGCGAAGGAACAAGAGTTGGTGAAAGTGAAGCGACAAGTCGAGGCTCTGCGGATTGCGGCTCCGCTGCTGGGCGGAGAACAGGAAACCTCGCCTTCGAACGGGCCAGCGATGGTCAAAGAAGCAAGTCGTTTGGGATGATTCCTTCCCCGATAATGCAGCCAATTGGAATGCGCGGCCAGCTCACTGCGTAACCGTGGCCTGGTAGCTGACGGTTTGCCAACGTCCGTTGCGGCGAACCCAGACGCGAGTGTAGCGATAGGGTCCGCTGAAGTCTTCGCCCAGTTGGTGGCCTTTGACGTCGGCGCGAGCGGTGACCACCGCGGTATCGCCGTACAGGCGGACCACCATATCGGTGACGCTCATGGACTCATAGCGCAATTGCCCGCTCCGGCGGGCAGAGATGGTTTCTTGTTTTGTCGTGACCTGGCCGAGCGGGGTAATGGCGACGTAGTCTTCGGCAAGGGTGCGCAGGGAAAAGTCGGCGTCGCGGCGCAGGCTGGCCTCTTTGGCTTGGCGCTCCATGTCGACGATCTGGCGAATGGTTTCCTGTTCGCCAGTATCGAAGCCTGGTCTGGGGTGAAGGGCGACGTGCTGAGCCGAAAATGCCGGTAAGGCCGCGAGCGCACAAAACAATAACACTGCACACTTGTTGATCACGACGAGACCTCCGCAGTCCTGCCAGGGGACAGAGATCTGCTTGCACCCGAATACGCAAGGTTGGATGCACGAGTTCCGTGGAAAGTCCGGAACTTTTGCAGATGCATAGTAACTCGAAATAACCAGAAAGAAGCCACCGGGTTACTGAGAGAGAACGGCACGATATGAAAGAGCGGTTGCAGGGGCGTTTTGTTCGCATTTATATCGTTTCAGCCCAATTCTCCTGGAACCTAATTGGCCAATCCCCGTAAATAGAGACTACAGAGGAGTGGGGATGAAGGGTCTCGTTTTTTGGCTTGTTTTGCTGGTTCCTGGCTTGCTCCATGCCCAGGGTGCTCGCGATACTTCGGCACAGACTTCGGCACAAACTTCGGCACAACAGAAGTTCGTTTCTGGAGGCACGATTCGCTTGCACCTGGAGGCTGGCGGCTACACTGTAACTCCCGTCGATTCTGAGAACATTAGTGTGACCTGCCGCGCTCATTCGGAGGAAGTTCGCAAGCGCGTCAAGGTCGAAATCAAGCGGACAGCCGACAGCGCCGACGTTTACGTTTCCGACACGGCGCACAACAACTTCCAGGCCACCATCGAGATTCCTCGTCGCTCCAATCTTTGGGCCAGAGTGTCGGCAGGAGAGCTGGTCGTCGAAGATGTGGAAGGCGATAAGGATCTCGAAGTTCGCGCCGGACGCATTCAGGTCGACGTTCCCCACCCTGAGCAGTACGGTCACCGCGATGCTTCGGTGATGACCGGCAGCATCGAGTCCTCTGCGTTTGAGGTCTCCAAAGGGGGCCTGTTCCGGTCCTTCGAGCAGCATGGTCCGGGGAAGTACCGTCTGCATGCGCACGTGATTACGGGAGAGATCGATCTGCGCGGGAGCGACTAGACTCCGGCGTGTTCGAGCGGCTCTTGGAAGGCTTTCTAGTAGAATCAAGCATCCTGCAAACCATGACGGACGTACGACGCGGTCTTATCATCGTGAACACTGGGCCGGGAAAAGGGAAGACGACAGCGGCGATGGGGACGGCTTTGCGTGCGGTGGGCCAGGGGATGCGGGTCCTGATGCTGCAGTTCCTGAAAGGCTCGTGGCACTATGGGGAACTGGATGCGGTCAAGGCCTTCGGGGACAAGTTCGTGATGAAGCAGATGGGACGGGGATTTGTGAAGGTGGGCGCCGAGAAACCCGATCCGGAAGATGTGAGGATGGTGGAGGAGGCGTGGGCGGAGGGAGAAAAGGCGATCCAATCGGGCGAGTGGGACCTGGTGGTGCTGGATGAGATCAACTATGCGATCAGCTATGGCATGCTGGACCCGGCGAAAGTGGTGGAAAGCCTGAAGAAGAAACCGGAGAGGGTGCACGTCATCTTGACGGGAAGGAACGCACACCCCACAATTGTCGAGGCGGCCGACACGGTGACGGAGATGCGGCAGGTGAAACATGCTTACGAGAAGGGTGTGATGGCGCAGAGGGGCATAGAGTACTGAGTACCTAGAACCCAGTACCTGGTCAAACCCGGTTTGTTTTTCCAGGTCTGGGTACGTGGTACTGGCAACTTTTATGGCTTGGTTCAAACGGGAATCCGGGGAACTGGAGACTTCGGGCGAGAAGACGGTACGCACCGAAGGGTTGTGGGTGAAGTGTGAGAACTGCCGGCAGATCATCTGGAAAAAGGATCTGGAAGAGAATTTGAATGTATGTCCGAAGTGCGAGAAGCACTTTCGAATCGATGCGCGGACGCGACTGGCGCTGCTGCTGGATGAGAATCAATATGAGACGTTTGACGCGAACCTGTCCTCGACGGACCCGCTGAAGTTTGTGGATTTGAAGCCGTACTCGTCGCGGCTGCGGCAGGCGCAGCATGACACGGGGCTGAGAGATGCGGTGATCAACGCGCGCGGCAAACTGCTGGGAAGGCCAGTGGTCGCCAGTGTGATGGAGTATGCGTTCATCGGCGGCAGTATGGGCGCGGTGGTGGGTGAAATGATCACCCGGGCGGTGGAGCGCGCGGTGGATTCGCACACTCCGCTGATCATTGTGTCGGCGTCTGGTGGAGCGCGAATGATGGAGGGCGTGGTCAGCCTGATGCAATTGGCGAAGATTTCGGCGGCGCTGGCTCGATTGGATAAAGCGAAGGTTCCGTATGTTTCTGTACTGACCGACCCGACCACGGGCGGTGTGACTGCGTCGTTTGCCATGCTGGGCGATTTGAATATTGCAGAACCTGGCGCGCTGATTGGGTTTGCCGGGCCGCGGGTGATCGAGCAGACGATCCGGCAAAAGCTGCCCTCGGGCTTTCAACGTAGCGAGTTTCTGCTGGAGCATGGAATGCTGGATGCGGTGGTACCTCGCAAGGAGCTTAGGGCTTATATTGGGCGGGCGTTGGATTTTATGGATGGGGCAGCCATCAGCCATCAGCCGTCAGCCGTCAGCTAAACCGCGGCCGTCAGCCATCAGACGTCAGTCATCATTTAAACCACTCGGACAGCGATTCGGCGGTTCTTCCCGCTCCTCACGACTCTTGTCTTTTTCTTCTACTTCTGAGGCTGGTAATCTGAGGGGTCAAGCTGATGGCGGATCGCTGACAGCTGTTGGCTATTTTTATGTCTTACGAAACCGCAGTTGCGCGTATGTTTGCGCTCGGCCACGAGCTGGCGCAGATGCCGTCGCACAAATTTGATTTGGCGCACATGCGGGTGTTGCTGCAAGGGATGGATCATCCGGAGCGGCGTTTTCCGAGCGTGCTGATTGCGGGGACGAATGGCAAGGGTTCGACGGCGGCGACGCTGGCCTCGATCCTGCGGGCTTCCGGATTGAAAACCGGTTTGTACACCTCGCCGCATCTGTTGCGGCTCAACGAGCGTATCCGGGTGAACGGCAACGAGATCAGCGACGACGGTTTTGCGTCTTTGCACGGCGAGGTGGATCGGGTTGCGGAGAGGCTGGTGGAGCGGACGGAGTTGCCGTGGCACCCCAGTTTTTTCGAGATGATGACCGCGATTGCATTCGAGCATTTTGCGCGCGAGAGAGTGGATCTCGCGGTGCTCGAGGTGGGGATGGGCGGGCGGCTGGACGCTACGAATGTGGTCCAGCCGCGGGTGAGCGTAATTGCTGACATAGCGCTCGATCATCAGAAGTATCTCGGGAATACGGTGGGCGAGATTGCGCGGGAGAAAGTCGGGATTATTCGTCAGGGCGGGGTTGTCGTGACGTTGCCACAGCAGCCCGAGGCTAATGACGTGATCGGGAATACGATTCTGGAACTGGGCGCGCGGGCGGTGAACGCGGTGCCATATGTGCCGCCGGTTTCGCCTGCTAGTACCCAGTACCTGGTACCTAGCACCGAGCAAGGCAAGCCCGGGCTGGTTTATCGCTACCCGCTGGCGGTTCTGGGCGAGCAGATTCTGGTGGAGACTGCGCTCGTAGGGCGGCACCAGTTGCGCAATATGGCGCTTGCGATTGCGGCAGCCGTCGAGTTGCATGAGCAGGGATTCAGCAGCATCAGCGCGAAGAGCATCGAGGCGGGCATCCGGGAGACGCGCTGGCCGGGACGGTTTCAGGTGATCGCGGCGCGGCCGGGGTGGCCGGAGGTGGTCATCGACGTAGCCCACAATCCCGCGGGAGCATGGGCGCTGCGTTCGGCCCTTTCGGAGCGGTATGAAGACCGTCCGCTGATTTTTGTTTTCGGTGCGATGCGAGATAAGGCAATCTCGGAGATGGCGGAGATTTTGTTTCCGCTGGCGGAACGAGTGATCGCGACCCGGCCGGAGAATCCGCGGGCGGCGTCGCCCGAGGAGATTCGGCAAGAAGCGGGCCGAACCGGGGTTGAAATTGAGGCGATTGAGGACGTAGACCGGGCTGTGGAGCGCGCCCGGGCGCTGGCTGGCTCGGCGACTGTCGTTGTGATTACGGGATCGATCTATCTGGTCGGCGAAGTGATGCGCAGCATTGGTGTAGAAGTTTGAAGGAGCGCCTTCGAGCGGTTTTCCCCTAGAATGGAAGTGTGCAGGAAGTGAATTCGTCATCATCGGTGGAAGTGGAAGGCGGCGCGGAGTCGCCGCCGGTGGTTGCGCCGCGGGGAAGTCCGCACGCGATTCCCGGGGAGAAATACGGCTGGTTGAGCCGGCTGCGGTCGTATTTGATTCTTGATCCGCTAGTCTGGCTGTATACGCTGGTTTTGGGAATCCTGGCGTTGCCCGGCGGACTGTTTGACCGGAGCGGACGGCGGCTGCACTGGTTTTCGCGGGCCTGGTCGTGGCTCATCATGAAAACCATCCTGTCGCCGGTGAAGGTCACCGGTCTGGACAAGATCGATACGTCGAAGGCTCATGTCTATGCGGTGAATCACGCTTCGGCCATGGACATCCCGGTTCTCTACGTTTACCTTCCGTTCCAATTCCGCATCGTCTTCAAGAAGGAATTGCTGTCCTACCCGATTGTGGGATGGCAGTTGAAGCGGTCCGGGCAAGTTTGCATTGACCAGCAGAAGCCTACCAATTCGATTGCGGCGATCCGGTCAGCGGTGAAGAGCCTGCAAAGCGGCATGCCTTTGGTGATTTACCCGGAGGGTGGGCGCACTCCCGATGGCGAGATTAAGCCGTTTCTGCCGGGAGCATTTTTTCTGGCGATCAAGGCGCAGGTGGACATTGTGCCGGTGGCCCTGGTGGGAACGTTCGAACTGCTGCCGATGAATACCTACCACATCAAATGCCGGCCTCTGGAGATGCGGGTGGGCCAGCCGATTTCGACGGCGGGGCTGAAGATGAAGGATTTGGAAGTGGTGTCGGAGAAGGTGCGGAAGGCGATGGAGGATTTGTATTGCGCTGGCAGATCATTTCACTGACGTACGCCAAATCCAGCGCCTAAAGGCGAATCGCGACGGACTCTTACGGCACGCCTGAAGGCATGCCCTGATACGAACCTCACCTCTTCCGAAATCCGACCGTAACTTTTCCCTGTTTCCTGCCGTTATCCCTGTGTAAGACTACTCCGCGCGGAGAATTCGTTGAAGGCTCTGACGGCTCGGAATAAAGAACGCCAAGCGGACGAGCGGCTTCTCGTGGAGGCGGCGCAGAAGGACCCTGCGCGCTTTGCGGAGCTTTACGAGAACAATTTCGAGCGGGTGTATGCGTACGTGGTGCGGCGGGTGGGAGATCGCGCGGAAACCGAGGATCTGACCTCGGAGGTGTTTCATCATGCGCTGTCGAACCTGAAGCGATTTGAGTGGCGGGGGATTCCGTTTGCGGCGTGGCTGTTCCGGATTGCGGGGAATCTGATTTCAGACCGCTGGCAGCGCCGGAGCCGCGAGCAGGTGGCGGGCGAACCGGAGCAGATCGAATCCCTGGCGGCCACCAGCGCGGAATTCGAGGGAGTGGAGCGCAGAGCAACTCTGTTTCGGCTGGTGGATACGTTGCCGGCCGAACAGCGGCGGGTGGTGGTGCTGCGGTTCGTGGAACAGAAAAGCATTAAGGAAGTAGCGCGGGAGATCCGCAAGACGGAAGGCGCGGTAAAACAGTTGCAGTTCCGCGCGCTGACGAGTTTGCGGACGCGCTTGGAGGGTGCCGATGCCTAAGCGCTCTCTGAATCCGCGAAACAACGATCCGGGAAAGAACGACGCAACGAAGATCGAGCAACTGAACCGCGCCGTGGATGCTTTGCTGGCACGGGCGGATGGCAAGCCTGCGAAGGTGGAGGCGAGCCTGGAGCCGCTGGTGCGCGTGGCGGAGGAATTGCGCGGCCTGCCTCGCGAAGAATTCAAGATGCGACTTAAGTCCGAACTATTGGAAGGGAGAAAGACTATGAGCGCCGTTGCCGAACCCGTTGTGTCGGTTCTCACAAGCGCAAGCCCGAGGATGACCTTCATAGATGCCGCCAAGGCGATTGAGTTCTACAAACAGGCATTCGGCGCGAAGGAAACAATGCGCTTCGAAGTCGGAGGACACATCCCGCACGCCGAAATCAGGATTGGAAACTCACCCGTTATGCTCACCGAAGAGTGGCCGGAAGGGGGGCGGTTCAGTCCGGAGACGCTGGGAAATTCACCGGTCATGATGTCGCTGAGTGTTCCTGACGTGGACAAATTTTTCGCCCATGCGATTGGCGCGGGAGCCAAGATTGTGATTCCCATTGCGGATCAGTTTTATGGACGTCGCGAAGGAACGCTCCAGGATCCTTTCGGATATCTGTGGTCTGTATCCACGGTGACCGAAGAGATGCCGCTCGAGGAAATGCACCGGCGCATGGATGCGATGATGAAGGGGGATAGCACGACGAAGAAGCCGGCGGTGAGTCCGGTTCCGGCGGGCTTCCACATGGTAACGCCGTATCTGGTGGCGGAGGATGGTCCGGCGTTGCTCGAGTTCACCAAACAGGCGTTTGGGGGCGAGGAGACGTTCCGGACGATAGGACCGGCGGGCGGGCTGCATGGCGAGGTGCGAATTGGCGACTCAATGCTGATGGTGGGCGGAGGCATTCCGGGAAAAGAGTTCCGAGCCACTCCGAAGACCCTCGCGCTGCACATTTACGTGGAGGATGCAGATGCGGTCTGCAAGAAAGCGGTGGCGGCGGGAGCGACCTTGATTGACGAGCCGCGGGACCAGGAGTACGGCGAACGCTCGGGCAGCGTGAAGGATCCGGCGGGAAACATCTGGTACGTCGCCACGCATGAGGGAGAAAGCTACATTGCCAAGGGTCTGAACAACGTGAATGCCTACCTGCTCCCGCTGCGGGCTGAGCCAGTGATCACATTCCTGAAGCGCGCGTTTGGGGCGCAGGAACTGGGGAAGTACGCGTCCCCGGACGGCGTGGTGCACCATGCCGAGATTCGTGTCGGGGATTCAGTGGTCGAGATGGGTGAGCCGCACGGCCCGCACAGCAAGTATGAGCCCATGCCGGCCATGTTCTATGTGTACGTGCCGGACTGCGATGCGGTATACAGGCGGGCGCTGGTGGCGGGTGCGAAGTCGATCCAGGAGCCGGCGGACCAGTCTTATGGAGACCGCAATGGGGCGGTTGCGGATTCGTTTGGGAATACGTGGTATATCGCGACCCACATCAAGGATATGGAATAGCGTTCCCTTCGTCAGGGAGAGTATATTGGTGCCCCTTACTGCATTCGACCCGCTTCGTGAGGGAATATGGGCGCAGCGAAGAAGAGCAGCATTCCGGCCGACAAGTCAGAGTTGTACGACAAGCTGATTGCAACGCATCCGAAGATTGAGCGCAAGGGCGCTTCGATGGGCTACACATCGCTGAACGGTCATATGTTTACCCTGCTCGGTCCGTCCGGGGTGCTTGCGTTGCGGCTGCCTGAAGAGGAAAGAGGGAAGTTTCTTAAGAAATATAAGGCGACTCTGCACGTCGCCTACGGGGCCGTGATGAAGGAATATGTAGCGGTTCCTGAAGCGCTGTTTCAGAATACGAAAGAGTTGAATAAGTATCTTGCGATGAGCTACGACTACATTGGCACATTGAAGCCGAAGCCGACTAAGAAGAAGGGTTGAGGCACTGTTTCGGCTGTCTTCCGTTTGACCCTCCCGAATCCCTCCAATAAACTGAAAGATTCAGTCCACCTGCAGGTCTCAACTCTATGGCAGATAGCATTCATGTGAAGCTTCCGGATGGGAGCGTGAAGGATGTTCCCAAGGGGACGACTGCGCTCCAGATTGCCAAGGACATCGGCCCGCGATTGGCGGATGCGGCTTTGGTTGCGAAAACCAACGGCGACCTGATCGACCTCACCAAGCCTCTGGAGAAAGACACCGATCTGCGTTTCTTGACTGAGAAAGATCCGGAGTCGCTGGAAGTTTACCGGCATTCGTCGGCGCACCTGCTGGCGGCGGCGGTGCTGGAACTTTTTCCGGAGACCAAGCTCGGCCATGGTCCGGCGACTGAGAGCGGATTCTTTTACGACTTCTACCGGCCTACGCCGTTTACTCCCGAGGATCTGGAAAAAATCGAGAAGAAGATGCAGGAATTGGTGCAGCAGAACATCCCTTATGCGCGCGAGTTTCTGCCGCGCGAGCAGGGGCTGGCGGAGTTCAAAAAAGAAGGTGATTTTATGAAGTGCCATTTCATCGAGCAATTCACCAAGCCCGATGAAAAGATTTCGATATACCGGACGGGCAAGTTTGTTGATTTCTGCCGTGGGCCGCATATTCCTTCGACCGGCAAGATCAAAGCGTTCAAGCTGCTCAACGTTGCGGGCGCTTACTGGCTGGGCGATGAGAAGAATCCGCAACTGCAGCGCATTTACGGGACTTCATTTTTTTCGAAGAAAGATCTCGATGCGCACTTGCAGCAGGTCGAAGAGGCGAAGAAGCGCGACCATCGCGTATTGGGGCAGCAGCTTGATTTGTTTTCGATCCAGGAACTGGCCGGGCCGGGGCTGATTTTCTGGCATCCCAAGGGCGGGATCATCCGCAAACAGATGGAAGACTGGATGCGCGAGGAGTATCTGAAGCGCGGCTACTCGCTGGTTTACACGCCCCATGTGGCGCGGCGGCAGTTGTTTTTTACCTCCGGACACGAGGGCTACTACGCGCAGAACATGTTCGATGCCATGGAACTGGACGACGCCGAATACCGGCTGAAGCCGATGAATTGTCCGGGGCACATTCTAATTTACCGGGACTCGCTGAAATCGTATCGCGACTTGCCGGTGCGGCTGGGTGAGTTGGGAACGGTCTACCGTTATGAGCGTTCAGGCGTGATGCACGGACTGTTGCGGGTGCGTGGGTTTACGCAGGATGACTCGCACATCTTTTGCACGCCGGAGCAGGTCGAAGGTGAGATTACCGGTTGCCTCGATTTTGCCCTGGATGTGCTGAAGGACTTCGGCTTCGACCAGTTCCAGACCGAGCTTTCGACCTGGAATCCTGACGACCGCAAGAATTTTGTGGGCAGCGAAGAACAATGGATGAACGCTACCGAATCTCTCAAGAAGGTGCTGGAACACCGAAAGATCGAGTATAAGACCATGCCGGGCGAGGCTGCGTTTTACGGGCCGAAGATTGACATCAAGCTCGTGGATGCGATCGGACGATTGTGGCAACTTTCAACGATTCAGGTCGACTTCAACCTGCCGCAGCGCTTCGGCCTGGAATATGTGGCGGAAGACGGTTCGCGCAAACAGCCGGTGATGGTGCATCGTGCGCTCTTCGGTTCGGTCGAGCGCTTCTTCGGTGTACTGATTGAGCACTACGCCGGCGCGTTCCCGGTGTGGCTGTCCCCGGTGCAGGTGGCGATGATCCCCATCAGCGAGCGTCATGCGGAGTACGCGAACAAAGTGGCCGATCAGTTGAAGGCCATCGGCGTACGCGTCACCGTGGATGCGCGAAACGAAAAGATGAATGCCAAGATCCGCGAGCATGCCATGCAGAAGGTGCCGTTCTTACTTGTCGTCGGCGACAAAGAGGCTGAGGCGGGTAAAGTGAACGTGCGAACGCGCGGGAAAGAGAAGACTGAGGACATGGGTGCTGTTGAGTTTGTGGAGAGGATTCGGAAGCTGATTGCGGAGAAGAGCGCGGGGCTGTAAGGGCTTTCACCAAAGAGACACTGAGAAACCGTTTTGGGATCTCTCGCTATGGGGACAGTTCGACTGTCCCCATAGGTGTTTTGTGGGCTGCTGGGTTGTACCATGTTTGCGTGCATGAACTGGCGGAGCGCGTGTTGGGGCATATCCGGCGGGAGGAATTGCTGCGGGCTGGGGACCGGGTCGGCGTGGCGGTCTCGGGCGGGATTGATTCGGTTGCGCTGCTGCGGCTGCTGCTTGAATTGCGTCATGAGCTGGGGATTGTCCTTTCTGTTGTTCATTTCAACCACAAGCTGCGCGGGGCGGAGTCTGATGCGGATCAGGAGTTTGTTGCGGGACTGGCTCGGGAGCATGGGTTGGAGTTTCATGCTGCTAGCGGCGATGTTGGTCGGCGGGCTGCTGAAGAGCATTCCGGGGTGGAGGCTGCTGCGCGGGAGATGAGGTATGGATTTTTTGGGGAACTGTTGGGATCGGATGATTCAGCGATTGAGCCAGGGGACCCTCAGGGGCTAAAGCGCGAGTCACCAGTTGAGCTTAACGGCACGGCTGAAGCCGTGCCCTTCCCGAACCTCCTTCGGCCATCCGATGAGGCGCCGCCACAGATTTTGAACAAGATCGTTACCGGGCACACGCTCGATGACCAGGCTGAGACTGTGCTGATGAGGGTGATTCGCGGGACCGGACTGCGAGGGCTGGGAGGGATTTATCCGCGCATTGTGGTGGAGCACGAGGATGGGGAGGGTCACGGGGAGATCGTCCGGCCGCTGCTGGGGATCCGGCGGCGCGAATTGGAGCAATATCTGGTCGATCTGAAACAGCCCTGGCGGGACGACGCGAGCAACGCCGATTCGAAGTTCACCCGCAACCGCGTGCGCCGGCTTGTGCTTCCGCTGCTGGAGCGGGAGTTTAATCCCGCCGTGATGGAGAGTTTCGCGGAACTGGCGGAGATCGCCCGCGACGAGGAAGACTACTGGGACAACGAAATCTCAGGCTGGCTGGGGACGGTGGTGCAGTGGTCGCAGCCGGAATGGACGCGTGGGCTCCCGGGTTTCGAAGGTTCGCACGCTCTGGTGCAGATCCAACATTCCCGGCCTGCGCTACGGGATGCGGAGTTGTTGGCTCGACTTGAGGAGCCCGGCCCGGCGGTGATGAATGCCTCCTTGAGTCGGCCGTGGCTGCTGACCGAGCCCCGGGCTGTGCAGCGAAGAGTGGTGAAGGCGATCGGCGAGCAGGCTGGGATTCCGCTGGAGTTCAAGCACATCGAAGAAATCCTGCGGTTCGCGGCTGAGGACGGTCCATCGGGTAAAGAGTTGTCGCTACCACTGGGGTGGAGGATGGTCCGTGAGGCGGAGGCTGTGGTTTTCGTTACGCCTGACTTGCGGCGACAGGAGCGGGTTCCGGACTACGAATACTCGCTGGCGGTGCCGGGACGCGTCCTGGTGCCGGAGGTGGGGGGAGTAATCGAAGCGTTGCGCTTTACTTGGGAGATCGCTCCGGAGGCGCCGGTTGCGGAGTATAATCCGCAGCAACTTCTCCGGGCAGAGCTGTTGCCGGGACGGTTGATTGTGCGGAACTGGCGTGCGGGCGACCGGTTTTGGCCGGCCCACACGAAGTCGCCGAAGAAGGTTAAGGAACTGCTGCAGGAGCGGCATGCGGCACGTCATATTGGGCAACAAGGACACAGGCTCTGGCCGGTCGCGACGAGCGGAGACGAGATCGTTTGGATGCGCGGCTTTCCGGTGCCCGCCAGATTGCGCGCCAAGGCGGGGGAGGAAGCGGTGCTGATCCGAGAGATGCCGTGGGCGGTTGAGGAGCAAGCGATCTAGAGCTGGGCCTTAGGTTTACCTGGGGTCTAATTGGAAGGGGCAGACAGAAGTCGGAGCCTTCCCATGATTTTACAAACTTATAAGGGCGCTCTAGCGTCGGTCCTACTCGTTCTGGTGCCATCGTCCACCGCAAAGCAGGCGGGCACTGCGGTAGAACAGTTTCAGAACCTCAAAGCAGAGCTGCGAACGTCACATTCCAGGAACGATTGGCATTCGAATCTGGTAAGCGCAAATAAATTGAAAGAACTGCTGAATGGCGCGCCTCGGGGGCTCCTGGAAGTCGCCCGCGCGGACGTGCAGGTCGGCGATCTGAATGCGGCATTTCAGGAATTGGAACAGTTCGTCCGCATGGGGCAGTCTACGGAGGTGCTGACGACGTCTGCGGATTTCTCTGCATTGCTCAAGAACGTAAACTTCGCAAAAATCAAGAGTGGCATGGAGGCGAACCGCAGTTCGATTTCGCTTGGATCGACGGCCTTCCTGCTGTCGGACTCGGGCCTTTTGGCCGAGGATGTGGACTATGATCCGCGTACCAAGCGGTTCTTCATCACAAGCGTGCGGGAGAAGAAAATTGTTTCGACCGAGGCCGGCGGAGCCAACAGTGAGTTTGCGAAAGCGCCGGATGACTGGCCCATGCTGGCCGTCAAAGTCGATGCTTCGCGGGGTGTGGTGTGGGCAACCGAGGTTGCGATGCGAGGCTTTAGTCTGGCGCCTGAATCCGATTGGGGCAGGTCAGCGGTGCTTAGCTATGACTTGAAAAGTGGCAAGTTGCTGCGGCGCATCGAGGGACCGCGCCCGAGTGCTCTGGGCGACATGGTGCTAACGGCAAACGGCGATGTCATCGTTAGCGACGGAGAGGGAGGAGGCGTTTATAGGGTGCTCGCCAACGGCGCTCGGTTAGAACGTCTGGACGACGGGGATTTCATCTCGCCTCAAACTCCGGCGATACATCCGGATGGGAAGCATATCTTCATCCCTGACTATGTTCGTGGGATCGGGCTGCTGGAGATTGCCACGAAGCAGTTGCGCTGGCTATCGATGGGAGGAAAGTATGCCCTCAACGGCATTGACGGGTTGTATTTCGATCGCGGGAGATTGATCGCAGTGCAGAATGGGACCTCTCCTGAGCGGGTCGTGGTCTTCACCCTGGACGCGTCGCTTACGAGAATTGAGTCAGAGAAGATTATTGAGCGGTCGACGGGCACACTCGGCGATCCGACCCACGGTGTGGTCATCGACAACGACTTCTACTACATTGCTAACTCGGGATGGGATGCCGTGGATGACCGGGGGAATATGAAGGCGGGAGCGAAGCCATCTGTGCCCCGCATTATGCGGGCACCGCTAACCAGTCGGACGATGTAGTCCGGGAGAATGAGATATTCTTAGGGCCAATGTCTGTTACTAACCGTATCCCAGCAAAATGGTGGGACGGGCGAAGAGTACCCTTACCGCAGGCGAATGGCGACCAATCCTGAAATTGCCGGCTAAGGGCAGTCTGATCCAGTACGGTCAGATCTCGCGTTCTCAGCGAGGGGACCGGGAGGAACGCCACTTCATGAACGCAGCGAGAGTCGAGCCACTTCGCCAGGTAATTGCCGCGGAGCAGATCCAGAAGCGCGTGAAGGAGCTCGCGCGACACATCTCCAATGACTACCAGGGGCAGACGATTCAGGCCCTGGCCGTTCTGGAGAACGCGTTCATGTTTATGTCCGACCTGGTGCGGGCGTTGGAGGTTCCCGTGGTGTGCCAGTTCATCAAACCCAAATACAGCAAGCAGCCGAGCAAGCAGCAGGGCAACGAGGCAGGAGAGATTATGGAGATCTTCTTCAGCCATGAACCGGATATTCGGGGCCAGCACATTCTGCTGGTGGAAGGCGTAGTGCATTCCGGGGTGACCAGCGAGTTCCTGATGAGCGATTTGCGGGCACGAGGGGCGGCTTCGGTGAAGTTGGTAACGCTGCTGGACCGCCAGTCAGCCCGCCGCGTGGCGTTGCAGCCAGATTATTTCGGCTTTCTGGTGGATGAAACCTTCCTCGTGGGCTATGGGCTAGGGGCCGTGGAGCAGACCAACCGCAATATCCCGTACCTTGCAGCAAGCCCAAGCCGCCAGATGACTTAGGTCATACACGCTGAAGAGCGGCGCGCGTTTTTCCCTGGGAAAAGGTAGAATAGGGGTCTCGGGAATTTCCGTTATCGAAATTGGCCGAACGGCATCTAATTTAGAGGTGGAAGCCTCGGGGCTTCGAGCATGGTGGTCGGACCCGGGTTTCTGCAGGAGCTTCGTGGTGAATTCGACAGTAAAAACCGTGGTGTTTTGGGTGGTGATTGGGCTGTCCGCGCTTCTTTTGTGGACCGTGATTCAGCAGGGGCGCAACACGCAGAAGGACACCGAAGAAACGTTCTCTCAATTCATGACTGACGTGGATCAGGGGACCGTGCGTGACGTCCTCGTGGACGGCATGCAACTGAAGGGAAAACACCGCGACAACTCCGCCTTCCATACGACGGTTCCGGCGAATTATCCCGACATGATCAAGTCACTCCACGACAAGGGTGTGGTGATGACGTTCCGGGACGCCAATGGCGGAAGCTGGCCGCTGCAACTGCTGGGGACCTGGGCTCCGCTGATTCTGCTGGGCGCGCTTTGGTTTTTCATGATCCGCCAGATGCAGACGGGTGGCAATAAAGCACTGTCGTTCGGGAAGAGCCGGGCGCGGCTGCTTTCGATGCAGCAGAAGAAAGTTACGTTCAAGGACGTAGCCGGGGTGGAAGAGGCCAAAGAAGAACTGCGCGAGATCATCGAATTCCTGCGCGAAGCGCAGAAGTTTCAGAAACTTGGCGGCAGGATTCCCAAGGGAGTGCTGCTGGTTGGGCCTCCAGGTACCGGCAAGACGCTTTTGGCTAGAGCTGTAGCGGGCGAAGCTAACGTCCCCTTCTTTTCGATCTCTGGCTCGGACTTCGTGGAGATGTTCGTGGGCGTCGGGGCCAGCCGGGTGCGCGACCTGTTCGAGCAGGGCAAGAAGAACGCTCCGTGCATCATTTTCATCGACGAGATTGATGCGGTGGGACGGCATCGTGGCGCTGGCCTGGGTGGTGGTCACGACGAGCGCGAACAAACACTGAACCAGTTACTGGTGGAAATGGACGGTTTCGAGTCGAATGAGGGCGTGATCCTGATGGCGGCGACGAACCGTCCGGATGTGCTGGATCCGGCGTTGCTGCGGCCGGGGCGCTTTGACCGGCGGGTGGTGGTGAGCCGTCCGGATGTGCGCGGGCGCGAAGAAATCCTGCGCGTACATACCCGCAAGATTCCTCTTGCCGAGGACGTTGAACTCTCGGTGCTGGCGCGCGGCACGCCGGGATTTTCCGGGGCGGACCTGGCCAACATGGTGAACGAAGCGGCTTTGGCTGCGGCGCGGCAGAACCGCAAAGCCGTGCTCATGTTCGACTTCGAAGTGGCCAAGGACAAAGTGCTGATGGGCGTGGAACGCAAGTCGCTGATCCTTTCTGACGAGGAGAAAAAGGTCACGGCGTACCACGAAGCTGGGCATGCGTTGGTGGCGGCGAAGCTGCCGGGCTCGGACCCGGTGCACAAGGTCACAATCATTCCCCGCGGCATGGCGTTGGGCGTGACCATGCAGTTACCGATCGACGACCGGCACAACTACACCAAGGAATATTTAAAGACCGACCTGGCGATTCTGATGGGCGGGCGTCTGGCCGAGGAATTGTTCCTCAATCAGATGAGTACTGGAGCGGGAAACGACATTGAGCGGGCCACGGAAATGGCGCGCAAGATGGTCTGTGAGTGGGGCATGAGCGATCTTGGCCCGCTCACCTTTGGCAAGAAAGAAGAGCAGATATTCCTGGGCCGCGAGATCAGCCAGCACCGCGATTACAGCGAAGATACAGCCATCAAGATTGATGGCGAGGTCCGGAAGCTGGTGAATCAGGGGTACGAAACGGCGAAGCAGGTTCTGGAAGGCAGCCGTGACACCCTGCAGAAGATCGCGATGGCTTTGCTGGAGCGGGAAGTGCTGGACGCTTCCGAAGTGATGATGCTGGTGGAGGGTAAGGAACTGCCTCCGATGAAATCTCCTTCCAAGCCCGATGACGGCGTGCAGCAGGTGTTGAAGCCGGAGCCGGGACGGGGTATTGCAAAGGGCGGGGAGAGTCCGGCGCGAGCGTAAAATCAGTTCTCGATTCTTAGTTAAGGGCGGCCCGGCGGCCGCCCTTTAGTTTTGCGCGGAACTATCCGTTCACTCTACTCATCATGTGTTCAGGATAGCGAAGCCCGGCGGCGGCTCCCGCGGGAAAGATTTCGTCGATGCGCTGTATTTCCTCTGAACTGAGCTTCAGATCGATCGCGGCTAGGTTCTC
>Ga0210400_10002007_pt1 | contig 19458 bp, 18 predicted proteins | sample IncBWH26MmetaG_FD_155456 | JGI IMG/M metagenome (GOLD analysis project Ga0210400, IMG submission 155456) | Forest soil microbial communities from Barre Woods Harvard Forest LTER site, Petersham, Massachusetts, United States - Inc-BW-H-26-M | ecosystem: Environmental > Terrestrial > Soil >...
CGCAGCGACAGTATCTCGGTGTCGGCGTTGGTGAGGACGAGGATCATGGCGATGTCGTGGTCCGGGGGCGCTCGGCACCACCGGCCTCGTCGCCCCGGGTGCCGCCGCCCTCGGTGATCAACAGCCACAGGGCCTCGAGGTCCAGGTTCTCCTGGCACAGATCGGCCAACTGGTCGATCTGGCCCTGCCGGGCCAGCGCGAAGGACACCCCCGACGGCGCCCAGTGCTTGCCTCGGCGCTCGGCCACCGCGCCCAGCAGGGTGCCTCGGAACTCATCCCCCTCCAGCAGGCCGTGCAGGCTCGATCCGTACACCCCGTTCTTGTCGTCGATGATGCCCTCGGTCCGGTGCCCGCGGTCATCCCCCATCAGGAACCAGGGCACGGCAGACGGACCGGCATGGGTCCGTCCGTGGTGGATCTCGTACCCGGAGACGGCGATCGACGGCGTCTGCCGCGGCGATCCCTCCAGCTCCCAATCCGGTTGGAACGAGGTGCCGGCCCCGGTCGCACCCGGGACCCGCCCCGGACTGATCGGGTAGGGCCGCAGCAGGGACGACTGACGCCAGGTGGTCCGCCCTCGCCGCTGCCGGGTGCGCTTGTCCACCAGGTACACGGTGCGGAGATCCAACAGGCCGAGCCCGGTGACCACACCGGTACGGCTCTCGATGGCTCCGGGATCCTCGATGAGCTCGCCCAGCATCTGGTAGCCGCCACAGATGCCCAGGATCATGGGCGAATCGGCCCGGATGCCCCCGGCATCGTCTTGGCGCAGCTCGGTCAGCGCCTCTTCGAAACCCCTCGAGCGCAACCAGGCCAGGTCCTCGGCCGTCGACTTGGTCCCCGGCAGCACCACCAGGTCCGGCTGTCCCAGGGAGTCCGGCGAGTCCACGAACCGCACGGACGTCCCCGGCTCGACGGCCAACGCGTCGACGTCGGTGAAGTTGGAGATGTGGGGAAAGCGGATGACCACGACGTCGAGGGGATCGCGACCGGAGCTCTCCGCCGGCGGCGAGGACCCGGTTCCCTCTCGAGCCCCCCGGGTCATGACCAGGGCCAGCGAGTCTTCGGCATCGAGGGTCAATCCCTCGGCAAAGGGCAGCACCCCCAGGGTCGGGCGTCCCGTTCGCCGTTCCAGATCGGCCAGGGCATCGCCGAGCAGCGCGGGGTCGCCGCGGAACTTGTTGATGACGAACCCCCGAACCCACCGGCGAAGGTCGTCGGGCAACAGGGCGACGGTCCCATAGAGCGCAGCAAACACACCGCCCCGATCGATGTCGCCCACCACGATGGCGGGAATGCCCACCTTCGAGGCCAGCCCCAGGTTCACCAGGTCTCCCTCGAGCAGGTTGATCTCCGCCGGACTACCGGCACCCTCGCACAGGATGACGTCGTATCGGGAGCGCAGATCGGCCAGCGCTCCGGTCACCACCTCCATGAGCTCGGGCTTGGCTGCGTGGTACGCCACCGCATCCAGGTTCTTCCACGGCCGGCCCAGCACGACCACCTGGCTCGTCCGGTCGCTGGTCGGCTTGAGCAGGATCGGGTTCATGGCCACGTCGGGCTCCACCCCGGCCGCCATGGCCTGCATCGCTTGGGCCCGGCCGATCTCGTGGCCCTCGGGGGTCACGAACGAGTTCAGGGCCATGTTCTGGGCCTTGAACGGCGCCACCCGAACACCCTGGCGGGCCAGGAGCCGGCACAGCCCGGCCACGATCTGGCTCTTGCCGACATCGCTGGCCGTCCCGCACACCATGAGTGCGCCCCTCATACCTGTACCTCCTCGAGCGCTCGTGCCAATCGCTGGAGCCCGTCGGGCCCGGGGACGGCGATTCGTACCGAATGGGGCAGGCCGAAGCTGGTGCAGTCCCGGACCAACACCCCCCGGGTGGCCAGCCGATCACGCAGCCCCGCGGCCCCGTCGACCAGGATGAAATTGGCGGCACCGGGACGGGGCCGGAGCCCGTACCCGGCCACCAGGTCGGACAGTTCCCGGCGGGCGACGGCGATGGACGTGGCCCAACCGGGAAGGTCGGCCCGGGCCAGGAGGTCGGGCAGCACTGCCAGGGCCAGGGCATTGACGGACCACCGGGGCTGGCGGGCCTGCAATCGGCCGACGACGTCGCAGTTCCCGGCCGGGGCCAGGACATAGCCCAGCCGAAGACCGGGACAGGCGAACAGTTTGGTCAGGGAACCCACCACCAGTGATCCACCCTGGTCGGCATCGCCTCGCGTCCACCGCCCGGTGGCCAGCGGATAGAAGGCCTCGTCCCATACGTCGGCCCGGTCCCGGGGACCGGCCAGTGCCCCGGTGGGGTTGTGCGGATCGGAACGGAACCGGGCGGCGGCCGGATCGAGGTGGGCCAAGTGGCGCCGGTAGAGCGAGAAATCCGGTTCGTCGACCCAGCCGCAGGTGACCTCGGCCGCCACCAGGGCGATGGCCTCGGCTCCCCCGTTGGTCAACAGCACCCGGCCGGGCTCGACCCCCATGGCCTGGGCCAACGTCTCGGTGGCCAGGCCGACGTCCCCCTCGGCCGGATAGCGCGCCAGGGCCCCGAGGTGCGGTTCGGCCAGCTCGGCCACGCTGGGAGCGAACGGGTTCATGCTGGCGGCCAGATCGAAGAGGGAGGAGGCCTCCACCCCCAAGGCGGCAGCCACCGCACCGGCGTCGTCGCCGTGGGGGCCGGGGGCGGGAACGGGCGACACCGCCAAAGGGGCGTCGTCGGCGTCATCGGTGTCATCGGTCGGGGTCTGCGTCGCTGCAAGGGTCATGGCTTCCTTTGGCCGCGTCGGGTCGGCGCCGAACGACCAGTGTGCCCGGTGCGCTGGTGGAACACCTTGGCACCCACGGTCGGCGCCGCCAGCAACAGACCCAGGGCCACGGTCACGTCCCGGCTCAACCGAACCACCCGGGCGATGTCGTCCACCTCCGCCGGTCGGCCGGCCCCCAAGGACGGTCGCACCTCGACCTGTTCGCCGTACCGGTTCGGGCCGCCGAGCCGAAGGCCCAGGGCGGCGGCAAAGGCGGCTTCGGACACTCCGGCGTTAGGCGACGGATGGTGGGGCGCGTCCCGCCGTACGGCGCGCCAGATGTGGGGCGCTCGCATCGGACGCACCAGTGCGACCAGCAGCGCCGTGATCCGGGCCGCGGGCCAGGCCAGCACGTCGTCTGCCCGGGCGGACGCCCAGCCGAAGCGACCGTATCGCTCGTTGCGGTACCCGACCATGGCGTCGAGGGTGTTGGCCGCCCGATGGACCAGCACCCCGGTGGCGCCGCCGAGGCATGCCCACAGGGCGGGAGCCACGATGGCATCGGCGCTGTTCTCGGCCACCGACTCGACGACGGCCCGGACGATCTCCTTTTCCTCGAGTCCCTGCCGGTCTCGGGCCACCAGCGCCGACAACGCCTCTCGGGCGGCGGTGAGATCGTCCCGGGCGATAGCCGCGCCCACGGTCGACGCCGCGTCGCCCAGGGCCCGCCCGGCCACCGACGCGGCCGTGGCCACGGCCGTGGCCGGAACCGGCGGAAGGGCGCCATCGACCAGGATGCCGAGGCCGGCGGCGGAACCCATCCCGACGGCGGCGTAGGCCACCCCTCGGCCCCGGTCATCGCGCCACCACCGCCGGTCGAGCCAGGCCATGGCCTGTCCGAATCGGGCGACGGGGTGCACGACGGTCGGTGGCTCCCCGACCAGTCGGTCGACCAGCAAACCAGCTGCCGTTCCCAGCATGCGCTGCCGCACCGCCCTCACCATCGGGCCGACGCCACGACGAGGGCAAGGGTCTCGGCCACGATGCCCGCCGCGCCGAGGACGTCACCGGTGAAGCCGCCGATCCGGCGCCGGGCGAACCAGACCACCAGGATGGCCGCCACCACTTCAACCGCCACGGTCACCGCCCCGCCGACCCGGCGCCACGCCAAACAGAAACCGACCGCCACCACCGCCCCGAGTAGTCCGACGACCAGACGGTTCCTCTTGGCCCGGTTCGACCGGCGATTCCGCGGCCCGTTACCCGAGTCGGGCTCGATGAAGGCGGAGACCAGGCCGCCCTCGGGCCGGGCGTAGGGCACCGAGGTGGCCACCACGGCCATGATGGTCCTCGATCCCGCCCATATGCCGACGAGCAGCACGATCGACGGCTTGATGGCGACCAGCCCGACCCACCGGAGGAGGAGCACGGCGACGGCGGAGGCGATGCCGAAGGCGCCCGACGTCGACTCCTTCATGATGGCCAACCGACGGTCGCGGGCGAGGTGGGGTGGCAGCAGGCCGTCAGCCGAATCGACCAGGCCGTCGACGTGAAGCATCCCGGTGAGCCCGAGATCGGCCGCCACGACCAGGGCCGCCACCACGCCCGGAGGCCAGGCCTTGGCCAGGCCCCACCACAGCAGGCCCAACAGGGCGCCGATGGCCCCGCCGACCAGCGGGAACCACACCAGCGACGAGGGTTGTGGCACCCGAGCCTTGCCCAGAGGGGTCAGAAAGGCCACGGCCCCTCGCATGCTCAGCGCCCCCCGCCCAGGGCCAGGGTCCGCCCGGCCACCACCAACAGCACCTCGTCACACACGGCGGCCAGGCGCTGGTTGGCCGCGCCCAGGGCGTCGGCAAAGGCCACGCCGACCGACGTCGGTGGGTGCACGCCCAACCCGACCTCCTCGCTGACCACCACGGTGAGGTCGCAGCCGGCGTCGACCCGCCCTCGAAGGTCGGCGCACAATCGATCGTGGTCGACCCGGAAGCCGTCCAGGCCCGCCACCCACGCACCCAGGGAATCGATCAGCACGGTACCGGCGAGGGTCCCGGTGGCCGCGCCCAGGTCCCGTCCCGGACCGAGCTCCATGGTTTCCCATCGGGAGGGACGTCGGTTGCGGTGGGCCTGCACCCGGGCATCCCACAGCGGGTCCCCGGTACCGGTGGGGAAGGCGCCGGTGGCCACATAGGTGACGGACCCATCCGGGCCGGCGTGCTCGCCCACCAACCGCTCGGCCACCTCGGATTTGCCCGACCGGGTACCGCCGAGCACCAGTGTCAGCGTTCCCTGTGCTTCGGTCCTCGTCGCCACGTCCACGCGTCCTTCCTGCCCCCGAGAGGGCACGCACCCCTTGGGGGCGGGAAACAGGTCTCCTGGCTCTCGGATCATCACTTCCCTCGGCCTTCCCGCCCGTTTCCGGGCCGTGGCCAATGTGGTGAGGGTCGTTCCCCGATCACAGTTGCGGGACAGCCCCGGACTCTCACCGGGTTCCCTGTGCTCCGAGCGCCGAGCCTATACGGCGCGGCCCCGTTCCTGGCCTGGCCGTGATGATCGGGATGGCCCGGCCGTCGCTGGGGCCAGGGCGAGCGGCCTCATTCCGGGCGGTACCGTGGCGGCATGGCCCGTGCCGAATCCATCGTCCTGATCAATACCGGCTATGGCAAGGGCAAGTCGTCTGCCGCCTTTGGCGTCATGGGCCGAGGCTGGGCTCGGGGCTGGCGGGTGGGGGTGGTGCAGTTCATCAAAAGCGGCAAGTGGAAGACAGGCGAGCGGAAGCTGGCCGACCACTTGGATATCGAATGGCACACATTGGGGGATGGCTTCACATGGGAGTCCGACGATCTCGACGAGACGGCGGCCAAGGGGCGCCATGCGTGGGAAGTGACCCGCGAGAAGCTGGCCTCGGGCCACTATGACCTCTTGATCCTGGACGAGCTGACCTATGCGGTGAAGTACGGCTGGGTGGCCGTCGACGAGGTGGCCGAGGCAGTGGTGGGGCGGTCGCCGAAGACGAACGTGGTCATCACCGGACGGGATGCGCCTGACGAGCTCATCGAAGTGGCAGACACCGTGACCGAGATGCGCAAGGTCAAGCACGCCTTCGATCAGGGCATCAAGGCGAAGAAAGGGATCGAGTTCTGACCCCGACCGAAGCCCGGAGCCGGCACCGGTGAGCGCGGGCATGCCTTCCCGGCTGGTGGTGGCCGGTACCCATTCCGGCGTGGGCAAGACGACCATCGCCACCGGCCTCATGGCCGCGCTCTCGAAGCGGGGCCATCGGGTCGCCTCGGCCAAGGTGGGCCCCGACTTCATCGATCCCGGCTACCACTCGGTGGCCACCGGCCGACCGGGCCAGAACCTCGACAGTTGGATCTGCGGGGCCGACGCCATGGCCCCACTCCTGGCCCGGGCGGCCACCGACGCCGACATCGTGGTGGTGGAAGGAGTGATGGGGCTCTTCGATGGTGCGTCGTGGTCGCCGGGATCCGGGGCCGGCTCCGATGCGGCCGGCTCCACCCACGGGGGCACGGCCAGCACGGCAGAGATGGCGGTGCTGTTGCAGGCCCCGACGATCCTGGTCGTCGACGCAGCGGCCATGAGCACCTCGGTCGCCGCCCTGGTCCATGGTTTCCATACCTACGACCCCGACGTCCCCCTGTCCGGGATCATCCTCAACCGGGTGGGAAGCCCTCACCATGAGCTGTTGCTGCGCGAGGCCCTGGGGCCGATCATCGAGCAAGGGGTCCCAGTGCTCGGGGCCCTCCACCGCGACGACGCCCTCACCTGGCGAGACCGGCACCTGGGCTTGGTGCCGGTCGTCGAGCGCCCCGCCGAAGTGGCCGAGGCGGTGGACCGGCTGGCCCAGGCCATCGCGGGATCGGTGGACCTCGAGGCCATCGTCTCGTTGGCGCGGTCAGCCCCCAACCTGTCCGCCGACCGGATCGGGCCCCTGGCTGAGACGCGCCGGGTGGTGGCCACCGGTCAATCGGTCCGCATCGCCGTGCCCGGAGGCCGAGCGTTCAGCTTCGCCTATCCCGACAATGTGGGGCGGTTGGTCGAAGCGGGGGCCGAGATCGTTCGGTTCGACCCGCTGGAGGCTCCGTCGCTGCCCGAGGGAATCGGCGGCCTCTACGCCGGCGGCGGGTTCCCCGAGGTGTACACCCAGGCCTTGTCGGCCAACGGCCCGCTGCTGGCCGACGTCCGTCGCCGCATCGAGCGCGGCCTGGTCACGTGGGCCGAGTGCGGCGGGTTCCTGTGGTTATGCCGATCCCTCGACGGCCACCGGCTGTGTGGCGCCATCGAGGCCGACGCGGTCATGACGGACCGGCTCTCCCTCGGCTACCGCCAGGCCACAACCAGATCCGACACCCCGGTCGCCGGTCAGGGAGCCACCATGCGGGGGCACGAATTCCACTATTCGACGGTTGAGCCCTCCGGGTCGGCCCTGGAGCTCGAGGGGCGCACCGGCACCGCCACCGGCGGCTACTCGAGCCCGACGCTCCTGGCCTCCTACCTCCACCTCCACCTGGGGGCCGACCCCGGACCGGCCGAGCGCTTCGTGTCCACCGCTCATGGCCACGTCCCGAGCCACCATGAGTCGACCGGTAGCATGATCCGGCCATGACCGCCGACACCGCCCGTGCCAACCAGGGCCAACTCGTCGGGGTGGGGGTGGGTCCGGGCGACCCCGGTCTGGTCACCCGCTTGGCCGTGTCCACCCTGGAAGGGGCCGACCGGGTGACGGCCCCCACCACCTCGCCCGACTCGGTGGGCCGAGCCGAGGCCATCGTCCGGCAGATCCTGCCCGACCTCCGCATCGACCGGCTCCCCTTCGACATGACGGCCGATCGCGCCCCTGGTGGTCGCGACGCCCGGGTGGCGTCCCATGGCGCGGCGGCGGCGACGCTGGCCCCGTGGCTGGCCGAGGGGCAGGTGGTGGCGTTCGTGACCCTGGGCGATCCCAACGTCTACAGCACCTTTCCCTCCCTGGCCGACGAGGTGCGTCAGCTTCTCCCCCAGGTCTCTGTGTCCACCGTGCCCGGCATCACCGCGTTCCAGGCCCTGGCGGGACGATCGGGAACGGTGCTCCTCGACGGAACCGAGACCCTGTCCCTGGTGACCGCCCTCGATGGCGTGGGCCATGTGGCCGATGCCCTGGCTGACCCGGAACGCGCCGTGGTGATCTACAAGGGAGGTCGGTACCTGCCGGCCATCGCCGCCCTCCTGGCCGACCACGGGCGGCTCGACGGCGCCGTGTACGGCGAGCTCATGGGCCTACCGGGGGAGCAGATCGGTCAGGTGGCGTCAGCAGCCGATCGACCGGCCAGCTACCTGGCCACCGTGATCGTTCCCCCGGCCGGGTCCCCCCGTGGGGGTCAACGACCGTGAGCGGCCTGATCAGCTTTATCGGTGCCGGACCCGGTGCCGCCGACCTCATCACCATCCGGGGGGCCGACCGGCTTCGCACCGCCGACGTGGTCATCTGGGCCTCGTCCCTGGTGCCCGAAGAGGTGCTCAGCCACGCCGGCCCGGCGGCCTCGATCCACGATTCGGCCACCATGACCCTGGAGGACGTCCTCTCGGTCTACGAGGACCATCCCGACGCCGCCATCGTGCGCCTGCACTCGGGCGACCCGGCCATCTACGGCGCCATCCAAGAGCAGTTGGACTGGTGCATGGCCCACGAGCGCTCATTCGAGATCGTCCCCGGCGTGAGCTCGTTGGCTGCAGCGGCCGCCGCCATCGAGCGCGAGCTCACCATCCCCCAGGTGGCCCAGAGCGTGGTCATGACCCGTTTGGCCAGTCGCACCTCCACATCGATGCCCGAGCGGGAGACGTTGCAGGCCTTCGCCGCCACCGGGTGCACGTTGGCCGTGTTCTTGTCGGCCGCCCGTCCCTCTGCGCTGCAAGAGGAACTGCTCGGACCGTCCAGTGCCTACGGGCCCGAGACACCGGCGGCCATCGTCGTCCGGGCCAGCTGGCCGGACGAACAGGTCGTCCGCACCACCATCGGGAACCTGGCCGACGCCCTGGTCGACACCGGGGCCACCACGACCGTCCTGGTCCTCGTGGGTCCGGCCCTGGCCGGGGCCGCGCCCCGCAGCCACCTCTACTCGCCCACCTTCGCCCACAAGTTCCGCAAGCGTTCCCGCGTCGGCACGACCGCGGGGCGAGCGGCCGGGCAGCGCCGGTCGGTCCCGCCCCGCGACACCCGGTGATCGCTGGTGCCTGATCGGCCCGGAACGGTCACCGTGATCGGCATCGCCGGCTACGGGCTCGAGGGGATCGGCCCTGACGTGCAGGTCGCACTGGGCCGGGCCCAGCTGGTCATCGGGGGACGCCGACACCTCGAAGCCTTCGAGGACTGGCTCCGTAGGCGCGGAGTGGCGCCGGTCCCCTCGGTCATCATCGGCAGTGACGCCGATGATGCCTGCCGTCAGGCCGCCGCCGCCGCCGGCGACGGGATCCCGGTGTGCGTCCTGGCTTCGGGCGATCCCGGGTTCTTCGGCATCGTGCGGGCCCTCCTGCGCGTCGTCGACCGCAAGAACCTGGTCATCGTCCCCGCTCCGTCGTCGGTGTCGTTGGCCTTTGCCCGCATCGGCCTGCCCTGGGACGACGCCACGGTGATCTCGGCACACGGCCGGCCGCTGGCCGATGCCATCGGCGCCATCCGGGTCTCCCGGAAGGTGGCCGTGCTCACCTCTCCGGCCTCGCCACCCGAAGCAGTGGGGAAGGCCCTGGTGGAGGCCAGAGCGGCCGTGGACGTGGTGGCCGTCTGCAGCCGCCTCGGACATCCCGACGAATCGGTCACCATGGTCGGGCTGGATGATCTGGCCACGGGAGCATGGGATCCGCTGTCCGTGGTCATCCTCTTGGGCCCCGCCGGACGGCGCATCGCCGGCTGGGGTGGGGCGGCCCACGATGCCAAACCGCTGGCCTGGGGCATTCCCGACGATGCCTACGGCCACCGGGACGGGATGATCACCAAGGCCGAGGTGCGAGCCGTCGCCCTGGGCAAGCTGGCCCTCCCGCCCGCCGGCGTGCTGTGGGACGTGGGCGCGGGCAGCGGCAGCGTGGCCATCGAGTGTGCCTCCCTCTCCCCCGGCCTGGTCGTCTTTGCCATCGAAGAGCGGGACGACGACGTCGCCCGTATTTCGGAGAACGCCTCGCGGTTCGGCGTCGGTATCACCACCGTGCACGGCCATGTGCCCGAAGCGTGCGAGGGTCTTCCCGATCCGGACCGGGTCTTCGTCGGCGGTGGTGGGCTCGACGCCCTCGAGGTCGCCTTGACCCGGCTCCGTCCCGGCGGCTGCATCGTTGCCACCTTTGCCGCGCTCGACCGAGCGGCCGAGGCCGCCGGCCGGCTGGGGAACCTGGTGCAAGTGGGCGTCAGCCGAGCCAAGACGCTTCCTGACGGCGGCATCCGACTGGCGGCCGAGAACCCCGTCTTCGTTGCCTGGGGCCCCGAGGCCGGGAGCACCGAACCATGACTGTCGTCAGCGTGAGCATCACCGAAGCAGGCCGGCGACTCGCCGATCAGCTGCCCTTCGAGCACGTCCACGGCTCTCTCGGCACCGTCCTCCGGGAACGGTGGGCGGACGGCGAGGTGGACGGCTTCGTCCTGTTCGCGGCCACCGGAATCGCCGTGCGCATCGTTGCCCCCTTGTTGGCCGACAAGCACTCCGATCCGGCCGTGGTCTGTGTCGACGAGGCCGGTCGGTTTGCCGTCGCCCTGTGTGGGGGCCACGGCGGCGGGGCCAACGAGCTCGCCCGGCGGGTGGGAACGCTGCTCGACGCCACACCGGTGATCACCACCGCCACCGACGCCGCCGGGTTGGTGGCCCTCGACCAGCTCCCCGGTTTCGTCGCCTCCGGGGACATCGCCGGCGTCTCTGCCGCGCTCCTCGATGGCCGGGCGCCCGTCGTCCACAATCCACGGGCGTGGCCCCTTCCCGAGGGCCTCCCCGCCGACGGGTTGGGACCCGAGCGCATCCTCGTCACCGATGCCAGCATCGATCAGATTCCTGACGCCCACGGCGAGGGCGACGGGTCGGCGACGGTGATCCTGCGACCGCCTTCCCTCGTGGTCGGCGTGGGTTCCTCCACCGGCGCGGCGAGCGACGAGGTCCTCGCCTTGGTGGCGGCGACCCTGGCCCAGGCGGGACTGTCGGCCGACTCCGTCCGGACGGTGGCCACCATCGACCGACGACGGCACCATCCGGCCATCACCGGTCTGGGTCTGGCCGTCACCGCGTTCACGGCCGAGCGGTTGGCCGAGGTGGCGGTGCCCAACCCGAGCGACGCCGCCCGCCGGGCCGTCGGGACTGCCAGCGTGTGCGAGGCCGCTGCCCTCCTGGCCGCGGGAGATGGAGCCGAGCTGGTCGTCGAGAAGCGAACGTCGAAGAACGCCACGGTGGCCATCGCCCGCCGCCGCCGTCCCCTGGGACGGGTCGTGCTGGTGGGGCTGGGCCCCGGCGGCATCCTGCACCGGACACCGGCGGCCGAGCGGGCGGTTCGTCGTGCCGACGTGGTCATCGGCTATTCGGCCTACGTCGACCAGTGCCAGGACCTGTTGGCCTCCCACCATGGCGTCATCCGTTCACCGCTGGGCTCCGAGGTGGAGCGGGCGCGTGCGGCACTGGCCCTGGCCGCAGAGGGAAAGGCCGTCGCCATGGTGTGCTCCGGCGATGCCGGCGTCTACGCCATGGCCTCGCCCGTCCTGGAACTGACCAGCGAGCCGACCTTCGCCGGCATCGACGTGGACATCGTTCCCGGAGTCACCGCCGGACTGGCCTCCTCGGCGCTGGTGGGCGCACCACTCGGGCACGACCACGTGCTGATCAGCCTGTCCGATCTCCTCACGCCATGGGACCGCATCGAGTCTCGGCTACGCGCCGCCGCCGACTCCGATCTGGTCGTCGTGCTCTACAACCCCCGCTCGGAACGACGGACGTGGCAACTGGGCAAGGCCCTCGGCATCCTCGGTGGCGGACGGCCACCCACCACCCCGGTAGGCATCGTCACCGACGCCGGCCGGCCCGACCAACGGGTCCTGGTCACCAGCCTCGAGGAGCTCGACCCGGCCACGGTCACCATGACGACCTGCGTCATCGTCGGATCATCTACCACCGTGGTGGTCAACGACCGCATGGTCACCCCGAGGGGCTATCAGCCATGAGGGTGCATCCCATCGAGTCCGAGAGCTACCGGATCCTGCACCAGCGGATCGACCTGTCCGGATTGGCGCCCAGCGTGGCTGCGGTCACGGCCCGAGTCATCCATGCCTCGGCTGATCTCGACTTCGCCCAACTGATGGTCCTGGATGACGCCTCGGTGTCGGCCGGCATCGATGCCGTGCGCGCTGGTGCGCCGGTCGTCTGTGACGTCCAGATGGTGCGGTCGGGCATCACCTCGGTGGCCACCACCTGCCTCCTGGATGAGGCCACGGCGGGACCGAACGGCACCCCGACTCGGAGCGCCAACGCCATCGCCCGGGCCGCGGCCCGGTGGCCCGAGGGAGCGATCTTCGTCATCGGCTGCGCGCCCACCGCGCTGTTCGAGGTGGTGCGCCTGGTGGAGTCCGGTGCCCTGCACCCGGCACTGGTCATCGGCATGCCGGTGGGCTTCGTCGGCGCCGCCGAGGCCAAGGCCGCCCTACGCCGCCTAGCCGCCGACCGGCCCGGTGACCGCCCCCTCCATGCCATCTCCAACGTGGGCGAAAAGGGTGGTTCGGCCGTGGCCTCGGCCGCGTTCAACGCCATCGTCCGCCTGGCTGGCGCCCATGGCGATCCCGGGGACCGCCCAGCCCCTGAACGCCCCTGACGGCATGAACGCCCCTGACGGCATGAACGCTCGGGGGGGTTCGGCGCCCTCGCGGTGAGGGCGCCGCTACAGCTGCAGCGACTTCACCTCGAGGAACTCCTCGAACCCGAAGTTCCCGTACTCTCGACCGTTGCCCGACTGCTTGTAGCCCCCGAAGGGAGCATTCGGGTTGAAGCCGCCCCCGTTGACCTCCACCTGACCGGTGCGGAGCTTGCGAGCAACCCGGTTGGCGTGGTCGGCATCCTCGGCCCACACTCCCCCGGCCAGGCCGTAGTCGGTGTCGTTGGCGATATCGATGGCCTCTTCTTCGCTGTCGTAGGGAATGATGGAGAGCACGGGACCGAAGATCTCTTCCCGGGCGATGGTCATGTCCCGGGTCACGTCCGAGAACACCGTGGGCCGGACGAAGAAGCCGTGGTCCAGCCCGTCGGGTGCCTCTGCCCCTCCGGTCAGCAGTCGAGCTCCCTCGTCCTCACCACGCTGGATGTAGCCGCGTACCCGGTCCCGCTGCACGGCAGAGATGAGTGGCCCGAGCCGCGTCGCCTTGTCGAAGGGATCACCGGCCGTCCAGCCCTCGGCCGCTTCTGTGGCCAGCGCCTCGACTTCGGCCAGCTTGTCCCGGGGCACCAGCATCCGGGTCAGGGCGCTGCACGTCTGACCCGAGTTCATGTAGCACTTGTTGACGCCGTCAGGCACGGCCTTGTCCAGGTCGGCGCCGCTGAGGATCACGTTGGCCGATTTGCCACCGAGCTCCAGAGCCACCCGCTTGACCGTGGCCGCCGCCACCTCGGCCACCCTCCGCCCTGCCCGGGTGGAGCCGGTGAACGAGACCATGTCGACGTCGCGGTGGGCCGCGATCGCCTCGCCCACCACCGGCCCGAGCCCGGTCACCAGGTTGAACACGCCTGCGGGCAGCCCGACCTCGTCGAACACCTCGGCCAGGACGAAAGCATTGAGCGGCGCCACCTCGCTGGGCTTGAGCACCACCGTGCACCCGGCGGCCAGTGCCGGCGCCACCTTGGCCGCGATCTGGTGGAGCGGGTAGTTCCACGGGGTGATGGCGCCGACCACGCCGATCGGTTCCCGCACGATCAGCGAGTTCCCCACCTGTTGCTCCCAGGTGAAGTCGTTGGCCACCTGGGCCATGGAGCCGAACGTGTTCATCGGCAGTCCCACCTGGATCAGGCCAGACAGCGTCAGAGGCATGCCCACCTCGTGGGTGATCATGTCGGCCAGTTCGTCCATGCGCGTCCCCAGCGCCTCTTGCACCCGGGTGAGCAACTTCGCCCGCTCCTCCACCGAGGTCTCGGACCATGCCGGAAAGGCCCGGCGCGCCGCGGCCACGGCCCGATCGATGTCCTCGACCGTCCCTGCGGGCACCGTGGCCAGCACCTCTTCGGTGGTCGACTCGATCACGTCGAGCGTGCCCGTCCCCGTCGAGGCCACCCATGCCCCGTCGATGTAGAGCTTGTCCCGGTTGTCCATAACGACTCCTCCTCGGCAGTTCGTACCCTCCATCAACCCTAAACGCGAAGGACCCTGCCACGTACTGCCCCCGGAGCCATCGCCGCCGTCGCCTCTCGGCCGTCGGGCCCGTTGCACCTGCCGGCCCAGATATATAGACTTCCCTATGTAAGTCGGTCGCCCAGTGAGCGCCGGCAGGGGGCTGCAGGTGACGTTGACCCAAGAGGAGCGCAAGGCAGAGACACGGACGCGGCTCCTGGCTGCGGCGGCCGACCTGTTCGCCGAGCACGGCATCGATGCCGTTTCCGTCGATGCCGTGGCCGAGGCAGCGGGCCGGACCTCCGGCGCCGTCTACGCCCATTTCGGCTCCAAGCAGGGCCTGTTGCTCGCCCTCCTCGATTCCTGGCAGCAATCCTTCCTGGCCGTGCTCTTCGCCCAAGTGGCGGTGACCGATGAGCCCATCGATCAGCTGGCCGCGGTGTGGGGCAACATCGGCAACGGTACGGACGAACGGGTCCGACGCTGGATGCTGCTCGAGCACGAACTGTGGCTGCGGGCGGCCCGCGATCCCGACGTGGCCGCCATCCTCCGGGCCCGGAACCGGGAGACACAGCACCGCAGTGAGCGAGAGCTGGCCTGGTGGGCGGCCGAGGTCGGATCACAACCGGTGGCCGCGCCCGATCAGTTGGCCGTGTTGGTCAAGGCCCTCCTGAACGGTCTGGCCATGCAGCAGCGAGTCGACCCCGGTTCGGTCTGCGACGACACCGCCGTTGCCGGACTGGCCGCCCTGCTCGGGCTGGGCATCGAAGCGTCCGGCGATGTCACCGCTACCCGAGCACCACTGACGACGACCACAACCCCAACCAGACAGGAGCACACCCCATGAACACCGAGATCCGCCAACGGCTGGGCATCGAGTTCCCCATCTTCGCCTTCACCCACTGCCGCGACGTGGTCGCCGCGGTGTCCAACGCCGGCGGCATCGGCGTGCTCGGGGCCATCGCCTTCAACCCCGAGCAGCTCGAGGTGGAGCTCAACTGGATCGACGAGCACGTGGGCGACCACCCCTATGGCGTAGACATCGTCATTCCGGCCAAGTACGAGGGCATGGACGAGACGGACCCGGCCAAGCTCGAGGCTTCGATCCAAGGCATGGTCCCCGCCACCCATCGCGAATTCGCCAGGAAGATCCTCGCCGATCACGGGGTGCCCGAGATCCCCGAGAGCGAAGAGAAGAGCACCGGGATGATGGGGTGGACCGCGGCCCACGCCCAAGGCCTGATCGACGTGGCCCTCCGGCACCCCAAGGTCAAGCTCATCGCCAACGCCCTGGGAACGCCACCGGCCGATGTGGTCAAGCGGGTCCAGGACGCCGGTCTGATGATCGGCGCCCTGGCCGGCTCGGTGCGGCACGCCATGCACCACAAGGACGCCGGGCTCGACTTCGTCATCTGCCAGGGCTCCGAAGGCGGCGGCCACACCGGCGACGTGGGCAGCATCGTGTTGTGGCCCGAGGTCATCGATGCCGTCGCTCCGCTCCCGGTTCTGGCCGCCGGGGGCATCGGCAGCGGCCGCCAGATGGCCGCGGCCATGGCCATGGGGGCCCAGGGCGTGTGGACGGGAACGCTATGGCTCACCGTCGAGGAGTCGTCGTCCCCGCCGGCTCAGATGGAGACCTACCTGGCCGCCACCAGTCGGGACACCGTCCGGTCGCGGTCGTTCACCGGGAAGCCGGCCCGCATGCTGAAGAACGACTGGACCGAGGCCTGGGAGGCCGACGATACGCCCGACCCGCTGCCCATGCCCCTGCAGATGCTGGTGGCCATCGAGGCGGTCAGCCGCGGTTCCCGCTACCCGGTGCAGGCCAAGGACGTGAGCTTCAACCCGTGCGGCCAGGTCATCGGCCGGGCCACTCAAGTGCGCAAGGCCAAGGACGTGATCTACGAGATGGTCGAGGAGTACATCGAAGCGACCGAACGGCTGCAAGCCGGCGTCACTGTCTGAGGGTCCGGCCTGAGGCCGTCCGGCCTGAGCTCGGCTCGGCCTCTGACCGTCTGACCTCCCCATCTAACTGTGAGGCTCATCGTTATCTAACCCTGAGGTTCAGCGTTAGGCCTCTGGGTCGTAGCGATGGACCGAGACGGCGTACGTGTCGTCAGGGCTGAAGGGCGACCGATCCCAAGTACTCCAGCGCTCGACCAGGTGCAGGCCTGACTCCGTTGCCAGCCGGTCGTACTCGACCACTCCCAGCCCGCCCGATCGAAGCGAGAAGCCGGCTATGACCAGGCCGGGTCGACGAAGGTGCCGAACGGCGCTGGCCAAGACGGCGCCTTCGGTTCCGGGGGTGACAAAGATCATGACGTTGCCCGCCATCACCACGGCGTCGAACCTTCGGCCCAGGTCAAGGCGGGGATCGGACAGGTCGGCGCAATCCCACGACAGCTGTGGAGCCTTGAGTCGGGCTGAATCGAGCATGGACACATCCAGGTCGACGCCGGCCACGTCGAGTCCTCGACGGGCCAGCTCGATGGCCACCCGGCCGGTACCGCAGCCCGCATCGAGCACGGAACCCACTCCGAGAGAGGCTACGAACCCGGCTTCGCCGTGGACGTCATGGCCGGTGGAGGCCAGCGCGTCGAACCGCTGATCGTAATTGCCGCCCCGTTCCCCGTCGCCACTGAGCCATGGGTTGTCCGCTGTATCCCTCACCAACGAGGAGCGTACGCCGCATGACCGGGGCCGCGATCCGGGCCGAAACCTTGGAGAACGGCGGTTGACCGAGTAGCGTCTCGCGGCAATGTCCGCCGTGTACACAGCCCTGTCGCCCCGCCGGACCCGGCTGGCAGGCATCGCCCTGGCCGCCACCATGGTGCTCTCGGTGCTGATCGGTGGCGTCACCGCTTCTCCGGCTCATGCCGACGGCGCCACCGCTCCAACCAACTTCTGGCTGGCCCAGCCCGACGGTGGCGTCCTCCCAGTCAACGCGCCTGACCTGGGCTCGACGCCACCGCTCAATCAGCCCATCGTCGGGACGACCTCGACGCCTGACCGCGGGGGCTACTGGTTGGTCGCCTCCGACGGAGGCATCTTCACCTTCGGCGATGGCACGTTCTACGGCTCGGAGGGGGGCCACCCCTTGAACCAGCCCATCGTGGGCATGGCCTCGACGCCTGACGGCGGGGGCTACTGGTTGGTCGCCTCCGACGGCGGGGTCTTCACCTTCGGCGACGCCGGCTTCTACGGATCGGAGGGCGGCCAGCCCCTCAACCAGCCGGTCGTGGGCATCGCCCCGACCCCCGATGGCAGGGGCTATTGGCTGATCGCCTCGGACGGCGGCGTCTTCACCTTCGGCGACGGCAACTTCTTCGGATCGATGGGCGGCTCGCCGCTGAACCAGCCGATGGTGGGGTTGACGGCCACCCCCGACGGGGGCGGCTATTGGATGTTCGCCGGCGACGGCGGTGTCTTCACCTTCGGTGATGCCGGGTTCTACGGCTCCACCGGCAGCATCGCCACCGAACCAGCCCAACGGGTGGTCTCCACTCGCTCCGGTCGCGGGTACTGGGTGGTGGACCAGAACGGAACCTCCTACGGGTTCGGCGACGCCGGAAACGGCCCACCGCCCACCCAGGCCCTGTTGTTGAAGCCCATCACGACGGGTGACCGTGCCGCCCTGTTCGCCCTCCAGCAGCTGGGCAAGCCCTACCTCTACGGCGGGGCGGGCCCGAATGCCTACGACTGCTCGGGGCTGACCTTCAGCTCGTGGGCGTCGGCCGGCGTGGGCATCGCCCGGGTCGCCAACGACCAGTTCCAAACGACAGGAGGGCCCGTCGCCCTCAATGCCCTCGAGGCCGGCGACTTGGTCTTTTGGGGCAGCGATCCCAACGACCCGAGCAGCGTCTACCACGTGGCCATCTACATCGGGGCCGACCAGACAATCGACGCAACCAACCCCGACGCCGGCGTCGAGATCCTGCCGGTGAACCGACAGTACTGGCAGTGGCCCATGTCCTACGGCATGCGGCCGTAGACGCAGCCGAGCTCAGCGGGCCGGCCCACGTTGGCGGTGGTTTGCCGTCTGCTCGGGGATTCCCCGCCCCAACCGTCGCGCCCCCAGCTAGGGTACGGTCAGGAACAAGTACCCACTTCGAGTAGGGGGTCCACAGTGCAAATCTCGACGCTACTTGCAGGCAAGGGGACGGCCGTCGACACCATCCGCGGGGATGCCACCGTGGATCAAGCCGTGGCCGAGCTGTCCCGGCACCGGATCGGTGCGCTGGTCGTCTCCGCAGACGGTCAACACATCGAGGGGATCATCTCTGAGCGGGACGTCGTCCGGATGCTCCACGAGCTCGGTGACGACCTCGTGCACCAGTCGGTGTCCTCGATCATGTCGGCCAAGGTGTACTCCTGTTCGCCCGAGGACGACACCGACCTCCTGATGAACATCATGACCGATCGCCGGATCCGCCACGTCCCCGTGGTCCAAGACGGCGTCCTCTGCGGCATTGTGAGCATCGGTGATGTGGTCAAGAGTCGGATAGGCGATCTGGAGAAGGACCGGGCCGAGCTCTTCGACTACATCAACGCCCGCTGACGGGACCGCCAGTCACCGCTCCCACCTCGTCCAATCCGGAGCCGACGGCGCTCCGGTATCGCTCGGCCGCCGGTCGTTGGGTCATCGCTGCCTCGGTGCTGGGTTCTGGCATCGCGGCCTTGGACGCCACCGTGGTCGGCATCGCCCTCCCTACCATCGGAAGGGACTTCCACACCGGGCTCGGGGCGCTGCAGTGGGTCGTCACCGCCTACACGCTGACCCTGGCCGCCTTCTTGCTCCTGGGCGGGGCTCTGGGCGACCGTTTCGGCCGAAAGCGGATCTTCTCCATCGGCGTGGCCTGGTTCGCCGTCACCTCGATGGCCTGTGGTTTGGCCCCCAATGCCGGGTTCCTCATCGCCACCCGCGCCCTCCAGGGCATCGGGGCCGCACTCTTGACGCCGGGAAGCCTGGCCATCCTGCAGGCCTCGTTCGACCCCGACGACCGGGCCCAGGCCATCGGTGCCTGGTCCGGCCTCGGGGGCCTCACCACCGCGGCGGGGCCGCTGATCGGCGGCTACCTGATCGCCGTGGCCTCATGGCGCTGGGTGTTCTTCATCAACGTCCCCATCGTCGCCGTGGTCCTCTTCCTGACGGCCCGCCATGTCCCCGAGTCGAGGGACCCGACGACCACCGGAGCACTGGACACCACCGGAGCCGCCCTGGGGGTGATCTGGCTCACGGCCGTCACCTATGCGCTCATCGAGGGACCCTCCTTCGGGTGGTCCTCCCCGTTGATCTTGACCATGTTGGGCGTCGCCGTTATCGGACTCGGATCGTTCATCCTCGTCGAGATGCGCAAGCGAAATCCCATGCTTCCCCTGTCC